>Ga0302171_10000064_pt1 | contig 19167 bp, 17 predicted proteins | sample I_Fen_N2_2_FD_193495 | JGI IMG/M metagenome (GOLD analysis project Ga0302171, IMG submission 193495) | Peat permafrost microbial communities from Stordalen Mire near Abisko, Sweden - I_Fen_N2_2 | ecosystem: Environmental > Terrestrial > Soil > Wetlands > Permafrost | place: Sweden: Abisko... | reverse complement strand
AGGGTTTCAAGGCAATGCCGCCGCGTGGTTTGTGCATGGACTGCAGTGCCGAGGATTACCAGGCCATCATCCACTGGATGAGCGAGTGATCCCGGTCCATAACTCTTTAACCCTTAGCCGTAGTTGGATTAGCTGATGAACAAATTGATCGTGAGTCTGCTGTTGACCGTGGGGATCTCCGGCATTGCCCATGCTGCAGGTGAGCCAGTAAAACCTGGTGACGCCACTGCAGGCCAGGCAAAAGCCGCCGTATGTGGTGCCTGTCATGGCCCGGATGGCAACAGCATGGCGCCTAACTTTCCGAAGCTGGCCGGCCAGGGCGAACGCTACCTGACCAAGCAACTGCACGACATCAAGTCGGGCAAGCGCACGGTTCTGGAAATGACGGGCCTGCTGACCAACCTGAGCGATCAGGACCTGGCCGATATCGCTGCCTATTTCTCCAGCCAGAAAGGCAGTGTCGGTGCCGCCGATGAGAAACTTGTGGCTCGCGGTCAGGATTTGTTCCGTGGCGGCAAAGTGGATCAGGGCATGCCCGCGTGCACCGGGTGCCACTCGCCTAATGGCGCGGGTAACGCGGCAGCCGGCTTCCCGCACCTGGGCGGTCAGCATGCTCAATACGTGACCAAGCAACTGACTGACTTCCGTGAAGGTAACCGTACGAACGACGGCGACACCATGGTCATGCGCAGTATTGCCGCGAAGCTCAGCAACAAAGACATCGAAGCGGTGTCCAGCTACATTCAGGGCCTGCACTAAGACCGGCGAATCGGGCGTTGCGCAGGGCGTCTATCGCCTGCCACGTTAACGCTCGATTAATCCGTCGCAGCAAGTATAAAAAGGGTGGCTTTGGCCGCCCTTTTTTGTGGCCGCTGCCGTTACACTACAGAACTCAAGCCCGCCAGAACCTGTCTGAAAACAGGTCGCGCGTGGCGATAAATTTGTCCAGGAGTAAAGCATGCGTAATCTGATCATCAGCGCCGCACTCGTCGCTGCCAGCCTGTTCGGCATGACTGCCCAGGCCGCCGAAGCCCCCGTTACCCCTTATGTCGAACTGACTAATCCGGTTCCGGTTGCCGTGCCTGGCAAGATCGAAGTGGTGGAGCTGTTCTGGTACGGCTGCCCGCATTGCTACGCCTTCGAGCCCGTGATCAATCCGTGGGTCGAAAAACTGCCGTCCGACGTGAATTTCGTACGCATCCCGGCCATGTTCGGTGGCCCATGGGACGCCCACGGCCAAATGTTCCTGACCCTTGAAGCCATGGGCGTCGAGCACAAGGTGCACGCTGCGGTGTTCAATGCCATCCAGAAAGAACACAAAAAGCTGACCGACAAGAATGACATGGCGGACTTCCTGGCCACCCAGGGCGTAGACAAGGACAAGTTCCTGGCCACCTTCGACTCCTTCGCCATCAAGGGCAAGATCGTCCAGGCCCGCGAACTGGCCAAGAAATATGAAATCACCGGCGTGCCAACCCTGATCGTCAACGGCAAGTATCGCTTTGACGTGGGTTCTGCCGGTGGTGCCGAACAGGCTCTGCAACTGGCCGACAAACTGGTCGACAAAGAGCGAGCCACCAATAAGGCTGCTGCCAACTAAGCGCGGTACTGAGCATGCGCCGCTGGGGAACCGAACGCGTCGTTGGCCTGCATGATCCGCAGGTCAACGAACACCATCTGGAGTCTACGGGCTTGCCGGCGGACAGCCGTCTTCGCTTGCTCAGCTTCAACATTCAGGTCGGCATCAGCACCGAGCGCTATCGGCACTACCTGACCCGAGGCTGGCAACATCTGTTGCCGCATCCAGGGCGTGCCGACAATCTGCAGAAAATCGGCAATCTGCTCGGCGACTTCGACCTGGTCGCCTTGCAGGAAGCCGATGGCGGCAGCCTGCGTTCAGGCTACATCAATCAAGTCGAACACCTGGCCCACCTCGGTGCCTTCCCCTACTGGTATCAACAACTCAATCGAAATCTCGGGCGTCTCGCTCAGCACAGCAACGGCGTGCTGAGCCGCCTGCGTCCGTGGGCGATTGAAGATCATCCGCTGCCGGGGCCGAAAGGCCGCGGGGCGATTCTGGTGCGCTTCGGCGAGGGCCCGGAGGCCTTGGTGGTGGTCATGATGCACCTGGCACTGGGCGCCCGCGCCCGCAGCCTGCAACTGGCCTATATCCGTGATCTGATTGGCGATTACAAGCACCAGGTACTGATGGGCGACATGAACACCCATGCCAGCGACTTGCTGCAAAACTCGCCATTGCGTGACCTCGGCCTGCTGGCCCCGCAACTGGAAGCGACCTTCCCCAGCTGGCGTCCGCAGCGCTGTCTGGACCATATTCTGTTGAGCCCGACCCTGACCCTTGAAAAGGTCGAAGTGCTGGCCCAGCCCATTTCCGATCACCTGCCGGTCGCGGTAGAGATTCGTCTGCCGGGTTCGCTCACGGCCGATGCATTGCCCGCGTTGAGTCCTGCCCCTCGCGGATCCCTTGAATGAGCGACGAAACACAGCGCTGGAAAGAGAAATACCTCAAAAGCATCGAACAACAGGAAAAGCTCGAACGTCGCTGGGACGCACGCCTCGACTTGCTGCGCCGCGGCCTGGTACGCAGCACCCTGGCGGCGGAAGGCACCGACCGCGCCGTCGACCAGTGCATGAAGGAAATGCGCGAAGTGGTGCGCTCCGACGACATGGACGCCGGCCTGGCCGCCCTGCTCCCGCGCCTGGAAAAAGCCGTGCTCGACTCCGAGCAGCGCCGGGAGACACGTGTCAACCAGACCAGCGCCGCACTGACCGCCCTGGTCACTCAACTGCAAAAATTGCCGCTGCCCAGAGAAGTCCGGCGACCACTGAAGAATTTCGCCAAACAACTGGACAGTCGGGTCAGCCAGGCCCGCGAGATCCCTTTGCTCCTGAGTGAGCTCAGCGGTCTGCAAGGCAAGGCCCTGAGTCAGCTGGATAGCCCGACAGAACCCGATCGACCGGGGCTGTTGCAGCGGCTGTTCGGTCACCGCGAAACCGAGGAAGCGGCCGTCGCCTTGGAACAGGCCCCCATCGCGCCGTCCGCCGAAGCCGTTTCCGCGCCGGCTGCCGCGACGCCCTCAGCACCTGTGGATCTCGCACCCGCCGTTGACGAACCGCCGAAGGCGCTTCCGGTTTCTCCCGAAGCGGTTTCCACCCCACCGGCCATCGAAACCTCATCGCAAACGACAGAATCGTCAGCCGTACACGCAGTTGTTCCGCCAGCCCCGGAACCTCGACAAAAGCCCGACTCGCCCATCGAGACGACGGCCCCACCTGCTTCAGAGGCACCCAGGGAGACGGAATCCTCCTCCGTCGCACCAGTGGCGCAGACTGAGCCGGGGACCAACCCTGACGAACTGACCCCGGTGGTGTTTCTCGACACCCTGCCACTCCCGACGCCCATGGCCCAGGCACTGGCGGCCATCGATCCGGAGCAATCCGAGGACGACGTACTCTATGCCCTGCCGGACTCGCCCGAGCCGTCGTACAGCTCGGTCGCCAAACACATCGAAGACACCTTGTTGGGCCTGCTCGACGACCTGACGCTACCTGAACGTCACCGCCCGCAAGCCGAATCGATGCGTGACCGACTGAAAAATGGTTTGAACTGGTACGAGTTGCTACCGATCCTCGACGATCTCGCCACCTTGATGCTGGCGATCTCCGACAGCGGTCAGCACGAATTCGAGACTTACCTGCAACGACTGAACGAACGACTCGAATCGTTCCAGAGCAATCTGCAGGCTGCCAGCGACGGTCATGCCGACAGCCGGTCTGCCGCGCAAGCCATGGACACGCAGATCCGCGAACAAGTCGACGGCTTGCAGAACAGCATGCATGAAGCAGCAGACCTGGATGACCTCAAGCAAGTACTGGAGAACCAACTCGAAGGCCTGCTGGGCACCATGGACCAGCACCGCAAGCAACGCGACGAGCGTGAGCAGGAGGTGGCGGGCCGCCTGAAAAGCCTGGCCGAACGGGTGGCCCTCATGGAGCAGGAGGCCCTGGGCTTTCGCGAACACCTCGAAGAGCAACGCCAGAAAGCCTTGATCGACCCGCTGACCGGCCTGCCCAACCGCGCCGCCTGGAGCGAACGCCTGGACCACGAAATCAGCGAGTGGCAGCAACACGGCAACACGCTGATGCTGGCGATGCTCGACCTCGATCACTTCAAGCGCATTAACGATAACTACGGTCACCTGGCGGGCGACAAAGTGCTGAAACTCATCGCCAGCGTGCTGCGCAAACGCCTGCGTGGCACGGATTTCATTGCACGCTTCGGCGGCGAAGAGTTTGTCCTGTTGATGCCCTCCACCGTGCCGGCGGCCGGCATGAAGCTGCTGGAATACCTGCGCGCATCCATTGAAGCCTGCCCTTTCCACTTCAAGGGTGAGCGGGTGACGATCACTATTTCCATGGGCCTGACGGCGTTCAAGCCTGGGGAACATAGCGACCTGGTGCTTAAGAGAGCCGATCAGGCGCTATACCGGGCAAAAAATGCAGGACGAAACCGGGTGGAACTGGGCTGACGGGCAATTGTTCCATTTTGTTTAAAACTGCGCGATGGGCGTCCGCACGCAAGGCAGTACGTTACACTGTTGCATTACTGCCTTGCGTGTATTGCCCTCGACCATGAAATATTTCGCTCTTATCGTGTCGCTGATTCTGCTGGCCGGCTGCGCCAGCGGCCCCCGCTTCGACACCAGCCACCCCTCCGCCAACCACGACAGCCGCATTCAGTTCGTGGTGCTGCATTACACCAATGCATCCCAGGAGCGCTCTCTGCAACTGCTCACCCACGGTGAAGTCAGTAGCCACTACCTGATTGGCGACGACAAGAACGCGACCATCTTCAAACTGATGGACGAAAACCAGCGAGCCTGGCACGCCGGGGACAGCCAATGGCAAGGACGGACCTGGCTCAACTCCAGTTCCATCGGCATCGAAATCGTCAATCCGGGGTTCAAGGACACTCCGACCGGACGTCTCTGGTATCCCTACAGCGAAGCCCAGGTCCAGTCGCTGATCGTCCTGCTCAAGGACATCAGCAAGCGCCACGCCATCAGCCCTCGCAGCATCATCGGCCACAGCGACATCGCACCGCTGCGCAAACTCGATCCCGGGCCGCTGTTTCCCTGGAAACGCCTGGCGAGCGAAGGCATCGGCATTTGGCCGAACGAGCAAGCCGTCGCGAGGCAACAAGCGATATTCGAGGCACAGTTGCCGAGCATCACCTGGTTTCAGACACAGCTGGCCCGCGTCGGTTACGACACGCCGCAAACCGGCGAACTGGACGTGGCAACCCGCCACGTGCTCACCGCCTTTCAAATGCACTTCCGGCCGTCACGCTACGACGGAACCCCGGACGCGCAAACGGCAGCCCTCCTTCAGGTGCTTAATCAGACGAAATAATGACGCCCGCCCGGCGGTCAACGCACTTTCTCAATCAGCAGCTATAACTCATTGGTAATCCGTCGGATATTCCAAAATGACTGCTGCTCGAGACATGCTCCGTAGCTGGTTCTATCGCCCCTGGTTCTTGGCGATGCTCGCTGCTGTCTTAAGTGCTTCACTGCTGTTGGCCGGCAGCTACTTCGTGGCCATCCAGCAGGTCGAACAAAACGAAAGTCAGGAAATGAATGCCCAAAGCGAACGTTTCCTCGCCCGCCTGGAGCAACTTTTCGGGCAATTGCGCGAAAGCCTCGATGACCTGGAAGCGCAGCCATTGCGAACCTGCAATGACGAGATGATCGCGACCCTGCAGCAAGTCAGCTTCAATTACCGCTTTGTGTATGAAGCCGCCTATATGGACGCGGAGCGGATCTGTTCGAACCGCCCCCGCCAGGAAGGTTTGTCGCTGACCCGGCCACCGGACATCAAGGGGCCTACCTACAGTTACTGGCTGAACACCACCACTGAACCCGATGAAAACCGTGCGGCGCTGATGCTCGGCCGTGGCAATTTTCGTGTGGCAACGTCTCGCGGCCACTTGACCGACATGGTCGACCTGTCACCGGGCAGCAGTTTGTTGGTGGTTCTCGATCATGGCACCAGGGCGATTCCGGTGTTGGGTGACTCACAGGTCTGGTCGCTCACCGAACCTTGGCCACTCAATAGCCGCGACGCACTGCAAGTCACGCAGTATCGTTTGATTTACCGCATGCCCACCGCCAACCCGGAATTCCAACTGGTGCTGATCAGCCCCCGCACGAGCACCCATATACCGCCGATGTGGTGGTGGTTGTTACCGGTCAGTCTGGTGCTGGCTGCCTTTGTCGGCTTCCTGGTGTTCCTGCTGGTACGCCAGCGACAGTCGCTGGATGCGGAACTGACGGGGGCCATTCGCCGCGGCGAGCTGCAAGTGTTGTATCAGCCGATTTTCGATCTCGACAGTCGCAACTGCGTCGGGGCCGAGGCCTTGCTGCGTTGGCGCAGGCCGGACGGCAGCCTGACCAGTCCCGACCTGTTCATCCCCATGGCCGAGAATACCGGCCAGATCCGGCAGATGACCGACTTCGTCCTGCAACGCCTGCTTGAGCAGCTCGGGCAAGTGCTGCGGGCCAATCCGCAGCTCTACATCTCGGTCAACCTGGCGGCGTGTGATGTCATGATCCCGCGCATCGGCCAGGTGATGGCACGCCTGCTCACCTTGCACCGGGTCGCGGCCAAGCAAATTGCCTTCGAAGTCACAGAACGCGGACTGATCGATGTCGAGGTAGCGCGGGAAAACCTGCAAGCCTTGCGGGACGTCGGGCATCAGGTGTTGATCGATGACTTCGGCACCGGCTATTGCAGCCTTGCCTACCTGCAAACCCTGCCCGTGGATTGCCTGAAAATCGACAAGGCCTTTATTGATGCACTGGGTCATGACGCGGCGAGCAGCGGCGTGGCCCCGCACATCATCCACATGGCTCAGTCACTGCACTTGAAGGTCATCGCCGAGGGCATCGAGCATGAATCCCAGGCCGCGTTGTTGAGCAGTGAAGGCGTGAAGTTCGGCCAGGGCTGGTTGTTCGCCCATGCGCTGAGTGCAGTACAACTCATCGAACTGATTACTCGGGGTCGCCGGGTGAACAAGCGACGCCTGGATGACGAGGCCTGAAAGCCGCTACACCGCCAGCGCCATATAGAACTGAGTGCCCTGCCCCGGCCGCGAATAAACCCCCATCCGCCCACCATGCAGCTGCACGATTTCCTTGCACAACGCCAGGCCGAGCCCCGCTCCGCCTTTTTTGCGACCCACCTGCACAAAGGGCTCGAAAATACGCCCTTGCTGCCCGTAGGCGATGCCTTCTCCATTATCTTCGACACTGATAATGACCCGCTCGCCGTGGCGCCGGGCCTGCAAACGGATGAGCCCACCACGGGCGGTGTGGCGAAGCGCATTGTCGATCAGGTTATCGAGCACACGGTCCAGTTGCGGCTGGTCGGCCTGCAAGTGCGGCAATGGCCCCTGCATTTCCACCAACAACTCAATGCCCTTCTGCTCGGCGCCCTCGGCAAATCGTAACTGCGCTTGCTCCAACAGATCCTCGATGGAACAGGGCGCGAGCGTCAGTTTCTGCAGGCCATTCTGGTAACGGGAAAAATTCAGCAGGTCGTTGATCAACTGCATCAAGCGCTGCATCTCTTCGTTCACCGTGTCCAGCAGATCGGCCTCACGGGATTCCGGGGGGAAATGCGTGCGCTCGCGGAACAGGCCGAACGCCATGTGCATGCCGGTGACCGGGGTGCGCAACTCATGGGAAGCGCGCAACACGAACTCGCTGCGTACCCGCTCGAAAGCGCGCTGCTCGGTGACGTCATGCAACACCATCACCGCGCCGAGAATATGGCCCTGCGTATGGCTGACCGGCGTCAGGCTATAGGTCAGCAGGCGCGACTCGCCATCCACCTCGACACTCAAGTCCTCCGGCGCCCGCTCCAGTGTTCCGCCACGCAGCACGAGTTGCAGCTGCTCATCGAGCTCGGGACGCTCCAGGGCGGTGCCCAGCCCTTGGCCGAGGCGATCGGAGTCCCAACCCAGCTGACGTTGCGCTACCGGGTTGAGGTGCTCCAGGCGCCCTTGACGATCTATCATCAGCAAGCCGTCATCGATGCTGTCGAGCACGGCTTGCAACCGCTGCTGGCCCGCCAGCAACTCATCGACGTTCGTGGCCTGATGTTCACGCAGCGCCTCGGCCATGATCCCGAAACGCTTGGTCAACTGGTTCAACTCCACCGCCGAGGAAATCGGCAGCGTGACGTCGAATTTGCCTTGGCCAATATTGTCCGCCGCCTGCGCCAACGCTTCGATGGGCTCCCCGAAACGCCGGGCGATGGCATGAGCGGTCACGAAACCAATGATCAGCACCGCGAGACCGACCAACCCCAGAAGCCCGGCGATCAGCAGCGCTCGCTCACGGGACGAACGCTCCGTCGCGCTGATGTTATCCAGCGCCTGCTTGTGCTCATTGAGCAAACCCGTTCGCAGCGCATTGAATTTTTCAGTGAGCGCCTGGTTGCCACTCAGCACATGCGTCGGTTCACCGGCCGCTTCATACGCCTGGATGAAGCTCAAGTAGTCAGCCTTGGCTTTTCTGAAGCCGTTCTCATTGCCTTCGACCGACGGCTCTTTGGCAATGCCTTGATCCAAAAGCTCGAGGTAATGCTGCTTGGAAGCCTCAAAGGCCGCGGCGTCATGGTTTTCACTGAGCATGATGATCAGTTGATCGCCCAGGGTCTGGCGCAATTTGAGGCCCAGGTCCAGCGTGCTGAAGTTGTTGCGCACCAGGGCTTCCTGGCTCCCGGCCATTTGCATCACGCTGACCAGCCCGAGCAGCAGCCCGAGCAGCGCTACGGTGATGAGCGCGGAAATGCTCAGGAACAGCCGGGTCCGCAACTTCATCGCCAGTTTCATCGGCGGCTCACAAGTTGTACTGCTTGCGTTTGCGGTACAGGGTCGAAGCGTCGATACCCAAAGTCTTCGCCGCTTGATCCAGCGTGCCGGCAGTGGCCAGGACGGCTCCGATGTGGGCCTTTTCCAATTCATCCAGGCTCAACGCCGCGCCGATGCGTGGCGCATTATTGACTGGCGTGTCGGCCATCCCCAGGTGAACGATCTCGACCAGCTCCTGCGGGCAGATAATGCTCGCTCGCTCCACCACGTTTCGCAGCTCGCGAATGTTCCCCGGCCAGCGATAGCTCAACAGCGCTTCACGCGCCTCATCGCTGAAGCCCCGGGCCGGACGCGCGTACTCCTTGACGAACCGCGCCAGGAACCGGTCGGCCAGGGTCAAAATGTCTTCTCTGCGTTCGCGCAGCGGTGGCAAGTGCAAGGTGATGACGTTCAGACGATAGAGCAGGTCTTCCCGGAAACGGCCATCGCGGACCATGTCTTCGAGGTTCTGGTTGGTGGCCGCGAGAATGCGTACATCGGCGCGGCGGGTGACCGGATCGCCGACACGCTCGTATTCCTTGTCCTGGATGAATCTCAGCAACTTGGGTTGCAAAATCAGGGGAAAATCGCCGATCTCATCAAGAAACAGCGTGCCGCCGTCTGCCTGATTGACACGCCCCAAGGTGCTTTCGCTGGCCCCGGTGAACGCGCCACGGCTGTGACCGAACAGCTCGCTTTCCATGAGTTCGGCGGTCAGCGACGGACAATTGATGGTGATGCAGGATTTTTTCGCCCGCTTGCTCCAGCCGTGAATCGCCTGGGACAGTTCGCCTTTACCGGTGCCGGATTCGCCGAGAATCAAAATATTGGCATCGGTCACCGCCACCTGGCGGGCGGTTTCGAGCACCACCTTCATCGCCGGACTGTGGGAATCCAGGCCGTCCTTGGGTTTGCGCACTTCGCCTTCCAGGGCTTCCAGACGCGCCGACAATTGCCGGACTTCCAACTGTTTGGCGGTTGCCAGGCGCAATTGATCGGGACTGCAGGGTTTGACCAGATAATCGGCAGCACCGGCCTGAATAGCATCCACGGCAGTGTCCACGGCCGAGTGCGCGGTGACGATCACCACGCGCATCCAGGGCGCCTGAATCCGCATCTGCGCCAGCACATCCAGACCGTTGTCTTCTCCCAGACGCAAATCAAGGAAGCACAGGTCGAAGACCTGACGTTGCAACAATGCGTCGGCCTGCGCAGCACTGTTGGCGGTCGCCACGCTATAGCCCTCGTCTTCCAGGCAATAGCGAAAGGTACGCAGGATGGCAGACTCATCATCCACCAGAAGAATACGACCTTGGTGCTCAGTGGCGGATTCCATTTTCCTACGCTCCTTAACGAATGATCTTGGTTAGTCCCGGAAAAATCGGGCAAGTTGCATGGTTTATTCTGATGCATTCCTTCCATGGCAGGTTAGCTCTCTCCTGACACGATGCCTTGTGTCCATTTCTGACACCTGCGCCCTACGCTCAATTCAAAAATTATGCGACCTCGGTCAAATCGATCGTGCATTACGCACGACGGCGCAAAGGGCCATCGTGCAGGATGCGTCCGCAGTCCTTTGCGCAAATTATCTAATAGATTGATTTATAACGATTTTTCCATATAAAAAAGCTGGCATGCAGGCTGCAACAACCTGAGTAATGCAGGGCAACAACAAACGCCCTCAACGAAATGAACCCCAGCGTGGGAGGAGCCTCAGGATGAATTGCCAACGTGCCGCCCAATTGCGTTTCTCGCCACTGCATCTGCAGCAAGGTCTGTTCGCCGTGCTCGCGCTGCTGATCACGTTGATCGCAGGCCAACAGTTCCTGCGCTGGGAGCAGAACCAACAGCAGGAAGCGTCGCGCGTTTCCTTTCAACATCCGACACAGACTCACTTCAGCGCCGCCAGCAGCGGCATGAGCGACAACACCTCCATACGAATGATGGATGTCGATCAGGCTCGGCCAGACGATGAGATGCCTCGTCAGGAGCGCTGGGTGTTCTAGGTTCACACCTTTGGCGCGATCGCCGCGCCGTAACGAGCAACACCTCTAAATAGAAGCGTAAGGAGAATCACCATGTTGAGCTGGGCAATCACATTCTTGATCATTGCCATTGTCGCTGCCGTACTGGGCTTCGGTGGTATCGCGGGCACCGCCACGGGTATCGCCAAGATTCTCTTTGTCGTGTTCCTGGTGATGTTCATTGCTTCCTTCTTCTTTGGCCGTCGCGGTCGAGGCTAAGCATGAACGTTGGGTTAAAGACACTGCCGGCCGCCCTGCTACTGGGCGGCTGCGCCATCGCCATGGCTGCCAATGACGGGCAGACGCGGGTCAAAGGGCAATGGAATGCCAACTGAAAAAAATCGCGTTGGTATTGAGGCATCGATACCGAATTTGAAACATGAAAGGGGCTAAATGCCTCTTCCACTGCGCCCACCTGAGGAAGGTCGGCGCATGACCAAGGGGTCGGGACGTTCTGCCTGTTTCAGGGGCGGAGTGACCTACGGGCACATGGAGTGCCTGCGCAAGGGCCGGGTCAGGTAAAAGCTGCGACGCAAGTTCGCCGGTCAAGCATGGCTCGACGGACTTGCGGAGAGCTTGCACGCTCACAACGTCGAGCCAGAGCGACGCAATTGTTTAGCCCCCTCCCGCGGAAAATCCCCCTCTCATCCCCTCAAGTACTTTTCCCGGTTGCTCGCGACTGACCGTATATCGAGAAAAATGGCCATTATTCGGCTGTCAGTTTTCCCTCAACCTCGTGGGATTTTCCCGAAATTTGTCGTCTATTCTATTGTTCAATAAATAATCAATCTGCGCTGTGATGGCCGGTTCACGGCACTTATGCCTGCCGAAATGTCACATTCGAACCGATTGGGACGCGGGTTTCAGTAAAAAAACCTCATGCCGATTCGGCATAGGGTAGGCGTTTACGGCATTAGACGTCGCTTCCTTGCATCGGAATAGTTGCGCCTTTTTTCGCCTGCCAGAGAGCCATTAACAAGCGCTCCGGGGCTCCTTATACGGGGGCGGATGCACAGACTTTTTCGCCACAAGCGACCCGGTCCATGCATTCGCTCGAGTCAAACTGAAGTAAGGGTAAAGATATGAAGAAGGCAAAGCTTAGCCTCGCCTGGCAGATCCTCATCGGTCTGGTATTGGGGATAGCAATCGGTGCACTGCTCAACCATTTCAGTGCCGAGAAAGCCTGGTGGGTCAGCAACGTCCTGCAACCGGCAGGCGATATCTTTATCCGTCTGATCAAGATGATTGTGATCCCGATCGTGATCTCCTCGTTGATCGTCGGCATCGCAGGCGTCGGCGACGCGAAGAAACTCGGGCGCATCGGCCTGAAGACCATCATCTACTTCGAAATCGTCACCACCATCGCCATTGTGGTCGGCCTGCTGTTGGCCAACCTGTTCCATCCGGGCTCGGGCATCGACATGAGCACCCTGGGTACCGTGGACATCTCCAAGTACCAGGCGACCGCGGCCGAGGTTCAGCATGAACACGCGTTCATCGAAACCATCCTCAACCTGATTCCGTCGAACATCTTCGCGGCCATGGCCCGCGGCGAAATGCTGCCGATCATCTTCTTCTCCGTGCTGTTCGGTCTTGGTCTGTCGAGCCTGCAACCGGACCTGCGCGAACCGCTGGTGAAGATGTTCCAGGGCGTATCGGAAAGCATGTTCAAGGTCACTCACATGATCATGAACTACGCCCCGATCGGCGTTTTCGCACTGATCGCGGTGACCGTGGCCAACTTCGGTTTCGCCTCGCTGCTGCCACTGGCCAAGCTGGTGATCCTGGTTTACGTCGCCATCGCCTTCTTCGCCTTCGTGGTGCTGGGCCTGATCGCTCGCCTGTTCGGCTTCTCCGTGATCAAGCTGATGCGCATCTTCAAGGACGAACTGGTACTGGCCTACTCCACCGCCTCCTCCGAAACCGTGCTGCCACGCGTCATCGAGAAGATGGAAGCCTACGGCGCACCGAAGGCCATTTGCAGCTTCGTGGTGCCAACCGGTTACTCCTTCAACCTTGACGGTTCGACCCTGTACCAGAGCATCGCGGCGATCTTCATTGCCCAGCTGTACGGCATCGACCTGTCGATCAGTCAGCAACTGCTGCTGGTCCTGACCCTGATGGTGACCTCCAAAGGCATCGCCGGTGTACCGGGTGTGTCCTTCGTGGTGCTGCTGGCTACCCTGGGCAGTGTGGGTATTCCACTGGAAGGCCTGGCGTTCATCGCCGGTGTCGACCGCGTCATGGACATGGCCCGTACTGCCCTGAACGTGATCGGCAACGCCCTGGCCGTGCTGGTCATCTCTCGCTGGGAAGGCATGTACGACGACGCCAAGGGCCAGCGCTACTGGAATTCCCTGCCGCACTGGCGCAGCAAAGAAAAGCTGCCGGCTGGCGAGATTTCCCGTCACTAACGCAGGCCCCCTGTAAGAGCAGTCGGTCGACGCTCGATTGCTCGCGATGGCAACAGGAGCACCGCGCTCATCCAGAATGCCCGCGTCATCGTTGTCGTTCATCGCGAGCAGGCTCGCTCCTACAGGGGTCCGCGCATGCCGTATTAAACAAACCCCGGAGAATTCCGGGGTTTGTCGTTTCTGGCCACCCCGCTATCATTCGCGCATCTTTTGGGGGATTTAACTGATGCTAAACGGCCTTTGGCTTGGCTTCTTCATCGTGGCAGCCGTGTCGGCGCTGGCGCAGTGGTTGATCGGCGGTAACGCCGGGATTTTCGCGGCGATGGTAGAAAGCATATTCGCCATGGCCAAGTTATCGGTCGAAGTCATGGTCTTGCTGTTCGGCACGCTGACCCTCTGGCTGGGCTTTCTGCGAATCGCCGAAAAAGCCGGGATCGTCGAATGGCTGGCCAGGGCCCTTGGCCCGCTGTTTCTGCGCTTGATGCCGGAAGTCCCGCCCGGCCACCCCGCCATCGGCCTTATCACCCTCAACTTCGCCGCCAACGGCCTGGGCCTGGACAATGCCGCCACCCCAATCGGCCTCAAGGCCATGAAAGCCCTGCAAGAGCTCAACCCCAGCGCAACGGTCGCCAGTAATGCGCAGATCCTGTTCCTGGTGCTCAACGCCTCTTCCCTGACCCTGCTGCCGGTGACGATCTTCATGTACCGCGCCCAGCAAGGCGCGCCCGACCCGACGCTGGTGTTCCTGCCGATTCTGTTGGCCACCAGTTGCTCGACCATCGTCGGCTTTCTGTCCGTGGCGTTCATGCAACGCCTGCGTATCTGGGACCCGGTGGTGCTGGCCTATCTGATCCCCGGCGCCCTCGCCCTCGGTGGCTTCATGGCGCTGCTGGCGACGCTATCGGCCACTGCATTGGCCGGTCTGTCGTCGATCCTCGGCAACCTGACGCTGTTCGGGCTGATCATGTTGTTTCTGGTGATTGGCGCACTGCGCAAAGTGAAGGTTTACGAGGCATTCGTCGAAGGCGCGAAAGAAGGCTTCGACGTGGCGAAAAACCTGCTGCCGTATCTGGTCGCGATGCTATGTGCCGTCGGAGTTTTGCGCGCATCCGGAGCCCTGGATTTCGGTCTCGACGGGATTCGTCATCTAGTGCAATGGGCAGGCCTCGATACGCGTTTTGTCGATGCGCTGCCGACCGCGATGGTCAAGCCGTTCTCTGGCAGCGCCGCCCGGGCGATGCTGATCGAAACCATGAAGACCTCCGGCGTGGACAGCTTCCCGGCGCTGGTCGCGGCGACGGTTCAGGGCAGTACTGAAACGACGTTCTACGTGCTGGCGGTGTACTTCGGCTCGGTCGGCATCCAGCGCGCGCGGCATGCGGTGGGGTGTGCATTGCTGGCGGAACTGGCGGGGGTGCTGGGCGCCATCGGGGTTTGCTACTGGTTCTTCGGGTAACGGAGCCCCCCGTAGGAGCGAGCCTGCTCGCGATCAACCCGAGAGCACCGAGGGGTGTCTGCTGCCCAGCGTCATCGTTCACGATCATCGCGAGCAGGCTCGCTCCTACAAAGGGTCTGTGTAGACTTCAAAGTCGCGCTGGCGGCGCGAGTTTCTGCCCTTGCTCAACCGCCCAACCTACCACTTGCGCCGTCAGTTGATCGGTCGCCTGACCGAACCCGGTCACTACCGCCGGTACCTTCACATCGCTCAGCGGCTGGCGCACTTCAAAGCGTTTACTGGCGAGGATTCGCTGGTCGGCGCCACGCACCAGCAAGGCATCGAGGCGCACCACCACGCTGGCGCTGGTGCCCTGATACTCGGTCTGAAATGCCTGCAGACTGCCGCCCAGCTCCAGGTCTGCCTGGAAATTGCTGTCGTCGGTGCTCAGCAGCGTCACGCGGCCATCACGCTGAAACCCGTCGAGCAGACGATTACGCAACAGCACCGGCGCCGGATCGCTCCAGCGCGAAGCCTTGTAGCTGATGATCACATTGCCCTGGGGGATCACCGCAATGTTCGGGCTGTTCAACGCTTCGCTGGCCTGGGGTTTGTTCAGGCGCAACGACCAGCGCTGCGGCGCCCCATGACTGCTGGTGGCTGCGCTTTGGGCGGACGGCAATCGATAGACATCGAACGGTTCGGACTTGGGCAGGATCGAGCACGAACTGATCAGCGTGAAGCTGGCGAGGAGGGCAAGACGGGTCAGCTTCATGGGGTAAATTCCTTGTTCTTGTCACTGCCCAGCAGGTAGCCGCTGGGGTTGGCCTCCAGACGCTGGGAGATGGCGCGCAGCGAGCTCAGGGTTTCACGCAACTCCCGTACCGCCGGGGCCAGGCCATTGAGGCCCTGCATGCCGCTATTGAGCGAGTCCTGATTGGTGGCCAGCAGTTTGTTGATGGTCGCGCTGCTCTGTTCCAGCGACTTCATCGCCTGCTCGGCGCTGCCGAACATCTGCTTGCCCTGATCATTGAGCAAGCCATTGGCGTTGCGCATCAGCGCCGACGTCTGCTCCATCATGGTGCTGGCTTGCTTGCCGACCGCTGCCAGTTGCTTGATCGCCTGACCCAGGTCGCCGCGCTGATCGGCGATGGTGCCGGTGGTTTGTTCCAGATGCTCCAGGGTCTTGCTGATGCGCTCGATGTTTTCTTCGGAAAACATCTGATTGGCGTTGTGCATCAGCGTGTTCACCCCGGACATCAGGTCATTGCTGTCGTTCAGCAAACGGGCGATGGGCGAGGGCGCTGCGATGATGGTCGGCAATTTGCCGTCCTTGCCCCTTAACGCCGGGCTTTGCGGCGTGCCGCCACTGAGCTGGATGATCGACGTCCCGGTAACACCGGTCAGCGCCAGTTTGGCCTGGGTATCTTCCTTGATCGGGGTGTCGCCACCCAGGCGAATCCGCGCCAGCACCCGGCGCGGGTCTTTCGGGTCCAGTCGCAGCGACACCACGTCGCCGACCTTGATCCCGCTGTACTGCACGGAACTGCCCTTGGACAGGCCGCTGACCGCCTCGTTGAACACCACTTCGTAATCCTTGAACTCGGTGTCGACACTGGACTTGGCCAGCCACAGGCCGAAGAGCAGGGCGCCCGTCACCACAATCACGGTGAACAGGCCGATCAATACATGATGGGCTCGGGTTTCCATGTCAGACCTCGTTGAACTGTTTAGCGGCACTCAGCGCCGCGCGGCCGCGAGGGCCATGGAAGTATTCGTGAATCCACGCGTCGTCGGTTTCCGAAACCTTGTCGATGGCGTCCGCCACCAGCACCTTCTTCTGCGCCAGCACCGCGACCCGGTCAGTGATGGTGTAAAGCGTGTCGAGGTCGTGAGTCACCAGGAACACGCTCAGGCCCAAGGCATCGCGCAGGGTCAGGATCAGTTGATCGAAGGCTGCGGCGCCAATCGGATCGAGGCCGGCGGTGGGCTCGTCGAGAAACAGGATGTCCGGGTCCAGCGCCAAGGCCCGCGCCAGCGCCGCACGCTTGATCATGCCGCCGGACAGGGAGGCGGGGTATTTGTCCGCCGCCGACAGCGGCAACCCGGCCAACGCCAGTTTCACCGCCGCCAGGTGCTCGGCATCATTGCGGCTCAGGCCGGCGTGTTCGATCAGGGGCAGGGCGACGTTCTCGGTCACCGTCAGCGAAGAAAACAACGCGCCTTTCTGGAACAGCACGCCGAACCGCCGTTCGACCAACGAGCGCTCGTGCTCGGACAGGGTCCGCAGGTTCTTGCCAAAGACCTTCACGATGCCTTCGCTGGGCTGACGCAAACCGACAATGCTGCGCAACAGCACCGACTTGCCGCTGCCGGAGCCGCCGACGACGGCAAGGATTTCGCCCTTGTACAAATCCAGATCGAGGTTCTCGTGCACGCTCTGACTGCCGAAGCGATTGCACAGCCCACGGACTTCGATCACCGCCTCGGCAGGCGCTCGGGGTAAACGGCTCACCAGCTCATCTCCATGAAAAACAGCGCAGCCACGGCGTCGAGCACGATCACCACGAAGATCGATTGCACCACGCTCGATGTGGTGTGCGCGCCGACAGACTCGGCGCTGCCGCTGACCTTGAAGCCTTCCAGGCAACCAATGGCGGCGATCAGGAACGCGAAGATCGGCGCTTTGACGATCCCCACCAAAAAGTGCTGAACACCGATGTCCGATTGCAGCAGCGATAAAAACATCGCCGGCGAAATACCCAGCGACACCGCGCAGACCACGCCGCCGCCGACTATCCCCGACAGCATCGCCAGAAAGGTCAGCATCGGCAGCGAGACCAGCAGCGCCAGGACACGCGGCACCACCAGCAACTCCATTGGATCGAGGCCCAGCGTGCGAATCGCGTCGATTTCTTCGTTGGCCTTCATCGAGCCGATCTGCGCGGTGAACGCACTGGCGGTGCGCCCGGCCATCAGAATCGCGGTGAGCAACACGGCGAATTCGCGCAGAAAAGAAAACGCCACCAGGTCCACGGTGAACACCGTGGCGCCGAATTTGGCCAGCACCGTCGCCCCGAGAAACGCCACCACGGCGCCTACCAGAAACGTCAGCAGGGCCACGATGGGCGCCGCGTCGAGGCCGGTCTGCTCGATGTGCGCCACCATCGGCGTGATGCGCCAGCGCTTGGGGCGAAACAGGTTACGGGCGATGGTTTCCAGAATCAGGCCGACGAAGCCGAGCAACTGCAGGGTGTCTTGCCAGACCGCATCCACCGCACGGCCGATGCGAGCCAGGAGTTGAACGCCGACGCTGACTTCCGGTTCCTTGATCGGCACACAGAAATCCGTCAGCGAGCGGTAGACCGTTTGCAACAACGCGCGGTCGGCAGAAGAAATGGTGCAATCGGGGTGTTCGGCTGAGCGGCCCAGGCGCTCGGAGCCCAACAGTTCAACCAACAGCGAGGCACCTGCCGTATCGAGGGCACCGAGGCCGTTGAGGTCGATGCGGGTGCTGTCGTCGTATCGACCTTCGAGCTTTTCGCTCAGCAGTTTGAGGTCGGCGTAATGGGCGAGCGTCCAGTCCCCTGTGACCCGTATCTGGGGCGGGGTGCGCGAGGTATCCAGTTGGGCATTGCCCGCCGCAGTGTTGCTGGTCATAAGCTCCGTGCTTTTTCGGCTGTTACGCTGACCTACGTAATAGCACGAACCGCATTACTTTTCTTTGATCGCTGTGCTGTCGGTGACCTTGAAGCGCAGCACGCCGATCAATTGGCCGTCCTCGGTCAACACCCGAACCTGCCAGTTGCCTGCGGGGTTGCCGGGGAAGTTCTGCTTGTGGGTCCAGGCGCGGTAGCCTTCCTTGCGACCGCCATGAATATCCAGAGGGATGCGGTCGACTTCTTTACCGTTGAACTGCCAGACGTGATAAATGCGCTCGTCCAGGCCACGGGGGGCGTTGATCGCGGTGTAGGCGTACAGACCGCCGCCTCGAATCTGCTCGGCGCTGACCTCTTCAAGGCTGTCACCGGGGGTGCGGTCCTGCAATTGCATGCTGATGGCCACGTCGGTCATCCACAGGGTCGCTGGCGGCACCCACGATCGCAGCACCCAGCCAACGCCGCCGATCCCCACGGTAATGCTCAGAATCGCCAAGGCGTTGCGCAGGGTTCGAATCGGGAAAATCGAAGCGAGGCTCGGGAACGACAGTACGACGGCGGTGCCCAGCGCCAGTTTGAAACTCTGGGACGTGGTCAGGTGCAAGATCACGGGGAGGGCGGTGAGCAGGGTGGCGAACAGCGTCAGGGTATGCAGCGCCAGGAACGCCCATCGCCGTGGCGCCAGCCAGTTGTAGTA
>Ga0302171_10000063_pt1 | contig 19211 bp, 21 predicted proteins | sample I_Fen_N2_2_FD_193495 | JGI IMG/M metagenome (GOLD analysis project Ga0302171, IMG submission 193495) | Peat permafrost microbial communities from Stordalen Mire near Abisko, Sweden - I_Fen_N2_2 | ecosystem: Environmental > Terrestrial > Soil > Wetlands > Permafrost | place: Sweden: Abisko... | reverse complement strand
TGGACAGACGTAGTGCAGGGGTTTATTCGCGATGGGGCGACCAAAACCCGCCATTGCGTCAACCGTCCGCCACGGTGTTACGACAATCTGATTGGCCGTAGCGCAGAGACACATAGACTGGTGCAACTCTCGGAGCTGTACGACAGCTCAGGACGCCTTGAGTCGCGCTTGGTCTACATTTACAATGATACAGACGATAGGGTTGTAAGCCGTGATTGGGACACTGCAGAGGTGGTGCGTCTGGTCAAGGTCAATGGCGTCTGGGAGGTTGAACAGCCATGAGGGTTATCCTGATTCTTGCGGCTGTGGTGATTCTTCCGCCCGTCTACCATGATTTCGCGACCTACCGGCCTGCAGCGCCTGACCAGTGGGCAAGCCGTCCAGATCCCGCCGCCCCATGCTCGACGCAGCCTATGAATGAGGATGAGGCGCTGGCGTGCGGCTGGACGCCATCAGCGCCCCCTATGCCAACCAGGGTGAGATGACATGAGCAGAGGACACTCCAACGCCTGCACGCGCTTTGAGAGCGCTATGAGACAAGCCCGGAAGTTGCGAAAGACCCATGGCGAGGTCGCAAGCCTGAACGCCATCGCTAAGGTTGGCGCTATTTACTGTGGCATGATTGACGCAGGGGCTGATATTACGCCTCATGTTCATAAAGAAATGATGGATAACTTTAACACATTCTATCGAGAAGAACTTGTGCACATGTATAAAGGGGAGTACATTGACCCTGACACCTGTAGGTGTCCGTAACTCAATGGAGAAATTAATGACTCACTATAAATCAAGTGATCCGGCTAATCAGCAACAGGCTGAGGCGTTTGCTCAGCGTGTTGATGCAGGACCTCAGAGTGGTGAAACGCAACCTACGGCAATCAGCACGCCGATTGCTTTCGGTGATGGCGCAACGCCTGAGGCGCTTGCTGACCTTACAGAAAGCTCCGAAGCGCAGCAGACGGTTGCTCAGGCCCAAGAGATTTACAATCGCCGCACCTAAGGCTAGTATCAGTTGACAGCAGTCTCCCCTTAAACTAAGACCTCTTGGCACACAACCAAGGGGTTTTTTTCATGCTCAACACCATCAAAGATATCAGCGTCGCTTATTTCACGAAAAATCCAGTCCCTGTTGCGGACATTGGACTTGTGATTGCAGAGATCGCCAAGGCGGCGCGCTCTGCTGAAAACGACGATCTTATTGAAGCGCCTGTTGAACTTAAGCCTGCCTGCAGCATCAAGTCCTCAGTGAAAGAGGATCACATTGTCTGTCTTGAGGACGGTAAGAAATTCAAGTCCTTAAAGCGTCATCTTCGGACTCATTACAACCTGTCTCCCGAGGATTATCGTAAGCGTTGGGGATTGCCGGTTGATTATCCGATGGTTGCGCCCGCTTATGCGCTGGCGCGCTCGAACCTTGCCAAGAAAATGGGCCTTGGCGTTCGCAAAGCGCGGGGTGGCAAGTAAGAGCTGCTCGGTGTAGTGTTTCACGTGAAACTCAACAACTAGGGGCGGCGCGTGGCCACATTCACCATTCCGGATAAATCGGCTGTGACGACAGTCGATCCGAACAACGATAAAATCCCAATATGGCAAGGCGGCGCTCAGCACACTGTGACAGCCGCCTTGCTCGCGTCTGCCTCGGTTATCGGCAGTCGGGCGGCGGTTGCCGCAAAGCCTATTCCAGCCGCCATAACCGCCTTTGCGACCTCAGGCTATGCGGCTGATGGCGACGGTGGGCAAGCCGTCTATAAACGTGTGGTCGCCATGCCCTCGCATCCCGGGAGAGTGCAGTCTTCTGATGGCGCCTGGTGGGAAATGTTTGATGCAGAGGCGAACGTGAGGGCGTTTGGCGCTGATCCCACGGCAACCAGCGACTGCGCCACGGCGTTCCGCAACGCCATCCTCTACGCCTCGGCGGTCACCCCTGCCCGCCCCTTCTACATTCCATCGGGCAAATATAAAATCTTCACAACTGTTACATTCCCTACAGAATTCACCATTTATGGCGATGGGCCAACACTTTCCCAAATCATCCCCATGATGACTGATGGGACTGCGTGCCTCAAATATGTTTCGGGCAACCAGCACACCAGTCTTAAGGATTTCGGCATCCTAACTTTGCTTGATTGGGGAGGTTATCTCGCGGGATCAGCGGCTCAGAACTGCATCGGGCTTGACGGAATGGATACATCCGTAGGTCACACCACACGATATCTTATCGATAATGTAGTGATCTATGGATGCAAGATAGGGTATCAAGTATACGGTTGGGATGCCGACATAAGATTACTAAAGACCATCGGTTGCGACCTCGGTTTTTGGGGCATTATGGTCAATAACTCGCGTGTAAATCTGCTAAGTGAGGTATGTCTTAAACATTTCAACATCACTGACACTTGGGCGTTACACCTTGATACCATTATGGGTGAGGACGCCGACAAACCAGGACTCCTGTCTTCCACGCTGGATAACAACCAGGGTGTTGTCATCACCGCGCCTTACTGGGAGACAGGCCCAACGACGCCGCGCCAGACGCCATATCTGCGCATAGGCTCAGTATCCAAGTGCGAGGGCGTTCATATCAAGGGCGGCATTGCGGAAACTATAAGATTGAGTCGCATTAACCCACCTATCACTTTTGATAACTGCGATGGGGGAAGCTGTGACATTTATCTTCCAGGTGGGACTACAGCCATTGGCCTCGGTGTATCCGTGGGCGCGAGTTCTAGACGTATTCGCGTAACTCAGTACGGAAACAACGACAGCACACATCCAAATTATGTGTATCAAGATTTTTCACGTATTCAAAGCGTGCCCATCAACTACTTTCCTAATGCGCTATTTGATATGTGGTTTAAGGGTTGGGATAAGGTCAATTTAAACAATTGCGCTCTCACCCAATACACTAACAATCAGCGTCGCGGCAAGAATTGCGCTAAAATACAGGCGACCGCGAGCACCAGCAACAATTACATTGAGTTCATACTCTCTAGCGTCGCCATGCCTACGCAAGCCTTGTTTGACAAAACCTTGCGTGTGGGTACTTGGATATTCATAAACGGGATCACTGAATACGAAGACGGCACGCTCAACAAGCTGCCAGACGTCTCCATCCTCTGGAAGGACGCAACGACATGGCATGAGTCGCCCTCAGTGCACCCTGCAATGATCCCTACTAACACGTGGACTTACGTTTATGCTGAGGTTACTGTTGGAAGCGACATAAGCTCTTTGGCTGTACGTGTGTACGCCAATAGAACGGCCAACAACGCCACGGGCAACGAAGCGATAATCATTGACTCAATTACCGTGATGGATGCAGTTACTGATTTTGATATTCAGCGCTGCGACGCGTGGGTTGACAACGCCTACATCCCGACATTTGAGGCAGGCGGGCAGCTCCGTCAGATTGTGGCCTCCGCGCCGCCGACAGACGTCAACCAGACCTACTTCCGAGGAGACCAGGCGCTTCTTTACTACCCAACGGACTACATGAGCCCTGGCTGGCAGTGCGTCACGGGCGGAGCGGGAGGCGCGGCGGTATGGGCCGAGATCCCTGGCCCGGTGTTTAGGGGAACTGTCGTCAATCTTCCCGTCCGGGCGGGGACATACGCGGGCATGAGGGCGTTCGCCACCAATGCGCGCAACTCCGGTGAGGGCGCGGGGGCAGGGACGGGTTGCTACTGCACGCTCAATAGCGCGGGCGTATGGTTCGCGGACTGGTCGGGTCTGGGGGTGACAGCATGACGCAGTCGGAGGTTCAACAGTCCCTGCGCAGCCATAGCGGCTCAGCGCTCGACTTCAACAGTGATTGGGAGGCTGTGTTCGATGGTGATGGCGTCCCCACGGGCGCGTGGAATGAGCGCTGTCTGGTTTGGATCAATCAGATGCTGAGTAGCGCCTACGGGGATCTTCCGGGCGCGCAGCAGGCTTTTGCGGCGTCCCAAGGCTATATGAATTGGGCGACGATGGGAGCTATCGCGCTCAGTGGAGGGACGTGGTTGCTCAGCAGTGGTACTTGGTCAGATGCAGGCGTATGGGCTGACGCTTCAACGTGGAATGGTTAAATGGCAAAGACAACTATCAATAATGGTGACACAGGCTTAGCTGTACGGACTGCCTTGAACAATATGTTCACTGAACTGTACACCGGGCAAGCCAATCAGAATTATAATCTGGGCAGCGGCTCACCCACTACACTGTTGACGGGAGTATCCAATACTTCCTTTGGCTTTTACGCCATGAATGCAGCCACAAGCGCTTACGATTGTAGCGCCTTTGGCTGCAACACCCTTCAAAGCTTGACTTCAGGTTACTATGACACGGCTTTCGGCCAAGGCGCGCTTCGCAACGCAACAACCGCCTTTGAGTGCAGCGCTTTTGGTGTTGACTGTCTAAACGCTACGACAATAGGTCGCGGAAACTCGGGCTTTGGCATAGACGCCGGTCAAAACCTGACCGGCGCGAACGGCATGAATTCATGCTTCGGCTGGTATGCTCTGCAGCAGGCGACCACACCAGGCAACTGCAGCGTCTTTGGGGCTGGCGCTGGACGTGACGTGACCACGGGCGACCTCAACACCTTTGTTGGTTACCAGGCGGGGCGGGGCATTACGACAGGCCGCGCCAATAGCGTCTTTGGGCCTGCCATTGGCCTTGCCGCCGCCTTGAGCAATAACGTCATCCTCGCCGACGGTGATGGCGTCATTCGCCTGCAGTCCGATAGCACCGGCGCAATCACGCTGAATTCGACAATCGCCAACAAAACTATCACGGGCGCACTGGCGATAGGCGCTTACAGTTATGGAACGCTTCCCTACACTGCTACTGGTAACTTTGCCTCCTATAATCTTGGCATTGATAGCTACACTCAGATTGTTGTCAGCAACAGTAACGCCACTGCGACCGCAAGCGCCAATGTTATTGTTTCCAACAACTTAGGAACTGACCTTGCATACTACGGGGCGTTTGGAATAAACTCTAGCGGGTTTTCGGCTGCAGGCGTCCTTAACGTAGCGAACAGCACCTACCTATGTTCTATTTCGGGTGACTTGGCGATTGGCACCATGGACGCACACGCGGTGCGATTTGGCGCTAACAACTGGACGGTGGACGCCATCACCATCAGTAGCGCGAACGTGCCAAGTCTTTTCAACGCCAACTTGCTCTCAGCCCCCGCTGCAAATGGGCAAGCCTTTCAGATCCAGTCGCTAACCGAACTCACCACGATTGCGGCGGCGGCAACTACGACTACAGCAATTCAGTTGCCCGCCAACGCCATCATTCTTAGCGTGTCGGTGCGCGTGGTCACGGTGATCCCGACAGCCACAACATTCACCGTGGGTGACAGTGGATCAGCGGCGCGTTATAACACTGCGGCGGTAGCTGTCGCGGCTGGCACAACGGATAAAGGGACTAAGGCGGGCGCATATTACAACGCAAGCGCCCTCGGTGTTCTGATCACCCCAAGCGCCACCCCTGCGACTGCAACAGGCCAAGTTCGCGTCAACATTCATTACATGAGCGTCACACCTCCAACTTCATAAGGCCCAACATGAGCAACATCGACTTGGTTCTCACACCTGAAGAACTGAATGCACTAATGCAAATCCTTGACGCAGCCGTTAAACAGCAGGGGCTTGGCGCGGTTGTCGCAGTCTCACACTTCCTTGGCAGGATCGAAGTCGCCAAGGAAGTCGCCAAGAATGCATCGCCTGTTTCACGTGAAACGGGAAAGGACGAAGAATGATTTTACCGCCCCTATCCGATAAGCAGCAAAGATTTTGGGAGTTGTATTGTGCTTGGGCTGATCCAGCTCGGGCATACATGGAAGCCTATGGCACTACAAATCGTCGCTATGCTCTAAAAGAGGGCAAGAGGCTACTCAACAATCCGAAAATCTCTTGCCGTATCGAGTATGGGGCGGGTTTCACTCTTGAGAAGAAAAGTGTAGATGCTCACTGGATCACTGAGCGTGTCGTAAAGTTGGTGCAGATATGCATGGGTGAGGAAGTTCATCCCCTCACCGGTCAGAAAGTCTTCTATCCGACTTATGCGCTTCAAGGGCTTACGCTCTTGAGCAAATTCAAAACTTTTGGTCTTACTTCTGAGGCCGCTCAGGACCCTAACTCTAAATATGTAATTGTGGTGCCCAACGATGACTCAGGCGGAGACGTTGAACAATGGGCAAAAACGCACCGTCGTATGGACTCCTAACTCAGGCCCTCAATCCTGGTTAATGTCATGTCCTGCCGATGAAATATTCTTTGGAGGGTCTAGAGGTGGCGGCAAGACTGACGGCATGCTTGGCAAGCATGCCATAAAGGCGCAAGAATTTGCTTCTGATGTTATCGGTATCTTTTTTCGCAGAACATTCGTGGACTTGAAGGAAGTAATTCAGCGTTCAAAGAAAATATACGGACCTCTTGGTGCGAGATATCATAAATCAGATAAAGAATGGTTGTTTCCGAACGGCGCGCGTCTTAAGTTTGCGTATTTGGATAACGATGATGATGCCGATAACTATCAGGGACATAACTATACAGATGTGTATTTTGAAGAACTCGGACATTGGCCATCGGATGTACCGATACGAAAACTCAAAGCGACGCTTAGAAGTGGCGCTAAAGTACCTTGCCAATTTCATGCCACGGGAAATCCCGGAGGTCCGGGAGCTGCGTGGATCAAGCAACGTTATATCGATCCTGCCCCACTTGGCATGCAAGTCAAATGGGAAGTCTTCGAAAACCCCTTTACAGGGGCGAAAGTCCGCAAATCTCGTATATTTATACCGTCCTCACTTCAAGACAATCCGCACCTAGGTAGTGAATATGTCGCAAATCTACAACAATCAGGCAGTGAAGCTCTCGTCCGCGCGTGGTTGCTTGGAGATTGGAGTGCAATCGAAGGCGCTTACTTCAGTGAATTCTCTACCCGACGGCACGTGCTCAGACCCTGCCAACTTCCGGCATGGTGGACGCGCTTTCGATCGATGGATTGGGGGTCAGCGCGGCCTTTCAGCGTCCACTGGTGGGCGGTTGCCGGTGAGGAGTGGCAACATCCAGACGGTCAGATTATCCCGAGGGGCGCTATGATCGCCTATCGCGAGTGGTATGGCGCTAGCGCCCCAAACGTAGGGCTCAAAATGACGGCCAACGCAGTGGGCAAGCAGTTGCGTCTCAAAGAGAAGGGTGATGCGCTTGATCCGGGCGCCAGCGTCATCGATCCTGCAGCATTCAATCAGGATGGCGGCCCAAGCATTGCCGAACGCCTTTTTGACGAGGGCGTAATGTTTAGGCGGGCGGACAACAAGCGCACGGGCAAAAATGGCGGTTGGGATATGTTGCGCCAGCGCCTTGTGGGCGATGATGACGGCAGGTCCATGATTTACCTGTTTTCGACGTGTACTGAGGCGATAAGAACCATTCCCATGCTGCAGCATGATAAAACAAATGCTGAGGATTTAGACACAGACGGAGAAGATCACGCGGCTGATGAAATACGTTATGCGGTAATGTCGCGCCCCTGGTCACGCACAAAACCAAAGACTGACGTGGACGTGTTTAAAGAAGCGGTCAAGCCGCTTACTTATGACGATATGCATAAAGCCCGACAACGGAGAATGAACGCATGACAACGACCAACAGTGACATGAGCACCGGTGCCTCCAAACCTGCCCGCGAAGAAGTGCTTGATGCATATGCAGTTGAACCGGTTCATGACAGGTTTACCCTTGAGCAATATATGCGCGACTATCCCCAATTAGCGACTGAACTCGTGGAACTTTTGAGAGAAATATCTTGTGTTATTGAACCTAATGAGAGCTCGCTCACCGTCGATGACGAGGCATTGATTGAAGAAGCGTGGCAGACGCACTCTCCGCTTGAAATGAAATCGCCAAAGACGCGTTTGTAACCTCCCTACACAATTTCACGCCTACTATTCAGAAGGTTGTTCAATAATGGCAGAAGCCGCAGACAATGACCAAGAAGTAAACGAAAAGCCTGATGTGGACGACAAGCCACTGAAGAAAGGCGAGTCTGCGGCAAAATGGCACGTCGAATTAAAAGCCGCAAGCACACGTGAGGAAAAATGGCGCAAAGCCGCGCGCGATATTCTTGCGCGCTATCGACAGGAACGGGCATTGGAGCTATTTAGTAATAAGCCCAACGACAAGAAAATGAATATCTTGTATTCCAATACGGATGTAATGCTTGCCCATTTGTGCATAGACCTAGGGACGCCTGACGTTCGGCGCAACTTCCCCAGACCAGGCCGCAAAACCAAGATTGCACGGCTAAGCGCGGAGATATTGGAAAAGACTATGATCACAGAAGGTCATAGCGAAGACGCCAGTTGCGAGTTTGAAGACGCCATTGAAGACGCAGTGTTGCCGGGACGAGGTCAAGTCTGGATTGATCTTGAAGAAGTTGAAGGTCCTACGGGAAAGGATCAATGGTTGCAGGCCTCAATTTGTCAAGTCACTTGGGAGTTCTTTAGACATGGACCCGCGAAACGCTGGCGTGAGGTTCCTTGGGTTGCTCGCGGGCATCTATTTTCGCGCGATGACTTGGAAGATAAGTTTCCAACATATTCTGAAGAAATTCCGCTGAATTATGAGCTGGATAACTCGGAAGAAAACGTAAAAGAAAGTAACGCTGGACCAAGCAAAGAGTCATTAGAACGCTCCCTTGTGTGGGAGATTTGGGATAAGGAAACAATGAGCCGCATTTATGTGGCTGAGGATTTCCCCACAATCCTGCAGTCGGATGATGATCCTTATCATGTGGAAGGTTTCTTCCCATGCCCTCCACCACTTTACATGTGTAAGACGAGTAGCAACCTTCGCCCCGTACCGCTCTACTTTCAGTATCGTGATCAGGCTGAGGAGCTTGACCGGCTCACCACCCGTTCATGGCGACTTATGGAAAGCCTCAAATATTGCGGCCTCTATGGCGCCACGGGCGATGACAGCATGAAGGATGTGGGCAACCTTGAGGATGGCGAGTTCATCCCCTTCAAAAACTTTGCCGCCTTGCAACAGTCGGGCGGACTGGCGGGCGCGTTCATGACGCGCGATATCACAGCCATCGTGCCAGCGCTGCAGGCGGTTGAGGCCAAGATTGAAACCACCGTCCAGCGTATCTGGGAGCTTGCGGGGATCAGCGACTTGATGCGGGGAGACAGCACGCCTGACACCACTGCGACCGCTGAGCGCTTCAAGGCGCGGTTTGGGAGCATGCGGGGAAATCGACGCTCGCGCATCGTCCAGCGCTTTGTTCGCAACGCTTATCGCATCAAGGCTGAAATTGTCGCGGAACACTACAACCGCAAACAGTTGGCCGAAATGACGGGAATCGACCTCCCCACTAAGCAGGAGCAGCAAGAGGCCCAACGCCTGCTCACCCAACTTCAGGCCATCGAACAGCAACATATGGCCCAACAGACCCAACTGGCGCAAATTGCTCAGGCAGGCGGGCAAGCTCCCCCGCCGCCCAAGCCTTTGCCTGTCGATCCCCAGAGTCTTGAGGATCTGCAGGCGACCATTGCCGCCACGCCTTGGGAGGATATCTCCGAGGTGATCCGTTCGAACGCCCGGCGTTTGTTTATGGTGGATGTTGAGACGGACGACACGGCTATGGACGATGACGAAGAAACCAAAGAAAGCGCCTTGGAGTTCATGACGGCCATGTTCACCACCCTGCAGAGCATCGGTCCTGCAGTGGCTCAGAAGCCCGAGCTTTTGCCCTTGGCGAAAGAGCTTGTCACCTTCACCGCCAACGCCTTCAAAGTCGGTCAGGAGTTTGATGACGCCATCAATGACGTTTTCGACAAGCTTGCCTCCTCCCCACCTCAGGACCCTGCCAGCGCGCCCACTGATCCGGTTGCCGCCGCTCAGGCACAGTTGGTGCAAGTGCAGACGAAGAAGGCACAGGCGGACATTATCACCAATCAGCAGAAGGCTCAGGCGGACTTGCAGGCAAAGCAAGCGGCTGGCGCTATTGATATTCAAATCAAACAGATTGAACTGCAGCTAAAACAGATGGAACTGCAGATTAAGCAGCAAGAGGTTCAAGCTTCTGCGGCAAGTTCGCAGATTAAGCTAGCCTCACAAGTTCAAGACCATCAAGCAAAGGCCCAACAGTATGAGCAACAACAAGCCGCCATCCCTGAGCAAGTATGAGTAGATACTTGATGCGCTGGCGTCCGGACGGGACTTGTTATGAGCCTGATCCGGACGCCAAGCCCTTGCGCACGAAAGGGCCTTATGTGATGGGCGACCTTGACCAGGCCTACGGGGGCGACGGGTTTAGGTCGCCCGTCGACGGCTCACAGATTACTAGCCGTTCCCAGTTGCGGGAGCACAACAAACAGCATAATGTGGAACAATGCGGTGATGTGTCGCTAGGGGAGTACACGCGACATGTTGAAGCATGCCAAAACGATAGCCCAACGACCGGAGTTGATTTCCAATGGATGAAACCAGAGTAGACGAGAGCGAGGAAGGCTCGCCTAGCTCGCTAAGCGATATTCTGGCTGCGGCTATGGATGAACACGACTCCGCCGAGTCGCAACCCAAGTCTGACGGCGCCCCTGACAGTGGGCAAGCCGTCCAGACAGAAGCGCCCGACAAGGAAAAGCCGTCAACTAAAGAAACCACCGAAACTACAGAAACGACGCAGAAGACGGAACCCCAAGAGGATAATCCCTTCGCGCCCAAGCATTGGACGAAAGCTGAAAAAGAGGCGTTTGATAAGTCACCCCCTGAAGTTCAACAAGCGATTAGCTCGCTTGTCAAGAATTTGCAGAAGGGATTTACTCAAAAGGCCATGGCCGCAGCGGAGTCTAGAAAGTTTGTTGAGGAAATACAGTCAAGCTTTCAGCCTCACCATCGTGCGGAAATGCAACGATACGGTTTGAATGAAGCAAACACTGTTAAAGAGCTGTTAAAGCTTCAAGACCAGTTTACACGCGATCCTATCGCATACGTGAAAATGGTTATGAAGTCGCGCGGCATAACTCCGCAACATCTTGGTTTTGCTCAGCAAGGGAGTGATCCTTATGCGCCTGACGCTCCTCAGACGCAAAGCTCGCCTGAGCTTGAGCAAATGCGAAGTGAACTAGCAGCACTCAAGGGAGTTCTACAAACCGCAGCATCTACGAATGTGCAGCGAAATCAGCAAGCGGCTGAAAATCTTGTGGTGAATTTTGCCCACGAGGTTGATAGCACTGGCTCGCCAGTTCGCCCACACTTTGATTTACTGCAGCCGCAGATTGCCGCTATATTGACCGGTGATCCTGAGATTGCGTCCATTGAACACCCGGCTGAGCGGCTTCGCGCCGCCTATGACGCTGCAGTGTGGATGCACCCGACAACCCGCGCCGAACAGCTTGCCGCTCAAGAGAGCGTCAAAAAAGAGGCATGGGAAGCCGAACGCGCCAAAAGCGCGCTCTCAGTGAAGCCTAGGGCAGGCGGGGCGGCGCGTAAAACAAATTCGGGGATGATGAGTTTGGATGAGGCCCTTGGGGTTGCAATGACAACTCATGGGGAATAACGATGGCCGGGCCGTCAAGTGTTTGGACTGAAATTACTAGCACTACGCTAGCAAACTACCGTAAGACTTTAGCAGATAACGTGCTTAAGCACAATCCGCTGCTCGCCCGTCTTCAACAGAAGGGGAATGTTGATGAGGCAGATGGCGGATACACCATTCTTGAAAATCTGATGTACGCTGAGAACTCTACTTTTCAGTGGTATGCCGGTTATCAGGCGCTGAATATCGCTGCGAGTGACGTCATCACCTCAGCGGCTTACGACTGGAAGCAGGCCAACTGCAACGTCTCTATCTCGGGGCGTGAGCAGATGCAGAACGCAGGTCGCGCCGCCAAGTTCAACTTGGTCAAGTCACGTATTACCGTGGCTGAGAAGACCATGAAGAACAACATCTCCAAGTCGCTGTACTACAGCAACACGGAGAATGGAGGCCTGTCGATTGGCGGCTTGCAGTTCCTGGTGCCAGACCTTCCAACTTCCGGAACTGTTGGCGGCATTGACGCCAGCGCGCAGACTTGGTGGCAGTCGCAGTTTTACGACTTCAGCACCAATGCGGTTACTGCGTCGAGCACTACCATCCAGCATGCCATGAATCTCATGTACCTGCAGACATTGCGCGGGCGCGACGAAGTCGATCTTATCGTAAGCGGTAAGACCTACTTCACGTACTACTGGGAGTCCCTGCAGGCTCAGCAACGTTTCACGTCGAGCGATACAGCTAAGGCGGGTTTCCCTGGTGGCATCAAGTACATGAATGCTGATTGTTTCTATGATCCTGGTGAGACAACTGGCACACGCATGTACATGCTGAATACGGATTATTTCTTCTTCCGGCCACATAAAGATCGTAACTTTATTACTGATCCGGAAAAGACCTCCGTCAACCAAGATGCTATCGTAATCCCCCTGTATTGGGGTGGCAACCTGACTTGCGCTAACCGCTCACTGCAGGCGGTTATCTGCGCGTAAGCGAATGCTATAAGTCGCAAGGGGAAACCCTTGCGCATGCGTTGTTTCATGTGAAACTCGGAGATTTCGGATATGGGTGCAATTACCGGCCTTCTCGGCACAAGTTTAATCACTGACGACACTATTCAGCAGTATCACCTCGGACAGGTGCTAATGGGCGACGATGGTTGCGAATATAACTATGTGAAGGCGGGCGGGACGCTCTCTGGACCGGGATACAGTGTTTACATTGATCCTAACATTATGGTCGCCTATCACGTCACCACCGCTAACGCGCTTCGCGGCATGTGGCTCGCCCTCACCATGGGTGCGGTTGTGGGGCAACATTTTTGCTGGGTACAGCGCGCTGGGCCTGCACAACTTCAGGTTAGCCCCTCTTGCGCCGCCAACGTGCGCATCAACACCACCGCGACGGCCGGTCAACTTGATGACGATGGGACGGCAGGCGCTTACTCGATTGAGGGCCTGGTGCTCACGGCCGCGCGCGCAGCGTCTGCCGGTCTGGCCAGCTGTTCCTTGAATTGGCCGCTGATTGGGGCAATCCTCTAAACCTACCCAGTGGGCGCGCTTTCTCGCTCACTTAGTGTGATCCCCGCCGCCCGGAGTTGGGCCTGAGCGGCGGGGATTTCGCCCAACTGCTAAAAAGGACTAACCGCATGGAATTTCAGACGCCTCTAGAAGTAGGTCAGACAATCACGCTGAGCAAGCTGTACGATGATCAAGAGGGCTTCATTAATGACGGGCGGGGCAATATGTCTTGTCATGTCAAGGGACAGTTGGTTCACGTTTGTGACGTAGACCGTCCAGCAAGCTCCAAGTTCGGGAGGGAATGCTTAACTTGGCGTCTTGCCATGGCCACTAAGATAATGAATAGCACCATCAATGATGTTGCATTGCTAGTGGTAAAGCCAACAAATATTCATTCGCTTCGCGCTCGTTTTCCCGGAGCTTTCAAGGAATATGAGGCGCGTTATGGATCGACAAACGTTCCTGAGCGTAAGGATAACACCAATATCGATATCCCTGCCGAACTTATTGGCAAATACGATGGTCCGGAAAGCTACGAAGCTTACATAGATGCAGTCCGCTCAAAAACCAGCATTGCGCCTATGGGGATTGAGGAGCGTCGCGCCGAGTTGCAGCGCCAAATGGAAGCTCTCGACAGTGATCACCCGGACGCGGCTTTTCAGCGCGACGTAAGCGAGTTTGCCGCCCCGGAAAGCGGCATATCCCTTAGCACTTGGGCGCTGATCCCAAGTACGGGCGACCGCAAGAAGCTAATGCTGCGAGGAATTTTGACTGTCGAGCAGTTGGCGGGCGCAAACGATAGCGTTCTGGAAACTCTTGGCGCTGGACAGTGGAATAAATATCGTGAAAAGGCGCGTCAAGCGATAGGAAAATAAATGTCCCTTTTGACCATCGTTCAAGATGCCATTACAGAAATGGGCGGTATGGCCGCGCCAAGTAACGTTATCGGCAACACTGACACCACAACGGCAAAAGCCTTGACGATGGTCAATCGCTTGGGGCGTGACATTCAGCGGCAATACAAATGGCCTTCGTTAAAGTCCACATACACTTTTACCACCCAAGCGGGAATTGATCGCTATCCTTTGCCAAGTACTTGGCAGCGTATGAGTAATAACAGCACTTGGGACCGTACTACCCATTGGCCGCTAAATGGTCCTGCGACTGACGCTTTTTGGCAAGTGCTCAAGTCTGGACTTGTGGTCGCGGGCATGCGCTTTTGGTTTAGGCGCGAGGGCAACTATATGGTGATGGCTCCTGTTCCTACTGAGGTGCACACCATAGCCTACGACTATTACAGCAGTAGCTGGTGTATGGATATTGGCGGTTTTCCAAAGATTAAAATGACCTCCGATACTGATATGCCTATATTTCTCCCAGTAGACCGCGCTGAAAGCCTGCTAACTATGGGCCTTATCTACAGCCTAAAGGCAAGTGAAACCTTACCTTTTGCTGAGGATAAGGCCAACTATTTACAGGCATTGGACGCTGAGATATTCGATGCAAGTGGGCAAGCAATCATAGATACTACAGGCGCGCCGAGATACATCCTAGGCCGTGGTAATCTTCCAGAAGTGGGTTATGGATCGCCATAATGGGAAACAACGTAACTTGGCTTTGGCTTGCTGCACTATTGGTTGTTGTTCTTTTGCTTCTAGCAGGGGGATTTTGAATGGTCAGCATGTTCATTCCCCCTGAGGCTGCAACAGGCAAGGCGGTTGCCGTGCCAGTTCCCGCCCCCACGCTTGGCCTCAACACCCGTGAGCACTTCACAGACCTGCAGGCCAATGAAGCCCGTGAGCTGGTCAACTGGTTGCCGGGGGCAGGTTCATGCAAGCTCCGCGCCGGATATGAGCCATGGTGCAACATTGCGCCGGTTGACGGCCTGATGGTGGATGAGCGCGGTTATTATTGGGCTGATGAGTTGGGCGCGCTGATGGGCGTCACGGCAGGGGGAAGCGGAACCGGGCTTGGCGGCTCACCCATTCTCACGCTGGCGCGGTACCTGAGCGGCGCGACTCGCAAAATGATAGCGGCGTCGGGTGGTTCTCTTTACGAAGTCCTAGGGGGAACCGCCATCAGTCTGGCCACGGGATACAGCCGTAACTTGTGGAGCTGCCACTACTTCAACCAGTACCTTTTTGGCGTCAATGGGGTGGATACGCCTTGGCGCTATGACGGTTCTGTCATCAGCGCAACCGGCTGGACAGGCCCATCATCTTTGAGCCAGTTGCGTTCGGTGCGCGTTATCGGTGATCGCCTATGGCTCACCAAGCTAAACAGTGGTGATGTTTACTATGGCGGGAGCATGCTCATTACGGGCGCGCTCACCCTCTTTGCCGCCAGCCAGATAGCGGACGGCGGGCATTGCCTTGGCGTTTTCCCTTGGCGCGGTAATGTGGCCATGGCCTTCAGCACTGGTCAGGTTCTTCTTTACCAGGGGGATCCCGCCACCACATTCAGCCTGGTGGCCTCCTATTACGCGCCGCCCCTGGTGGACTACGATGCAGCCGTGGAAATGGGCGGTGAGTTGGTCCTTATGACCATCGGCGGCCCCATCAGCATGGACGTGGTTGCGGCCGGATTAGCCTTCAATCTGGAAGCCTTAGGCAATTGGGGAAAGATTGCGCCATCCTGGAAAGATGACGTTATCAACTATCATAGTAACGAGGGTTGGTTTGGTAAATTTATTAACGGCGTTGTTTACTTCAATATCCCCAATGGAACTAATCCCCCAAAACAATACGTGTTTAACACCCGGAACCAAGCTTGGTGCACCTATGAAGGTTTGCCAATCGCTTCCATGGAAAATATCGATGAGCTTATATACCTTGGCAGCAATAATAGTGCTGTGGTCTACCTTCATACAGGCGGCTTAGATAATGGCGCTGAGATAACCGCACGCGGTAGACCAGGATTTAGTTACTTTTCCAATCCCGGCAACAATAAGATGATTTCGCGTGTGAAGCCGTCTATTGTCGCTAACGGATCAGTGCTTGGTCAGTTTGCGATAGATGCTGACTTTGAAACACAGCAATTCTCAGGGCCTATTTACGATATCGGGGCGCGCACGACTGGCACCAATTGGGGCGCGCCATGGGGGTCGCCTTGGGCGACAAAAAGCACCAATGATATCAAATGGATTGGCGTTGCGGCGAAGGGTAGGGCGTTGTCGCCCATCTGTCAGATTTTTAGTCGGGCGCAATCCGTGGAATGGTTTGCGACTGACGTGCTTGGCCGCATGATGGGCCCAACATGATTTTGGATGGCGAACGCGAACGTGTGTGCGCCTGGGTTAACGAACACATTCGCGATGGGCGCGATATCACTGAGCGATATGAGGCCCTTGGAGCTCTCTCGCCAGTGGGCGAGCTGATTGGCGGCTTTGTGTTTTACGACTGGATTAAAATGGATGGCGGCGGCAATGTGTATTTAGCCGCTGCAGGCTCAGGACCCTGGTTGACGCGGGGCAACCTGAATATTTGGTTCTCATATGCGTTTCGTCAACTCGACTGCCACCGCATAACCGCGATTGTCGCCAAATCCAACCGTAAATCGCGCGCCATTATTGAGAGAGTAGGGTTTATTCGTGAAGGCTGCATACGCGCCTCAAGAGGACCTGGCAAAGACTCAATATTGTACGGTATGCTTAAAGATGAATGCAAATGGATAGGGTGAAATATGGGCAAAGGAAGCGCGCCGGACGCGCCTGATCCTTATGCGACCTCAGCGGCGCAAACACAGAGCAACATCCTGACTGCTCAAAATCAGGCTAAACTTAACGCGGTAGACCAGAGCAACCCTTACGGCTCGACAACCTTTCAGCGTGACGCCAACGGCGATCCTATCAGCCAGACAAGCGCCCTAACGCCTGAAATGCAGGCGTTGCTTGGCGGCAAAGTCGGGCAAGCCAACACTATGACCGGCATCGGCAATCAGTTGATGGGCAACCTCAACACGGGCGCTATCAACGCGCCCACGGTCAATGATACGGGCAATCAGGCTTATCAAAGCATGGCTGGCTGGCTGCGTCCGGAGTTCGAGCAACAGAACAAAGAGCAGGGAATCCAGTTGGATCAGCGCGGCTTGCCCATTGGCAGTGAGGCGCGAACCGCTGCGACCGACGCCACCCAGCGCAACCAAAACCAAGCGCTTACTCAGGCGGCGGCGCAAGCTCAGGTGCAGGGGGCCACCGAGCAAAATACGCTCTTTGGTCAGGCCGTGCAGCAGAACCAAATACCGTATCAAAACTTAACCGCCCTCATGTCCGCCAATCCGAGTAACTCCCTATTGGCAAGCGCGCCCGGAGCTATCAGCACCAGTCCGACAACTATTCAGCCAACAAACGTTAGCGGTAATGTCTATCAGACCTATAACGATCAGTTGGCCAAATACAATCAGCAATCGCAGAACTCCATGGGAACGGCTCAAGGTATTGGTTCCATGGCGTTGCTCGCTATGATGATGATGAGTGATGAGAACTCTAAGGAAAACCGCAAACCTGCCGATGGCGAGAGCATTTTGCTTAAGTTTCGTGATCTCCCCGTCGATCATTACGACTACAAGGAAGAAACAAAAGCCAAGTATAACGTGCCCGAAAGCCGTACAGGACCGATGGCTCAGGATTATGCGAGGGCCTTCGCTCCCAACAGTGAGGGCAAAACTATTGATTTGGGCGATATGATGGGCAACATGCTTGCGGCCATCAAGGCTTTGGAGGAACGCACCCATGGCTCAAATTGATGACGCCACCGCCAATTGGATCAAGAAGTTTGAGGGTTACAGCCCTAAAGCTTATGGCGACTATAAACAGACCTCCATTGGTTATGGGACGCGCGCTCAGCCTGGTGAGAAAAGTATCAGCCGGGAAGAAGCGCATAATCGTCTTGTCGCTGAGGCCGGTAAAGTTGCCGATTACGTTGATAGTCACGCCCCCGGACTTGATGCCGCCAGACGCGCCAGCCTGATATCTTTCGGATACAACCTTGGCACCGGATACAAGGGCCTTGGCGGCATCATGCCTGATGTGCAGCGGGGCGATTGGAACACCGTGGCCACGCGCATGCAGCGCTACAACCACGCGGGCGGTCAGGTGCTTGACGCCCTCACCCAGCGGCGGGCGCAAGAGGCTGAGGCCATGCGCACCGGCCAAATCCCCGAGGGCGCTGTAAGCCCCCGTCCTGCAGGGGCAGGCGGGGCGGCGCAAGTCGCGGGCATGGCGCAAACCGGTCCGGGGCAGGCCGGTCAGGTAAGCCCCCAAGCGGCTGCGGCTGGCATACCGCAAGGGCCATATATCGCGCCTCCTCAGGACTATAGCGCAGTCAGTAACGCCATGATGCAAAACGCCATGAGCGGCACGAACGCGCCAGGGACTGGCACAACCATAGGCAAAATGTTGCAGATGGTTGCGGCGGCGGGGATGCAGCATGTCCAGCATCAACAACAGGTGGACTACAACAAGAAGATCACCGAGGCGCTAAGCGGCGCGGCCAATGATCCGAACCGACTTATCGGCGCCATGCTGTCGAGTGGCGATCCCGGCATGAGGGAAGCGGCGGTAAAAACCCTGCTCACGCCCAAGCAACCCAAAGCGCCTGGTCAGATTGTAACGATCAAAAACCCCAAGACGGGCGAGGACGTGAGCGCGGTGCAACACCCTGATGGATCAATCCAGATCATAGACCCTAGCCAACTGGGTGTGTCAGGCGGCGGCGCAACGCGCAATGTTCCCGGTTCCGCTGGCGTAGGCGGCGGGAGTGTGGCGGGTGGCGGCGGTGGAGCTGCAACGCCCGCCACGCCTCAGGCCGCCCCGAGCAGCATGTTTGCGCCTCAGGGAAACCCAGCGCCCGGACGCAACCGCGCTATCCCCGAAGCGCCTGAGGGCGCTAATGTCGCTGAGTGGCGTAAAGCTATGACGGAGAAGCAGGCCAAAGAGAACGCTGAGATTGCCGATAAAGCTCAAGGCTCTATCGAGTATCTGCGCAATGCTGGCGATATTCGTAAGCAAGTGGCTGGCTTTGATCCTGGTGTATTCACCCCTGGTTATGCCAGCGACACTATGCGCAACGTAGGGGCTTGGGTGCCAAATCTTGGCTTGACTGACGTTGATAAGAAGATACAGCAACGCGACCAGCTTGAGGCCAATATCAATACCCTTGCT
>Ga0302171_10000062_pt1 | contig 19373 bp, 18 predicted proteins | sample I_Fen_N2_2_FD_193495 | JGI IMG/M metagenome (GOLD analysis project Ga0302171, IMG submission 193495) | Peat permafrost microbial communities from Stordalen Mire near Abisko, Sweden - I_Fen_N2_2 | ecosystem: Environmental > Terrestrial > Soil > Wetlands > Permafrost | place: Sweden: Abisko... | reverse complement strand
CCCACCAATGCCGGCGGCCTTTGCTACGGCGACAAGGATATCCGCGTTCCACTCCAATTCAGCTCTCCTAGACTCAGCGATCTCAAGACGCTTCTAATAATCTGACTATAGCCAGTCTTATCAAATGAGAATGGATTGTATAGGCGGTTTTGTTATATGCGTTGCATTTGAAATTTTGTATGGGTATAACGATGCGAGGTGGGCGGTGCATTCAATACTATAGCTTTGGCAACGTAATTCAGGGGCGCGGGAGTATGTATTGATAGTGATGCATATGAGTACTAGGTAGCAGCGCTTTTCTTGGATTTGAGTGGTAGAGTTTCGCCTTTCGCCTTTCGCCTTTCGTTGCGCTAAGGAATCGGCGTAATGGATTTTTGCAATGCAAAAAATAATCGGTATTTTCTATATTTGCTTTGGTACATATTTACTACTTGTGAGCCTGTTGATCAAAGAATACACATCCGTTGGAGCAGTTCCCGATAGCGTATGGGAAATGGCGGGCCTGCCGTCACGTGGGCTGCAGCTACAGCAATGGGTTCGCCAAGGAGTGCCTATCGCGCTTTTCAAGCGACTGGCAGCTATTCTGGACATTTCCGAGGGTCAGCTTCGTCAATTCTTGTGTATGTCATCCTCGACGTTATTCAAAAGATTGGCTGCGGGGCGATTGAGCACCCTGGAAAGTGACCGCTTGTGCAGCCTGGTTAACGTCCTGGATGCTGCATATTCGCTGTTCGAGAAAGATCTCGGTATGACGAGGGAGTGGATGAGGGCGCCCGTGCTCGGGCTGGATTCAAGATCGCCATTAGAGATGATGCGGTACCGAGTAGAGGCCCAAGCTGTAGTCGACATCATCGGTCGATTGGAGGCAGGGGTACACGCATAAGACCGCTATGTCGATGAGGCCTTCAGTTGACCTGCGACCTCCTTGTCGCAGCCGGGTGTAAGAGAGGGGGGCTCGCGATTAGCTGGCGTACCCATGACCGAGACGCTCAAGTTCAGCCCTAACCAATTCATACCCAGATTCAGAGTGGGCCGCTTGTAGTCGTGAGCATTCATGAGTACCTACGATGGGCTGATTCAGCCAATGATCGGTTTTCTCTTTGTTGCCAAAAATCTGCTCGGCTTGGCTTTGGATCAGCTCAACGTCGTTCATTTTCTTGCTCTCCGGAAACTCCCCGATGTCCGCTCGGTTTCACCTGGCAGTCGATGTCGATGCCGGGGACTTGGCGCAATATTCGCGAAACGCTTTGACTCCTCGTGTGGCGATCAATACTGGCTTAATCATGTAGCGATAGCTGACAAACAAGTTGAGTGCGATCCAGCCCAACTGATAGGACGAGCCATGAAAACTTCGGTGGTTGGCACTGTTTTCCCAGAAACCGTAGGCAACGAAGATCGTAAAAATGGCGACTGCCAGAGGCAGGATGCTGTGCCGTCCCAAGGACACCGCGATGAAGGGAATGTCGACAACTGAACGGACAGGCTCATTGTCGAGCTGAATGGCCCAGATCCGGTTGACGTTGTCTTTGCCTGGCTGGTACGTCGCTCGAATCCGGTCGCCCGCCTTAACGTGAGCATCGAGAACGTCCGGGATTTCGAGCTGTTCGAGCTTCTTGCCGTCAATTTTCCAGAAATGGTAACTGATCATGTCGCCGCCGAAGCCTCGCGATTTCTCGTCGAGCCGGCCGTCTGCGATTTGCATTTCCTTCATATTGAGTCCCTGTCCTTGCGTTTGGAGTGATGGCAAAAGGATATTTCTGCTAAATACTAAGTAATACTTAGTATGTCATCAAGCCGAATCTAAGAATCTCTTAGCCTTTCGGCGATGAGAAAATGGGTACGTTTGGCAAGCGTTTGAAAGAGGCGCGCAAGATAAGAGGTTTTTCGCAGGAGCGTTTGGGGATTGAGGCGGGCATTGAGCCAGCCACAGCTTCTGCGCGGATGTCTCAGTACGAGAAGGGCGTTCATCAGCCTGGTGAAAGCATCGTGAAGCAGTTTGCTGCTGTTCTGAATTTACCGGTGCCGTATTTTTACTGCGAGGATGATGAGACGGCGCACTTGCTGCAATGCTTTCACTGCTTGAAAAAAGATGAGCGAGAGCGGGTACTTGATTTGGTTGAGAGTCTGGCCCTCAAAAGCTGACGTTTTTAGCTTTTTCCATAGCTACGATAACGTATTCCATTGGCGTGACCGGCTGAACTTACGTGCCTGGGAGACCCTCCTTCAGCCGCTGTTGAAAAGAATGATCGGATTCTGAATTCATTGACAGTAAAAAGTTCGCCACAAGCGGTGTGCTTGTTTAGTTGCACGATGCTGTTCTAGCCTTCGATAACGCTGGAATATTGACTGCGGGGCGCCTCACACAGTCTATTGACCTGCGACTATGGGAGCGTCGCACGAATGCTCGAACGTTTTGATTTTCACCTGTTCAGCCCGGGAAATTTGCCAATGAGTTTTCCTTTGAGTTTGAAAAGGAATGAGGTTTCAATGGCCCGTTCGATTTGACCCGGGTCAGATCGGTCATACAGGTTGGGTTGATGCCCGCGTTCTGCAAAGAAAACCTAGCAGAGGTCACCTTTAAGGTCGAAATCATAAAAGCGGCAGCGAACCGTAGTGGACAGAGAATGTATACACCAACACCTGTAAACCTCATCAACTCTTTGGAAGCCTTGTCGCCTGCGCGGCTGTCTTCGTATCGCCATTTTTTTTCCCCAGCTTCTGATCAAGAACTCTATGGGATTTATTGCTGGAACGAAGTCCTTTCCACGAATTTCATGCGCCTGATCGGTAACGTAGAGATCACGCTGCGCAACAAATTTCATTACTACCTCAGCCAACATGTCTCGCGTGCCCAAGGGGCGGTATATGTGGGAACCCCAGACTCTAATGACTGGTACAACCACGTGGGGTTAAGAGGTAAAAGCCTCAAAAAAGTGCAAGATCTGACCCACGATAGCCGTTTCAATCCCCGGACGAATCAGCGTGTCTGGACGCCCAAAGCGGTGATGCCAACCGCTAACCAAGTGGTTTCGAACATGACCCTCGGATTCTGGGCGCCACTTTTGGATCTACAGTTGCCTTGGACTACCTTGATTCCCCAGATTTTTCCTAAGCATAGGTATGCCTCCAATGCGAATCACTGGAGAAGCTCCACGAATGTTGGGCAAGTCTATGAGCGTCTAAATCGGGTTAGAGACATACGAAACCGGGTGGCCCACTTTGAACCGCTTTGGAAGATAAGAGATATTGACGAGGAGGTACGCAACATCCGGGGTGTGACACCGAGGGTGGAGTTCATTGCGCCTACAAATGAGGTAGAAGCGCTTGACCGCTTGCAGATGTTTTATGACAGGACGGTGCAACTGTTGCACTGGTTGTCACCCGATCGCGCACTTGATCATCGGGGTACGGAGCTTCATCTGAAGACCTGCTTTTTGATGACTCAGAATGGGCTTGATCGCTACAAGCGAGGTGAGACAACTCAATCCTACCGGACGAGTAGCTTGACGAAGTCTTGGGGCGCAAAACTGATGGTGAAGGATCGTCGACCGATGGAGCTGATGCACAAAGGTCAAGTTATTGGTGTTTTCTACCCTACGCCGTAGGCCGCCGCCGAAGTTTTTCAGTCGATGATAAGGTTCTGATTTTTTCAGCGGAAAAAGAAAAAGCCACCCTTTAGGAGTGGCTTTTTCAATGTTTCTCATTGCCCTTGGATCTTCAGTGGTACTCATAACCTGCTGAGGATGTCTTCCAAGCGCCTACGGATCGAATCTTACACTTTTGAATATAAGGTATCTACCTATAGGGTTTTGATGCCTTGATAGTTTAAAACTATTGGTGGTGCTCCTGACAGTGTGGGCACGGCTTCAGCCGCAACGCGCGATGTCGGATGGCACCCATTCGCCGAGCTGCATCAAGATTTATAAGATTCGATCCTGTGACTCAAGAAGTCGCTTCGGTATCTTCCGGCTCATGACGAACGTGTCCCATAGGAGCAGATCGTGAGCAACAATATCGTATTTACACCAGGTCGGCAGATGTATCACTTCACTCAGCTTCGCCAAGAGGTCGGCGATCTGCAACTCATTGGGCTGATGGCGCAACGGCTGTTGCATACCAATCAGCTATCCGCACCCATGGCAGTAAGGGCAGCAGCAGATCAGTTCGAAATTCTTGATCAACTGCAGCAGGGCAGTCCGATATTTTCGCAGATGAGGGCGGAAGCCGGCTTCGGTCGACTCGCTGTCGATCCGGCGCCAATGAATTCAGATACACAGCTCATTGAGCACAAGGGCGAATAAAATGCTTACGCAACAGAACCAATTGAACGACGACGCGCGCTATGAACCGGCACGACCGGTGGATGCAATCGAACCGTTGGAGCGATTCAGCAAGGAAGATTTTGCTACCTACATTGAGCGGAAGTTCGAGGTCTCGGAGAAGATCTATGAGCCCTTGAAAGACCTGTTGGCGACCTACCACATTGAGCCTCATCAGATATTGGGCACGGACTTTTCGGACGGGGAAAACAAGGCAGAGTTGTTCCAGTACGAACAGGCCAAACTCATGGTTTTGGCGCGAAAAATGTCCATGCGAAATAACAAATGGCGCACGATCGTGAGCCGGTCAAAACCTACGATGAGCGCAATTCTGGGCTCTAGTGCACCCGGCAGCTTGGCTCAGAAAGAAAAAATTGAACTGTTCCGGTACTACATATCCTTGCTCAAAGGTGGTATCCCAGCAGCTCGATTGGACTCAGCTCAGCCATTGCTCGCAAACGCAGAGGGCGAGGAATACGAAGGAGGGCATTTTGAGAAGCTCACTGCACTGATGTCTAAGTACACCGCCGACTTTATCCTGGCGCATCAGCGTGAGATTTTAGTCGCTTCGAATAAACAGCACGACCGCATGCACCCCGAAAAAGGCCATAACTTCTGGCCAATGGATGTTTCACCCGAGTTTGGGGCGACAGAGTCTGTACATGCTGCCAGAGATCGTTTTATCGCGATGTTGGAATCGACCCCTCCTGATGCTGAGAAGGATATGGCTCGCGTTCGGCTGCTAAAGGATTTCTTTCTTGATGCCGAAAGCTCTTATTGGAAGGAAACCCATGAGCTCAACAAAGCCGCTCTAGGCGATCTTCCTCCCGAGCTTGGGAAGCTGGATCTTTCAACGTCGCGAGAAGACATCACTGAAAAAGTGGCACATGCATTCGATGCCTATTCCAGTGATCTTCCTGCCAGTCTGATAGCCGAGGCTGAATGTCTAATCTGGCTTTATGGGCTCAAGCACTGCCCGTTCGAAGCTGGAGCAATGGACGCCAGGCGAGCTGAGTATTTTGAGCAAATCCAAGTGTCACACTACGTAGCGATAGCTGCGGTGATACTGAATAATTTGCGACTCACGCGTAAAAACATAAAAATTAGCGTTCCCGGAGAAACCTACGGAAAGGTACCGGTCTACAAGGCGTTTCGAGAGGCATTGAGAAATGCAGGTGTAGATTTGGCGCGCGGTGTGGAGGCGAATCAAGCGCAGCTAACTCAAGCATTTCGCTCAATAGACACCAAGGCGATGACGTATCTGGCGTCACTGTTCTCTATCGCTACCAACGCAGACGATGGCCAAGCCCAATTTCTGCGTATGGACTATGTTGCTGGGCATGTAGAAGTCAGAGTCAAGCGTACCGCGCTTCTCGCTGAACTGCCGATGATGCTGAAGCCCTACAGTTGTCAGACTGCCTTCACAATGATCAGCACCTACATGAGTGAAATGTGCGATTGCGCACATAACCCTTTGGCGTGACCCGGGATCTGAGGGCTCGGGAATACACCTCGGTTTTGAATCGGACACAGTGAGTGACGAGCCGCTACATAATAGCGGCTTCGTGAGTGATGGAGCTGGAAGCATCGGCCACTTGAGTTTAATGCCACTGAATACTCGCACGCTAGGCAACCTGTTCTCTTTACCACCCTTGGCATTTGAGCTTATTACTGGCCGTAAAAATGCTGGCCTAGGAGGCTACCCAACAAGTCCTCCAAAACCATCGACTCTTCAAGATCCAGTTCAAATGGTTCATAGCTCTCGATAAAATAGGTGATCTTTTCGTAGTGGTAATCGAGCACCTTGCTGACAACGAGCTTGCCCTTGAGGAAGTGGAGTTTGCCTCTGCTTGCAGGATGAAGCTCCATCATCAGGTTTTTTATGTCGTCGACTTCCAGTTCATATTGATTCACATCAATTTTCAAAAGCAGGGAGTCACCACGCCACTGGATATCACTAAATCTGTCCCGTCCTGCACTACATATCCGGAAGGGGCTCAGCACTTCATTCGCTTTCTTGAATCTTTCGAAAAGCTCTTTAAGGGGCGGAATCCCGGCGAAATCAGAGTGAATAACGTTGTTCCTCAGGTCTTTCAGTCTCTTGGCTTCTTCCACAAACTCAGGCCAATATTCTGGGATTTCAGGAAGCAGGGGGTAGTCCCCCAGCATTTTCTGAACGATGTATCCAAGTGGCTTTTGTGGAGCAGCACCCGACTTTCGATGGACATAGCTAACGATGGACTTTTCGAATTCGATAGCTTCAAAGCGTAAGTCATCAACGGACGGCACTCCGTAGCCCGGTAAATCCTTGTAATTTATTTCATTGAGAGTATTCACGTTTTTCTTGCGGCGTAGGCTTTCAAACATCTAGCTATCTGTTCCTTCGTCAGGATGGGCCGTGAGGTTTATGAGTCGACGTTGCTCCAGCGTTCTTTGCTAGCTGTGAGAATTCGCTAGGCCTGATCAGGGACAACGTCAGAGCAGGGATGGACTGTTCCTTTTCCTGACTGTTGATGAAGACGCCCCGACTCTTCAGTACAGTCTTAATATCAGCGGCGCCGATGTAGGGTTGGGCCAGGTAGGTGCGCAAGGCTTCACCTTGCGGCAGGATCGAGTCAATATTCTGATTACTCACGGTATCAACCTCTGAAATTTGCCTGGTAAGACGCCACATCTACTATGGAGGTGAATTCTTTGTTCGCGATTGCCAGCTTGGCAATATTCGCGATTTCCTCATGTTCAACGTAGTTGAAGTCAGGGAGGCACCCACCACGCATCAACGATTTAAGCTGAGATCCAGCATTGCCGAGACTAAATTCACGATGGGAAGTGAGTGCTTGTAGTTGGCAATGATTGGCTCAAGTCGACGAAGGACTTTCTCGCTGTTTAGCTCCTCCTCGCGAAACACTGTTTTGTAGAGAACATCGAAACCGGTTGTAGCAATGGTGTATCGCCCATGTTCTGACCGGCTCATGTCTCCGAACATCACAAGAATGGCCAAGTAACATTTTCCGCCAATCCTTAGGGCAAGCGGCACCAAGCATGCAGCTTCGAATGGCTCGTGTGCCTCGTTGAAGCTGAAGGAGATATTTGCTCCAGCCTCGCTGTTCAAGAAAGCAGAAAGGCCTCTAATATTTCGATCGTTGCGCATGAGCTCTGTTGCAGAGATCACCAAGCTCCCACGATCTGCGAAAAAGCTCTTCGTCTTGAGCAATATGTCTGCGGTCTCAAGTGCCTGCGAGTAGTCGGGCAGGTCCATGCCGTTTTTGACAATTACAGAGCTTTGGGAGCCATTGAAGTCCATGTCTATGGAAAGTTCCTTTGGCGCATGCATCAAGCAAACGATCTGAAAGAAATTAGAAAGCTCCTCCAAGACTACCGGCAAGTCCGGATCAAGCGTTGCAGTGAATTGGGCGCTTGAGCCATCCTCATTCATGAACCAGTCGAAGGTGCCGCAATCGAACCGGATTCTTTTCAGGTTCTTGGGGAGCCAATTATGCATTGGGCTGAAATAGGCTGAAGCATCCACCTGTGCGCTCGCGCCAGTAGACAGATCTCGGAAGGTCAGTGTGCCCTTTGCAGCTGGTGTCACCGGCGTGAGTTCCATAACACCCGCAAATGATTCACGGCGACTACTGGGGTCTTCATGCCCAAACCGTTTGGTGGAAAAGCGCATTTTCTGTAAGTCGACGCTTCCTCCCATTCCTAATGTAGCGTTCACCAATGCGGTTAGACTTTCCATGCCTTCAAGCTGGAAGTGCAGTGCGTGGCAGCCATCCTCAAAGCCAACATTTTTTAGAAACATCGATTTCTTGTCGGTGTATTCAGCCGGTGAGCTTCCGACGGCCCGTAGGATCTCTGATTTAAAGGTGCTGGGTTCGCTGAGCTTTATTTCGCGACCTAGCCCAAAATCAATGCGTAGTGTGAGCTTGTGTAACCTTTCTGCTTTGCCGGCGATGATGTGAGTGTTGACCCTCTCCAGGATTTCACGGATCAGGGCTTCATCCACGTGACGTATGAATGCCCTTTGGGGATGCGGCCCTTGCGAAAAGTCCATCAGCACATAGAAGGAGGGAAGCGGGCTGGTAGCCATCTTGCGCAGATTGGACAGGGTGACATCGACTTTCAATGACGTGGTACGGGTGGACTTTACCTGGACTTTGCCTGCAATGATGGGCTCATGAAGCGTCAGTTGGGTAAGGTCGCTCGCTTTCTGTTCGACCTCGACGAAGACGTCCCATCCATGTTTGTCAGCATTGCTTTTATTGGCGGTCACTCCTTCGACGGAGCAAAAGCCCATGAAAAAATGTTCACCACCCGCTCCTATATCGCCCATATATTCCTCTGACTTTCCTTTCTTGTCCGACGTTCTTTCTTTATCTGATTTGCTGGCTGGAGGCTTCTGGTTGCCCACTGCGCTGGCTCGTGATTAGGCGTGCTCAACTAACCCTTACGCTCACGGAGACGTCTTTTGAGTGTGATCGAGCTTACGATGCATCAGTGACACCATCGTGAGAATATCCAAGGCGTCCTGCTCGGACATTGGCCAGTTTACTTTTGGGGCGTGGGCGAGGGGATTGCGTACAGCTCCGAATAGACCAATCAGCAGATTGGCAAATCCCTTCTGTTCGCTCTTCTCCGATTCGGAGGTCAACGGCCCTAAAGCGAGGACGGGGCTTTGACCAAGGAATGCCTTCGTCACTAAATCGGCACCATCACCGTTCAAACCTGACAAACCACGGATCCGTTCGGCGATTCCCTTGGTGGCCTCAAAAACTGCGTGGAAGTAATTATCGCTTAATAGCTCGACGCGACAGTAGTTCAGAACCTCCTGATGCACAGAACGGGACTCCAGCGCAGTCCTGAGTCGTCCTACTCTTGTGCGTGCCTGGTCTAGGGTGGTGGCTTTGTCCGAGTGGGCCACCTTTCCATCATCGCGTACGTAATATCCAGAAAAAAAGAGAACAACATTAAGTTCGTCCCGACGCCAGATGAATGCCGCCTGGTCTTGGGCGTAACTGACGGGGTTCATCGCTCTGTTGATGAACAGGATGAGATGGTTGCCGGCCTGGTGCTGGTTCTGCATGTCCGCCAACGCATTGAACAGGCGTTTCCACTTGGTATTGTTTGGGTCTATATCTGGAACGCGTATGTCTTGGAGAAGGCGCCCAATTTGGGGGCCAGTCAAGCCTCGTTCGGTGTCAGCAAGAACACGGCAGGCAGCTTCAAGGTGTTGTGAGTTGAATGGTTCGATCCGATTACCCAAAGTCAATCTCCTTAAGTAGACGAAGCGAGCACCGATAGTCCCTCGTTGGACTGATACCACCTGTTTTTACAAGGAAGGATATCGACTAGGTTCGCCTCGGTGTCTTCAATGATCTGTCGTGCAATGCATTGTCCCAACCCACCGGGCTTAGCAATGCCAATGCTTGTTTCGAGAATTCGTGCATCAAGCCATTGGCCGGTATTAACTCAGTACAGTACTGGCCAGTCTACGCGCTCTAACCTCGCCTTGATGGCTTTGCCATAGGCAGGCTCAATTTGAATAGCATATGCGACAAGGCCCATCAGATGATTACGCATGCCTGCAACCGCTGAAAAACCTCGACGCTCTGCATGTTTCAAAGGGCCGACATCTTCACGCTCTAGATAATGCAGATGCATGCGCATTTTCATTTTAAAATCGCGGGTAAGCCGAGGTTCATCCTGATCAACCTGAAGCCCCAGTACGATCTTTCTGCTTCGTGGTGAGACGATTGCTGTTTTGGTTAGGTTAGGAGCCAGCCCGAATCGCCTCAATATTCCATAGATTTCATAGACCGCTTTGCGGGCATCATCTCTTTGAAACGCAGGAGCACTTGTAGAGAACGTAAGGTCGTCTGCGTACCGCGTGTAGGTAAGACCGTATCGGTTTGCCAAGCCAGTTAACAAAACGTCTGCGTCTCTCATGGCGAGGTTTGCAAGCATGGGACTTGTTGCAGCTCCTTGAGGGAGATGCCCAAGCCTTGGCACGGCATAGGGTCTGATTTTTGACTTTGCAATGGGGGCCTTGCGGAACCACCTCCAGGAGCGGCGCAAGCGGTTATATGGGCCGATGCGGGTACAGATGCGTGCTAACTCCAATGACACGAGGGGCTGGTATCCGAGGCTGCGGAACACTCTGTAGCAATCGACTTCTGATATCGATTCGAAGAAGCGCTGCACGTCAACCTTGATCAGCCAGCGACTAGCGCAGTGGGGAGCAGCAGCATCAACAAGGCGACAGTTAGGGGCAAATGCTGTACTGGCAGAATGGGGCTTCCCTTTCGCCAGCACTTGCTTGGCAATCCATTGCTGAACCACTGCTAGGCTATTGGGCGGTACACAGATCACTCGGAAGGACGTGGGTTGGCCTAGCCGCGCACGCTTACGTACGCGGAATATCTTGTAGGCGTCGCTTTCTCGCGTGACGTATTCACGCAGGTGTGGGTACGGTACCTGAGTCAGATGTGCCAGGTGCTTCAGGGTTAGTATCGGGGGAAGGGAAGAGTGGACTGCAACGGTTTTTTCGCCCGTTGTGATCGCCGCTGACATAACTGATGCCGGTACGGCACCTGCTCCCGGGGCGCGACGATAGTGTTGAGGCTTCCAATCCTTCATCTACTTTGACACCCGCAGGGTGAGTGCTCCCGCCGCAGGCAGAAGGCTACACCACGTAGACTGTGGCGGGAGCGCTTAGCCGTAAGCAGGGGCTAGGACATAGGGCTGCAGTAATCTGCGCCCGGTAGATGAGTCGTAAAGCCTGACTCATCTTGGCGGCAACATTCCAGGAATGCACGCCGATGCTAGAATCTAGACTGGTTGCCTCAACGAGGTGGGATAGTACGGTTGCTGCTCATGATTGCCAACAGGCATTGCGTTTGAAGCGAGCTGAAGTTGCTTTTTGGCATGCGCGAGCTGGCCAGCGCCTCGGTCAGTCACTCGTCGTTGGGAGTCTATCCACCCGTGTGCTGTCATCACTCTCAATAGCCTGTTCAGTTCGTGCGTTGGCAGACCAGTTCTTCCTGCGAGCACTCTGTCATTGAGGCGTGGAGGACGTGACAGGGCACCCAGGAGAAGAAATATCTGTGCGGTCGGTATATCTGATTTCATTACCGCATTGGATTTGGCGAGGGTGCGCTGGCCGAGGTTATTCAGGCGTGCATTGATTTTTTCCGTAGTCAGACCAATCCCGAACACGTCTTTGCTAATGCCGGCAGAAACCCTGGCTGGGAACAGCGGCGTCCAAGGATTCTTTTTATTTTTGGAAGCCTTGTGAAACATCAACGGGACATTGTTCGGCGCGCCATGGGCGAAGACGAGAAGGGCGCCGGCATTTCCATAACCCAGGCTCGGCCCACTCCATACCCATGGCGCGTGACCTGGCTCTCCATCAGTTGGGTCGTAGGCCGTACACAGTCTTTTCATTTGCTCTGCCACCGGCTTTGAAAACGTCGTGTCGATGGTTGGGCAGGGCAGAACGATGTGAACCTTTGGAACGCAGGAATGGCGCGAAACAAATTCCTCGCCGAATTCGGTGGCGGAATAGGCCATGACTGCAAATTTTACCAGTCCGCCTGACCACCAACTGCGTACGGATCGCACACGCCAAGCGGCTTCGAGATAGCGCCGAGCTCGATCTCCACTGCCGATCAGATCCGTCACAACCCAAAAACTTCGCGCATGCTTGCGTCGAATTTGATCAGGCCCCGGATGGTTGAGAAATTTTTTGGGGAACTCATGGCAGAGCTCCGAAATCATCTGCGCGACAATTCCTTCACTTCCGACGGAGGGGTCATATGACTTTGTTGGCTTAACCGCTGCAGGCCCGGCCGCTCCGTATGCTCGCCGAGGAGTTCTTCTGACCTCTTTGAACAATCGATGGGGTATCCCGTTACGGTGTCCAAGTTCACGTTCAGCGTACAGTGCGACAAAGCCATCAATACGCTCGGCTTCATTGATGAGCATCGTACGCATGTGATCTATGAAGTCGTCTCGTGAGACAAAGCAAAAGGCTTCAAGCAGCTTCTTGGCGAGCGGACGGTCTCCCATATTGAACTGCTGCAACCACGCTCGGGCGTGGTTACCACTGCCTATACCTGTCAACTCGTCCATAGGTCATCCTGATTCGAGAAGCCCTTCAATCCCCTCTAGCTGTAAGTCTATAAGGGATTTTGCGCATTGAAGCAGCAGCATCAACTGGGGGCTTGGGAGTGTTTCGAAGTTACCACGACGACAACCATCATCGCGTGTTCAGTAGCAAAGTGCAGTGCATCCTGGGTTCTGGCGATTGTATGAGTCGGTCGTGGGGCTAAAGCGGACAAGCTCTGTTGACCTGGTACTCAGATGTCATTGAGTATCCCTTTATGCTGTTGCCTTACCCGAGCGTACAGCCAGTTCACCTGTTTCTTGGATTTTTCACCTTCGGCCTTGCTCAACATTGCTTCGAGACGCAAAAGCAGCACGGTATAAATTTCAACCGCCTTGTTTGTTGGTATCCCCATGAACGTTCCCTCGGGAAATGATTCTTTCCTCAGGTAGTCCGATTCAATGAATCGCAGCGCGTAAGGATCGACGTAGGCCCCAAGCTCATCATCACCGAGCATGCCTTCAATTAGCTCAATGTCTTTTAGTGCTGGGATGCTTTTGTCCAAAATAATCCGAGGGTAGACCCCGTTGGACTCCAAACCGTGAGCGGCGTTAAGGGCTGGGCCAAATACAATATCGTTTTTGTGGTGAATTTTTCCGATGGTGACACCTGCTCGTAGCAGAAATCCCGCTACTGCTGCTCCAACAAACACGTTGGAGAGGCCATAAATGACGTGAGAGAGTGTCTCCGGCTTATATGGAAGGCTGATAACGCAGCAGTCGGAAAAAGAGGTGATCCGAGCTTCACCTGACCCAGCAGCCTGCAAGATGGAAGCGTTATGGAGTTGCCTTCACTGATTTCATTTTTCAGTCCGCACTGGTTTGGTTAGAGAGGTCATCCGTTTCATCACCCGCAGCAATGTCTTTCGGCAGACCTAGTTGTTCTATGAAACCCGTTACGGTATGTGTGGGGGACTGAATAAGATCCAGTGAGTGCCCTTTGTATACCATCATAACCACCCTTGCCATATCGACGTAGTACTTATAAGTTGTTTCGATGTCTTCGTGCCCTAATTGGTTAATAATAGCTTGTGCAGTGGCAAGGTAAAGAACCTCCAGTGAGTCTGTTAGCAGCCTTTCCCCGAAGGTGTTGATGATGTGTTGGGTCGGCCACCAGTGTCTGCTCTGATAAAATGTCAAGTGAGGTCGGAACTCTTTGCCGAGATCCAAGAGCTTCTGTTTGGCGTCATTCGTTCGCGACGCAATCATGCTCTCAGTGACAGGATCACCTTTCTTGTTCAAGAACAATATGTGGAGCGGGCATTCTTGGCCGTAGCGCTTTTTGTAGAGTTTTTTGCGAGTCGCATAATGAGGCGTGATGTAGTTGTCTTCCAGCGCCTTAAGATCATCCATATGGATGTTGATTGTTCGGTCTTTGTTTCCTTTGCTTTCAATCACTGTATAGCTTGTAGTGATGGATTTTTTATCCATCTCTGAGTAAGGCAGGATGTGAAGATTCCGACCGTTGCCGATATAAGGAAATTTGACCAGATCCATAGGGCGCATGGCGGTGCCCAGTGCCAGGTTGAAGAGGCATGCATAGACAGGGTCAGTGTAAGCGCCCAGCAGTAGCTTGATTTCCTGGTCAGTAATGAGAAAGTTAGATTGGCGCTGACGGCTTTTTTTCTCAAGTACCCTAATATTGTCCGCGTCAATTGCGAACTGGCTTTTGGCTTGGATGTAGTTCAGCATGCGACGGCTGCGAAAGTTTGCGCGCCAGGTTTTAAGCTGAACATTCACGTTGGTAAGGTAGCCCCTCGTGTTCAGCCAGTTGAAAAAAACCATGAGGATCTTTGCATCTTCCAGTGTTGTATCCAACGAGGGTCGTAAGGATTGTTTATTCACACGCTCAGTTTGCCTGTGTACTTGCCATTGTACGATGTCTTTGTTGTCGGCAAGCATATGGTATACGCCAAGCTCTTTACCCTTCATTTTTTCCAAGGTCGACAGAAAACGATAAAACATCGATATGATCGAGGCGTAGCGAAGTGAGGTTCTAATCGATTGGCGCGTTTTCTGATAGAGAAAAAGGTTTGGATGGCTCAGAAGGATATTCTGTCCATTCTGCTGAGCAATCAAAATGCAGTGAGTCACATTCAAAGATGTCTCAACGCTGTTGTAGCTAATTTTCTTGGCGCGAATGCTGAGCATGATTCTAGATTCCGGTATGCATAAGTTTTTTCATTAGTCGCCCTGCTTTATTCTGTAAAAGACGACTTCATCAAAGCCCCATGCAATATTGGGCGTGTCTGCGTTGTCAGCACCTTTAATTTCAGTGGGGGGCAACGGGAATTTTTGATAGATGAATACCCGATGTGCCTTTTTCTCGCTCTCGGAGTTGGAGTAGGGGATGTAGATGCTTCGCTTGAATTCTGGACTCAAGGGTTTCAGGAAGTTTTGGAACTCGCTGCGCGAAAAAAGCGGCAGCCGCACAATAATACTTACCTCACTACTCAAGCTGGTGTAGCTGTCGACAAACGTCCTGAAGCGGGAGATGTAGCGGTCTGCAAATAAAATGACATGCACATTTGGAGTACCCGCATATTTATCCAGCTTGTCGCGAATTTTCCTGATTTCTGACGACTTTGCCATCTCAAACTCTTCCAGGCTCGTCCCGCGCTGGTGAGACATGCACAATGTTTCGATATCCAGATCGAAAGCCAATTTGTTCTGCTTGGGTATGGACACACCTGAGGCCTGGGAGGAGCCCATGCCCATCGACAGGCCCAGCTTGAGCTCCAAGGTGTGAATCTGTTTTAGCAGTTCTGCGTTATGAAGCGTCTGCTTCTCCAGCGCAACCCGCATCTTGTTGCTCTCAAGCAGAACGAGATCGCCGTTCATGAGCGACGTGATATGGCTGCTCAAGGACTTTTCCAGCTCCTTTTCATGATCCTTACGAAGCTTCTCTATCTTCTGCTGATACTTTGCCTCGACGTCGTTGACCACCGTCTGGGTCTGGATCTGCACTTTCAGTGCATTGCCATTGACGAGATCGGCCACATCCCGTTTACCTGAAATGTAAGGCTTCAGGTCTCCGTAGTACCGATCCAGGGCTTGGCGACTGATTCCCAGGCGCTCTGCCACATCGACCAACTTGAGTTTGGCCGTGCTACCAGAGAGGTGGTGATCGACAATGATCTTGATCAAAAGCGCCCGGCGCTCGTTGCTGGGGCCTTGATCATCGACAATCGGATTTTGCGCCTGCGTGTCGTCTGTCGCGGTGAGCCTGTCGTCTGTCTTAGTAAGCTTGTCATCTGTCTTAGCAAGCTTGGGTGGCATGAATGGCTTAGACATGCTGCACCTCAATCAATTGAGAAGAGGAGTGATCAGACGTTTCAAGGTTGTTTAGGTGAACTCGAATCGATGCAATACGTCGTTGCAACTCGTATTCGGCCTTTGCACTCAGCTTGCCTTGGGCTTTGTCCAGCACGTTCATATAGAACGTTTCATTGTCCTTTAGCGATTGCTGGGCAGCTTGGAGCACGATGATTTTTTGGCACTCCAACTGGCAATTATTGGGGTCAGGCATGATCATATCGCCGCTCAAATTCAGCTCGCGACCCTGTAGGCAGGGCGGCAAGGTTTCCAGAGTGAAATGTTCCCCGGACATGCAGAAGGTACCCACTGCCGTCCTGCGCACGAAAATGGGTTCACCCGCTGCGAGCAGGTTTGCGATGTAACCCAGCAAAGAGGTCTTGAGCTGCTTGCCGGCGAACTCGTCAGGGCGTTTGAAAATCTGGCTATAGATGCGTTTGGCCGCATCGCCGGAATGGGTGCCGAGCCTGATGCCAGCCACGATTTCTTGGAACTCGCGGGTGTAGCTTTGCTCGATAGCAATCGCCACAGTGCGCACCATGAGCGGGTTGCGCGCGATGTAACGCAGGGTCATGGCATAGCTTTTATGGCCAAAGAGCGCCCGAATGATGTCGATGTTCCTCTCATCACGGTTGATCAAAATCTCAGCAATTGTTTTGCGGAAACGGTGGCAGTGCAGGCGCTCAATTGGCAGCTCGTTCTTGAGCTGGATGATGATGTAGTTGATCAGTCCAGGCGTGGCTTTCTTGACGCTCTTGTTGCCCTTTTGTGCCTGGAACAACCATCCCTGCTTTGTGAACGGCTCAATGCTTCGGACGTTTTCATACTCACGGATCATGTCGCCCAAAAACTTGGGAATTGGCAGGCGATCCTCTTCGCCGTGGGTAGGGCTTTTTGCCGTTTTCCAGCGAACGATACGCAACCAGTATTCGCCATTCGCATCCAGGGTCAGATCGGAGAAATTCATCACGGCCAGCTCTGACTTACGAGCTCCCGTGATCAGCGCGACCATGATGAAAATCGCGTTGCGGATGCCATCGAGCACGTCCGCATACGGTTCAATCCAGGTGTATGAGTAGTTCAGCGCATCGTATTTGAAGTGCTCTCGAATCTGCGGGCGCATGACCGTTTTGCCATCGACGGTAATGGTCATCAGCGCTTCTAAGTCGTGCTGGCGTGTCGTTCTCGTCAGTACTCGGTCGGACAGGAAGGCAACCCGCGTTTGTACAAGGTATTCCTTGAACGCCTTGAGCTTGGGCATGACGCCTTCAAGCCAGAACATCGAGTAGTCCATCAGGACTTCGAGGTCTTCCTCAGAGAAGCTCACCCAGCCTTCCAGGGTGCCTTGGAATCGCATTTTCACGGCTTCCCGGCGGCGCTCTGGTGTATCAATGTCCTCAAGCCTGATGTCCAGACGCAGCTCTTCGGGAATCAGTTTGTGCTCGGACAAGCTAATCCAAAGTTTCACCAGTTTGAACAAGGTGAAAAGCTGATGCTTGAACCCTGAATTCCCCGCATCTTCAAATGCCTTGAGCAACATGGGCACGGAAATCATCCGAATGTGCTCAGGCTTGGCGGTCAGCTTGTTGGGCTCGAAAATGTACTGCTCCAGCAGTTTGTACTCGTTGCCGTAAGCTTTGCTCGTCGAATAGGCACGGATGTAACTGAGTGGAGAGAACTCAGGAATGACGTGGTAAATCAGCGCACGCTTTAGCGCGTTGGAGCCGGCCAGTGAGCGGTCGAAGCGCACGTTGTTTGGAAAAGCATGTTTACCGTGCTTCAGGTACCACATGGCGTCGTTGTATTGGGATCGTTCACTGACCGGAAAGTCCCCACCGGTCAACTGCAGTTTCTTCACCAGCGTCACGGACGGTTCAGCGAAATCACTGCTGAACTCTTCGTCCAGCGCTTCCACTTCCTCGAATTCAGACTCAGCACAGTCTTCCTCCAGGTCTTGGAGCAACCGTTCTTCCTCGGTTAGCTCATCGTCGTCTGACTCTTCTCCGTTTGGCTCTTTTTCTTTCGATTCATTTTCTTTGGATTCTTTTTCTTTTGGTTTCTCGCGGCTTTTGTCAGTGCCGCTATCCTGGGCAACCTTGGCAACGGGCGGCAGTGCATTTGGCTCGTCGATGGTTTTCAGCGCTTCGGCAGCCTGACGTTCTTCGCGGCTTGGCACAGAGGAGGTCTTGGTTTGATTAGACATTGTAATCCTCGCTTTCGAAGATGATTTCCAGGATGTCCAGGTCGCGCGGCAGGAGCGGGGACTGGTAACGGCGGTAGCGGCTAGCCTCCTCGATCACTTCTTCATCACCCCACTCATCGAGGATGAACCTCAACACTTCGCGCTCCTTGGCCACGCGCGACCGGAAGCCGGACTCGGAGGCATCATCCAAGAGCTCGTCCAGGTGCGATTCGCGTTCCATCAGGTACGGCAGAGAGTCGTCGTAGATCCGAATCTGGCTGCAGAAAATGCACTCCCTGATCGAATGGCATTTGCGACCGGTGCTCGCGATGATCTCGGAGCCAGCCCAATCCGGTTTGGTCTGGTCGGCACATCCCCACAGCGCCTTTTCCTTGCCGGGGATGTGGAACACTTTGAGATTCGCCGAGGCGTCAGCCTGCGCTTTCTTGCCCAGAAGGCCTTTGAACTGGCGAGTGCGCAGAAGATTGATGACGTCATCCAGCGCCGAGCGCAGGCGTTTCAGGCGCTCTTGTTGGGCAGCACTGGAGTTGTCGTAGAAGATGTCCGTGGTATCACGATCCGCGTGCCCCATCGCCATCGAGAGCAACGCGATTGGGTTATTTTTCTTCTTATAAAGAAGCCAGGTGGGTCGCAGACGGCGAGTCAACTCCTTGGCCATCGATAGGCGTTCGCCATCATCGACAACTTCGTACTGATCCAGAAAATACTGAACACCTAGTCGGAATGTCTTTGGGTGCGCAATCGAGGTGTGGCGACCACCTTTTTTCCACTCGGCCCAAGGGCGGATGCAAAGGAAGAGAGGGTTCATACGGTCTTCGGAAGACAGTGCCGGAATATAGTCAAAGTCGTAGAACGCGAGCGGCTTCGATAGCTTTCGAGCGAGCTGGATGAGGTTATAGAAGCTGCGAGGGTCGTCGTCGCGCGTCGGAATGTTAATGCGCTTGGGTGTGTCAAACGGTTTGCCGGCTCCCTGCGATTTGTTTTTCTCCGCCCACACGACCTTGATCGCCGCTTCGACGGTACCGGTCAAGACGTGCTCGAAATTTTCCTGGTCAAGCGCGAGCGCGGTTTCCTTGTTCCAGCCGGATTGAAACATCATGAACAGCAGGATGGCCGTCATGTCCAAAATGTCGGGGTAGTAGAGCGAGAACAGCTCGTCCAGGTGCAGCAGTTTCTCAGTCGTGCGGCTTCGGTTTGCCGTAGTCACACGGTGAAGGATCATTTTGATCACGTCATCGCAATCGTCTAGGATGACCGTCACCTGCGGTTGGCGATAGTTTTGGTACAGATCGTCCATTGTGTACTTGAACGGAAAACCATGCGTGATGAACGTCTTGACCGCCCTCGCATAGTCCATATCCCAGTTCGTC
>Ga0302171_10000061_pt1 | contig 19520 bp, 19 predicted proteins | sample I_Fen_N2_2_FD_193495 | JGI IMG/M metagenome (GOLD analysis project Ga0302171, IMG submission 193495) | Peat permafrost microbial communities from Stordalen Mire near Abisko, Sweden - I_Fen_N2_2 | ecosystem: Environmental > Terrestrial > Soil > Wetlands > Permafrost | place: Sweden: Abisko... | reverse complement strand
TTGATAGCCTGATCCATAAATCCACCGCTATTTTCGCGCAGATCGATAACAAACTTCTTCGCTCCCTGATTCTTCAGTTTGGCAATAGCATCTAGGAACTCGGAATAGGTGGTGGCAGCAAATTTACTTACCTTGATAAACCCAACATGAGGTTCAATCATATAGGCAATGTCCACCGAGTTAACCGGAATATCACCGCGTGTGATGGAATAATGCAGAATTTCTCGCGTTCCGTGGCGACGGATTCCAAGTTTTACTTTTGTTCCTTTTTTGCCACGCAATTTCTTCATCACTTTCTCGTTGGTAATCTTCTTACCCACAAAAGACGAATCGTTTACCTGCACAATCCGGTCACCAGCCAGAAGACCCACTTTTTCCGAAGGTCCGCCATTGACTATAGCCACAATACTGATGGTATCGTTTTGTATATTAAACTGAACTCCAATGCCGCTAAAGCTACCTTCCAACTCGCTGTTCACGTCAGCCAGATCGGAAGCCGGAATATATACCGAATGCGGATCGAGCTTCGAAGCCAGATCCGTCATCATCCCTTCCGTCAGGTCTTTCATATTCATCGTATCCACATACTGCGAATTGATAATAGAAAGCAATTCATCAATTTTACTATGCGACGACATCATTCTGGATAATCCTCCGTTTGCCCTCCTCGAAAGCAAGTTTCCAAGAAACAAACCACTCAGAATGGAAAGAAATATAATCAGAACCAGAAATAAATTCTTTTTATTCATAAAACTATTTTTCAAATACTTTTTTAGATTACTACCTACTACTCACTACCTACTACTCACTGATCTCCTTGTCCAAAAAAACGAGCTCAATGCCGGCACGTTCCAACAATTCCACGCCGTCCATGATGCGGTACTTTTCACCATACACCACCCGTTTTATTCCGGACTGAATAATGAGTTTGGCACACTCTATACAAGGCGAAGCAGTTACATACAAGGTAGCGTTATCACTACTATTATGCGAGCGGGCTATTTTACTGATTGCATTGGCTTCGGCATGTAGCACGTAAGGTTTCGACATATTATTCTCATCCTCACACACATTCTCGAACCCCGAAGGAGTTCCGTTGTAGCCATCGGAAATAATCATCTGATTTTTCACCAGCAATGCTCCCACCTTACGGCGTTCGCAGTACGAGTTTTCGGCCCAGATACGAGCCATACGCATATATCGGTTATCTAATAATTCTTGTTTTTCAGACATATTTTTTACTCACTTCGTTCGCGATATTTGCTTCGCGATATTAATTGATATTTGCTCACTGCGTTCGCGATATTCATTGTTATTAGCCTTCGGCGATATTGACTCACTTCGTTCGTGATAGTAGCTTCGCGATAGTTGCCTGCGGCGATAGTAACTCACTGCGTTCGCGTTATTAGCTTCGCGATATTAATTGATATTTGCTCACTTCGTTCGCGTTATTAGCTTCGCGATATTTATTGTTATTAGCCTTCGGCGATAGTAGCTCACTGCGTTCGCGTTATTAGTTTCGCAATATTACTACAAACTACCAACTACTTACGGCTTACTACTTGCTGCTTGCTGCTTACTACTTACTGCCTACTACCGACTACTTACTTTTTCAACAATTCTTCCGCAAATTCAATCAGGTTTACGCCAGAGAAATTACCGGAGGTCATTAGCAACAGGGCTGAGTTATCGTAATTAAGCTCGCGGAGCTTAGCCTGCAATTCTTCCGAATCGGTAAACACAGTCAGGTTTGTTCCGCCAAAAGCTTGCTGAACCTGTTCGGGTTTAATTTCTTTTAATCGTTTATGTTGAATCACTTCCGGATTATAATACACAAAAGCCACATCGGCTTCGGTCATACATCCTGCATACTGAGGCAAGAAGTCCTCAGTCAGACTGCTGAACGTATGCAGTTCCATACAAGCCACCAGTTTCCGGTCGGGATATTGGTGTTTCACGGCTTTCACCGTAGCTTTGAGTTTCGATGGTGAATGAGCAAAATCTTTAAATGCTACCGACGATGAAGTCTCCACGATCTTTTGCAAGCGGTTGGAAGCTCCCGGGAATTCTGAAATAACTGAATAAAACTGTTCGTCGGTCACCCCTATCTGCCTACAGGCAAGGCGAGCCGCATCCATATTCTGCAGATTATGTTCTCCAAAAACTTTCAGCGGAATTTTTCCATATTTAGTGATCAGACTAGTAACACCATCATTCACTTCGTATTTTGGTGTATTATATGGAAAAGGAACAATGTCGCGACGCAAATGTTCAGCTATCTCATTCAGGTTTTTATCACCTTCAAAATAAATCAACCGCCCCTGCACTTCCATCAGGTCTACAAACTTTTTAAATTGCTCCACATAATTCTCAAATGTAGGGAATACATTAATATGATCCCAGGCAATACCTGTAAGTACGGCAATATGCGGTTTGTAGAGGTGAAACTTAGGACGACGGTCGATGGGTGAAGTCAGGTATTCGTCGCCTTCGAACACTGCAATGCGCGATTCGTACGAAAGCTTTACCATATTATCAAAGCCCTCTATCTGAGCGCCAACCATATAATCGGCATCAATATTAAGTTGCTTCAACACAAACAAAATCATAGCCGTAGTGGTGGTTTTGCCATGACTTCCTCCCACTACAATACGCGTTTTGCTGCGGGTTTGCTGATAAAGATATTCGGGGAACGAATAAATTTTCAGTCCAAGTTGCTTGGCTCTTATTAATTCAGGATTATCTTCGGTGGCGTGCATACCCAGAATAACAGCTTGCAAGCCTTTATGAATTCGTTCAGGAAACCAGCCCAGCTCATCGGGTAACAAACCGTGTTCTTTCAGGCGGCTACGTGAAGGTTCGAAAATTTCATCATCCGAGCCTGTGACTTCAAAATTGTTTTTTTTACTGATTGCGATGGCTAAATTGTGCATAGCAGCTCCGCCGATGGCGATAAAATGAACTCGTTGCATAGGATTGTATGATGAATGTTTTTACTTATTTTTGTCGGGAGTTTTATTGAATCGCAAATGTACTAAAAAGTTCGCCAAATTCATAAAATTTTAATGCTCATTAATCTACTTAGTCTACTTATTCAACCTATTAACAAAATAACTTCCAATGATATTACACTTTATAGAAGCCGGCACCTTGCTCGTCGACGGAGGCGCTGCCTTTGGCGTGGTACCCAAAAAAGTCTGGAAAAAACGCTACATTTGCAACGACGATAATTATTGCTTGTTCAACATGCGCTGCCTGCTTATCGACACCGGCGACCGACGCATACTCATCGATAACGGAGCTGGCGACAAACAACTAAAATACCTAAAACATTACGGATTTCGGGATGTGATAAACTTCGAAGCGGAGCTAAACAAGTTGGGATACAGGTGTGCCGACATCACCGACATGGTGTTTACGCACCTGCACTTCGATCACTGTGGAGGATCGACCAAATACAATGCCGACAAATCGAAAGCCGAACCGATTTTTCCCAACGCCACACACTGGGTAGGCGAAGCACAATGGAATAACTTTTTGCAGCCCAACGTGCGCGAAGACGACTCCTACTTCCCCGAAAACATGCTGCCCGTGTTCGAAGCCGGAAAGCTGAAACTCGTTACCGAAAATCTGTTTATCTGCCCCGAAGTGGAAGTACGCCTTTTCAACGGACACACCGTGGGGCAACTCGTACCTTATATTCATCGCGCCGACGTTACTTTTGTGTATGTAGGCGATGTTATTCCGGTGGTTGCCAACGTGCCACTGGCCTGGGTATCGTCCTACGACGTTCAACCGCTCCGATCAATGGAAGAAAAAAAGATCCTGCTCGACGAGGCTGCTGCCAAACACCAGATCCTCCTCTTTGAGCACGACGCCTACAACGAGTGCTGCACCGTAGCCTCGCAATACAAAAAGCACAAAGTAGAAAAGACATTTAGCTTCGATAGTGTACGTGTTGATGGCGCTAAGCTATGATCAGTATCTTAGTTGGTCACTATCACACAAAAAGCAAAGAGAGGATGATCCCCAAAGAATCATCCTCTCTTTATTTTATCCTCTCTCTCTTATTTCAGACTTATCAAATGGCTCCGCATGTCCTGCGATAAATCATTTATATCCATAATTTTCAGTGTTTGTCCTTTATCAGCTGTTGTGTTAGTCGGCGTTAAAGGCTCGTCAATAGAGTTCACGTCCAACCTGTACATAGCACCTGTTGCCGGATCAACAATCAACAGACCGATTAATCCACCAAAAAGGATGTTCCCAAAGTACCATCCATTCAACGAACATTTCACCGGAATTGTTTTTTCTGCATAGCCGGGCATTGATAGTTTAATCATATACGACTCGTTAGCAAAAAAGCCGGCTCCCGATTTCAGCAGCAACGTAGCAGGAGTCTGTCCGGTGAATACCGAAATACCCCGTCGGTTTATAATCTGCACTTGTGCTCCGGCAGGAGTTGTTTTTACAGTTAAAGGCCATTTGCTTGAACTCACAATGGAAGCACAGCTGGTGAAAGTGATAACGATAGCAATAAATGCAATTGTTTTAGTAAAAATTTTCATGTTGTAAAATTGATTATTATGTCCTACTCTATAAGCTTTTCGGTTCCGCTATTCTATTTTTATAAATGTATTATTCAATCACTTTTCGATCACTATAAATCCCCTACGGGGAATCATTACCTACCGACTATCCTTTTCTATGGTTATATATCTCCTACGGAGAATCACCTACTCTCCAAAAACTTCTTTCAGCACTCTATCCTGATCTTTTTCATTTTCTTCAGAATACCCTCCCCATTTAGCAATAATTTTTCTCGTTTTATCAATCAATATATATCTGGGGATTGGATTAGTTGGATACTTATCGCTTATGTTTTCCGGATCAATATAACCTTGCGAAGCCTTTTCTAGATTCTGAACCGTTGCAACCTGATACCAGTGAGAGATATCATGTTTTTTTACAGCAGCTAACCAGTCTTGCTTCGAATCATCTTTTGTAATGCTTATTATCTCTAGCCCTTTATCATGATATTTTGTATAAAGAGCCTTCATCTGCGGAATACCTTTAACGCATGGGGCACACCAACTCGCCCAAAAATCCAGTAATACATAACTTTTCTCCCTAAAATCAGAAAGTCGTATCATCTTTCCATTTATGTCCGATGTATTAAAATCCGGTGCTATTTTCCCGACATCAACGTTTTTATTTTCTTTTGTTTTGATATAAAGAAACGTTTCTGTACCAGCTGCGCTTAGTCTTACCTTCTCATCTAAACCATTAAAAAGGACTCTGGCTGAGTCAGCTGTTATAAATTCAAACATCAATAAATAATAAATACTTTTATCAACAACTGGTTGAAATGAATTAGGATGAGATTTAATATAGGCAATTCTTTTTTTTACAACTAAGGCAAATACCGAATCACCTTTTGATGAAATTAGTTTTCGTTCTTCTACTAGCTTCTTATAATTTGGTTCTGTTTCAGAAGTATTTTCTATTTGCTTATTAATTTTCTCAACATGCTTATGAAATCCATTTGCCACATCACACAACTCTTTAGAGTCTAGCAAAAATTGCTCCTCGTCTTCCTGCACTTTAGATCCTTTTAAAACAAATTTATCAGGTCTTGTTTTGGGGACATATAACTCCATTTTTGCAGGTTCAATATACAAGGTGATTTTAATATCACCTATCTTCAATTCGGCATTAATAGGTTCTTTCAATTCTCCTTTAAACTGAAAATGTCCTTCTTTGATTTCCGAAGTATATTTTTGTTCTTTAAACTGATTACCAATAAATGTCTTGTAAGACAACACAGCATTACCCGAACTCATACTATCCATCTTACCCTTTAGCGTAAACTGATCCGCCGCAACAACGGCATTCGCAACAAGTAATGCCAATACCACAAAAGAAATGAGTTTTTTCATACTGTTTTATTTGATTTAAAATTAGACTTTCATAATCTACACTCTGTACCTTTATGCATGCTTCGCAATATATTCTTCCTGCTTTCCACTGTCTTTCAATTTCATATATTGCTCCACATGTGAGTCAGCTTGCAAATAGGCTTTGTTCTTGACATAAAATTCTATAACCGCCTCAATTCCCCGTTGCGTTCCCTTTACTTTGTTAGTGTAATCTTTTGTTTCTACCGCATATTTTGTCCAGCCGCACAGAAAAACCACTAATAAGTCCAGATTCGATTTCATAAAAGTCACAATCTCTTCTTTCAGCTCTATCGAAAACGTTGGCGTACCACTTATCCATTGCATCACAAAGGTATTTACCTCTTTGCGCTTACTTTCCTGAACATTAAGTGGCGTGCGCAACAACCAATCAATTCCCGCGAGCACACTCTTCTCGTACTTTACATAATCTTCTTCGCTGGAAAAAACACAGTTCTTTGGCACTTCAAACTCCTGAGCTACCAGATTCAATGCCAAAACGGAAAATACTAACATGCTTACTAATTTTTTCATACTCTATTTTTTTGAATTATAAAATAACTTCTTCTTAAACATTCAGCCTATACCGGAGATTATTTATGCCATCTAATCAGAATATATATAAATCCCCTACGGGGAATCATTACATCCTACGTGCCTTTCTATGGTTATATATCTCCTACGGAGAAATGCTCCTAAATTCGATTTTTCCACAGGGAATAAATATCCACAATTACCTACAAATTTGTTTTATTTCTTTTATTAAATTTGGAATGACTATTTTATTCTTCTTTAGATGGTATAGACCATTTGGATGATACGTTTTAAAAAATTTAATGTTACTATATTTTGATTTGAATTCTAGGCTATATAGACTGTCACTAATCTTAGTCTGCTTAAATGAACCAATATTTTTCTCTATAAAAAAATCATAATTAGGGCCAGTCAGAAAAACTATTATATTTGGTTTCAATAATTCGATTTCATCATTAACAACTTGAAATCTGTTGAATTGGATCTCATTAATCGCACCCAAATTGCCTTTCCCAGTTATACCTATTTTATTTATGTTATTCCAAACAAACACAGAATTACCTAATTTCTCAATCTCTTTTTTAATCCTTTTAAATTCACTCCAAAAAGGACCTCTATAACTGTTTATCCCACCATTCAAATAAAACTTTTCATAAATATCAAGTGATTTTTCGATATTATTTGAGAAGACTGCATTATTTCCACATTCTTTACCCCATGAATTTGTTTCCTGCCCAAATATCATAATCTTGTTTTGATATCTTTCATAATTGCTTGGAACCCTTATTAGAAAAGGATTAGTCGCTTTCTTTTCAGAATCAACTGTCGAATTATACTCTTCTAATTCGGGCGTTAACAATTTAAATCTATCAATATATAATTCTTTTAGTTTTTCATTCATAGCTTATCTGTTTGAAATATTTACACTCTGACTACTTATATTCCTTGATCTTTTCCTTCCCAATCAAAACAAAAATCGGAACGTAAACGCTTACGTCCCGATTTTCACTGCAATCTGCTAGCCGTAGGCAGAGCCGTTTATTATTCGTTTGTTTTTTTTGCTTCAGTTTTTTTCAGCGCGATGGTTATGGAGTTTAGCTCATTGGCCACTATCACCACATCGCGTACATCGGTTTGGTAACCCATTTTGGTGGTTGTCACCACGTAGTTACCTTCATCCATCGATTTCACATTAAATCTGCCCGCTTCGGCCGATGTTTTTTCCAATATCAGCACCCCGTCGAGCCGGAAACTTACTACAGCATCCACCACCGGCGCATTGGTTGCAGCATCGGTCACCAGCGCTTTCACCGTAAGCGAACCCGAGCGGTTCACCACCTTGCGCGTATCATAATATTCTTTGTAAATTTTAGGCTGCGAGTCTTTCAGCATATCCACCAGCAGGTCGGTTTTTCCCAGCGTAGCCTGATTATCCTGTATCAGATCTCCCATTTCGCCCGAAGTTTGCGATTTTCCTATCTGCCCCTCTTTAGGCGTATCTATCACGTTTCCAAATGCTTCAATGGCTGCTTTTACCTCTTTAAGCAGTTCGGGTGTTAACTCATATTCGGCAGCTGCCACCTGATTGGTTTCGGCAGCGTGATAAATAACCCAACACGCGCTCAGAAAAGTGTTATCTGCTAAGTGCGACATTTCCGTATCGGTATAAGAAATTTCTTTTACCAGCACTTCATTGTTCGTAAAAGTGGCAAATGCCAGTAGTCGCCGTTGCAAATTCATCACCTTTTTAAAGGCACTACCTCTTAAAGTCTCTTTTTGTTTAGTCACCCCGGACAGATCTCTCTCCTGCTCTTCATTCAGAGCGTTGATTTGGGGAATTGTTGTACCTAGTAAACTATACAAGGTAGGAAATAGGGGTAACTTGCTTAATAACTCCAGATTTCTTGTAAAAAAATTATAAACACGTCTTTGCATCGCATAAATGCCGTTTTGTTTTTTGTTCATACTCATTAAATTTAAAATTTTTGTTGCTGTTAACGTGCAACAAAGTTAGGAATAATTGGGATAAGTCCTCTTAGTTTCACAATATTTATACTCTTATAAAATTCGTTTACATTTAAGCCAATAAATACAATAAAGCATAAACTTGCAATTTATTAATCAGCAAGCCAAAAGGACTTTAGTTAGTTTCGCGTTAATATTACGGCTAAATATATTTTAAATATCCTTTCCTACTGTTCAGCTTACAATCCGAGTCTGTTATCAATTCCATAATTCCAAAAACAGACTCTATTATCCGACTCTTTTCTTTCATTCCCGCCGGTTTCTTTTTGTCTGTGCAATTTATCTTCGAATAACGCCCATTCCATTTCTTTAGCGCTTACTCCTGTTTCTTCCTTGTCCGATGCTATTCCTTACCCGTCCGACCCGATTTCTTTGCTATCCAATCCGATTTCTTATCCGTTCAACCCTATTTCTTGCTTGTCGGATGCGATTCCTTACTCGTCCGATGCAATTCCTTGCCTGTCCGATGCGATTCCTTGCTTGTCCGATGCAATTCCTTGCTTGTCCGATGCGATTTCTTACTCGTCCAACCCTTTCCCTTAACAGTCCGATCGTTTCCCTTAACAGTCGTCAGCGATTTCTTTATCGTCCAACCGTTCCCCTTAACAGTCGTCGGCTGTTTCTTGCTTGTCTTCCCCTATAATTAACGTGTCCTCCCCTATTCCTTCATCGTCCTACCCTATTTCTTAATGAGCCAACCCAATCCCTTAACTGTCCAACCCTTTCCCTTAACAGTCCGATGCGATCCCTTTAACGACTGTTTGCATATCTCGCTTGTCCGTTCCGATCCTTAACAAGTTCATGTTAATAATTTTGATTTCAGTTTAATGAATTCACCTAAAACAGCCAACCACATTGCAATCGAACACACATAATCTTGCACCGATATTTTCAGAGACGATGGTATTCAACATCCCCTTCAGGGGCTTGGGGCGGAAAATTGGGATGAAAACCGTCCCACTCTGTTTTTAAAGGAGACATAAGGTTATAACTATATTATAAAATCATACTATCCAAAACACTCCACTAAACCATCCCTACCACTCATCACCATCACCTTATTCAAAACAAAAAAAGAGGACATACCCTTCGGCACATCCTCTCTCTATATTATTTCCTCCGTCTTCCGGCTTATACCGCAAAGTAAGCTTCCAGCTCCTTCAGGGTATCCTCGTTGGTTTGCAGGTCGCGTACCACTTTCCCTTTTTCAAGCACCACGGTGCGTTTGCACACTTCGGTCACATGGTTCAAATCATGACTCGAAATAAGCATCGTCATATTCAGGCGGGTTTGTAAATCAATCAAAAAACGCTTCAATCGTATTTGCGATGAAGGGTCGAGTGCCGTAAACGGTTCGTCCAGAATCAGAATCTTCGGATCGCCTATCAGAGCGGCTGCAATACCGATCTTTTTCTGGTTACCTTTGGAGTAATCGCGTATCAGTTTTTTTGTTCCCAGAATTTCATCGTTGAAAAAGTCCTTCATTCCGTCCAAAAACAGAGCAATATCGCCTTCGGACTTGTGATGTAACTTTCCTACAAAGCTGAAATATTCTTCGGTAGTCAGGAAGTCAATCAAAAAGCCTTCGTCCAGAAACGAACCGGTAATGGTTTTCCAGGCATCGTTGCGCATCACTGTTTGTCCCTCAATTTTCACTTCGCCCTTTGTAGGTTCAATCAAATCCAGAATCAGTCGGAAAAAGGTAGTCTTTCCCGCCCCATTGTTACCCACCAAACCAAAGCTTTCGCCCCGAGCAATTGTCAACCCCGGAATATCCAGCACGGTCACCCCGTTATAAGCCTTTTGTAAATCGGTTACTTGTATCATATCCTTTTTAATTATAAATGATCAATTGTAAATTATAAATGAAAAATCCGCTCTATCAGCTTTAAACTGTCAACTACTTACTACCTACTACTTACTACTAACTCCCTACTTATTCCGCCTCCCTAAACCCTTCGGCCAGTTTATATTTCCGGCGGTTAAACTGATTTACACAAACGGTTATCAACGGCTTGCGAAGCAATATCCCCAACAATCCCAGTCCGGTAAGTGTCCACAGCGCTGCTGCCAGCGAGACAAAAGTTGATAACACCCACACAATACCCATGGGTATAAACATAATGGGTAGCACTATTAAAAAACTTTTGTAGGTAGTTCCCTGATAGTTCATTGCCGAACTTTTGGAGAGGTCTATTCGCCTGTTGTTATAAGTTGCCAGATACATCAGCACGTAAATATTTACCCCAACATTAAAGATAAATGCCGACAGATGCATATACACTATTTTCATTCCAAATAAAAAATAGGGAGTTGTCACCACAAAACAAATGACGTTGAATGCAATCATCAGATAATAATTGGCATTTAAATAGGTCCGGATTGGAATATTCCGGGTCATCAAACAGTCGAAATGCGAACTATCCCAGCTTATCAGCCATTGTCCGAACATCAACATAAGCAGCCCCGTCATAAACATAGCTATACAAAACAGAAAACCGCTGCTATCTGCAAAGTCTTTTCGGGTATAAAACATTAATCCGTAAAGCATAAAAATGCCGGACATATACAAGATGCTTTTCGTACGCTTGTGCCTTAGAATCAGCTTCAACTCCATGCTTATCAGTTCGCCAATAATGCCGAAACGGTTCAGAAACGATAAATCGGCTGTAGCTGTTTTATTTCCTTCTATTTTGCGGTTAAATCTTTCAGCATAATAGTTCTGCGCAAAAAACCACCTGTTCAGCAAGTAAGCAACACCTGCCAACAATGCCGACACAATGAGCCCGTACCACTTCAGCACAATAAATCCGTAAAGCGCCCTCGACAATCCGAATAGCGAGAACAGCTTGAAATATTCCAACGCCACAATACCTCCAATAATAGCCAGTATAACTACGAACGACAGCGCTCCCGACCCAAATCGACGTTTCAAAAAAGCAGCCATCAGTGAGTTGAACCACACCAGCAGCACAAAACTCAGCACAAACCGCAATGCTACCGATGCACTATAGTACCCTACCACCGATTTCACGGCAAAAGGAACCACCACCAGCAACAAAAGATAGTTTGCCGGACTGGTAAGCGGCTTCAGAATCAAAAAATTAATCAACGACGACCGCTTGATAGGCAGCACCTGATAGGGTGGCAGATTAAGCGTATTCAATTGCTGCATAAAAAAGCGTAAAGCCAGCCCCAACAACATAATATACAGCATAGCGCCATCGAACAATTCCATAGGCGTAAGCTTGCTGTCGGCCTTTTCAAGAATTTCGTTCAACGAAAACCCCAGAAATAACAATACCCCTGCCATGTAAAGTGCAAAAAAGCCTAGCAGAATGCCTACCGCCAGATTTCGGTAGAAACCCTGCGTTCTATAACTCTTTTTCCATTCCTGTTTGATCAAATTTTGTATCAACATAAACTTACTTTTTGTTTTCTTTAGACTGCAAATATATGAATAATTATTGCACACCAACTATATTTTATCGATTTTCAATAATAACCTATATAAAATTTCCCTTTTACTTTAGTTTTTTATACCAAAAGAAACAAATTGCCCCGGATTCGTCCTTATTCGTAAGGAAAAATCCGGGGCAACCACGCGATCAATTTAGTATCGTCTACATGTCCGAAACAGTCGAATATCATCAACCATCAAATCACCGATATAACTTATTCAAGCATTATGGCTGTAAGCCATTTATATCTCAGCCCGAGCCAACGTCCTGTAAGGACAACGCCTTGGGACAAATTACCACACACAACAAAACCCACAAATCAACGCAATCTTATCAAATTGGGATTCAACAAATAACATTCTACTTTATAAATCTTATTTGCGAAAATTTGTGTTGTTTGCGTTATTTGCGTGCTTCTGAAACAGCCTCATCCCGGGGGCAACTACTCTTCTTCTTTAAACCACCCGGCATACATAGCATAGTTATGGGCTATTTTGCGGTTCATCTCGTTGGTTTGCGCAGGTTCCACGTTTTTCACAAACTTAGCCGGTACACCCGCCCACAACGTATAAGGTGGAATCTTGGTTTTGCTTAGCACCAGCGCACCTGCCGCCACAATAGCCCCCTCGCCCACTTCGGCGTAGTCCAGCAAAATGGCACCCATCCCTATCAATGCGTAGTTATCAATCTTGGCACCGTGCACCGTCACATTATGTCCTATCGAAACATAGTCGCCTATTTCTACCGTCGACTTTTCATACAGGGTGTGCAGCACCGAACCGTCCTGAATATTCACATGATTTCCAATACGGATAGAGTTTACGTCGCCGCGCAGCACGGCATTAAACCACACGCTGCAACCCTCGCCCATAATCACATCGCCAACTACCGTAGCATTTTCAGCTAAAAAACAATCTTTTCCTATTTGCGGATCAAATCCCCGCACCGATTTTATTAATGCCATAATTTCTATATATTGAATAATTATAATTTCAGAATTTATTCTGCAAAGATACAAGTATCAACAGAATTAGAGAAAAGTGTTTCCTATTATTTTTACGTTTTTATGTACTATAAAAAAAACCGGTTCGAATTACGAAACGGTTCTTTATAACTTCCGGATTTTAGATCTTACTTTCCTATTCCAATAACACCATAACCAACTCTTGCACCTGCATTTCCTGTTGGTTGGGTTTTCATATCGTCCTCACCCTTATGCACAATGACCGATCGGCCTATAATAGAGGTCATGCCTCTAAATGAAATATCTTTATCCACATATTCCAAATGTGCCTTGCCACCATCATCGGCTACAATATTACCCATATCGCCTTCGTGACGCATTGATTCCATAGGCGAACCATGAGTTTTCGCCATTGGGTTGAAATGACCTCCGGCCGAGGTTCCGTCTGCTGCCGAGCAATCGCCATATTCATGAATATGAATCCCATGTTTTCCCGATGTCAGCCCTTCCAAATCGGCTACAACCCGAATACCTCCATCAACTTTCGTAAAAGTGACGATACCTGTAACATTATTTCCCTGAGTAGGATAAATTACACAAACCGCTTTAGTTACTACATGCTGATCTTTTGCATCCATGTGCATACCTTTCATATTATTCATCGACTGCGCAGCTGAACTGGTATAAAATACTGCAAATACTAAAAGAATAAGAGTTACTTTGATTTGTTTCATGATTTTGTGAATTTTATTTTATAAAAAATCTCATACATACTATATCTGTTTCAAATAACAAAGTGCAATTCAGAATGTTCTCAACACAATCTAATGATTATCAGTTTTTGGAATTTCAAATAGTTCGATTTATTCTTTATTGCTGCAAATTCACAGAAACAAAACAGGCTGAATCCCGTTTAAGAGATTCAGCCCGCTTAGAATTTTTATCCGGAATCCGTATTAGCTCTTAAATCTTGCCGAAAGGAACTCACGGTTCAAGCGCGCAATGTGCGAGATCGAAACATTTTTAGGACATTCCGCTTCGCAAGCACCTGTATTAGTACAGTTACCAAAGCCAAGTTCATCCATTTTAGCTACCATCGCTTTTGCACGGCTGGCTGCTTCTACTTTTCCTTGTGGAAGCAATGCCAACTGGCTCACCTTAGCTGCTACGAACAACATAGCCGAACCGTTTTTACAAGCAGCAGCACAAGCACCGCAACCGATACACGAAGCAGCATCCATAGCTTCGTCGGCCTGTATTTTAGAAATTGGAATAGCATTTCCATCAGGAACACCACCCGTATTGATTGATACATAACCACCGGCCTGAATAATTTTGTCGTATGCACCACGGTCAACTATCAAATCGCGGATGATAGGGAATGCAGCCGAACGCCATGGTTCAACAGTAATAGTTTGTCCATCGCTGAAATTACGCATGTGAAGCTGGCAAGTAGTGATTTCACCGTCTGGTCCGTGTGGATGTCCGTTGATATACATGCTACACATACCGCAAATTCCTTCGCGACAGTCATGATCGAAAGCGATAGGCACTTTGCGTTCGCTTACCAATTGTTCATTAAGCACATCCATCATTTCCAGGAATGAGCTGTCGGTGGATACATTATCCAGTTTATAGGTCTCGAATTTACCTTTGTCTTTCGGACCTGCTTGACGCCAAATCTTTAGCGTTACATTTATAGTTTTATCCATATAATTATGAGTAAACGAGTAAACAAGTAAACGAGTTGACTGAGCAACTATATTACGTATTTATTCAAAATCCTTATTCTGTTACTACTTTATTTGAAATATCTGTATCTAAATTTACGAGTTCGTTGTTTTTCGACCGAATTAATGAAGCAAGCATTTTCAAAACTTCATTGTTCAATTCATTCAACTGGTTAAAGTCTTCTCCATTTAGAAAATCCAACTTATTCGAAAGTAAGATTTGAGTTTCCAATTCGGAAGCAGAACCCAACGATATATACAAGAAACGAATCACCTCTTTTTCAGAATGTCTCCCATGACCCTCGGCAATGTTTGAAGGAATAGAAACCGCCGCTCTACGCATTTGCGAAGTTAAGCCAAACAATTCTTCTTTAGGAAACTGACCGGTAACCTTATAAATAAGAATAACCAGGTTCATTGATTTTTTCCAAACAGTCAAATCCTTATGAGTTGTCATAATTCTGAGCCTTTTAGATCATTGTCTACTCGTTTACTCGTAAACTTGTTTACTTTTATGATTTATAATTACGTTGTTGACGGTGAATAAACTCATAATCCAATGCTTCTTTAAGCAATTCAGGATCTTTGCCTTCGCCGGCATATTTCCAGCAAGAAGCAAAAGAGAAATCTTCATCATTACGTAACGCTTCGCCTTCAGGTGTCTGATATTCTTCGCGGAAGTGACCACCACACGATTCTTCGCGCATCAACGCATCACGAGCCATCAACTCTCCAATTTCAATAAAGTCGGCCAAACGAAGTGCTTTTTCCAATTCATTGTTCAAATCAACTTCTTTTCCGGGGATATAAACATTAGTCCAGAACTCTTCGCGAACTTCTTTGATTTTTGCCAATGCTGTTTCCAATCCGGCTTTGTTACGACCCATTCCAACAAAATCCCACATGATCAAGCCCAGTTTACGGTGAATGTGATCAACCGATTCTTTACCCTGAATGCTCATGAGTTTTTTGATCTTATCGTTTACCGCTTTTTCAGCTTCTTCGAATTCGGGAAGTTCAGTGCTCAAACGTGGAACCTGAATCTGATCAGCCAGATAATTCTGGATAGTATATGGTAATACGAAGTATCCATCAGCCAAACCTTGCATCAAAGCCGAAGCACCCAAACGGTTAGCTCCGTGATCCGAGAAGTTAGCTTCACCAATACAGAAAAGTCCTTTTACCGAAGTTTGTAGTTCGTAATCAACCCAGATACCACCCATTGTGTAGTGAATAGCAGGGTAAATCATCATCGGTGTATGGTAAGGATTATCGTCAACAATCTTTTCGTACATTTGGAAAAGGTTACCGTAGCGAGCACGAACCACATCTTCACCCAAACGATTGATAGCATCTGAGAAGTCAAGATAAACAGCCAAACCGGTGTTTCCAACTCCATAACCTGCATCGCAACGTTCTTTTGCTGCACGCGAAGCCACATCACGTGGAACCAGATTACCGAAAGCAGGGTAACGACGTTCCAAATAATAATCGCGATCATCCTCTTTCAAATCGGTTGGTTTCTTTTTGCCTGCACGAATAGCTTCGGCATCTTCTTTTTTCTTTGGAGTCCAGATACGGCCATCATTACGAAGCGATTCCGACATCAGTGTCAGTTTCGATTGGAATTCGCCATGAACTGGAATACAAGTAGGGTGAATCTGAGCATAAGCAGGGTTCGAGAAATAAGCTCCCTTTTTATACATCTGTATAACAGCCGATCCGTTCGAAGCCATAGCATTGGTAGAAAGGAAGAAGGTATTTCCGTAACCTCCCGAACCAACCACTACTGCGTGTGCAAAGAAACGTTCGATTTTACCACTTACCAGGTTGCGGGCAATGATACCGCGGGCACGACCATCAATTACAACCACATCCAACATTTCGTAACGCGAGTATAACTTCACAGAGCCCTTACCAATCTGACGGCTTAAAGCTGAATAAGCTCCAAGTAGCAATTGTTGTCCTGTTTGTCCTTTTGCATAAAAGGTACGTGAAACCTGAGCACCACCAAATGAACGGTTGTCTAACAAGCCACCATATTCACGTGCAAAAGGTACTCCCTGAGCCACGCACTGATCGATAATGCTATTCGACACTTCTGCCAAACGGTAAACGTTAGCTTCACGGGCACGGTAGTCACCACCTTTGATAGTATCGTAGAAAAGACGGTAAACCGAGTCACCATCGTTTTGATAATTCTTTGCTGCATTGATACCTCCTTGCGCTGCAATAGAGTGTGCACGACGTGGTGAATCCTGAATACAAAAGTTCAACACATTAAAGCCTAGCTCAGCAAGCGAAGCGGCAGCCGAAGCTCCGGCCAGACCTGTTCCTACTACTATTACATCCAAACGACGCTTGTTGGCCGGGTTCACCAGCTTTTGGTGTGCTTTATAATTACTCCATTTTTCGGCTAATGGTCCCTCAGGGATTCTAGCGTCTATTTTATTTCCTTCTACCGCAGTAGACTCTTGATTATTTGCCATAATTTTTTTCTATTTTACGATTTACGATTCACTGTTAGCATTATGCGCCACATCCCAATAAGTAATATACCGGTATTGACATAAACATCAAAATCACAATTGTAGAAACAATGTTTGAAATTACCTTCACACGAGGTAACCAGATTTTGTTATTCAAACCTAACGATTGTAGCGCACTCCAAACACCGTGGGTCAAGTGCAACCACAAGGCTACCAACCACACAATATAAATCAGACAGTAAACCGGATTTGAAAACAACTCTTTCACATAAGCCGCACCATCAGCCGGATGGAAATGGCCTGTTTCAATTCCCGAGATCTCGACAAACTGCATTTTAAACCAAAAGTTGTACAAGTGCAACAGCAGAAAACCGAACACAACACCACCTAAAATCAACATGTTGCGTGAAACCCACGAAACCCCTTTTTGATTACTCTTAACAGCATAACGTTCTGCTCCACGGGCACGCATGTTTTGATAAGACAAAAACAAAGCATACAAGATGTGAATCACGAAACCGGCAGCCAATATACCTGTACCTAAAAGTGCGTACCAGTTAGCTCCCAGAAAACCACAAATCGCATTATATCCGGCAGGTGAAATGATCACCACGATATTCATGCAACTGTGAAATAGTAAAAACAACACGAGGAATACCCCCGTAATACTCATAATAAGCTTTCGCCCAATAGAGGAATCAATTAACCACATAGATTTTTGTTTTAGTTTGTAATATTAGTAGTTTGACAAGTTAATTACAAAGAAATAAATTAGTTATAAGAACAAAGAGCCTTTTATCAAAACTTCCACAAAATTAGTATTTTGATTTTGATACTGCAAATAATTACGGAAAAAATTCTCTAATAACAGATAAGCCTGTAGAGACAATACATTTACTCTACAACCACACCATATTTACTCTACAACCTCACCGAAAAGAGTAGCGGAAGAAGCGCTTAAAACCCTCACATGAATGGTTTCTCCAATCTTTCGCCCTAAACGAGGAAAAATAACCACCTTGTTTTGCGACGTACGTCCGAAAAGTTGCTCTTTCGAACGTTTGGAGAACCCTTCAACCAACACCTCAAAAACTTTTCCGATATCGCGCTGATTGCTTTCATTAGACAATATATTCTGCAAATCAATGATTTCAGCCAAACGACGAAGCTTTTCATCTTCCGTAATATTATCAGGTAATCTTTTTGCAGCCAACGTTCCCGGACGTTCAGAGTATTTAAACATAAATGCCATATCAAAACCAACCTCCCGCATCAACGATAAAGTTTGCTGGTGATCCTCTTCAGTTTCGTTATGAAAACCACAAAAAACATCAGTGCCAATAGACACTTCCGGAATAATGCGCCGCATAGCTTCAATCCGACCAAGATACCACTCACGAGTGTACTTGCGGTTCATTAGTTTAAGAATTTTATCGCTTCCTGATTGTACAGGCAAGTGTATAAACCGGCAAATATTCGGGTATTTGGCTATTACCTCAAGCGTTTCATCTGTCATATCCATTGGGTGTGGCGACGTAAAACGAATACGCATATCAGGTACCATCTCGGCAATAATACTCAACAGTTCAGGAAATTCAACAACGGCTCCATCTTCTTTTTCAAAACGGTATGAATTCACTGTTTGCCCCAACAATGTGACTTCTTTGTAATTTTTTGAATGTAAATCCCGAATCTCGTTCAGTATACTTTCCACCTCGCGACTTCTTTCTCGCCCTCTTGTATAAGGAACTATGCAATAAGTACAAAACTTATCGCAGCCACGCATAATGGAAACGAAACCCGAAATAGCATTTCCAATTCGAGCCGGCAATACATCTTTATATGTCTCGGTTTTGGACAATTCTACATTAATGGCCTTATCACCATTCTCGACCGAATTAATCAGGTTAGGAATATCCAAATAAGCGTCAGGCCCAACAACAATGTTCACGCCGTGACCAGTTATCAGTTCATCTTTGACACGTTCAGCCATACAGCCAATAACACCCACTACAAGTTTTTTATTCTTTCGTTTTAGCGATTGAAAATACTTTAAGCGTTGAATCACTCTCTGTTCTGCATTATCACGAATTGAACAGGTATTCACAAAGATGGCATCTGCTTCGGTGATTTTATCTGTCAAAGCAAAACCATCCATTTGCATAATGGAGGCCACAACTTCACTATCGGCCACATTCATCTGGCAACCGTAAGTTTCAATAAAAAGTTTTTTGTCATTCAAAGCGGATTTAGAGTCCGATGGAGCAACAGCTTGTTCGTTTATATTCATATTTTAATTGATATTTATTTGAGCTGCAAAGGTACAGCAAGTAATTCATAAATCACAACTCAAATTCATC
>Ga0302171_10000058_pt1 | contig 20077 bp, 13 predicted proteins | sample I_Fen_N2_2_FD_193495 | JGI IMG/M metagenome (GOLD analysis project Ga0302171, IMG submission 193495) | Peat permafrost microbial communities from Stordalen Mire near Abisko, Sweden - I_Fen_N2_2 | ecosystem: Environmental > Terrestrial > Soil > Wetlands > Permafrost | place: Sweden: Abisko... | reverse complement strand
GCGAAGCCGCCAATCGACCCCATCCCTAAGCATAAAACATTGATTGTCATTTCGAACGAAGTGAGAAATCTCTCATAAAGTTTTATATATAAAGTTTACCGGACAATACTGATTTTAAATGCATATTCTGTAAAATCTTTGTATTCCGTGTGCCTAACTAAACGGCATTGTATATGACAATTTGAAAAAAAGATAGCTTACAAAAAATTAAACAACAAGAACTATGGAAGTGGAAATCTCAAATTTGACCTTAGACGAATTGTATGAATCCGAATCTTTGAGCAAGGAAACATTGATGTTCTGTAAAGGTTATCATTTAGATGATGTCCGGTCGATTGTGCAATTTTACCATATTAATGGAGACCTGATAAATCAGCTGAAATATATCCATCCTGCCCAGGCAAAACCCGGTGACGAATTGAGAAAAGTGTACCAAAAGTATAATCCGTTGATTGCACCCTATACTATTCCATTAAAAAACAGAAAAGATACTTTGTTTATCGGCCTGACAGAGTTGATGCACAGAGAAAATCTTCCTGGATGGTTAGTAGACAGATGTTCTATTAACGGGTTAAAGAATCTCAATTCAATATTGAGTTATTACAGAACTGAAAAAGATTTTCGGAGATTGAAGTTCTTTGGTGCTAAAGTGAATGAACAATTGATTGAACTATGCCAAAGATTCGATGATCTGGAGGTCGAATCGGTTGTTGATCCGGTGGAAAAGGCATTTGAATCAGTTCAGAAACTAAATGAATCATTGTCGGTAACACAAGCTCTGGCCTTGGATAATTTCATCAAACTTGAAACCGAAAAATTATCGTACGATAAACGGAGATGTCTCCAAAAGCTTCTGAATTGTGAGTATAAAGAACCGGATTTGAGGGCGATCTTGTTTTTTGATGACGAACAGATAAGTTCAATCTTTAGAATTGATAGCTTGACGGAAGTCAAATTAATCAGACTAAAGAATCGATTAAAAGAATATGTAGATTTAATTTCAGTACCAGAAATGGACGAAAATCAGTATTTAAATTTACTGAAAATAGTGTTGCCTGATAGTACTTCCTGGAACTATAGTCACGATTCCATCCTATCCGGATTTGATTTTAGCAAAGGATTCCCGATATTTAAAACAATTGATTGTTTAGTTGAAAATAAACTGATATGGACCAAAGTAGATGGCGTTGCATTTAGAAATAGCGCTGAATATTATAATGATGTGTGTTTGAAAAAAACAGCAAAGATTGCTGTAGAGCTGTCAAAAAGCAGATCGGTTGTTGTTAGCAGAAACTCACAATTATTTTATAAACTGGATAAAACATTTTCTTTCCTGAAATACATAGACAGGTCGATATTTAATTTATACAATTTAGATGAGAGTAATGATCTCATCGTGCTAGATGATAAACTCGTAAATGAAATCAACAACACGGAAGGAACACACTTTACTGCACAGTTTATCACGAAAATATTTTCCATTATTTATTCGGATACTTATCGATCAATAGGAAGAAATGCAGATAATTTTTACTACGGGGAAAATGAATGGAGTCATTACTATTTAGTTTCGCTGAGGCTGGTAAAGAAAATTGACATCTACGGGTTTGTGGAATATGTTGCGCATTTGTTTTCAAGTGATGTAATAAAAACCTATACTTTTTCATTGAAGGATACCTTGAAATTATGTATTAATGCGGGCGAGTCTCCAGACAAAGCGCTGCTAGATATCATTGAATTTCTTTTAATGAATGAGTATGGTTTAAAGCTGGGTAAAAATCGCAAGTTGAGAATGAAAAAGAACATGAGCTTATCAATAAAAGAAGCTCTGCACAAACTATTAGATTTTTCCAGACAATCGATAGATCTGGAACACATCTGCGAGCTTATGTATCAAACATACCAATATCAAATGTCGGAAGTAAATAGAAATGCGATAATTAAGTGTCTGGATGATGATCCACTATTAATAAGTTCTGTAAATGTTGCAACAAGGCATAAGGAATGGATAAAAAAAACGGATACGAGTGAATATTCAGTGTAAAAATGCTGGAACTGCCCCAATAGGGGGGCGATTGTATTGCGTGGAAATAGAACCACTAACTTGATGACATTAAAATTGAATATGGGATGAGCCCCAGAGAGTTTCAACTGCTATCAAAAGCAGACCAGAACTTTATTATTCGTTTATACGCTATTCCGAAGATCGGTAAGGAGACCTGGAGCCTATTTGTTGCCAAGTCATTATTCTCCCTTAAAAATAGGTGTGAGTTTCTATGTTGTAAAACAAATATGGAAACTCACGTTAATATTTTCATTTAATCAATAAATAGAACAAATTCTTCTCCTTATTGATTGATTTCTTCACCTCCATTAAATGCAATACCTGTATTTTTGTAATACCTAATTTATAAAATTTAATATGCATAAGATGAAAGCAAAACAATTGCTGATTTTTGCTGCGTTACTTTTCGTAAATGCAATTCAAGCAAAACCTCAGTTTCGCAGAGATATTATTTAAAATAAAACAAGTCGCTTAAAATGAAGAATATTCGACATTTTTTACTTTTCCTATCACTTGTATCTGGGCCGATAAACGGCTTTTGCATTTCTGCTATTACAACAAATGAACCAATAGAGTTGCGTTGTCAGTTTATTGAAAACCCGTATGGTGTTGATGTTACTAATCCGGTCCTGAGTTGGACTATAAAAACGAGTAATCCTACTGCAAGGGGTATCCGGCAAACGGCTTATCAAGTTCTGGTAGCTAGTTCTGTTGATTTATTGAAAGCAGATAATGCTGACTTGTGGAATTCAGGCAAAGTAATCTCCGACCAAATGGGGCAGATAGTGTATGCTGGAAAAGCTTTACAATCTAGTCAGCAATGCTGGTGGAAAGTGAGAGTTTGGGATGAAAAATTCAAAATTTCTGTTTGGAGTAAACCAACTCAATGGACTATGGGAGTTTTAAACGCTGCTGATTGGAAAGCCCAATGGATTTCGGCTAATGGTGCAGAGAAATATGCCCTGAAATATAAATCGGCACGTCAGGATATTAATCTCGAAAGGGATTTAATTGAATATAGGAAAGCTCACAAACCGGATAAAAACGATCCAAACTATTCATCTATGCTTTTACGCAAAGAGTTTGAAGTAAAACCGGAATTGAAAAGAGCTGTGATACATGTTTGCGGATTAGGACAATACGAACTTAATATTAACGGGAAGAAAGTTGGTGACTATTTATTGGCTCCGGGTTGGACCGATTATCGGTTCACAGCTCTTTACGATACTTACGATGTAACCGGGATGTTATCAAAAGGTGATAATGCCATTGGATTAATTCTTAGCAATGGCATGTATAACATTCAGTTGGACTCTGTACGTTATGTGAAGTTTCTCAATTCGTATGGTCCTTTGAAAGCTAAACTTCAGCTACAGCTCGAATATGCTGATGGTACAACAAAGCGTATTGGGACGGATGAAACATGGAGTGTTTCTCCTGGCCCGGTTACCTACATGAATGAATATGGTGGAGAAGATTTTGATGCTCGTTTGGTGGAACAAGGTTGGGATAAAGCCTCTCTTAAGGGTACTGATCGTTGGGTTACTCCAATAGTTTTACCAGACACCGGAATGGTTCTTAAAGGTCTTTCGTGTGCTGCACCTCCGATTAAGGCAATTGAAACACTAATTCCGATAAAAAAGACAGAACTGAAACCCAATGTTTGGGTCTATGATCTGGGACAGAACACTTCTATCATGCCCGAATTAAGGGTAAAAGGGTCAAAAGGGTCTACTGTGCGAATTACGCCTTCGGAACTTTTATATCCCGATGGTTCTATCGATCGTAGATCGGCTTCGCAACATACTCATGGTCCTGCATGGTGGCAATATACTTTGAATGGTGAAGAGACTCAGACTTATTTTCCTAAATTCTTTTACCAAGGCAGTCGCTATCTACAGGTTGAATTATTTCCGGCTGATAATGAAACTAAAGTGCCCGAAATTATGGATTTAAAGGGGATTGTCGTTCATTCGTCTGCTACACCAATCGGAACCTTTTCTTGCTCGAACGAGCTTTTTAATCGGATCTATTCCTTGGTACGTTGGGCACAACGAAGTAATATGATGAGCTTCCTTACCGATTGTCCTGCTCGTGAGAAAATGGCATGGCTTGAGCAATATCATCTCAATGGCCCATCGCTGCGTTACAATTTTGATCTACTTACTCTTTTCAGAAAGGGGATGAATGATATGCATGATAGTCAATGGGAAAACGGTTTTGTCACTAATGTTGCCCCCGAATTATTTTATGCCGGAAGTGGAGTTATATCTCAAGACCCGGGAAATGCCCTCTTCATGGGTGATCCCATAGCCAATGGACTCCACAATTCTCCGGAATGGGGCAGTTCATTTATAATAGTGCCATGGCAACAGTATTTGTTCTCGGGTGATGTATCTCTAATCAAACGATATTTTGAAAGAATGAAAAAGTATTTGTCCTTTCTGGATACATCGTCGAAAGATCATCTTTTATATTTTGGGTTAGGAGACTGGTATGATATGGGACCTAAAGATCCCTGGGGGTCACAACTCACTCCTATTGAATTTACGGCCTCTGCTATCTACTATTATGATTATGAGATAATGGCAAAAATGGCAACTTTGATTGGGAAAAAGAATGATGCGTTACAATTTGAAAAGAAAGCTGCGGTAATTAGAACAGCATTTAATAACAAATTTTTTAATGCAGAAAAAGGAATCTATTCCACAGGGTCAAATACAGCAATGGCTATGCCGTTGGCGCTAGGCATTGCAGAATCTCAGTACCGAAAAATTATTGCTTCAAACCTTGTTGCTGATATTCGTAGAAACGGAAACTCATTTACTTCCGGTGATGTTGGATATCGTTACCTCCTGAAGGCTCTTGCTATGGAAGGATATTCAGATTTGATTTATGAAATGAATAATCAATCGGAGAAGCCCGGATACGGTTACCAGTTGAAAAAGGGTGCAACAGCATTGACCGAAAAATGGAATGCTGATGGTGCATACATGGGATCTCAAAATCATTTCATGTTAGGCCAGATAAATGAATGGCTCTTTCATGATTTGGCTGGTATTGGGTTTAATGAAGAAGGAGATGGAGCCGGATTCCGTAAAATTATAATTAAGCCTATACCTGTGGGTGATCTTAAATGGGTAAAAGGATCTTACAAAACTGTGAGCGGATTGATTCGTTCTGAGTGGAAACGTGAGAATGGACAGCTTGCATTAGACATTTCTATTCCTGTAAACACGACAGCTAAAGTGTATATCCCCACTGAAAAAGGATCTGTTATATTAGAAAGTGGAAAGACTCTTTCCAAAGCTAGTGGGGTAACGCTAATTAGTGCTGATAACAAAACTACTATAGTAGAAATTAAGTCAGGAAGTTATTATTTTATAGTCAAATAAATGGCATTGGATTAATTCAATAGATGGAGAGTCGCTTAAGAATTAAATAAACGATAACATCGTTCGTTACGTCTCCCTATTGATTGATTTCTTCACCTCCATTAAATGCATTACCTGTTTTTTGTAAAATTTATATGTATAAGATGAAAGCAAAACAATTGCTGATTTTTGCTGCGTTACTTCTTGTAACTGCAATTCAAGCAAAACCTCAGTTTGGAAGAGATATATTATTCAACGATAACTGGCGGTTTAAACTTTCGGATGTGAAAGACGGGGCACTCGCAAGTTTGGACGATTCCAGATGGCGACAACTAAACCTGCCTCACGATTGGAGTGTTGAGGGTGTGTATAGTCCGGATAAAGCCAGTGCGACCGGTTATCTTCCCGGTGGTGTTGGTTGGTATCGTAAAACATTCAGCGTGTCCGCCTCCGAAAAAGGGAATAAAGTGTATATCTATTTCGAAGGTATGTATAACCACAGCGAAGTATTTATCAACGGAAATAGTGTTGGTAAACGTCCAAACGGATATATTTCATTTATGTATGACCTGACTCCTTATATTAAGTTCGGTCAGGAAAATTTAGTTTCGGTACGGGTAGATCACTCGCAGGATGCCGATTCCCGCTGGTACACCGGTTCGGGAATTTATCGGAATACCTACCTGGTATATGCATCTCCTGTGCATCTCGACTTATGGGGAGTGTATTTAAAAGCCACAAGCGTTACAAATAAGAAAGCTGATGTGTCGGTGGAAACAACCATTAATAATGAGACCGACAAAGCTGCCAATGTGCTTGTATCTTACCAAATAGCCGACCTCGTGTCGGGGAAAATCGTTGCTAAGTCGTCCAAAAACCTGAAAACAGAAGCAAATAAAAAGACTGTTTCGGTACAAACCTTTAGCATTGCTTCACCCAAGCGTTGGTCGTTAGAACAGCCGAATTTATATACACTCAAAACCGTTGTAACTCAAAACGGAAAAGTTATTGATCAGAATGAACAACCAATAGGTATTCGCTCACTGACTTTTGACCCGAACAAAGGTTTTGCACTGAATGGTGTCTGGACAAAGCTAAAAGGTGTTTGTATTCATCATGATGCCGGTTGTTTAGGATCAGCCGTACCGCGCGAAGTATGGAAACGAAGATTAACGACCCTCAAAGAAATGGGGTGTAATGCCATACGGTTGAGTCATAATCCGCAGGCTCCGGATGTGTACGAGTTGTGCGATGAAATTGGTCTGTTGGTTATGGATGAAGCTTTTGATGAATGGGAGTTTTCCAAAAAGAAATGGATCACAGGTTGGAATACAGGTACTCCCGGGTTTCAGGGTGCTGCTTCCTATTTTTCCGAATGGAGCGATAAAGATCTGGGCGATATGATTCTCCGTGACCGCAATCATGCATCCATCATCATGTGGAGTATTGGTAATGAAGTGGATTACCCGAACGATCCGTATTCTCATCCCATTCTCGATCATGCTAATATCAACCAACCCGTTCAGGGTGGTTATTTACCAAACAACCCGAAAGCCGAAAGACTGGGAGCTATAGCCAAACGACTGGCTGCCATCGTTCGCAGATTAGATACGTCGCGTCCGGTCACAGCTGCACTGGCGGGTGTTGTCATGTCGAACGAAACAGAATATCCTTCGACTCTTGACATAACAGGTTATAACTATACCGAAGACCGCTATGCGCAAGATCATGCAAAATACCCTAAACGGGTTATTTTTGGGAGTGAAAATGGTCATAGTATGGAGTCGTGGAAAGCGGTTCGGGATAATGAGTACATCTTTGGACAGTTTCTTTGGACGGGAATAGATTATCTGGGTGAATCGGGCTCGTGGCCGTCGCGTGGATTTTATTCTGGATTTCTGGACTTTGGCGGATTTATAAAACCTCGCGGACATTTCCGTCAGGCATTGTGGAGCTCTAAGCCTGTTGCCTATATTGGTACTTATCCACAGCCAGAAAACAAACACTTTTTATCAACCGATGCTTGGCCTGTCTGGAATTATGAAGAAGGCAAGATGATACGTGTAGTATGTTATACCAATGCAGCAAAAGCCTGTTTAACGCTAAATGGAAAACAGTTGGGCAATGTTAAATGCAAGGATGACAATACGGGTGTTATTTATTGGGATGTGCCGTTTAGTGAAGGAAAACTGGAAGTGACTGGCTTGGATGCAAAAGATAACAGGACTTGCAGCTATGTCTTGCAAACATCCGGCAGGCCATATGCTATAACAGCGCAGTCCGATTTGTCTGAAATCCGGAAAGATCGTGGTCTTGCTCAGGTGACGGTTCAGGTAGTGGATGAAAAAGGAATTCCGGTTATGATTTCGGAAGATGAAGTAACCTGCAGTATTGAAGGTCCGGCAAAATTACTTGGCCTCGAAGCAAGTAATAATGTCGACATGGGGAATTACAACGATAATGTACAACGTGTTTACCATGGCAGGCTAATAGCCTATGTTCAGGCTACAGGAGGCGATGGCAACGTAAGACTGAAGTTTGCAGCTCCATGGTTGAAAGAGGCAAATGTAACCATTAAAGTAATAAACAAATAATTGTTAAGTAAGCAATAATATTTAATGATCTGTTTTATGAAAGTAAAATTCAGATAAATACTCTTGTAACTTATAACTATTTATTTGTAACTCTTTACCATCTTTTCTCCGGGTACAAATACCTAAGTTTGTACTCAGAGTTTTTATAGTTCTTAGCCTTTTATCGGTCGTTGGTAAAAGGCGAAAGTTATTCGTTTTTAGTTGAAGATTTAAATCTAATTTAAAATTTAAAAAGACAGTATATGAAGAAGATATTTCCATGTCTTATAGTATTGATGATTGCAGGTACTTTATTTGCGCAGGATCTGCTTGTATCGGGACCAGACAACCAATTAAAAGTAAAGGTATTTCTGAAACAGGGTGTTCCTAATTACATGGTAACCTATAAGGATAAGCCGATTTTGGAAGATTCCCCTTTGGGCTTGGTTACCAATATTAGCGACTTAAGTAAGGAGATGACATTGGTAGCTCATAAAGATTCAATCATTGACGAAACCTATGATCAATCCCGTGCCAAAGTCAGTAAGATACACTATCGGGCTAATGAGTTGGTTTGCACTTTTTCTAATAAGGAGAAGAAAACGATAACTATTACTTTTCGTGTAAGCAATAACGATATTGCCTATCGTTATTCTTTGCCTCAGTACGGCGAAACAGCCGGGTGTGTGATTGAAAAGGAAACCACAGGTTTTCATTTCCCTCAGCAAACAACCACTTTTATCTGTCCGCAAGCAGGGCCGATGACTGGTTGGATGCGCTCCAAACCCAGCTATGAAGAAGAATATCATGCCGATGAACCTATAGGCACACCATCTAAATACGCTTTTGGTTATACTTTTCCTTGTCTGTTTCATGTAGGCAATGACGGTTGGGCACTGGTATCCGAAGCTGGCGTAAGTAGTAAATACTGTGCTTCGCATTTGAGCGAAGGAACTAAAGATGGATTGTATAGTATTGCTTTTCCTGCTTCGGGCGAAAATAATGGAGTTGGCATTGCTGGAGCCGCCATGGCTTTGCCCGGGCATACTCCATGGCGTACAATTACTGTGGGTAGCGATCTGAAACCTATTGTGGAAACTACGATTCCGTTTGATGTGGTAAAACCACTTTATGCTCCATCACAAGAGTATAAACCCGGACGCGCAACCTGGAGTTGGATTATGTGGCAAGATGCAAGTGCATGCTACGACGATCAGGTAACTTATATTGATTTAGCTGCCAAAATGGGATTTGAATATGTGTTGATTGATGCCTTGTGGGATACACAGATAGGATACAATCGGATGCCAGCACTCATCCAATATGCCCGTAATAAGGGTGTGGATGTTTTTCTTTGGTATAATTCAAACGGTTATGCCAATGATGCACCACAAGGACCGAAGAATAAAATGAATGAGTCTATTGCCCGTAAGCAGGAGATGAAATGGCTGAAAAGTTTGGGAGTAAAAGGACTAAAAATAGACTTTTTCGGTGGCGATAAACAGGAAACCATGAAGTTGTACGAAGATATTCTTTCTGATGCCAATGAATACGGGCTGATGATTATTTTTCATGGATGCACATTGCCACGGGGATGGGAACGCATGTACCCCAACTATGTAGGAAGCGAAGCTGTTTTGGCGTCCGAAAACTTATACTTCAACCAACATTTTGATGATATGGAGGCTTTCAATGCTTGTTTGCACCCATTCATAAGGAATACTGTAGGAAGTATGGATTTTGGACCGGTTTTGCTAAATAAAAGATATAGCCGCGATAATAAAGGCGGTAACATACGTAGAACAACTGATATCTTTCAGCTTGCTACTTCGGTGTTATTCCAGAATTCAATTCAAAACTTTGCTATCGCACCGAATAATCTGACAGATGTTCCGGCCTTTGAAATAAACTTTTTAAAAGGCGTACCTACAACCTGGGATGAAACGCGTTTTATTGACGGTTATCCGGGCAAGTATTGTGTATTAGCTCGCCGGCACGGACAAAAATGGTATGTGGTGGGAGTAAATGCCGGCAAAGAAGCGTTGAGGCTCAAGTTAGATTTATCTATTCTTGCAGGACAAAAGGTCGTTAAGTATATTGATGCTGCTGATGCTTCTCCACGAATGACTAACTATGTTATTTCTAAAAATGGAAAGGCTGATGTAACTATTCAACCGAATGGGGGATTTATCCTGGTCCAATAGTCATTTATTCTGCCTGTTTTGACCGATTTTCGACTTTATTGATTGATTCCTGAACCTCAGTTATAGTGAGAAATCGTATTTTTGCAAAGGAAAAAGGAGTCAATTATTTAGTTTCTTATACTAAACTAACAATATAAATAATACCAACACCAATCTATAAATCCAATCAAGAATGTTTTTAAAAAGAATCAAATTTATTTTCTGTTTAAGTATTGCGCTAGGCTGCTTAAACACTGTTCAATCGGAACAATTATCAACAACGAAAAATTCGAAGAAGAAAATTGCGACCTTAAATACGAAGGATAAAACCAGTGCTTACCTTTTTGTTTACTTTACCGGCAACCGTAGAGAGGAAGAGCAAATCCGGTTTGCGTTGAGTAGCGATGGATACAACTTCAAAGCACTGAATCAGGATAACCCGATTATCAGCTCGGAGAAGATCAGTCTGAGCGGTGGTGTCCGGGATCCGCACATTTTACGCTGCGAAGATGGCAAAACTTTTTATATGGTTGCTACCGATATGGTTTGCAGTAAAGGCTGGAATTCGAACCGGGGCATAGTGCTTATGAAATCGACCGATCTGCTAAACTGGACTTCTACAGCCATCAATATTCCCACTGTTTTTCCTGCCGAGTTTGGCGATGTACAACGTGTATGGGCACCACAAACTATTTATGACCCATCGGTAGGAAAGTATATGGTTTATTTTTCGATGTTGAAAAGCGAAAAAGGCGATTATGATAAGATCTATTATGCTTATGCCAATAAAGATTTTACAGCTCTTGAAACTACTCCTAGACAGTTGTTTTTTAATCCCAATAAAACTTCTTGTATTGATGGAGATATTGTAAAAGAATTTGGTCAGTATCATTTGTTTTACAAAACCGAAGATACGGAAAAGGGAATTAGAAAAGCAGTTGCTGATAAACTTACGGGAGAATGGAAACCTGTAGGTGGTATGATGCAACAAACAACCAGCCCGGTAGAAGGAGCCGGAGTTTTTAAGCTAAACAACTCCAATGACTGGGTGTTGATGTACGATATGTACACCAGCGGAAGATATCAGTTTACTAAAGGTGCTGATCTGGAACACTTCAAAGTCATTGATCAGGATGTAACCATGGATTTTCATCCCCGTCATGGAACCGTGTTGCCTATTACTACCGATGAAGCTGCCCGATTAACCAATAAATGGGTAAGCGTTTCCTCTGTATTTGAGTCGGCAAAAGCAAAAGGACTGAAGAAAATCAATATCGTGGTGGATACAGTTGCCAAAAAGGTTTGTTTCCCGGTTGAACCTGCTACCAATTTAAGTCTGTTCAAACCTGAATTGAATAACTTTCCGGGAGTCAGTATTAAGCCCATCGGTGCTGTTGATTTTAGTAAAGGGGGAGTGAAGTATACTGTAAAAATGCCCGGCCGGGAATCTGAAACTTATACTGCTGTGGCGGTAAAGAATCATAATCCGGTGTTGAACGGTTATTATGCCGATCCGGAGATTCTTTATTCGGAGAAAACCGGCAAGTTCTACATTTATCCTACTAGCGACGGATTTACCAATTGGTCGGGAAACTATTTCAAGTGCTTTTCGTCTGATAATCTGGTAGACTGGAACGATGAAGGAGTGATACTGCAATTGGGTAAGGATGTGGCTTGGGCAAACCGTAATGCCTGGGCACCCTGTATTGTAGAAAAGAAGATTGATGGAAAATACAAATACTTCTATTATTTTACTGCTGCGCAAAAGATTGGTGTAGCTGTTTCCGATAACCCGACAGGACCATTTGTTGATTTGGGAAAACCGTTGATTGAGAATCGTCCCGAAGGTATAACCCGTGGTCAGGTTATCGATCAGGATGTATTTACCGATCCGAAAACCGGCAAAAGCTATCTTTACTGGGGAAATGGATTTATGGTTGGTGCCGAACTGAATGATGATATGACTTCAATAAAGCAGGAAACATTGACCGTACTGAAACCCGATAATACTTTCCGTGAAGGAACTTATGTGTTTTACCGCAATGGTGTGTATTACTTTATGTGGTCGGAAGACGATACACGCAGCCCAAATTACTGCGTACGTTATGCTACTTCTACGTCGCCTTTGGGTACATTTACCATCTCAAAGGATAATTTGGTAATTGCTAAAGACCCTAAAGCCGACATTTACGGTACAGGACATAACTCTGTGCTTCAGATTTCCGGAAAAGACGAATGGTATCTTGTTTACCATCGTCTTAATTACCCGAAGGGAATTACTCAGGGCGATGCAGCCGGGTATAATCGCGAAGTGTGTATCGATAAAATGGAGTTCAATGTCGACGGAAGTATCAAACAAGTTATTCCTACGCACAAAGGGATTGACTCGGTAAGACTAAAATAGAGTTTTTTGATCTCATTCAAAATAATGTAAATCAATTATTCACTGATGAAATTATGGAATCGGAGCAGGCACTTCTTTCTGAAAATAGTGCCTGAATTGATGAGCTAAATGCACTTCTAATGCACCTGTTTTATATTCCTGAAAATGCTGATATAGTAATATGTCTGTCAGATAAAAATATCCATATCCTAAAAAAGATATGGATATTTTTATTTATATTACTTTCATATCAGATACTTATCGAATTACGATCAATGATGATTTGAAAAATAACAATGGCTGGTTTAGAGTCATTTATTTTTCATTGTGTCCTCTTTTTCCATCCTTTACGTTTTGCATGTATTCTCTGGGTATAACACCAAACTCCTCCTTGAAACAATGCCTAAAATAGGCCGGTGAACTTATACCTACTTTGTAACTGATTTCTGCAATACTGTATTTGCAGCTAAGTAATAGTTTTTCAGCTTTTTGCATGCGAACTTTACGAATAAATTCATTTGGAGATAAGCCGGTCAAGGTCTTTATTTTTCTGAAAAAAGTTGAATAACTCATGTTTACTTGTTCGGCTATTTGGGCAATATTGAGCTGTTCGATTTCAATATTTGCTTCTATAATGTCGGTGATCTTTTGAACAAACTCATTATCTAACCTGCTGATAGAGTCTTGCACTAAAGACTGTTTGCTGACAATGGACGTAGAAAATAGTTGTGCGATTTTTTTTCTGGTTTCCAATAAATTGGTTACACGACTTCGTAACAAATTGCCGCTGAATGGTTTTGTTAAGTACGAATCAGCTCCCACATTGTAGCCTTCAGCCTTATCTTGCATCGAATCTTTAGCGGTAAGCAGAATAATCGGGATATGGCAAGTTCTCATATCTTCTTTCAACTGCTTACATAGTTCTATACCATCCATTAAAGGCATCATAATGTCACTTATAATAATATCTGGTATTCTATCAAGTGCAATATCAAGCCCTGTTTTACCATTTTGAGCTGTCAGCGTTTCAAAGGATTCACTAAAACAGTCACAGATATAATTGTTTATCTCTTGGTTATCTTCCACTATTAACATCAACAGACGAGTTTCAGCATCTGCTGATTCTTCGATTTCTTCAGTTTCCATTGCTCTTTGAGGTGCATGAATGGCTCCCGGATAAGTATTATTTGTTTGCAGGCGAATAGTAAATGTGGTGCCTTTATCTGGTGTGCTCTTTACAAAAATTTCTCCCTGATGTAAATCTACCAAATTTTTCACCAATGATAGTCCAATGCCGGTTCCTGACATTTGATGTTTGCCTTTCACTTGATAATATCTATCAAAAATGCGTGGTAATGCTTCTGATGGAATACCGAAACCAGTGTCCTCTACCTGAATCTCTAAATAAGGATTGCGACTGTCGGCTTTCACATTTAGCCGGAGTGTGATAGCGCCACTTGCGGTATATTTTATAGCATTTGAAAGTAGGTTGTCGATAATAATGGTAATAACTTCCGTATCGAAATATATTTCTACCGGATCTTTGGGCTTGTCAATGCAGAGCTCAATTTCTTGGTTTTGGTTCAATTCTTTGTATTTAAGTCCTATCTCATTTACCAAAACTGCTATGTCCCCTTTGTGCATGCTGAGGCGGCGATTTTGAGTTTCCGTTTTGCGAAATTCCAGAATCTGGTTAATCAAGTAGAGCAGACGTCTGGCACTGCGCTGAATTGACATAACCTTCTTTTGTTGCAGTGGTTGAAGGGTTGAATCGGTTGCAAGATCCTCAAGCGGACCGATAATCAACGTAAGGGGAGTTCGTAGTTCATGTGTGATGTTCGTGAAGAATCGCATACGCTCATCATTCAATTCCTGTTCCTGTAAGTGATTTTTCTTTTCGAGGTACAGTGAGTTCTCCAGATCGAGCCTTCTTTTATAAAAGCGTGTTAGGTAAAATGCAACGATTAGTAGTCCAATGACATAAATGATTTTTGCCCACCAAGAGAACCAGAATGGCGGATTGATAATGATTGTCATACTGCGATAGTTGTCCGACCATTCTTGGTTGCGTAATCGACATTTAATGTTGAGTACATACGTTCCTGGGCGTAAATCGCGGAAAGTAAGTTCCTTGTTGTTTAAAATATTAAACCAGCTATCGTCCAAACCTTTCAATTGATAAGAAAATTCAACTTTTTCGTTTAGTGAATAATCGGGAATATTGAACGAGATGCTGAATGTATTCTGGTTGTAGTTCAGTTCTTCTGTGTCTTTTACAGGAATATCAGTCAAATCGCCTATGTAGGCATATTTTTTTTCGGCTATAGAAAAATTACTAATGACAACATTAGGGAGTTTAAACGCGGGGAGAGGAGTATGTGAGTTAAACCAACAAACTCCGTTCTGGGAGCTAAAATAGATGGTTCCGTCAACCGATTTGACCACTGCAGCATTTATATAATCTCCCAATGGAATGCCATCAAGGTTATTGAAATTGCGCACTTTTTTATGCAATAAGTCTAAATAGCTAATTCCGTTAGTGGTGCTAACCCAAATATCATTGGCAGTTGTACCTTCGGCAATGGCATGAAAATAACAATCGGCGAAACCTTCTTTTAAACCGAATTTCTCGTAAATAGTGTCATTGCATGATTTGAAAAGAAGAAGGTTATAACGTGTTGCTATCCATATTCTGTTTCTAGAGTCTTTGTATATATGATTAATCCCATATATTTCATCACTAGGAGGATAAAAGTGAATGTATTTTAATGCAGAATTAAAAACACTGATTCCTCCACAGAGCGTTCCTATCCATAAATTTCCCTTAGAGTCTTCCACGACGCTCCTCACCACATTATCTGAGAGTCCATTGATAAATTTAATTTCGTGATTTATCAAATTATAGCGGAATAAACCATTGTCAGAACAAATCCATATATTCTTCTTTGAATCTTCGTAAAAATACCTGATAAGGGATCCGGTAGGTTTAAATCCGGGGAGAGGGGCGAATTTGTTTGATTTCGTATTGTAAATCATTATACCTCCATCTACATTACTGAACCATAGGTTGTGCTCAGAGTCTTTAAAAGCACAAGCCGTATTGTTAGATACAATACTGTTTCTCTTGTTGAAATTATTAATTTTGATATTGTTTTTAAATACATCTATCCCTTTTTCTTCTGTACTGACCCACAGATTACCAGTATAATCCAGACAAACCCCCGAAACCAGTTTATTACTCAGACTTGCCGAACTCTCATCGTTTGGTAGATAGGAAATTTTATTAAAGAAATCTGGTTTATTCTGGATAAAATTCAAGCCACCACCGGCAGTACCAATCCATATATTACCATATAAGTCTTGTTTGATGGTTTCGATATATGCATTTGATAGTCCGTTTGGATTGTCTTGAATGGGTAGGTGTTTAAACGATACTTTTTTAGGACTATCAAATACTTCATCATTACAATTCAGGATACTTATGCCGCCCGTACTCGTCCCAATCCAGATGCTGTTATTGTTGATTTCAGTGATACAACGAATTACGTTTCCAGAAAGAAAATTTGGATTGGTCGGATCTTTTCTGAACACCTTAAACTTTCCTGACTTGGGATTAAATATGGCTAGTCCCATATTAGTTCCCACCCATATTCTGCTCCTATGATCAATAAGAATGCAGTTTACACTGTTATTGGGAATGGAATTAGGGTCTTTGTTGTCGTTTAAAAAATTAATAGATGTGCGATCTTTAAGGGAAATAATACTCATGCCGGAGTTAACATGCCCAACGTAAAGATGCCCTTTACGGTCGTCCACGGTACACCATGCAAAATCACTCTTAAATCCTTTCACATTTGACCGATTATAGTAGGTAAACAACCCTGTTTTTTTATTCAGATAATTAATTCCTCCACTGTATGTGCTAAACCAAATGTTACCAAATTTATCATCTGAAATATTGGTTACGCCATTGTTACTGATGCTTGTTTTACTTTCATTGGAAGTGTAATACGTGAATGTATTATCATTGTAATTGTACGCATTCACTCCATTTCGTTCGGTGGCAATCCATATAATATTATCATGTCTGTCAGCAAAAATAGGGTTTAATTCGTTGCTATTAATAGTGTTTCCTACAAGTGCAGAATGCTTGAATATTCTGAATCTGTGGCCATCAAAGTGATTGAGCCCGGCGCGGGTACCAATCCACATAAATCCATTCCTATCCTGTACAATCCCGTTGATATTATTATTAGATAATCCTTGTTCAACTCCAAGTTTTTTGATTATCTGTGCATTGGACATAAACCAAAATGAATTTAAAAAAAAAGTAATAAAGAGTAGCTTTATAAGAGAAAAAACAAAACGTACAACGTAAATAAAAGAATAAACTAATAAGCAGGAAGTTACAAAGAATAAAAGAAAAACAAAATGTACATCTACTTTAATTCTGCTTATATTATTAACAATATAAAGCGGCAAAACTAATGAGTTACTTTAATTAGTGCTTAATAACCATTTAAAAGCTGCGTAAGATGCGATATAATAACACGTAAAGCATAACTATAGCCATTAAATACAGCCCCAAATAGGGGCTTTTTTTATGCCCAAAAGTGAAAGATTAAAACGGAGCTGAAAATCGATAAAACAGTAGAAAATATACAATGGGTGGACAGTTGGGTGGACAGTTGGGTGGACAGTTGGGTGGACAAAAACACAATAAAATATACGAATATGCATACCAATAGGATATTAAATCAAGTCAAAACAATAGCAAAATAGATAATAAGTACCCCTATAAATACATTAAAAAACAAAATATATTTTTAAAATAGGCTAGAAAACAGCCGTATATACTGAAACTAACTATATAAGTGTGTGTGGTACTTGACTATTTGTTTTTGTGTGGTTCGGAAGCTATATTTAGTTCTTTCGAACCAATAGTATAAGTAGTAGGACCAGGAGATTTCCCTGTTGAACTTTTCATGGCGTTTAATTCATTTTCTAATTGCCCTTTCTCAACGGCTAGCTTTTCATATCTATCCAAAAGATAATTAAAAGAGGTTTGATCTACTATCTGAATGGAGTCATTTTTCTGCTCATTTATCATATTTCCATCTTCAGAAATCATCCAATTCATATTAATTCCATATTTTTCATGTAAGGAATTACATATTTCTGTACTAATACCCATTCGGTTTCCTGTTATTTCAGAAAGTCTGGATGCTTTTATACCTATATTTTGAGCAAAATCAGCTTTATTTTTTGCTTTTCCTGAATCAATGCAATGTTTTAACACGAAATAAAACCGTTCATTTATAGTAGATTCCATTTATTTTAATATAAAAGTTACGTTTTTCTGAAATTTATCGATACAACTTACGTATTTCTGAATTATATTTGCAACGTATTTCAGTCATGATTTACATTGAAATGCAAAACTACTAAAAAAACAGATACATGGAACTTGAAAAAAAAATTATTGTGGATTTCAAAGTGAAAACAGCATTGCTGGAACTTGGGTCCTATCCCACCATCCGGAAAGCTCTTGCTGGACATGCAGAAACTCCACAACAGGTAAAAATCAGAGAAGCCGCCCTGGCATCAGGCGGAATGTTTAAAAACTAAACTAAAAAAGCATGATAACACTGACATTACAAGAGAAAGTAAAAATGATATGCTTTGCAGCAATCGTAATTGTATTGGCTTTTATTTGGATTCAAACCGGCCATCGATTTTAAACTCAAAAAATCAATAGATATGAATGAAGAAACTTTTAATTGGACCACTACTCACACAGTAGATAGAATGATCCACAATTTTGGAAACGGTTTTCAAATTGTGGTTGACCTGAAAACTAAAATTGCATATAAACTGAATCTGGACGAAGTGAAAGACAGTTTTTCAATAGTTGAAATGAAACTTACAACGTACGAACAGATTTTAGCCAATTTTGCTAAGCTAGTACAATCCTAAATGGTTTAACCGGGGTTCGATTCCCCGGATGGAACAAAAGATTTTAAAATTATGGTTGAATATTATAATAACATGTTGGCAATTCAGTCAAGAAGCCTTATTGATAATGGCATAATGAGTGAAGATACATATAGAAAGCTAACAGTAAGGAAACAAATCAATGTGATTAGGCGGGGATGCTATGGTACTCCAGCATTGATTGACTATAAAACCATGCCTGAGCGCTTTCGGAAGAAAATAGAAATGGAATTTGGTGATATCACCAAAAAGACCATAACGAATGTACTTCAACAATTGATTATTCAGGATTCGGCAGCGATGGAGTTTTATAGCTCATATGAAGTTGAGCCGGACAGATACCTGCCGGCATCGGAGGACAACAATGTAGTAAAAGAATACTATACCAATGCAATCGTACTGAATGCTATTCATAGTTTGATTTCTGACCGTGTAACAATGCGCAGGGCTTTGGGTGGAACTACAACAGGTATTTGGAATGATATAGCCAAGCGAGTGATGGACCTAGACCGAAAAGAATACCCTCATACATTGCCTAGCAATGACAGAAGACTACATTAAAAATACAAACAGTACCTGAAAGAGGGATATGGATGTTTGATTCACCGTAATTTCTGCAATAAGAATTCTGCCAAGGTAAATGATGATCAAAAACAATCGATTCTAAATGAATTACTAGCTGATCCACGCAATTTGGATAATGAACAGGTAGCAGGATTGTACAATATGATTGCATCCACCTTGCAGTGGGATAAAATTACCGGTGCTGCTGTGGCTAAGTGGAGAAAGAAATATGCAACACAAATATTCGCAGGAAGACGCGGAGCTGTTGAATTCAGAAACAAAAAAACAATGCAGGTGAAACGATCTGCCCCGACATGTCCACTTTATTACTGGACATTGGATGGTTGGGATGTGGAACTATTGTTTCAGCAGTTTGAAAATGGTAAAACAACCTATCATCACCGGCCAACGGTGGTTGTAGTGCTTGACCCAAGTGTAAAATATATTATTGGTTATGCAATAGGTACCCATGAAACTCCGGAGTTGATTACAATGGCTCTACGGAATGCGGAATGCCACACAGCGCAACTATTTGGAAAGATGTACCGGACACACCAGATACAAAGTGACCGATACTCCATAAAGAAAATGACTCCATTTTACGAGGCAGTATCAGAACTGAGCACTCCCGCCCGCGCCAAGAACGCAAAAGCAAAGGTTATTGAACCCTATTTTAAAAGCATTAATCACGATTATTGCCAATACGAAAAGAACTGGAGCGGTTACGGTATCACCTCTGCCAAAGACAAGCAGGCAAATACGGAATATCTGAACAAATACAAGAATGAATTTCCCGATTATGCAGGCGCATGTGCCCAGGTTGTTCAGATCATTGAAAAAGCAAGGGAAAAAAAGATAGATGAATATATGAAGTTGTGGGAAGCTACGGCGGAAGATAATAAACTGGAAATGTCCATAGAAAACTACCTGTACACATTCGG
>Ga0302171_10000056_pt1 | contig 20452 bp, 18 predicted proteins | sample I_Fen_N2_2_FD_193495 | JGI IMG/M metagenome (GOLD analysis project Ga0302171, IMG submission 193495) | Peat permafrost microbial communities from Stordalen Mire near Abisko, Sweden - I_Fen_N2_2 | ecosystem: Environmental > Terrestrial > Soil > Wetlands > Permafrost | place: Sweden: Abisko... | reverse complement strand
TCAACATCAAAGTAAACCGTTCCGTCAATTTCGTAAGCATAACCGCTTTTCAATATGGCTTTCACCATTTCGATTTGCTCGGAGATGTGCCCGGTGGCAGTGGGTTCAATGCTTGGCGGAAGCGTATTGAAAATATTCAAAATATCATGAAAGCCGATGGTGTATTTTTGTACAATCTCCATGGGTTCCAGCTGCTCCAGCTTTGCCTTTTTTGCAAACTTATCATCGCCTTCATCGCGGTCGCCTTCCAAATGTCCGGCATCGGTTATGTTTCTGACGTATCTCACTTTATAACCCAGATAAAGCAAGTAACGATAAATCAGATCGAAGGAAATAAAGGTGCGGCAATTTCCTAAATGAACATCGCTGTAAACGGTAGGACCGCAAACGTACATCCCCACTCTATCTTCGTGAAGCGGAATGAATTGTTCCTTTTTGCGGCTTAATGTGTTGTAAATATATAATTTGTGTTCCATAGACCCCTAACCCCTAAAGGGGGAATTAAATTAGTATCGTTTATAAATCTTAGGCAGAGTTAAGGCAGATTACTTACAGCTTACTGCTTACCTCTTACCGCTATATTTAGTTTATTCCCCGTTGTTTTTTCAGGCTTTCGTACGCTTCGTTTATTGAACGGAATTTTTCGGTAGCCGATTTTTTTACGTCATCACCCAAATCATTGACCTTATCGGGGTGATATTTCATGGCCATCTGGCGGTATGCCTTTTTTATTTCATCGTTGGTAGCGGAAGGCTCTATTTCGAGCGATTTATAGGCCCAGTCACTATCCACATGTTTCATGTATGGAGCTTTTACCGACTCGAAATCGAGACGATCGATGCGGAAGATATTCGCAATGCGCTGAATGGTGGCTAATTCGGATGAAACTATTTCGCCATCGGCATAGGCAATATCAAAAAGCAAATGCAGAAGTTCCAGCTTGGAAGAATAATTGAGATTCTGACTGATTTGCATTGCCACTTCCGTTTCGTCGATATGCTGATCTAACAGATTTTTGAGAATTTGCAAGGCATCAAGCGCGCCCTGTTCGCCGAAATTAGCAACGAGAAACTTCTTGACTACTGCCAATTCCGATTTGTCGACGCGACCGTCGGCTTTCATAATGCAGGCCATCAAAACAAGTAAGCTCATTTTGAAGTCACCTTCGTTGGTGCTACCCGTACCAAGCGTATGTGTTGAAGATGATATCTGACCCCCATCGAACATGGATCCTAATGTAAAGCCGATGAGCGCACCTATCGGGCCTCCCAACGCCCATCCTAAGCCTCCGCCTATCCATTTTCCGAAACTTCCCATAAAGACTTTATTTGAAATGATTTTAGGGGTACAAAGATACAAAAAAATGTACCAATATGCCAACCTTATGCTGCCAGAAACTAAATAGCACGTTTTATACGCCGGGGCGGAAAATACAAACTGCTACAAATCTTCACCCGCGATACTGATTTTACCATCGGGGTAGGTCAAATAAGAAAACCGACAACCGGGATTTGTTACCCCCGATTGTCGGTTTTTTAAAAGTTTATTCTTGCTGTTTCCGATTTCGATTAGAACTCTGCTTTTAGCAGCGAATTGTCTTTGAACTCGTAAAACAACGGAACGCCGGTAGGAATTTCCAGCTTGAGGACTTCCTCCTGAGTAAGTTTTTCGATAAACATCACGATAGACCGAAGGCTATTGCCATGGGCAGAAACCAACACATTTTGTCCATCACGCAGCTTCGAAAGGATATTTTCTTCAAAAAAAGGAATGGTGCGTGCAGCAGTATCTTTCAGACATTCGCCTTTGGGAGGGGCAATGTCGTAACTGCGGCGCCAGAGGTGCACTTGTTCGTCGCCATACACCGCAGCCGTTTCGGCTTTGTTTTTTCCCTGCAACTCGCCGTAGTAGCGCTCGTTCAGATGCCACTCGCGATACACGGGAATGATACTTTCGTTCATTGCATCGCTGTAGATGGTTGTCCACTCGCCCATTTTGCCGTCGGTATGAATTACCACAGGCGTTTTGTCGCTCTTATTGGCCGCCAGTGCTATCATGGCTGTTTCGATGGCGCGAATCTGAACCGAAGTGTATACCACATCAAATTCGATGTCCGCTATTTTTTCTCCCGCTTTACTTGCTTCGGCAATGCCTTCCTGCGACAGGGGCACATCCACCCAACCTGTAAATACATTTTTTTTATTCCATACCGATTGTCCGTGACGGACTAAGATTAGTTTTGCCATATTCTCAATGATCTTTAATTATACAATAAGCTTCTTTTGTCTTTTAGTTTTGTTATTAAAAAAACACTTCAGAGCCCGTATTGTTGAGAAAAAAGAAAAAAAATATACCTGTCTCTGTCTTTCCGTACGACTATTGGTTTCGGCTTCCTATTTTATACCGGAAAAAATTTCAGTCATGTACTATCGGTGTTTTTTGATCTATCAGTTCCTGAATTTCATTTAAGTGCAACACAAGATGAGAAAGGTATCCTTCAACCATTTCCTGAAGAGTAACCTTTGTCATTTCATAGTCGTACCAGTAATTATTTAGTGCGGACCAGTCAATGGATTTGATAACCTGAATCATGTGCAGGTTGTAATACTTCCAGAGTTGAACCAGGTTATTCCAGTCTTCGTTCTGATAATTCTGAAGGCTTATCCACAAGTCATTATCCTGCCGGTAGTCCGGAAATGTGAGCATGGAATGATACTGCAGCCTGATCATTCGTTGATGATTATTGGATGCCGAATCAATCATGTGTCCCACAATCTGTTTTATTGTCCGGCTTTGTCTATTCCACTTCTGCGTAATTGTATTAATCGGCAGCTTTGCCAGTTTCGGTTCCCAGATTGTGATTAGGTTTGTAATTCCGCTTGTAACAGTTAAAATGCCCATATCAAATTCGTATTTTATATTATTCTATGACTGTCTGTCTTCTTTGGAAAAAAGTGCACGAAATTATATTTTTCCGCAGTAGAAAAAGTAGTTACAAGTAAATCGTTGAGAGTTAGCAGAGAGTTCATATGAATTTTGCTCTCTGAAAGCAGATCATTAAGCGGTATAGCTTACTTATTTCTTTAGTAGCCACTTCAGTTTCCTTTTTCTCTACAAACGTACAAAAAAAAAGTATTAAGCGAATAATATGTTTCTGAAATTATTTGTGGAGCTGTATAAAAAAGCAGAGCTGCACTTGCGTACAGCCCCGCTAAATAAAGGATTCAACCTGCAATGATGGCACTTAGCGTACTACTCCACGGACCATGTTCGCCGCGGGTATTTACCCACCGCAGCCAGTAATAGGCCAGGATGTTTGCTTGTTTACCTTCATAATTGGTTGTGTACGAATTGCCGGTAGATGTGCCCAGAAAAGTAAGTTCAGAGACATCTTTGGGCGCTTCGCCACCCAGTTTTACCCACACTTCGCAACCATGCACCCCTGCAGGTTTGGCCTTGCTTTGAGGCGTGGCTTCGTCGCTAATGCGAAGGGTGTGCTGCAAACGTACCCCGAAATCCACCGTTCCCAATGGGCTGGTGGCAGGCACAGCTGCAGGTGTACGTGTTTCCGACTTCACCGTTAAGCCCATCTGGACGCGGTCGCTGTCGGTCACCTTACTGTTGTTTGCCAAAAACTCAGCCACGAAACTACGAATTTCTTTTTTGTAGTCGGCCAGAGTATCGTTTTTAGCCTGCACATCAGCAGCCGTACGATCTTGTTTATTACTCGCTTTGGAAAACGCATTGTTCCAAACGCCTTGTTTTGATTCCAGTGATGTTGTTGCATCAGCACTGATTCCCCATGCGGTTTGTTTGGCTTTGACATTAGTCAACAAGCCTTTCTGCCACAAATCAAATCCGGGGTCGGTAGATGGAATGTAATCTGCCATGTCTATCGATCTTTTTTTTTTGAAACATTATTTTATCTAACTCTTGAAAAATTCAGATCAGAAAAAAAACTTTTTGCCTTCGACATATTGAAATAACTAAGAGGAAAGAACCTTTTTTCCTCCGGAGCAAAAAAATCTTTTCAGCATACTATTGGATATTGCCTGAGCCAAAAAGATCTTTGCTTTGTTGAAAAATAGATTAGCTTAAGCCAAAAACTTTTTTACTCAGGCATGGATAAATCTAGCTTGAGTCAAAATGAATCTGACTAAAGCGAGAATAAATCCGGCTTGAGCCAAAATGGATGTTGCTTAAGCGATACTTATCCAGCCCAATAGATATTGTTTTCGGATAAAGCGAAGATGGTTTTGGCCGGAATGGAGAAGTTTTTGGCTTAAGCAAAAAACATATCGGCTTAAGTGGAACTAATTTTGAATGAAGTGAGATTATTTTTGAACCGAGCAAGAAACATTTTGGCTCAGGCCGGAAACTTTTTTGCCTAAGCAAGGATACTTTTTTATAAGAAAAAGATAAATAATTCCAAGAACCAGTCCTTTTGTTTCCGGGTAAAATCCTGCATTTAAATACTGATAAATAATTATTTAGCTTCGATGGGAAATGAGTAAACGGGTGTAGTGACCGGGAAACGGGGAAAAATGAGCACAAAAGGGTTTTGCCCGATTGCCAACGAGGATTGACAAAGGCTTTGGAAATGAAATATGAACGATTAGGTGAGCCTACTGAAGGGCTACAAATAAAGGTTGAGTTCATTGGCAAACAACAACTGTGAAACCGACAGAAAAAGATAGTTAACGGGTACAAATATAGTAATTTATTTTGGGTAGAAACAAGAGTTCGAACCTATTATTTTTATGTTATACAACATAAAAATTAGTATTTAAGGGAGAATTAAGCAGGGTTGAATGAGTTCAGCTCATTAAACGAAATCCGGTTTCTTTTAAATCAATAATTCTAATCCCTTTCGGGCCGTATAATGTATTCTGCTTCACAGATTTTAGAATTCTCTGACTTATATTATTTTCAAAAGTGATAGCCAATACAGAATATTTCTATAATTTTGTCTGTTAGAATTATAGGGCTTGTCGCGGCATTGAAAGTTCTTTCAGGATCAGATCTATGCCGCGTTAATTCTTATTTATATACATATATTATTAGCTCACTAAACTGTCAAACAATGAACAATGAATTGGATAAGTCCTTATTAACAGGGCTAATCAAAAAAAACGAGCTGCAGAAAACCCGGGAGGATTTACATGCCCTGGTAAGCCTTTTCAAGCAGGTACTTAGCGACCATGACGAAGAGGCTGTTGCCGCCACGCTCACGTTGCTTGAAGATTCCATTGCCCAGAATAAGCATATCGAATCCGACATTCCCGATGAGAAGCTAATCCAGGCTCTGAGTATCTTATTCCAGGTGATGAATCTGGTAGAAGAAAACTCGGGAGTACAATCGCGACGAAAACTCGAAAACCAACTGGGACCATCGGGCGTTCGCGGTTCGTGGGGCGAAACCTTCGATCACTGGATTAGCAAGGGCGTAACTGAAAATCAGATTGCCGAACTGTTGCCGACCATACGCATTATGCCGGTACTTACCGCCCACCCTACCGAGGCCAAGCGAATTTCGATACTGGAACTCCACCGCGAACTGTACCTCTTATTGGTAAAAAAAGAAAATAAGGTGTGGACTTGCATGGAAAATCAGATGATAGATGATAACATGAAGGCATTGCTCGAACGCTGGTGGCGAAGTGGCGAAGTGTATCTGGAAAAACCATCGCTTGCTTCGGAACGCAACAACGTGATGCACTTTTTCAGCCGCGTTTTCCCCGAAGCTCTAAAAGTAAGCGACAAGCGACTGAAATTTATCTGGAAATCTTACGGGTTCAGTGAGCGCAAACTATCGAAACCGGAAAGTTTTCCGATTATAGAATTTGGTAGCTGGGTAGGTGGCGACCGCGACGGACACCCTTACGTCACTGCCGATATAACCCGCGAAACCTTGCAGGAACACAGACGGGCAGCTATGCAACTGGTAAAACATGCCATGCTGGATCTGGTACGCGAGTTCAGCTTTTCGGAAACCAAACAACGGGCTCCCCAAATACTGTCGGAAGCTATTGAAAAGAACCGCATCCTTTTTGGCGAAGCCGGCAACGCAGCCGTGCAACGCAATCCGTTGGAACCGTGGAGGCAATTTATCAATATGATTTTGCTGAAACTTGAAAACACAATACAAGACACGCAGCAGATTGCCCATACCTATTACCATACAGCCGCCGATTTGCAGGTAGATTTGCGCATCCTGCGTAACAGCCTCGAAGAAGTGGGCGGGCAACGCATTATCGACGAGTGGTTATTCCCCGTGGAACGGCAGGTACAATGTTTTGGCTTCCATCTGGCAAAACTGGACATTCGCCAAAACAGCGACTTCCACAGCAAAGCCCTGGAACAAATGCTGCGTCAGGCTGAGTTTGAAGACAGCGAATATACCAGCTGGAGCGAAGAAAAACGCGTGGCTTTTATCACCGAAGAGTTGAAAAGCAATCGTCCGTTTATTATTGCCGGACAAACTCTCGAACCGGAAGCCGAACAATTAATGGGCTGCTATCGGGTACTGAAACAACATATCGACCGCTACGGCATGGAAGGCATCGGTTCCTTTATTGTGAGTATGACCCACGAGTTAAGCGATCTGCTCATTGTGTACCTGTTTTTGCGCGAAGTGGGTATGTTGGGATTACCTCTGCAGGTAGTTCCTCTTTTCGAAACCATCGAAGATCTGCATGTTTCCAGTCAGGTGCTGGATGCTTACCTGTCGCATCCCGTTACACAAAAATATAAATCGACCCATACCGACATTCAGGAAGTAATGCTCGGCTATAGCGACAGTAATAAAGACGGTGGCATCATGGCCAGTCGCTGGAATATTTACGAAACAGAGATTGGTCTTACCGAAGTAGCTGCACGTCATGGCCTTCAGCTGCGATTCTTCCATGGCATTGGCGGAACTATTAGTCGTGGTGGCGGTAAATATCACCGTTTTCTGGAAAGTATGCCCCGTCGCACCATGAGTGGCGAGATTAAACTAACCGTTCAGGGCGAATCCATTGCTCAGCAATTTGCCAACTTGCTGAATGCAACCTTCAATCTGGAAATGCTTCTCTCGGGCACCGCCCTGCAAGCAGGATACCGACATTTCGACTGCGAGCAACCGGATTATCCGATAGCTGCCGTTGAAAAACTTTCGGAAATAAGCCAGCATAAATATCAGGAGCTGATTGAACATCCCGACTTCATCCGTTTCTACAGTGAAGTAACACCCATTGATGTATTGGAACAAAGTAAAATTGGTTCCCGCCCATCGCGCCGTACTGGGAAACGGAGTCTGGCCGACCTGCGTGCCATTCCGTGGGTGTTCAGTTGGAAACAATGCCGCTTCAACATCACCGGTTGGTACGGGATTGGTGCCGGATTACGCACCCTGCGCGAAGATTATCCCGAGATGTATCAACAAATTCGTGATTTTGCCGAAGCTTGGCCCTTCCTGCGCTACAATCTGATTCAGATAGAGACTAATACCCTGAACTCCGACCGCGATATGATGAAGGAGTATGCCACCCTGGTGACCGACGATGCGTTGAAAAACGAGATGGTAAGTCTTATCATGGACGAGCATCTTGAAGCTTTAAACCAAATAGCCGATTTACTCGGTGAAAACGTTGAGACGCGACGTGTTTCCATGCTTTATAATGTCCGTTCGCGCAAGAGTCCGCTCCACGCACTGCATCGCTTGCAAATAGCCAAGCTAAAAGAATGGAGAGCCTGCAAAGAGACCGACCCCGTAAAGGCAGATACACTACTAATACAATTGCTGATGATTACTTCGGCCATCTCCGGTGGACTAAAAAGCACCGGATGATACCCCGAAAATGGAAGTCATAAGACTAATAACAAAAACAGCGACCCCGCAAGGAGTCGCTGTTTTGTTTATACGTCTGATTTAATAATCTCTCTCGGAAAATGGATAAGCATATAAATCAAGAGTCGAAAGATTCTATTGAATATCTATCATGAACTAATAAGCAATCTGTATCAGCTCGTTTGAAGGAGTAAGTGTCTGATGTTCCTGTTCATCTTTCAGATCAACTCCCGAGAGTTGACGGCGAAAGGCTTCATTGATCAGATACATGAGTTTGAGACAAGCCTGGTCGTACACGAGCCCTTCGGTACGCACATTGGATATGCAGTTCCGACGTTCGTCGGTAGTTCCCGGCTTCGGATCGAAAGTAAGATAAATACCTAAACTATCAGGTGTTTTGAGTCCGGGACGTTCACCAATAAAAATCACCGACATGCGCGCGCCAAATTGTTCGGCTATTTCATCGGCCACGGCCACTCGCCCCTGCTCCACCACTGTAATGGGTGCCAGCGTGTATCCATTCTTTTTCAAGTCTCGAATCAGCCGGTCCAATACAGGCACTATATTTTTTTTTACGGCAAACGACGATAATCCGTCGGCCACGACCAGTGCAATATCAACCGATGTTGCTTTAGGCAAGGAGGCAAGCGTAGTCACCGAATCAGCCGAAAGCTTTCGTCCCAAATCGGGGCGACGCAGGTATTGCGAACGATCCGGAGCTGCCGAATGCAACAAAATCACTTTCTCCGAACTGACCTTTTCAATTTCGTCGGCTACTTTCTGTGAATCGAGTGGAATGTGTACCGCATCCATTGCTTTGGCGTGACACATCTTGAAGTCGAGCAATTCCCTGGTAGGAACAGAAGTTCCACACCGACCAATAGCAATGCGAGCCTGCGTATATTCCCGGAGTAACTCCCAGGGGTTGTCTATTTGAGTTCTTAATTTCTTATTATTCATAACGACGATGCATTGAGAAAAAACTGATAACTGCTCGGCATTTCCACCGGAGTCATTTTATCATCAAAAAGATTCATTTTTTGCAGCCAGCTCTCAAATTCTGGAGCCGGCTTCAGCCCCAGTACCGAACGTATATACAGCGCATCGTGAAACGAAGTGCTTTGATAATTCAACATAATGTCGTCGGCTCCGGGAATGCCCATAATAAAGTTACATCCGGCCACACCAAGCAGTGTCAACAATGTATCCATGTCGTCCTGATCGGCTTCTGCATGATTGGTATAACAAATATCCACTCCCATCGGCAGTCCCAGCAATTTTCCACAGAAATGATCTTCCAGCCCCGCACGTATTATTTGTTTACCATTATAGAGATATTCGGGGCCTATAAATCCAACTACGGTATTTACCAACAAGGGATCAAAGCAACGAGCCAATCCATACGCCCGGGTTTCGATGGTTTGCTGGTCGACGCCCCAATGTGCATTGGCCGAGAGTGCGCTACCTTGTCCGGTTTCAAAATACATGCAGTTCTGACCCACCGTACCACGATTGAGGCTGAGTCCGGCGTCGTAGGCTTCTTTCAGAATACTGTACGAAACACCAAAACTATCGTTCACACCCTGTGTACCGCCTATCGACTGAAACACCAAATCCACCGGCACCTTATTTTCAATAGCCTTGATGGTAGTAGTCACATGTGTGAGCACGCAGCTCTGTGTAGGTATCTCGAATTTTTCGCGCAGCTCGTCGAGCATATAAATGAGGCTGGTCACCGCTTTGTAATTATCAGTGGCCGGATTAATTCCAATCACTGCATCGCCGCTACCGTAAAACAATCCATCCACAATTTCGGCAGCAATGCCTTTCATATTGTCAGTCGGGTCGTTAGGCTGCAAGCGTACCGACATGCGTCCGGGCAAACCTATGGTATTGCGGAACGCCGTTACATTTTTAATTTTTGAAGCAACTTTAATCAAATCCTGATTGCGCATCAGCTTGGATACAGCCGCCACCATTTCGGGAATAAGTGCTTTCGATATTCGTTTCAGAGTAGCTCCATCCGTTTCATCCATCAGTAACCAGTTGCGGAGTTCACCTACGGTGAGTCCCACTATTTCCTGAAAGCCAATGCGATCATGTTGATCGAAAATAATACGGGTCACTTCGTCTTCGTCATAAGGAATAATTTCATCCTTCAAAAAATCGGACAGAAAAGTATCGGCCAACAGCATTTGAGCAGCCACACGCTCTTCACCCGACGAAGCAGCAACTCCGGCCAGCAAGTCACCCGAACGTTCGGGTGAAGCTTTGGCCAGCAGTTCCTTCAGTGAATGAAAACTGAAACTCTTATTTCCTATCGCGATTGTTCGTTTCACTTTTCAATATCTATAATTACCGATTTTTCTTCCAGTTGAGTTTTACGATACGAAGCCACTTTGAACCACAGGAACGAAACTCCCAGTATCAACAAATAAATGCCAGCCAGCAGCAGGTTATAATAAATAACCGCTATCAACGATACAACCGCAATAACAATAGCCACAATGGGTGTAACAGGATAAAAAGGTACCTTGAACGGACGTTCCATCTCCGGAGCATCTTTCCGCAACTTGAACATTGAAATCATCGAAACAATATACAAGGTGAGTGCACCAAATACCGATATCGTAATAATTTCGCCCGTATGACCTGTAAACAAGGCGATGATGCCCACCACCATGTTAGCAACAAGTGCTGCAGCCGGAGTATGAAAACGTTTATTGATTTTTCCCAATACCGGAGGTAGAAAGCGTTCTTTACCCATTTCGTAAACCGCTCTACCGGAAGCGAGGATAATTCCATGGAAAGAAGCCACCAATCCGAACAATCCGATAAAGATAAGCATGTGATACAGTAAGTGACTATTACCTACCACGTGGCTTAAAGCCAATGGCAACGGTGAATCGGAAGCATCGGCACCCGGAGTTGGATACACCACCGATTCCCAACCGCCAACACCAACCGATGCACCAAAAGTAAGAACCGCCAGTACAACCAAAGTAAGAATAGCCGAACCGAAACCAATTAATATATTTCGCTGCGGATTAATGGTTTCCTCCGCCACATTGGCTACACCTTCGATAGCCAAAAAAAACCAGATAGCAAATGGGATAGCTGCAAAAGCACCTCCAAAACCATGTGGAAATGCATTTATCGCCAAATTCTTAACTTCAAAGTGAGGCAATGTGACACCGGCGAAAATCAGTAATTCGCCCACCGCCAGAATTGTGATAAACAACTCAAACTGAGCTGCCACTTTTACACCCGATATGTTTAATGCCGTGAAAATAACATAGGCTACTACGGCAATGAGCGTAGTAGATACACCCGGGATAAACAGATGGAAATATGCACCTATGGCAGCTGCAATAGCCGGTGGTGCAAACACAAACTCAACTACCTGTGCCATCCCTGCCAAAAACCCCATATCATTACCATACGATTTACGGGCATAGGCAAATGCCCCACCTGCATTGGGAATGGCACAAGCCAACTCGGTATAACTAAATGTAAAACACAAGTACATGATGATGATAAACAACGTGGCAATGGCCAAACCAAGTGTTCCTCCTACCGGAAGACCCAGATTCCAGCCGAAATACATGCCGGAAATTACATACCCTACACCTAAACCCCACAACATAAATGGACCCAGTTTCCGCTCAAGAGCCGGACTACTTTGCTTTAAACTTTCTTTAGCCATAAAAAAAACAATTTAATTGATACTATCTGTTCTATTTTAATTAACCGTAATCCGATATAAGGATTAGCTTATCACAATTTATAACTGTAGTTCAAGTGGTTATATAGCCTTATACCAAGCTTACAATTAATTATTAATCCTTTCCTTTTCCTGAATGCATTTTGTGCAAGGACGAAGAGTCGTAATAAGCAAATAGAAACAAAAACACGTATAACGATTGACAAAAGTAACACTTTTGATATTAATAATTACATTTTGCGCCAATAAACTGTATTAATCTTTCTTTATTCCAATGCAACCCATTTAATTCTACCTAAATATCAATATACCATCCCTACACCGTACACCGAAGCTCGACAAGGTAATATTACCCATATTTTCGCATCAGACTCCGGTTAATTAAAAAGAGCATGATTTCTGTGAGGACCGCTGCTTTTGAGCTAAAGCAGAATTGAATTTAGCGAATCAGATTATTGAATACTATCAATTTAAAGACCAGCATACAAATCATTTCAGATAAAGTTTTTCTTCCATATTCTTCGTGTAGAAAAAATAATCTACCTTTGTCTTCGCATTCGGTTCACTTATCCGCACACCGCGGGTAGTGATTAAAAGGGAATCAGGTGAAACTCCTGAACAGACCCGCTACTGTAAGCTCTTAGATTAATGATTAATTGTAAATGATTAAGCATTAATTAAAACATTTTGAACAACACTTTTGCCACTGGAACATCAGTTATCAGTCATCAGTTACCAGTTATCAGTTAAAGTCAGTCTGACTTTTTTACTGCTTACTGCTCACTGCTTACTGCTCACTCATATCGGGAAGGCGTTCAACAATGGAGTAAGTCAGGAGACCTGCCATGTAATAAAATAATCAATAATCTCGTGGGTTAGATTTTGATGTAAATCTCAGTATCTTCTATTTCTCTTTAATGTTTGCCCGGGCTTGTCGTTTCGGCGCGCAGCAAAAAGATTGAGCAGGTTGTTTATTTCAATATAAGCCCGTGTAATCCGTGCAGCATTCAAAGTTGATACAGACTGAGGTTTATCCAGACTTTTCCACACAAATCAACAAAAACAATGGAAACAATTTGTCCTCGCTGCAAAAAAGCGTTTAAACCTAAAATGATTACTCCCTACCAATTTCTTTTCTGTACAAAAACAGATCCGCTTATGGATCAGTATATCAGCGAAAACTACGATAACAGTATATGCTCCGAATGTACAAAAGCTATTGAAGACAGTTTTTATACATTTAGTGTGAATCCGGCAATACTTAGTAGACTAAAAGGAAAAAGCAGTGAAATAAGGTGAGCCTGATGTAAATAAATCAACGCTTCGTACCGGGAATGGATATCAATAGAATGTGAATCCCGGAGATTCAATTTTCTGTAGAGGAAACATAGTTCAGATATACTTTTCTGATAGTTGCATGGAGGGTGGATAGAAAACAGAAGCAATAATCAAAAAAGAAGCGGCTCATTGCAGGGTCGCTTCTTTTTGTTACTTTATACAAACAATTTCCGGTCTACCCGGGCAAAGTCGGTAATGATCTCGTAAGAGAAGCGGCTATAATCCTCGCCATAGGAATTGACAATATAAACTCCTCCGGCTCCTGCCGTTTCGGCGGCTATAATTCCGGGAACGGAGTCTTCGAATATAATGGTTTCCGAAGGTGCCAGATTGAGTTTTTTTGCTGCTGCCAGAAAAACATCAGGAGCCGGCTTTCCGCGTAAGGTACCATCATTGTACGCCACTTTTTCAAAGTCAAACCAGCGCGTCAGGTTCATGTGTTCGAAATAAAAAGCCACATTTTCAATGCCGGCCGAAGTGGCAATGGTGAAAGGAACTTTGTTTTCGGTTAAGAAATTAAACAGATCCTCGGCACCTGCTGCCAGCTGCAAATCGTTTACGCAGAGGTCGCGGTAAATTTGTTCCTTTTCCTGAGTCAGATCGTTTACTTCGGTGTCGGTTAGCTGATCACCAAAAATGGTGCGCATAATATCGGGATTACCTTTACCATGTATTTTGGCCCGTTTTTCGTCAGGAGTCATGTGCATTCCTCTTTTTCCAAGGAATATATCAAAGGCTTCGTCGTGAAAAGCTGTATCCCAGAAAAGTGTTCCGTTGAAATCAAAAATGGCGGCTTTAAAAGTCATTCTTCTTTGTTTTATTGTTTTATAATTGATAAATTTCTAAATTCAAGTGCTGTGCCTTCGTTCTGAAAGCCTATAAATCCGGTAGTAGCTGTAAGTCCCGTAAGATTATTCTGAAGCACTCCGTTTACATACACTTTGAGTGTCTTTTTATAGCAAATAACTTTCATGGAGTTCCATTCTCCTAATGGTTTTTCGTTAGAAGGCTGTGCTTTTTTCACAGTGAATTTTTCCGAGTCAGTACATTCTTTGGCCCACAAACCATTCATACAGATAATATCGCCTGCCGCCTTCGCTTTTTGTTGAACCTGATAGCATACAGGCCAAACAGTATCTTTAGGCTGAATGTGTACCAATACACCGCTGTTGCCAAGTGATTTTGTCCAACGCCACTCCACATTCAACGTGTAATCGGAAAACTTCTTTTTCGTCCTCAGATATCCGGTTGAAACTCCGGTTATTTGCAAAATACCATTCTCCATTTTAAAGACTTCGGAGGCATTGACCTTTTTGTCTTTGAGAATATAAACCCAGTTCACAGCATCCGCTTTGCTGAAATACGAAGTCTTGGTTGGTTCCTTTGCCGCAGCCGGCTGTAGTGCAACTATACCGGTAAATGCACAAATAAAAAGTGCAGAGAGAATACTCTTTAAATTTAGCTTCATAAGAAAATAATTGTTTTTAAAAGACAGATAGAGCCTCCCAAATCATTGGTTTTCGAAAAGACGATTGTTACCTACTCCATCTGTTTTGCAAGAATAGGCGTTTGAAATTCGGCACAAAATTAGCGAATAAACCTAACTTACTTGCGAATGAGGTTTTTCTTTAACGTATTATCACGTCCGATTTCTCAATAAAACAACATGGAAAAGAAAACAGCAAGCACTACAAGAGGGAGTAAAAAAACAAACTGGCTGAGTAAGCCCCAACTGAATAGCCGACTCCAGAAAGAAAGTCGGCTCCGCTGCCGTCGTTTGTTCAGGGTGAGCAATTCAAGCTGGGTCAGATCCATCTCCAGTAATTCTTCCTGCTTAAAACCGAGGCGGGTAATGCCTTTATCGAAAAAGCCCTTTCGGAAAGCTGTGAATACGGTTTTAGGATGTCGCCAAATGCCCCAACCCATCGTCCAGAGTGGAAAAACAATGACTGGAAAGTTTTGATAAAAGCCGGTAGCTATTTCCCACGAGGCAATAAACATTTCGCCCTTCCAGGTAGTGTCCTGCCTGTTTAATACGTGCTCCAGATCGTGAATATAAAGCATTCTCTTCCGCCACGGGTAGTTGGGCAACTTAAGTGTGAGGTGTGGAAGCGGTACTTCAAAAGTTTTATCGTCCACACCTCCGTTTTCCGGAATGTTGTACTGACGATAAAACTGGTCGAGATGTTCGCGTAATGTCATCAAAAAAGTAAAAATTAAAGTTCTGCAGCCGCAGCCTTATCAAGATAAAACTCCGCCGGACCGGAATATGATTGTATATACGAAGAAGGGAATTTTTTGAAGTCCTTTGTACGTTGAATTACTTGTTTTAATACGGCGGCTTTGGAAGAACCCGTTATAAGAAAAACAACCTGCTCGGCCTGATTAATCACCTTGCCCGTGAGTGTAATTCTTTTCTGTCCGCTTGTGGGATGTACCGCAACCGCCACTGCATCGTCGGAATTCAGCAGGCTCATGTTGTCAGGAAAAATAGAGGCTGTGTGCCCATCATCACCCATGCCCAGCAGAATTAAATCGAACAACGGAAGATCATTTCTGACAGGCAGTTCAGCTTGAAGTTGTGTCGCATAATGCTTTGCTTCTCTTTCCGGATCCACTTCGCCCAACATTCTGAAGATATTACTATCCTGAATTGGAACATTTTTCAGCAGATTCTCGTAAGTCATGCCGAAATTACTTTCGGCATGTGTAGGTGCTACGCAACGCTCGTCGACCCAAAAAAGACGAATCAAGTTCCAGGGAATGGAATCGGCATATTCTTTACTCAAAATATTAAACAGCAACTTAGGAGTGCTTCCTCCGGACAAAGCCACATTGAATGGAAGCGACTGTTTATTTTTTTCTTTCGTTTTCACCAATATCAACTCTGCCACAGCACGGGCAGTTTCTTCGGGAGTTCCAAATATATGGATGTTAGAGTTCATCTCGTTTTGTTATTCTGTTTTGAATTTTTTAAATGGTGGACGCCATTTTAGCCCTTTATTTCCAAAGAGGGCGTTGGCTTCCTTAGGCCCCCAGGTATTGCTTTCATAAAAATACAACGGAATATCCGGATTATTTTTCCAGGCCTGAAGTATAGGATCTACAAATTTCCAACTAGCTTTTACAGCGTCAGCGCGGGCATATAGCGTTGAATCGCCAATCATACAATCCAACAACAAGCGTTCGTAAGCTTCCGATATTTTATTTTCGGCAAGGTCGGAATAATGAAATGCCATATTTACATTTTGTACCTTATAACCTGCTCCGGGAATTTTCATTCCAAAATCAACCGCCACGCCTGCATCAGGACTTATACGCAGAATAATCATATTGGTCGACTGCGCCATGCAACGTTGCTTGAACAGTTGATGAGGTGCCGGTTTCAGGTGAATAACTACTTCAGTAACGTGTTCCGGCAATTGTTTTCCGGTGCGGATGTAAAACGGAACATCGCCCCAGCGCCAGTTGTCAACAAAAACACGCATTGCAACGTAGGTCTCTGTTTTCGAATTAGGAGCAACATCTTTTTCCTGACGATAGCCTTTTTGTATGACATCATCCACCATCGTTTCTATGTATTGTCCGCGAACGACGTTGTCAGCAACTTCAGTTGGTTTTATCGGGCGTAAAGATTGTAATACTTTTACACTCTCATTTCGGATAGATTCCGAATCGAAAATGGACGGTGGCTCCATGGCCACAATTGCCAGCACTTGCAGCAAGTGGTTTTGAATCATATCGCGCATAACCCCCGAAGTATCATAATAGCCACCACGATTGCCGACTCCTATTTTTTCGGATGCTGTAATTTCAACCCTGTCGACATATTTCCGATTCCAGATAGGTTCGAAAAAGCCGTTGGAAAAGCGGGTAACCATAATATTCTGCACTGTTTCCTTACCCAGATAATGGTCGATGCGGTAAATCTGATCTTCGTTGAACCCTGTTCGGAGTTTTTTGTCCAGATCAATAGCCGTGTCGTAACTGTAGCCGAAAGGTTTTTCCACAATAATACGTTTCCAACCATCAGCTTCGGTATTCAAACCAAACTTAACCATATGAGCAGCCACTACTTCATAAAGAAAAGGTGGAATTGAAAAGTAATAAATAATGTTCTTCGGAATATCGAGGTCGACCGAAAGCCCATCAATATATTCTTTCAAATTTCCAAAATCTTCTTCTGTCTGGTTGTGTACTTTTTTGTAATAAATATGTTCCAGAAAGCTTTGTAGCTTTTCGGGATTTTCAGTTGCACCTGTTTTGGCAAATTCAAGCATAGAATTGCCCACATCTGTCCGATTCACCTCTTCTGTCTTTTCCTGACTTCCGGCCCCGACTACCGCAAAGCGTTCGGGCAATAAATTGTCGAGATATAATTGAAAAATAGCAGGCAAAAGTTTACGCTTAGCCAGGTCACCATTGGAACCAAAAATAACAAGTATCTGGTTTTCTATTGGATTTTTCCGTACGGGTTTCTTTAAAATTTCTTCCATTAAAATATGAGTTACGCGGATTATTACGAGCCGAATGACCGTTTAATTATTATATTGCTTCTAATAACAAATTAACGGGTGAATCGTTCAGATTTTAAAACCATTTCTTTCGTTTGAAAAACCAAAGCATAGCCAGTGTGGTGAGTAGCATGACGCCCCACATCAAAAAATAACCATGCTGCCAATGCACTTCGGGCAAATTTTCGAAATTAGTACCATAAACCCCGACAATAAAAGTAAGTGGAATAAAAATAACTGAGAAAACGGTAAGTACCCGCATAATTTCATTCAGCTTGGTGCTCATGGATGAATGGTAAATATTCAACTGGTCGTACAGAATTTCACGATAGCTGTCCGAGAGTTCCGAAGCCTCATTAATATTGTCCTGCAACTCTCTGAAATGGATATGATTTTCGTCGTGAATGTATTCCGACTCCAGTTTAGCCAGTGCCAGAATCATTTCTCTGGCGGGTTTTATGTGCTTGCGCAAAAAATTCAGTTCCCGTTTATAAGCATTGATACTTTCCAATAAATCTTTACTTGGATCGCTGGTCATCTCGTCTTCCAGACTTTCAATTTTATCGCCCAGCAACCCTATTACATAAATATAATTATCTACCACCACGTCCAGCAGTGCAAAAGCCAGATAATCGGGTCCGGATGTCCTTATTTTATTCTTATGCTTGCGAATACGATCGCGAATAGGCTCAAAAGTCAAGCCCGGTTGTTCCTGAAACGAAATCAATGTATTCTCGGCAATAATCAGACTCAGGTTTTCCACTGCCAGATTACCGTCATTATATTGCAACATTTTGATGGTAATGAAAATACCATTCTCTAGTTCCTGAACCTTGGGACGAACTGAAGGATTCATAACATCCGAAAGAATATTATTTTCTATCTTAAATATTCGGGCCAGATTTTCCATCAGGTCAACATTGTCCAGCCCATCAATATTGAGCCATGTCAACTTTCTCGATTTTGTTAGTGCCTGTAATTGTTCGGTCGAGGTCACTTCCAACTCGTGCACATCTTCCAGATCAAAATCCATGGCACGAAGTAATATTTTATCGGTTTTCTTCATTCCCCGAAATACCAATGCATAGGGTGACAAACCAATATGTTCTTTTTTCTTTTTTGTATAACGGGACATAACGTTGATTTTTAATATCGTAATGCGCAAAGATATGCAATTTTATGCTTTTGGGTTCAACATGAAGAAAAATATTTTAATCAAAAAGATGAAATGAAGATTCTGTGAAGATTTCAAAAGAAGGTTTTGAAACCTGAGTGGTTTCTGCATTTTTGCTTTACTTTTGTATTCGTATTTATAAACTCATTTAATTCTGTTGAAATGAAAAAGATTATTTTCATAAATATGTTGCTGCTTTTTTCCGGCAGTATGCTATTCGCTCAAAAGAGCAAACCTCAAAACACGCAGCTTGAGCGTCCCAAACTGGTTGTAGGCATTGTTGTCGACCAAATGCGCTGGGACTATCTTTATCGGTTCTACAATAAATACGAAAACGGCGGTTTTAAGCGGTTGCTGGGCGAAGGTTTTTCGTGCGAAAATACCATGATTAATTATATTCCATCGGTAACTGCTATCGGGCATACCACTATTTTCACCGGTTCTGTTCCATCCATACATGGCATTGCCGGCAACGATTGGATAGATGCTAAAACCGGAAAGTCAACCTATTGCACCGACGATTCAACCGTTCAGACTATAGGTGCCACCAGCAAAGCCGGTAAAATGTCACCACGTAATTTATTGGCAACTACAATTACCGATGAACTACGCCTGGCTACAAATTTCCAATCGAAAGTAGTAGGTGTTTCATTAAAAGACAGAGCTTCTATATTACCTGCCGGACATAACCCTACTGCCGCTTTCTGGATAGATGATGCTTCGGGCAAATTCATCACTAGCTCATATTATATGTCGCAACTTCCGGCCTGGGTAAACGATTTCAATGAATCCAAACCTATTGAGAAATTACTGGCAAACGGATGGAATACACTCCTGCCCATAGATCAATATACCGAAAGCACGGCTGACGATGTAGCATGGGAAGGCACTCTGAAAGGTGCTGCAAAACCTGTTTTCCCTTACGATACACAGAAAGCATATTCCTTAGATCATGGTTCGCTGCGTCAAATGCCTTTTGGAAACACCTTGACTCTGCAATTTGCCAAAGCAGCAATCGAAGGCTACAAATTAGGACAAGAAGGCACCAGCGATTTTCTGACTATCAACTGCGCATCCACAGATTATTGTGGTCACTTGGTAGGACCCAATGCAATTGAAGTGGAGGATGTATATCTCCGTTTAGATCGGGATTTGGCCGGTTTCTTTAGCTATCTGGATCTAACAGTAGGAAAAGGGAACTATCTTGTATTCCTTACTGCCGATCATGGAGCTGCTCACGCCGAAGGATTCTCAAAAGCAAACAAAATGCCTACAGGATTTTTGCCAAAAGATTTAGAAAGTGGCCTTGAAGAAACAATTGAAAAACAATTTGGTGCTAAACAATTAATTTTGGGAACCGATAATTTCCAGGTTACTCTGAACAAAGATTTGATTGATAGTTTAAAACTCAATATAAACGATATCAAAACTGCTGCTGTCAACTACCTGCTCCGTCAGGATGGGATTCAATATGCCGTTGATCAGGATAAAATATCCGAAGCGGCAATTCCTGCTCCGCTAAAGGAGATGATGATAAACGGATATAATCAACAACGAAGCGGCAGTGTACTTATGGTTAATAAGCCCGGCTGGCTTCCTGCTTATTGCAAAAAAGGAACAACCCACAGCGTATGGAACCCATACGATACACATATTCCACTTATCTTTATGGGCTGGAAAGTACAACACGGCACAACAAACCGTACAACACACATGACGGATATTTCTGCCACTGTGGCTGCCTTGCTCCATATTCAAATGCCAAGCGGCTGTATCGGGACACCAATCACCGAAATTACGAATAAAAAATAAACTCTCTCAATCGGAATTTACAATAAAGAAGGGCTGCATCAACTTTTGATACAGCCCTT
>Ga0302171_10000053_pt1 | contig 20689 bp, 9 predicted proteins | sample I_Fen_N2_2_FD_193495 | JGI IMG/M metagenome (GOLD analysis project Ga0302171, IMG submission 193495) | Peat permafrost microbial communities from Stordalen Mire near Abisko, Sweden - I_Fen_N2_2 | ecosystem: Environmental > Terrestrial > Soil > Wetlands > Permafrost | place: Sweden: Abisko... | reverse complement strand
AACACACTGAGCGATGATATCAACCGGATAATGCAGGCGTTGGAAGGCTTTTCGGATCAGTGACACGGCAACCATCCCTGGTAAATAAAGCCAAGAATAGCGGACTACGGATTAATGCAACAGAACCACAATTCTAACGCTGAAGCCCAATACGGTGCTGACCTTCGAAATAGACCCGGTCTCGATGGAGGCGCTAGGGCCAATGGAGTCTCAACAGTTGAGAGTCCTAAGCGGAGGGATCGAGGAAGATCCTACTGGCTTTAGTTTGTCGGTGCTATGCGGCGGCGGGACTGTTTCTTCGAGCGGGCTCTATACGGCCCCCGAGGTTATTGAAGATTCCTGTGCCGTTGTTTGGGTCACACTGGCAATTACTTCAACGATGAAGTTTTACGGATACGCTGTCATTCCTCTGAAACGATAAAATAACAGGGGGGCAGGGGGTCTGGCTGTTTGGATCCGATTTACTGTTTCAAAACAGTGGAGCTGAAATCAGCCAGAAATACATGGCTATTTTTTGAAGTTATTTTTAATTAACAAAATATTGATAGGGTGACCTATGAAAAAGCCAAAAAAAATACCACTACCCTCGCCCTCGCCCTCGCCCTCGCCCTCGAGCGAGGCGAATAGTTCGTTTGCTGATACCATACTGGAAACTCCGATAGGATTTAATGGGTATCCATTGGATAAAGTCAGTGGTTGTTATATCCTGGGCAACGGTTATAGACTTTATAATCCAGAGTTGAGGGCGTTTTACATGCCTGACAGTTGGAGTCCTTTTGGTCTAGGCGGTGTAAACCGTTATCAATACTGTCAGCTGGACCCTATCAACTATATAGACCCTACGGGCCATGATGCCAGGTCAACATGGGGATTCATTCTCGGCACACTGGCGATGGCAGTTGGCATCGCAACGTTGGGTGTCTTCCTTGTGCCGGCGATAGCAACTGGTGCAGTGACTGTGGGAGTAGCGGTATCGACAGGAATGGCCGCATTGGGAATTGCTGCTGGTGCAGCGGGCATTGTAACTGCCCTCGTAGCAGGCAATGCATCGTCCTTAGGGCTTAGTTCAGAGGTGCAAGACCAGCTCGCATGGGCGTCATTGGGACTGGGTATCGCCGGAGTGTTGCTTTCGTTCGGCGCCTTAGCGATTGCTCAACTCAATCCAGGCATTGCTGCTTCAGCGGCGGCACGAACACGCCCGATCGCTGGCCGCGCGGGTGCCCGCCTTGATGCGGCGTATCACAGGACGGGAAGTGGAGCAGTGACGTTTCAGAGATCGAATATTCATCTGCTGCCTTCTCGAGCGCCAGCCACTACCGTGGGCAGCACAACTCGCGAGACATTTTCACAAGTGGCCAGAGGGTATGCGCGTGGCCCCGGGACAGGATTTTCCGAGCTCGGGTCAGCAATCATGTCTTCAAGAAAATTCCCTGTGAGACTTGGTTATTAAGCAAAAGGCTGGGCGTATTCGAGCTTTTGTCTATGTCTAGTCCCGAGATAGTGCGGCCGCGGAAACTCCGTGCAACACCTGATCTTTCCGGTGCGGTGTTGCCCCTATGTCCTATAATGAACTCAGCGTCCAAGGCTTCAGCCTGCGCAGGATGTGTAGTGGTCTAATCATGAACCTGGCTCTTCTCAAACGCTTGTTCTCTCTGCTGCAGATAAGCCAGTTTCACTGCACACTTGTCGGCATCCTTGGCAAGGGTGGCAAGATCTGCTGCAACCGTTGGATGAAGCTCGGTGGTGTAGGTTCCATCGCCCAGGACTCTACTGCTGGAGGTGGGCTGCACCCCACCGTCACATACCGGACCGGCAATGCGGACTGACAGCCGCTGACGAGCAGCAGAGAGCTCAAGAGAGAGGTGCTGAGCAGTGTTTTGAACATCCTGAATCTCCTGATAGCGTTGCTGCTCCAGCTGCCTGATTGCCTGGGCCAATTGTTTACTACGATGCTGTTCAAGAATGATGGCTTCGCTGGCCACTCTGGAACGCTGCAACTCATCCGTATCGGCTTGCGCCTTGATGCGGGAGATCTTGGCAGCATAGCGATTGGCCTGCCACTCCCAAGCGCCGGAGGCCCCAAGGCTGATGAGCAACAGTGCTGCGATGCCAACGATCCGCCAATCTAGCGTTATCACTTCAGTACCCGCAGCGCTGCAAGATACAAGGCCAGTCGATCGGCCTGCCCATTGAGCCCCCCATTGATACGGTGAGTAATGGATTCAAAGGCCTGAACGTCTGCCAAACCATTGAGCCCGTTACTGTGCCAGAACCATGCTGCGGAAAGGCAAGCGTGCTCAGGTTGCTCAAGCCACTCCGGATGATTGATCAGATCCAATTCCAAGGCATCGCCACACCGCTGGTAGTTGCTACGCCCCGTGATTTGAATAAGCCCACGGCCACGATACTTCTGCCCGTCACCGTCAGCTTGCGGGGTATTGCCAAGACGCACCGCCAATTGCCCCGTATCATATTTGCTCAAGTAATCCTCATTGCCTCGCTCACACAGGTAACGCAATTGCCCTGATTCATGCCCCACTTGAGCGATAAATGCAGCGATCCTGTTCGGCGTGCTGATGTGATAGCGCTCCATTGCCAAGTTAAGCAAGGGAGTAAAGACGCCTGCACGAGCCTTCGAGGCCGGCAGAATTTGCAGTAGATGTTTCTCTGAAATTAGCATGTTCCAATCTCTAGAAAGCGGTAACGTAGTTGAATTTCGTTACAAGCAATTAGTTTCACGCAAAATATAATCATAATAAACGATGGTCATAGCTAAGGAATCGAGCGCTATTATGGGGAAATACCCCCTGAGCTCTCCAACTACTCACAAAGTTGCGCACCAAAACACCTTGAACTCTAGCCTCAATCATTTTTCGTCGCTCATGAACATTAATATACGCATCATCCACAAAGCCTTGCAACTCCGCGACAACAGACTCATATTCTAAGGGCCACCCGACACCACCTTTACTCGATCGAATACTTTGCAATAATACCTGAACATCAATCAATATGAGCTCATCGCGCTCTACTTTCAGCAAGCCCTCTCTGAGGTCGCTGAGATACTCGCACTTTACCTCCCTCCCTTTAAAGTAAAATGCACAACCAAAACTCATACCAACAATCGCCAGCGCGACCGAACCATAGCCTAGTAGCTGCCGCACTCTACGGCTTTTTCTCGACATTATAGACATCCTTAGATTTATTAAAATACCAAGCCAGCTTCGCCAAAAACGCACGTGACTATTGAGAGGATACACTATCAAATCCAGACTCCCCCTTACAACTCTCCTTAGCCGAAAATCCGTTATCACCAAAAACAATAAAAACTTAGCCCGCACACATATCCAGTCATGAGTAAGCCCTGCATTAGATGCACCTCAATGCGCTGACTTAAAACTTTCGAGGTAGAATTCGCCTTGAAAGTCTTAAGTCGGCACTAGGTTGTGTTCAAATGGATAGTTTGGCTAAGAAGTCGCTGATTAATTCGGCTTCCTCAACCAATGCAACCTGCAGCCTTGATTTATAAGGGGAACGATCGCTGGAGGGTTGAATTAATCAGCGCGTCCATAACGTTACCTAGGCGCAGGCGGTAATGCGCGAGTATACACATACTCCCCTTTGGTTAAAGTCAACTGATGAGGAACTAATAACTGCGGACGATAGAACGTATTCACGATTTTGTCCCGAGCCTCTGAAGTCGATACGTTGTATATTTTTCGTGTACTAAATCTATCTAAATTCCTTATGTCTTTGACGATATTCAACGCCATTGTCTCTTGTATGCTCTCACTTCCAAATAGTAAGTCAGCCGATACAGCCACGTCCCCGCCAACATCGTTCAGAATAGAACTCTGAAACTTCGGCACATCTATCTTTCGCAACCACCCCGGTTTTTTCGTTGGATTTTTGACATAGTCAACGGGTCTTTTATCAGGAGATAAAATATCATTCGCCTCTACATGCGAATACTGCCCTCGTTTTTCTGTCAAAACAGTATCAAGAGGAATTCTATAACGATGACTACCGAATCGACTTGTAGGCTTTTTGGGCTCACTCCCTAATTCAAGAGAGAAGAACGCAAAGTCATCCGTTGCAAACATGGCAAGATCTTCTTCCTCTGTGTTGGCGGCTGAAAAATCAATTCCTCTATCTTGCAAATTCACTCTTGATCTAAAACTAATCCCGCGCCTAGTTTGATAGTCTCCACTGGAGAAGTGCACCGCGTACATTTCTTCACCCATAATTCCTTTGACAAAGTCGTCCTCAGCATGATTAAGCGTAATCGCTTTCAGTGGAGCAAGGTTAAGCTCGGCCCGCTGCGTAAAGCCTCGATATGTTTTATCCAAACCTCCGAATGCAGTTGTCCAATCTGTCCCCACCGTAAGCATATGCTTATAAGCATCATTCACACTTTTCGGAGTAGTACCATCGGGATCAAGCAAGCTAACAGGATTGCCCCTAACAAACCTAAAAAGATTCAGCCCGTCCACAGTGCCCGCCGGATCCGGATTGATCCAACGGCCCAACCACGGCGCGTAATAACGAAATCCGTAGTAATACAATCCGGTAGCATCACGTTCTTTACCCGAATAACGCGCAAACTTGTACTGGGTTTCACTCGCCGTTTTGCCTGACCATACCGCCGTGCCGCCATAGGGGAAGTACTCTTCCAGGGTCAACACGTTGGCCTCCTGGTCCAGCTCCAACACGCTTGAACCAATTTGGTTGCCCAGACTGCCGCGCAGTTGATCATTGGGCATGCTACTCGGCCGTCCCGCCTCCCAGTGCAAGACCCGTACCTGCTGCCGGCCTGCGCCCTCCACGCTGATAACGTGCAACTCTTCTTCGAGAGTACTAGCGCCCGCACTGTTGCGTTGCGTACGCCGCAGCTCCAGCCCTGGCAGATAGATTACCTCGGCACTGCGCTGGGTGCCGCTGGTTTGCATGAGCGTGGTTTTGCGTAGCCGAGCCCCCCCCCCGTCGTATTGGTATCGTTCAAGGTCATTGTCCGGACCACTGCGAACCACCTGTGTCACTTGCTGCAGCTGATTACGCCCATCCCACAGCAGCGGCTGGCCGGGCGCCAGTTGCTGCAGATTGCCGCAGGCATCAAAAAAACCCTCGACCTCATCCGGCAAGAGGTAACTGGTCTGCCGCACGCCGTGATTGGATGAGACAGAGATCACCGTGTCGAGAGTATAGCTGACACGCCCTTGGTGCTGAATCTGCGTGAGGTTGCCGCCACGATCGTAGGTGTAGCGCCGCGTGTAGTTACTGTACTGATTCGGATCAGTACTGATCGGTACGTCAGGTAAGGGAAGTGACAACCCCTGCTGCCCGGCGCTCGCGTTTTCCCGGCCTCTGACACAGAGCAACTGATACAGGGCATCGTATTGGTAGTGGTTAGCCGGCTCGATACGCTGGTTCTGGTGATAACGGGGCGGGAGCGCGGTGTTGCTGATCGATAGGATATTGCCCACCGGGTCATAGGTGTAATGGAGATCCTGCAACAGGCTATCGCGTCCGCTTTGAGCCGGGCGCGTGGCCAGCAATCGACTCAGACGCTGGGTTTGCGGCTCGTAGGTGTAATCGGTGACCACGCCATTACCCGCCACTTCACGCAACACCTGACCGGCGGCGCTGTAGCTGATAGCGCTGAGGATCGAGCGCTCCTGCGCCTCGCCTACCAGCCTCAAGCCAGTGCTGGCCAATCGACCGGCCACATCGCGCTGCTGACGCTGCACGTTGCCCTTAGCATCGACGCTAGACAGGCGCGTGCCCAGTGCATCGTAGATCAGTCGGCTAAGATAGCGCTCGGGGGCCAGGTGAGTTAGCCATTGCGCTTCGCTCCCCTGCCAATCGCTTTCTGCCATCGAGTCCTGCAGCAACTGACGCGCCTGCTGGAGCGGCTGCGCGCTCGTGTTGAAGCGGGTCGTTTCAACCAGCCCAGCGGTGTCGTAATGACGGAAAACCTGGCCCCGGCTATTGGCCAACGCTGCATCGGACCGGCTTTCACCATAGACATAGCGTTCACTGATTCGAGGCGGGGCAGTGCCCGTCTGCTCGACCGTCGAGCTCAAACGGTGCAGCACGTCATAGCTTCGCCAGGTTTGCGCGCGACCGTTGGTTCGCCAACAGACCCCTTGCTCGATGTCGAACAAGCTCACCTCTTCGCCGGCATCTTGGCTTAGGGCGCGCAGCACTTGACCGGACAATGACGATTGATAACGGAAGTTGGGGATGACAGCTGGATCAACCTGCTGCGCTTCGAACAAACGCGGATCGATGCTACTCAACAACTCACCTCGCACACCGTAGCACTGTTGAGTGACCCTGCGCGCAGCGACCTCACCGCCGGCGTTACGGTTGAATTGCAAAACACGCACCATCAGTCCGCGATTATCCAGCACCTGGACGCTGGGAGTGCCGACACAGAGGTCGGCAGTACTTGTATTGGAGAGTGTTGTCATGGGAAAGCTCCAGTCATGGCCTCAACAGGGGTTAAGGAGGCTTGCAAGGTGTCGTTTTCATCTTCAACGACCGTAAACCAAGGATAAGAACTGAACCGACGCAGATACCCTAATGCCGTAAATACCGTCGTCTCACGGCCGAGCGGATCGTAATAATGGGTGTCGGCATAACCCGAAGCCTGAATCTGCTGGTCCTTAACATGAATCGGTTGATTGATGAAGTACGGCTGATACGTGCGAATGATCTGACCTTTGTTGTCATACTCGACACGTCCCGACACCGCCCAACGCGGTGAACTGCCAGTGTCTTGTTCCACGGGACGACCATTCTCCATGACCAGTTCGCCATTGGCGTCGACCACATAGGCCAGTCCCGGCGGGTGCTTTTGTTTCGCTTGTAACTGGCGGCCAAACCCATCGCTGGAGGACAAGCCAATTTGGATCTGGGCCACATCCAATGCAGTGGGGAATAGATCCGGCAATAGGACCGCTATTTGCACGGGGCTACGCGCCGTGAGTTTGACCAATGCCTTGACGCTCTCAGGAACGCCTGCAAGCGAAATGTCGCTTGTCGCCCAGAGATATGCACGCCCGCGAAGCCGGCCTGCCTCATCGACCAAATGATGAGAACGCATAGCTGCCAGGCAAGCTTGAGACTCTTGTGCACTAAAGAACGAAAGCAATGATGACTTAAGGGAAGCGCCCATCCAGCCATGAAGGTCATACAGATAGACCCCGGAGCTCTCTTGAACCGCGCCAGAAGGATTAGTTAACGCAGCCTGAATCGAGGCCAGTGCTGCGGCTCGAGAGTTAAAGGCTGACAATGGCGAAAAACCCGCGTCTACGGTTGCGCCATTTTCATCTAACTCCCTCCCATAGGCTGAGTTGACCAGGACGCGCCCCAGTGCATCGAACAGGACTTCCTGAGTATTCTCATTGGCGTCGATGACTCTCCAAGGCTTCAGAAAGCGGTAATCGATACTGGACGTTATACGACTACCCAAGCCATCGGTGACACTCAGCACAGCACACGAATAGGCGTCATAAGTGATGCGTTGTGGTGCAACAAGGGAGCTACTTTGAGTGGTGCGCGGCCGGTAGAAGGGTAGCCACTGCCCATCCTCCAAATAAGTGCTGAAGCCACTGGGAATGATCCACACATTCTTACCGGCTTCCATGCCGACACTCAGAACCTTGGGTTGCTTAAGATAACCCGCTGTTGTCAGCCTCGCGTCGATATCGGGTAGCCCTTCGTAGGCCGTGAGCGCCTCGTCGTCGAGTTCTGCGGTTTCCTGATGATGCATAAGCGCCAAGGGCGGCGGGGCAGTTCCTTCTGGCAAGACACCGGTACCGGCGGCATCAAAATAGTACGCAACCGATTGCCCCATAAATTGGCGGATTTGGCCCGAACCGAGTAAACCATAGGGCTCACGTAGCGCCTCATAGCTGAGCCCATTGGCAGTGAGTGGGTAACAATCATAGTCTGCGCTATAGGTAAGCACGTTTTGCCGCTGTTGGTACGGCAAACTCAGCCGCCATACCGTGGGGGCGATTAGGTGGTACACGCTGTTACGGACTTCCGTCAGCCGGAGAGGCGCTTGTCCTTCGTCGTATGAACTGCGCCAAAGCTCCTCTGTTACTATCGCGGGATAGGGGTTAGTGCTTGGCTGGGCACGACGACCATAACTGACCGCCACACTCCAGAGTAGCGAACCGAATTCGTCCATCTGCAAGGTGACTTGTTGCTGCACTTGCGGATCGGCCTCGATGCGCTCGTAAATCACACTCAAGGTTTCCAGAGCGGACGGCAAGGTGATGCACCACCCCATGGGCGAGAGCGGCTGCAGCAACCGAACCTGAGAGCGCCGGGTCTGCACGCTATAGGGGACACCCTCCAGCGCACTCCCATCAATGCCATATAGCTCTTTGCGCATGACGGTGCCTTTGAGTGCGCGATAGAGCTGAAAGCGGGTCACGTCATCGCTGACCGGCAGTAATTCATCGTCCTTCGTTCGACTATTGAATCGGGAGAATCGACTCGGACCGAGCGGGAACGCCTTGGGATCGTTGAAAGCGGGCACGCCCGGGCGCAGCTCACACCCCTCTTGACCGGTGTGGTACCACACTCGAGTCAGGCTGGGTGGCGTCAATGGCACTTCGGGGGCAGTGGCAATGGAGTGTGCCTGTGTATCCAGGTGCTGTACAAAACCGAAGCCACGGAACTCGCGGTCCCGACCGTCATACACCCCTCGCCGATAGCGATATTGCTGCGTCAGCTGATTGCCATTGATTTCATCTACCGAGGTCACGGTACGCACGAGCTGCATGGCGAACGGCAGTTCGCACACACTCAAGGGAGCCGACTGCTTTTCATCCAGCCACTCTTGGGCTGAGCTACGATAGTCCAGGCGACCGAGCATGCCCATGTTGTTGTCATAGCGGGTGAGTAGATAGGGCTTTTGCGGGGCGAAGTTGTAGCGCCAGTGTTGAGGTTGCATGTGCGAAACACTGAGCAGCAGGCTAGCCGAACCACTGCCGTTCAGGTCAGCGAAACTGACCTGATCCAGGGCGTCAAAGCGCACCCCGGATGGCATTGGCAGGATCCGCGGGGTTGAGCTGAAGCCGTTGCCGGACTGGTTCATGAAGATTAGAAAATGATCGGATTCGGCATAAATCAGATCAGCCGCGCCGGAGCCGTCCAGATCGGCAAGAAATACCCGATCAGGGTTGAAGCGCTGCACATCGAAGGGCAAGGAACTCAGGATAATCGGCTGGCCAAATGCGCCACGGCCCAAGTTGGGCCAACAGGTCACCAGGTTATGGCGGATCTGGACCAGATGCTGTTGCCCCGATCCGAGTACATCGCTGAAAGCGACCAGGGCCGCACTGTCACCCGCCTGCAGGGGTAAACGATCATGACTGGTACGGGCGACATCCTGGCCGACGCTGAAGCCGTCTTCGCGCCGGTTACCGTATAGCCGCACGCTTTTGGGTCCAATCAGCACCAGGTCCGAAAGACCGGTTCCGACCAGCTCGGCCAATTGCGCATTCGGGTGCAGAAACTCCGAGGGAAACACCGGGTAAGGCACAAAACCGGACCAGCTTCGGTCTCCACTCAGACTGAAATACCCGGCCAGGCCGGGCTGAACGATCAACCAGTCCAGACGACCATCGCCGGTCAAATCCATCAGCGCTTGCCGCTCGCCTTGCCGCGGAAGCAGCGATGGAAGCTGTGGCAGAGGCTGCCACGGGGCATAGTCAACGGCATCGGCATGCTCACTGCCACGCATTGGCGCTCGATAACGCCAGTCATTGCCGGCGCGGTAGAGGACCCCGGGAACACCCTCGCCATACAAGTCCACCATCTGGTAGCGATGGCCATCATTGAGCGCAGGAAAAGCCGGCAGCGCGGTGTAATTCGCCGCGTTGAAATCGTCGGCAAAAACACTATACGTCAGATCCAGCGGTGGAATGGATTGCACCTTACCATCACGTTCGTACGCCAGGGTTTCAACCGATATCAGCTGTGACATCTGAGGTGTCTGAAGGTAAGAAAGTAACAAGCGCGAGACCAGCGTCGCACTGTCCTGCAATTCCTCAGGGAAGTGATTGAACATCAACACTTGATGGCATAAGCGGTGGGTTCGGACCTCAAAACCAAATGAGTAATCGGAGAACGAATCCTCTCGGCACTGCCAGGACTGAACTGGCGCATGGGTGGGAGGCAACAACGGATCCAGCGTGCGCTCACCGTAATCAAGCACCAGACTGAATAGCCAATTGGGGGCGTCCGTCTCGGCGAAGCGCTGCCAGGCGTACAGCGGCGCGTACCCGCTCACATTGCCGTACTCGACCTTCGTCAAGTAACGATTGGCCGTGTGCCGTCGGGGTTGTTCGGAGCCCGTCATTAAGACACCCTCGGTATTTTCAGCACTGTAGCTATAGGCGATGTGCTCACCCGTCAGGGTCACCGACTCTTCCACCAACCAGGCGCCGATACGACTGGCATCGTCTGGATCAGCAATCCGCGCCTGTGCCGATTTACCCAGGCAAAGCAATTCGCCACTTGGCGAGTGAATCAGCCAAAAATCTCCAGAACGGTCCGCCGGACTCCAGCGCTCGAACCGTGAGAAGTCGCCTTCGATGCACGGGAAGTAGCGTGTAACGGTGTAGGACTGATCCAGCGTGAGGTCACCGTAAGTGGAGGTGGTGCTCGATACCACCTGATTGTGCTCATCAAATTCCGGCACCATGACGTCGCCGCTGGGCGCCAGATAAATATCCTCCGTTTGATACAAAGGCACGCCGCTGCTGGTGCGTCGACGAATCGCCAGCGTCGACAGCCCCCAGCCGACGGAGAACTCGCTGTTGCCCGCACCGCTGCTGTAACTCAATCCCAGGCCTGGGGCATAACCGCGTCCCGGTGAAATCGGTAGCGGGATAGAAAAGCTTGCCATTCCCGACATTCCGACACTGCCCAGCGCCTCCCCCATTCCCTGGATAGCGCCTCCCCCTTTGGGCAATGACGGCGCGGCAACGGCAACGGCAACGGTTGAGGTTTCTTTTTGATTGTTTGTGTTCATCATGTCTTCCATTTGTCCTGGCGACAGCGAGCCGTGCCCGATCGACGAGCACGGCTAGACATCAGAGGATCAGTAGTCTTTGAGGGTGTACTGGATGTGGTAGATGACGTCGACCAGACTCTCGACCAGCGCGCGCTGATTGCCGGACGCATCGGCCTTGAAGAACGTCAGGGTTAGAATGCCCCTGTCCGTAGCTTCCCCTTCGAACGGCAGGTATTTCGGATCGTTGAAGTCGACGACGAACAGCCCCGAATCATCCAGGCCTCGTGACAGCGCTACGTACGTTGCGCCCAACCCCAGGGTGGCCTTCACATCCTGATAAGGACCGAGCAAGGCTGGCAGGGTCACGCTGATATTTTTCAGGCGTCCGGTTTTTCCCGTGGAACCGTAATCGGTGTTCAACGAGAGTGCTGCGAGGTCCAGGGTAACGGTCAGCATATTGCTGTTCACCATGGCCATGTTCACTCCACCGACGGCGCCAACAGGCTCCTCTTCGTTCAAGACCGCACTGAGCATCTTCCCGAAAGTGTTGCCACTGTCAGCCGATGTGACCTGTGCGTTGAGCGACACACTCGCCTGCACCTCCAGGCCGCGCACATCGTCTTTGAGGTAGGTGTTCTCCAGTTTTTGCAGCTCGAGCATCAAGCCTTCACCGGCCAATAAACCTTGATAAAGGTCATTCCACATCGGTGTGCTGAAAAGATTACCCGCGCGCTGTGCGCCGATTTCCCGAGCCAGTGCATTCCTGCTGGCCAGGCAAAGCGACAACGTGGCGTCGTAGAGTTGGTAGTAGAGCGAAGACAGACGGCCGCTCATCCAATTGTACAGCTCCAGACCGGTGAAGCGGGTGGATTGCAGGCTATACACCGCTTGCTGATTGGCCAGCTCCTGCTGAGTAATCGCCCGCTGTTTTTGCGCCATGGTGATTTGTTGGCGTTGCGACTCGATTTGCTCACCCAGCGAAGCGACTTCACTGGTGGCCATATCTCGCTGCAGCTGCCATTCTTCACGTCGACGGCGGTACTGCTCACTGATATCCAGACGCTGGGCTGAAGTCTCAAGGCCGGTGCTCGCGGCTTGAAGGCCAAAGGCAACTGCGCGTGCCGCACCGCCCCAGCGCGAGCCACCACAGGCCAGGCCAAAAGTATTGGGCGCCATTTCCACCGCGGCCCCCACCACATTACTGATCATGGCCGCCGTATTGAGCGCCCCCGCCAACACACGCAGATCCATGGCCGTTTGTTCACTGCCGGAAATCCAGTTGTTATACAGATTGTTGAAATGCGACAGCCGCGTTTGTGCTCCACGCAAGCTTTCTTGCAACGCCTGGAGTCCCTCCTGCAACGCCGTTACGTTGTTCGATTGCATGTCCTGGGTTAACCCGAGAATTTGCTGTTGCTGCGACTGCATCAACAAGGTCATGTTCTCGTTATCGCGACGCTCCAAGGTGTTTTGTAGCGAAGAACCGAACTGAATCACATTGCTCACCGCAGCCCGCGCCTTATCCAGCAAGACCACGAATCGGAACTGACTCGCAAGTGCGTTATACGCAACCGAGCTGCCCCCCGCATCGTTGCCGGTACCATGCCGACGCTGCAAATCGCTAGGCGAAACGGGTTCAGCGTAAAGCGGCAACGAGAGAGGCTGACCATCCAGACTGAGGTTATGACGCAAGTTGTAAAGTCGTACCTCCAGCTTGTCCCAATACACTAGCAATTCAGCGTTATACGGCGGCAGGAAGTGCCCATTCGATTCAGCCAGGTACGACTGCACTTGTCGAGCCAGCAGCGAGGACACGGAATCCGGCATGCCAGAAGAAGGATCGATCGCTGCGACTTCATCACCAACAGTCGGGTTTGGCCAACTGTTGGTGTAATCGATCACCGGACGTGGCCCGAGCATTTGCGAGGCTTGCAAATAGCACATCTTGGCCTGGGCCAGATAATCGCGCTGCAGCTGTCGATAAGCGCTGTCTCCTTGCTCAATGAGCCGGTTTACCGAGTTGAGGAAAATCGCCAGCTTGTAGTGCATGGGATCGTTCATCGCGATCACATCAGGGTCGACTGTCGGCGCAAGACTGTCGTTCCAGGACAGGTCTTGCTGTAACGGCACGACGTTCCAGTAACGGATATCACCGCCTACACGATCAAGTTCACCGTCCGCATTCCGAAAGCCGGTCGGGGCGAAAATATATTGGTACCAACGCGCTGACTCGGCATAGTTTTGTTCATTCAGAAAACGATTGGCGATCAGAAAACTGGCGTGGAAAAAAATCTCCCAGAAATACAGGCCGTAAGCACCATTGAAGTCAATGGGCTGGGTGTTATCGCATTCGATGTTACGTGTTTGAAGATCATAAGCCAACAGGCCGCTAATGCCTTGATTGAGCAGTCTACTCATGAAAGGCTGGGCGGCGTCCGTTTCTAAATGGGCAATTGAGAAAATACCCGCCTGTGTCTGCGCGTTGGTAGGAACTGGCTCGCCCACATCCAGCATCAACTCACCGTTATCGATATAAAATACCGGGCGATGTGGTTGTGTAGTTGAGATGTTCATGGAGTCATACAAGATTGCACTTATTTTCTCCCAGGTTCCGGCATAGTCCAAGTAGAGGCTTAACTCTTGCTGTTCCATATTGTGAATCAACGCAAAATCTTTTGGCTCGCCGGTAAGTTCTTCTTGTCGGTAGGACACCCAAGTACCGTTATTTTGCAAGTACCAGATGTTCGCCTTAAAGGCATAGTCCAACTGACCATCACCATAGGCACTTTCAGAGCGACTGATCCAACAAACATGCAAGCGGTCCTTGTACCAGCAGGCTCTGACTTTCCCCCGCCATGCATCCGTAGTGGGAGCTGTAATTTTCAGCCATTGTGACCAGGCATCACCGGCTAACCGATCCTCATCCGTGCGCATTCCCAGATTACAGGAACGCCAGTAGTAGTCGTGCGGGGAGTTCTCGGTTCGGCCAATAAAATACAAGGTATCGGTGCTATGCACCGAAACATGATTGCCCGCTTGATAGCCACTGATGACCTCAAGACTGGCAAGGGTTTCGAAGTTCAGCAGGTATTGCTCAAAGCCTTTCTCAACCCGCTGGGCACTGATTCGCCCTTGGTTGAGGGTTTCTTCCAAGGCTTTGAACGTTTCGGTTTTGCTGTAGCGCAGCGTCGGATCCAGATAGGTTTCCGGGTAATATTGCAGGCGCTCTTTGCCCGCCCAGGTGGAAAAGACCTGGTTGTAATTGTCCCAGTCATAGAGAAAGCCACCGGGTTGAGACTCCGTGACCATAGTCGACTCAGAGTCATTGTCTACCTCAGGGTCATAACCGTTGAGGCAACGGTTGATATACATCTGAACGCTGTAGGTAGCTTCAGCCACTAACGAGGTGGTGACTTGCGAACTGATCTTGGTGTCAATCAACAAGTACTCAAAAAGATCATCCGGCGTTTTTACCCGCTTGGACAACTTTACATCCTCTCCAATGGCGTCATCCGAAATAGAGTGAGCGACGTAGTAGGCGACCAACGCGTCGCGCCGAGCTTCTTGAAGCGAGTTAATGGCTACTTGGCTGTTCATAAAAATTCCGTGGCGATATAAATCGCAAAGCAATAGTTTGAAAAAAGAATCATGCGAATAGTAAATTCGCAAAGAGTAAAAGACCCTGCATCTATTTGAACTGAGGTTTAGAGTCGGGCAAAACTGTCGATCTTTGAACCTTTCAAAGATCGACAGCCCCCCTTAAACCAGGTTATACGTGATCAATCGGCGTCGAATAAGCACAGACTTCAGTGCCCGTATCAGGCGCTCCGGTTAACGATATTGGCGTCACACAAAATGCAACGATGTGTCCGGCGTGAGCATCCGTCAGCAGCAGCTGTCTGTCCGTTGCTCCTTCAATGTCCTCCCAACCACGTCCGGGTTTGGAAAGAAATTTCTTGCGCCAGCGCATCGTCGTTGCGCCTTCCAGGTTGCGGTCATGATCCAGGTATTTATAACTGCCCGTCAGCGTCTGCCCCACGATCGGAGCGCCCTCGACCATGACGGCCCTGGCTTGCGGTGCATGTCCAGGCACAACACTGTCAGTCGGCGCTGATTTTCGCGTGTCCCCCTGGATCGGTGTTCCAGTCAGCGCAAGAGGAGTGATCGCCAGTACCAGCCTTTTACCCAAGTCCCATTCTGTCACGGTGTAGACCTCATTCGTTGCGCCCGGGATCAACTCGTCGATGCCACTCTCACTGTCCCGCCGATACCACTGCAACGAGGTTTGCCCCTCTTGATCGAGGTTTTCGTCGTAATAGGTGTAGTGGCCTGTAAGCACTTCACCGACTCGTGCGTTGCCCTGGACCAGCACTTCAAGAACCGATGGCGCAGAAGGCGATTCGACGACTGCAGAGGGAGCCGACTTTCTCTTCGGACCGATTACTGGCGTTCCGGTGCGCGCAACGGGGGCGACCTCAAATTGCAACGTAGCGCCCAGGTCCTGCAAGGTGACCAGGTAGGTCTTTTGTGTTGCGCCCGCAATCGCGCCGGCGGTCGTACCGGTTCGATACCACTGGAAGGTCGTTTCACCTTCGAGGTCGTTATCTTTATCGACATATTCGTAGGTGCCGGTAAGGGGCTCCCCTACTTGCAGACAGCCATTGATTTCCACATTTTGGGCTTCGGGTGGATGTCCGAATTGAACGATTGCGGTAGGTGCGCAAATGCGCTCGAAACCGACATTGGGAAGCCCGGTGAGTGCCCGAGGGATGACCGCAAACTGCAGCGTGGCGCCCACGTCATACTCTTGAAGAACATAAGTTTGCTCAGTGGCGCCTTCAATCGCCCCATCCAATTCAGTCCCAGTGTTCCTGAACCACTGGAATGTACTTCCGTTTTCAACGTTGCCCTCGGTGTCCACATAGTCGTAGGTGCCCGTCAGTGTCTCTCCCACTTGCAAGTAACCGCGGATAGACACATTTTGAGCCATGGGCGGTGAACCCCGCTTAGCGGCAATCGGTGGAGTCGCCGCCACTTTTTCCACACCGATATTGGGCTTTCCGGTTAAGGCGACCGGCGTGACCGAAAACGCCAGGACAGCGCCCTCGTCCTCAGCAGTCACGGTGTAAGACTGCGTGGTTGCCCCCTCAATGACTCCCTCCCTGCCACCGCCATGGCCACCGGCGCGCAGCCATCGAAAGAGTGTCTCACCTTCCGCGTCGTTGTCTTGATCCACGTACCAGTAGGTGCCGGTCAGGGTTTCACCCACTTGTGGGCAACCATAGATGTTCACGCCTTTCGCCTCGGGGGCATGACCAAACACTGCGATTTCGGTCGCTGCCGAGTTTCGCGGCGCTCCTCTATTGGGCACACCGGTCCTGGCGATCGGAGTGACCTGGAATTGCAGCGTCGCGCCCACATCCTCCTCGGTGAGTGTGTAAGTAGCTGCAGTGGCCCCTGCAATGGCGATCGGAGTAGCGCCATTGACGCTGCGCATCCAGCGGAATGTGCTTTCGCCTTGCGGATCGCCTTCAGCATCGGCATAGAGATAAGTTCCTATAAGTGTCTCCCCGACTTGCGCGCAACCACTGACCGCCACAGAACTCGCCACGGGTGCCGTGCCATCTTTGGCAGAGATCGCTTCGGTATTGGCAATGGCCTGCGAGCCGAACACCGGATCACCGGTACGTGCTTTGGGAGTGACCAAAAATGTGAGGACCGCGCCCTCGTCGGCGACAGCCAGGGTATAGGTCTGCTCGACGGCCCCTTCAATGATTCCTTGCGCGCCACCGCCGTGGCCCCCAGCTCGTGACCAGAGGAAAGTGGTCTCCCCCTCCAGGTCGCCATCAGCATCGAAATAGGTATATCGGCCCGTCAGCGTCTCACCCACTTTTTGAATCCCTTCGATAGTCACACCAGTCGCCGTTGGTGCAGAACCTCTTTTAGGCGCGATGATGGCGGTGGCTGCGGACTTATGCTCACTGCCCATGATAGGCGTGCCGGACCGGGCAACCGGGGTGACGGAAAATTTAAGCGTCGCCTTTTCATCCTCCACCGTCAGGGTATAAGTACTGCTGTTTGCGCCCTCAATCAGCTGTTCCTTATCGCCATCGTTGCTGATTCGGTACCAGCACAAAAGCGTCTCGCCTTCCAGATCACCCTCCGCATCCACATAGCTATAGCTGCCGGTCAGCACTTCACCCACCGTTGGAACTCCCTCCACGATCACGTCTTTAGCAACAGGTGCTGTACCCGTCGCTACTCCGTCAGCAGATGAAAGCATTGCAGCACAGGCTTCAGCGACCGTTCGGATGAGCGAGGGGTCTTCAGCAACATCGTTGTCGAGCGACATCACGTAGAGGCTATTGATCAGCGCGCAGCCCAAACCACTTTGCAAACTGACTTGCATCGAAGCTTCCAGCTGTGAGAGATGGGCGAAAGTGGTCGCAAAGGCCGGGTAGGTTCCTCGTCTCACCAGCATGTCATTCATTTCACGGGTGGTATCCAGGTCCCAGCCGTGGATGCGGGCCAGCATCTCTGTCGCAAAGGCTGCGGTCTGGCCCGCTTGGTTGGCGTATTTGAAATAGCTCATTGCCTCCGCTTCGGAGACGACAATGCGCTGCTGCCATTCCTTGAGTCGGGAAATAAAGAGCAATAGCTTCAGGTCAGGGGCCGAAACGGCACCTTCAGAGAACGACGTGCGACGCGCTGAAGAGGGCCGAGCGACGATCAGATTCAGATCTTGTTCGGTCAGGTTGGCCCATTGGGCAATCAAGGCATACTGCCCCAGCGCCTGGCTGTAGCGTGCGATATCAGGGTAATAGTGTAGCTCTTCATAGATCGATGGCGCACCGCTGTTGAACAGCTCATCGATTTCCACCCAAAAGTCGGACAATCCGTAAGGCTGCGATGGCGCGCCGAGACGGGGGACCGTCGTGAAGGTGCAATCAAGCCAGTCGATCAGGCACGCCATGACATTGGCCTTGACTTGGAACGTGGCGGAAATGAGCTTGAACATTTTCTGCCGAAACCCTTCTGACAGCGGAATGCTGACATCGGGGTCCGTCGCGAACGTGGTGTAGATGTTGTCGACGAAGTTGAACAACTCTGGTGTGACGTTTTCAGTGTATTGGTCATTGACCAAATTGAAACCGTCATCGATGGCTAGCTGATGAGTCGTCATCCACAACAGCACAGCTTCGGTTTGCTGAATGAGCGCAAGGGTTTCAAGCGTTGGAGCACCAGCCAATAGCCGCGCCATATCCCGATCCGGTGTTAGCATTTTCCACAACCGAACCGCCTGGTAATAGGTGATGCCCAGCATCTGCGGAATGATCGCCTGCCGGTAAAGCTGAGCCGCTGAACGTGTATTCCATAAAGCGGTTGTGGGGTAGGTAAAGGTCAGCTGTGCCATGGCGAACAATTCATTTACCGACACGCCCAGACTGCCGGCAATAAGGCTCGCATTCGCATCTCCCGCCTCGGGATCGAAGTTCACCAGCACATCCAGTGGCACTGTTTTACCGTCGGTTTTTGACGTGAAGACCTGGCGATAAAGGCTAGATACAGACTGTGGGGCATAGGTGTTCATGTCCCCAATGAAACAGGCGAATGCATCGGCAGACAGAGCGTACGCCGTATGCAGGCGCTGAAACTCGGCGATGGCCTCAAGAACAGGGGTGTCCAACAGCAAACATTCGGCGCGTTCCTGGCTGTGGGCCAAATTGGCATTTTTAATCAACCAGTCCAGTTGATAGAACTCGAGCTTCAACTGACGCTGCAAGCGAATGAGCCGTTCGGCCCGATCAGCGAGCACGACAGCATTTTCACTGTCCAGGTTCAACTCTACAGGCTCGTCTTCGCCAGCACCTGAGACCACTAGGAGTGGCGTCGCGGCGTCACCGGACGTGGAGAGATAGGATTGTCCGAACTCAGTTACCGCGACGGCATCTTTGAGACCGAACTGGAAATAGCGACTGGTTTGCTGATCCTCTGGGGTTGCGCCCTTCGAATCAACCTGGCCGGTCATCTGGAGCAATTGATTAAGGTTCAATCCCGTTTTAGCGGTAAAAACGGTAACAGGCTTAAGTTCGCCATGGATGTCTTCACTGTCGAGATTGTAGTTGCGCTGGATTGTTTCTGCGCTTGCATCGGCCCCGACTAACAACTGGTAAGTAGTCGGAGTCAGCAGTAATTCTTCACGGGTGGCCGGAGAGGGGGTAGCAATTCCATCGTTCATATCATCAACAATAAAACTGACAAGAGGATTAAAGTTCAAAGCCTGCTGATCGAGCAGTACGTCCCAAACTTGTTGAAGAGAAGAACCTTTCGAGTTCAAGGTGGTACGAATTTGAACCAAGTTATCATGGTACGGAAGCGTCATCGGAAAGTAGGTCGTTTCCAGCGAAGCCAGCGTAGCGCCGGGATTCGCCCGCCGCATACCCGAGATTAAAATATCAATCAAAATTCCCAAAGTAGACGCTTCCTTGAGCATATTATCATCGCTAAGCGTCAACGTTTTGATATCGGGACGACGATTATCGATGTTCAAAGGGCTCGACGGTTTATGTAAGCCTTTGGCAATCTTGTATAACTCGGTCAGGTATCGACCAGGAGAGAACAGTGACTGGATGGAAGCGGCATCCGTATATCCCTCTGCGGAGCGATCCGGAAAGAGTTCCTCAAAATCAAGCGATCCACCCAATGAGCGCTCGAGCGCAACAGTGAGTGCCTGTGGGCTCGGATTGACACCCAACTTTGGAAGTGATTGAAGAACAGGCTCATTGCGCGAGCGATAAGCCCGGAGAATGCTATTGAGACTGTCCACTCGTTGCGTAGCCAGTGCATAAATTTCCTGCGCCTGCTCCATCGGCAGCACCGAAAGTTGTTGGCAGAAAGCCACTTTTGGTTGACGAACAATGTCGAAAACCGAGTTGTACCCTTTAGCACTGAGTCGTTGCACCGCTTCTTCGGTTGAAGAAATATCGCTCGATGAGGGTTGATTTTTTACAGACATAACTCTCTCCATTAGTATTGATTTAATCATTGCGAAATGTTCAACGTCCACTCCAAATACAACGAGCAACTACATAGTCGGCCTTAGGGATGATCTGAAAAAGCGCCACCATCAAAAAGTGATCCCAGGAGTTATGTGGCCAGGTCGATGCTTTTCAAAAAATGGGCTTTTTCAGAGTTCACTTAGATGCTCAGCTCGCCTGAATAACAAGCTTCGAGCCGCAAAGATGCCCACATAAATAAATATTCGACAGCATTGGGACTGCACTTTAAACAGTACATGGACAAGCAACTGGATAGCGCCTGCCTGCTCTGAGTGACAGAAACACCACACCACCAACTATAAATAGCAACTTTGGAAAGTCAATAATTTCAGTGCCCAAGTCTGATTTCGCACTGTGCGCTCGGCCAAACATTCAAACACTAAGGAAACTCTGAAGAAGACTTCCAAATCTGGTGAAATACCCGCCTGACACGAACACGACGGTTGAGTCCCGATGAAACAGATGTCCTTCGCCGATGCCGAGTACGCCGGCAAACGTAAGCAGACCCGCCGCGAGCGCTTCCTGATCGAGATGGATCAGGTCGTGCCCTGGAAGGGCTTGGTTACTTTGATCGAGCCGCATTATCCAAAGG
>Ga0302171_10000051_pt1 | contig 20787 bp, 20 predicted proteins | sample I_Fen_N2_2_FD_193495 | JGI IMG/M metagenome (GOLD analysis project Ga0302171, IMG submission 193495) | Peat permafrost microbial communities from Stordalen Mire near Abisko, Sweden - I_Fen_N2_2 | ecosystem: Environmental > Terrestrial > Soil > Wetlands > Permafrost | place: Sweden: Abisko... | reverse complement strand
AATTGGTTGAAAATGAATAATTCTCAATAGTTTTTTCTAAATATGATATTTTATTTAATAAAGAATATAATTATTACAAACAAATAAATAAATCACCGGATATTTTTGCTTCCGGGCTTTCGCCTGTATCGACCGTTTTACTTAAAGATGTATCGTTATGCACGGAAAAATAGCACAGTTACTCAACCTACCTTTGCCCCGTTTGCTTGCTTTGCCTTACGGATGGGCTTATTTGCTGGTCTTGTTTATACTTGCACCGGTAGCACTTAGATTACACTTGTTCTTTGTTGACCTAAGATGGTACACGCCGGATAACGAATGGCTATTAGTCATTTTCGGAGCACCATGTATTCTCAGCTATGTGTTGTATTACTTTGTGTTAGGACTCTGTTTTAAAAATTATTACCACAGGCGAAACTGGACTTTGCGTAAAGAGCTTTATAATATGCTCAGTTTCTTTGTTACGGCCTTGCTGGCGAATGCTTTGTTTCTACATTATGTAATGCCGGGACATCCTGATGATCATACTTTTGCATTGTTTGTGTGGCATATCACGATTACCTATAATCTGATGCCCGTAGTGTGTTTTACTGCCATCAAAAACGGTTATTATTTTGCCCGAAAAAGACAGTCGCCCAAGCTGGAAGAACCGGAGCCTCCGCAAGTAGCCGTAGAAGAGGGAGTGCTGGACCTGCAACCTTATAAAGGAAAATTATACAAGCATAATGATCTGGCATTTTTCTATGTGGATGGAAATTATACGGAAGTTCATGCTTATGAAAACAATGAGCTGCGAAAAATACAGTTGCAGATAAGTCTGGTTACCATCCAAAATCAACTGACGGGGTACGCGCAATTTGTACGTTGTCATAATTCATTTCTGGTTAATACCGATAAAATAGAACGTTCCATCGGTCCCAAACGCCAAAGACGGCTGAAAATTTCAGGAAGCAAAACTGAAGTCAAGGTTGCGTACGAGCGGGCCGACGCAGTAGATGCTGCACTGAAAATAAGACAAAGATAACGGGTCTGCCAAGACCAAAAATCTGCTGTTATTTGCTTGAAAAATGCCTTTTTTCGGCAAAAGCAGCTCTGCTCCCAACCTACCACCGACCTAACCGTCATCTGACCATCCTAACCGTCATTTTTCTCATTGCAATATCGAAAAGTGCACGTATCTTTCGGACGTTTTTCGGAGAGAGAACGACGCTAACATTACCGGGGATAATGCTTCACATGTAATAATCGGGACTAAACTGATTTTTATTGAGCCTGCAATGGATGGTGACGACGCTGCATAATCTGTATACGTTGCTGACAGGACCGGGGATGACATTGACATAAGGTGTATACGCTACTGACACGACCGAAGATGACATTGACATAAGGTGTATACGATGCTGACACGATCGGGGATGACATTGACATGAGGTGTATACGCTGCTGACATGATCGGGGATGGCATTGACATATGGTGTATACGATGCTGACATGACTGGGGATGGGTAATAATTAGTAGGTAGTAGGTAGTCGCTAGTAAGTAGTTGCTAGTAAGTAGTTGGTGTTGAATAGTAAATAGTCAGTTTTTTTGATTCGTATGTTTAAATAAGGGAAAGAGTAATTTTAATATAATATAAACAATTTAAAATGTAACGCTTATGAATAGCAGACAAAAAGCTTTTGAATCTACTTGTCGCAGGTTTTCAATTTTTTTGAATAAACATCCTGAAGTTACAAGTACTCTACCAACATTTGAGGATCGTCACACAAAATTTGATGATACTCTGGTAAAAATAACGAATTGTGGCAATCAGCAGGGAATGGATTTGACCGGACTGCGGATTCAAAAAGAACAGATGAAAAAGAGCACCGGCATCAAGGTGCTGGATCTGAGTAACCGGATTGAAACATTTGCAAAGATTACGGGTGATCCGGTGTTAATGAAAAAAGTACATCTGGCAGAGACAGCTTATTTGCGATCGGCGGATCGTGATTTTATGGGGGCTAATGACCGGGTGTATAGTTTAGCAGAAAGCAACAAGGAACCGTTGCTGAAATACGGTGTAACTCCGGCTTTGTTGACTGACGTAAAAACAAGCATTGATGAATACCGGAGTGAAGTGGAAACACCCAAGCTGGGTATTACCGGGCGAAAAGAACTGACGGGTGATCTGTCGGAGCTGATTGATGAGGAGACCGAAGTACTGGAAAATCTGGGTGCTTTGTATGAATTGATCCGTTATACCCATCCGTCGATCTACGCTGAATACCTGAATGCTCGTAAGATTGTGTATCGTTCGGGTTCGTTGGTGGTAAACAGTGCCATTACTGATGCTAAAACGGGTTTAGCTTTGTCGAATGTGAAGGTGGTGTTTCTGCTGGACGGCGTGGTGGTTTTGGAAAAAACAACGGGTGACGCGGGTAGTATGCATATCAAATCGATGGATGCCGGGACATATACAGTGACATTGTCTAAAGTGGGTTATTTGACGCAAACGCTCTCGCTGGACATTGATGGTGAGGATCTGTATACTGTGACGGCGGCGATGGTGGCGGGGTGATGGTACTGCTTCCTTCCTCTTTTCCTATGATTGAAATCATAGGTTTTGTATCGGTCGTGCCTATGGCACTTGCTGGAACCTAAGCAAGTCCCGTAGGGACGACCGATTATTGGAGCAATAGATTTTAATCTGTTGCGATGTGGAGACAATGGATTTTAATGTATAACAATAAATGAGTTAGAATATGGGAAATACTTATCATCAGATTTATATTCAGGCGGTTTTTGCTGTGAAGTACCGCAATGCTGTTATTGATAAGGCGTGGAAACCACAATTGCTGGGTGTGCTTGGTAATTTGATCAATGAAACGGGTTGTAAAACGATTCTGGTGAATGGCGTGGAAGATCATATTCATTGTTTCTTTGGTTTGAAGCCGGATGTTGCTGTTTCGGATGTTATGAAGGCGACTAAAGCTAAATCGTCAAAATGGTTGAATGAAAGTGGATTGCTCCGTGAACGGTTTGAATGGCAACGGGGATTTGGTGCTTTTTCGTATAATCAACGGGATGTTGCGATGATATATAATTATATCAAGAATCAGGAAGCTCACCACAGTAAGCAATCTTTCAGGAAAGAATATCTGGAATTGCTCCGTGAATATGATGTGGAATTTGATGATAGGTATGTTTTGGATGATTTGATTTGAAGAAGTAGGTTCTAATCGCCTATAATTAAAATTATAGGTATCTATATCGGTCGTGCCTATGGCACTTGCTGGCACTTAAGTAAGTCCCATAGGGACGACCGATGTTGGAGCAATAGATTTCAATCTGTTGCGATGTTTGCAATAAATTAAATAATTCTAATTATAAGAAACAAAACATTCAGATTTTTTATCCATTGCTAATACTAATAAACATTGATATGATACAAAACAATGAAACTCCAAACGACAAACTCGACCAACTGCGAAGAGAAAATGAGGAAAAGAAAAAAGAAATAGCTGAAAAGTATGGTGTAATTTCGTTGAACAACTCAACAGAGCATGATTTACCTCCTGAAATAGAAAGCGTGTTTCTGAACCATATCATGGCATTTGAAGATGCTTATTCCTCTGCTAATCCTATTCTATTGTATGACTATGTGGAAAGACCTGCTTACCGTAAAGTGGAGGATTTGACGGATGAAGAACTTACAGAAGAATTAAACCGGCTTACAGGGCTATTGTACAAATATCAAATTATCCTGGATACGATATGTGATGTATCTGAACGGGAGCTATATCGCTTTATTACTGAAGAATTATTTTTCAAAGAAATAGATGATATGCATATTCAGGGTATGAATACCAGATTTATCTACGAAGAGTTTCATCCTAATCACGAACATGATATCCGTCAGCATACTCATGACTTTATTTATTCGTATTTAGATAAAGAAAATGATTTCTACATGCATTTCCTGACTTCAGAGGCGGAGAAAGCAGATTGGCATCTTCATTTCCGACAAGCATTCAGTTCTTTTCAACTCAATAGCTTTTCCATAAGCAAATTACATTTTGACACGGATAAAGCAAATGTACAGATAGCATGTGACATTGTTGGGAAAATTGAAGGGTCTGTGGAATCACTTTATTTTTCAGGAATTGGTGAACTGAGTCTGCTTTATCAGTGGGGCTTTTGGTGTGTGGATTCGCTTAAGTTACCTAGGAATTAATTGCCTATAATTAAAATTATAGGTAACTATATCGGTCGTGCCTATGGCACTTTGTGAGGTGGTTTCTAATTACCTATAATTAAAATTATAGGTGTCTATATTGGTCGTGCCGATGGCGCTTGGGAGATGGTTTTTAATTACCTATAATTAAAATTATAGGTGGCTATATCGGTCGTGCCTATGGCACTTGGGGGTAATCGAAGAGTGAAATAAAAGAAGCTCACTTGTTGGTGAGCTTCTTTTATTTATTGATATCCTATTTCCTGGGAATAGATATGTCCAATGGGATTTTTCTTTTAGCGGGTGAAAGTGTATGTGGTACTGCCAGAAATAGTACCAGAACCAGCGGTTCCCATAGACCATGAACCTGAATATGTTTCTTTGATAGTGATCAGATTTTTCGAAACAGTTCCGCTATACTTTGCTGTTAAAGTCATTGTTATTCCATCTTGCGTTTCTGTTTGTGTTTTTGTCGGAATGGAGATAGATGTACCGGAAACAGAAACAACCATATCGTCGATACTTAATTGATTTGTTGAAATTTTTGTTATTTTTATGCTAGTCGATGATTGATCCGTCGGAAAACTACCTGCTGACACGCCGTTATATAGCATGTCCATTGAACCGGTTGAAGTTTCGTTCCAAGTTCCAACATAATCGTCTACCGGGGTAAGAGCAGTTTCTTCTTTAGAGCAAGAACTAAAAATAAAAGGTGTAAGTAATAAAAAGAGTAATACTTTTTTCATAAGTAATAATTATTTAAATGAATATTTGTTTACAAATTGCTACAAAAGTAAAATAATATCTTGAATTAACAATGAAGATGTTGATGTTTTTTTGATAGCCTATGATTTTAATCATAGGCTATCAATATCGATCGTGCCTACGGCACTTTTTGACGCAGATAAAATGGAGTTACTTTGTTTGTGTTGAATTTTTCTATAAATAGAAAAATAAGTACATTTACACTTCAAAAAATTTAGTCCAATTATGAAATCAATCCTCACTTTTCTGAATAAAATCAAGGAAAATAATAGTAAAGAATGGTTAGACGCACACCGTTCGGAATACCAGACGGCCACTCAGGCTTTCAACTTGGTGGTAGAAAAACTGATTACGGGAATCAGTGAATTCGATCCATCCATCAAAGGCGTCACGGTAAAGAATTGTACGTATCGGTTCAATCGTGATATCCGGTTTTCGGCTAATAAGATGCCATATAAAACACATTTCGGGGCATTTATCTGTCCGAATGGAAAGAACTCAGGTTTTTCGGGATATTACTTTCACATTGAACCGGCGGGCTCCGGCTATCTGAATGGTAGTATGTTGTGTACGGGAATTTATAGTCCACTGCCCTCTGTATTAAAAAGTATCCGTGAAGAAATATATCTGAATGGAGATACTTTCGAAAGTGCGGTTCGTGAAGCTAAGAGTTTTGTATTGGAAGACAATCAGGCACTGAAGAAGGTGCCTCGTGGTTATCCGGCAGACTACAAATATGCAGAGTACCTCAAAATGAAAAATCCCAGCGTATATAAACGTGTGGATGATGCATTTCTGCTCAGCGATCAGTTTATGGAAAATACATTGGCAGCTTTTCGCGAAACGGTTTCATTCAATACTTTGTTGAATAAAGCGGTTCAATTTGCCTATGATTGAAATCTAATTGCCTATAATTGAAATTATAGGTGTCTATATCGGTCGTGCCTATGGCACTTGGTGTGTGGTATTTTCAGAAAAGAGAGCATTAAATATTATTGCTGACTGAGGTAAATAAACTATATTTGAACATTCAAATTCGAATGCTACGAAAATAAAGAAAATCCTGATTAAAATTCAACGCTATGATTACAGACAAAGACACAAACACGATTTATTTCTCGGAAAAACTAAAAGAACAGTTTCCTGAAATTGCCGGTGAAATTTACAGTACTCTTGATTTGTTGGGTGCTGATTGTCGGTTCTTGTCCGGTACAAAAGACGTATGGGCCAGAGACTATATGCCTGTACAGGTAAACGGGCATAAATTTATTCAATATAGATTTCATCCGGATTACCTTCAACAGTTGGAAGATATAAAGTCGGACCCGGAAAGTATTTGCACTAATCTTAATCTCAAAACGGTGAAGTCTGATATTGTTCTCGATGGTGGAAATGTTATCAAATCGGATAATTGTATTATAATGACTGATAAAGTTGTTCTTGAAAATATACAGACATATAGCAGAGATCAACTATTGACTAAACTAAAGGACTTGTTTGAAGTAGACAAAATAGTATTAATACCCTGGGATCGCGGTGAAAGGTACGGTCATGCTGACGGCATGGTTCGTTTTATTGATAATGAAACAGTTTTGTTACAGGGATATTATAAAACACGTAAAGAACTTTTTGAAAATGAGTTTATAGAATACCTGTTAGGCTCATTAAAGGAAAATCATCTGAAATATGAATTTTTAAATATTGATTATCCAGAAAAGATAAACGCTAAGTTTGCCTATCTTAATTATCTACAAACAAAAGATTTCATTTTATTGCCTTCGTTGGGTATAGAAAAGGATGATGAAGATCTGGAAAAAGAAATATTGAAATACTTTCCAGCTTATAAGGGTCGGATTCGAAAAGTCAAAATGAATGGTGTTATAGCCAGAGGAGGTGCTTTAAACTGCATATCCTGGACAAAAAAGGAGTAGTAAATCCGCCATAAAGAAAAATCGGGATTTGGCTTTGAAGATCATGAAAAGATAAATAAATGACTCCAAATTATTAAACAGAATTCCTTTCAAGTTGTTAGAATGATAAATTAAAACAGGGAATACAACTTGAATATGGCAAACACACTGAGTATAAAAGAGAAGTCGGTACACATCAATATCGATTCAAGGTATTATGGCACGATAGCAGAGATAGGCGGTGGACAGGAAACTGCCCGGCATTTGTTTCAGGCGGGTGGAGTTTCTAATACGGTAGCCAAGTCCATTTCGGCTTACGACAAACTCTTCAGTGATCATTTTTACAATCAGGGAACGCCATCGCGTTATGTGGCCGAAGACCGATTGCGGAAAATGCTCGATTATGAGTACGACGAGCTGATAGAAATACTGGATAAAAAGAACAACCAGAAATTCTTTGCTTTTGCCAACACGGTTGAAACGCTCAACTTTTGCAAGACAAATCATGGCAACGGCTGGTTGGGCATGGCGGTGGAAGGGAATGACCGTTATCACCCGAATAAGATTTTTATTCATGTCAAGTTGCACGAAAAGGATACTTTGTTGCAACAATATACACTCGGTGCATTGGGGATTAACCTTATTTACGGCGGGCTGTTTCAGTGGGAGGATCCTCGCACTATCCTGCTGTCGCTACTGGATAACCTGAACACCGACCGGGTGGAAGTGGATTATGTGTATGTGGAAGGTCCCGATATGAGTTGGGTAGATAACCGCTTGCTCAACCTGATGCTGGTGAGCCATAACATGACTCCGGCCATCATGTTTGATCAGTCGGGGAAAGTGCGCCAACCCAGTGATATGCTTTATAAAAAAAATGTGTTGCTGCTCAGAGGTAATTTCAGGCCTATCAATAAGCTGGGGATTGAATTTATACATGACAGTCTGGCTATTTTCAAAGAGGATGAAGATTACAAACCTGATAATACCATTGCCTTCTGCGAACTATCACTGAACTCGCTGATGCAGGACGAAGAAGTGGACGAAAAAGACTTTCTGCATCGTGTCGACCTGTTGAATATGATGGGACAAAGTGTGATGATATCGCGGTTTAAGCGATTTTTTAAACTGGTAACCTATTTCGGTCAGTTTAAAATGATTAAGCTGCGTGTGATTATCGGATTGCCTACTTTTGATAAAACGCTGGATGCCTCTTATTATACCGATTTGCGTGGAGGTTTGCTCGAAGCTATGGGTGCATTGTTTCAGAGTAATGTAAAAGTCTATCTGTATCCGTATATTGATGCACATTCGGGCGAACTGATCTATCCGGATGATGCCCATTTCTCGGCTGAAAACAAATTGCTATGGCAATACCTGAATATGACGAAAAAAATTCTTGTATTGAGAAGTATTCCTTATAAAAGTCTTGAAATCAGGTCAGACCATATCACCAGTCTGATTGAGAATGGTGATGACAGTTTTCGGGAGTATGTGCCGGAAGAGGTATTTAATCATATTAAGAGCAAAGAGTTATTTGGCTATAACCGGAACGATAAGAGCCAGCTTGTTCAGGAGGACCTGGCTGGTGAATGAACAAAACGCCGACAAGGCTTGTTTAGTCTCCGAAATAAAACAGATACCCGTCGTTATTAATTCCTTTCAGTGTCACACAATCATACATTATATAAAAAACAAGTTTCGGCTATCCGTTCGGTAGCCGAAGGTGTTTATGTGCTTTCGTTTCAGCGTAGTTTCACATTTACAGCCGGACAGGTAATAGCAATTGATGTTGTACCTGACGGAGAGGCTCGCCTATACAGCATAGCCAGTGGCGAGCAGGACAAGGATATAGAGATACTTTTCGATGAGCGACCTGAAGGCCGGCTCACTCCTATCCTATCCAGACTTCGCGCCGGAGACAGCATTTATGTATCCGAACCATTCGGATCGTTTTGCAGCGATGCTGGTAAAGCATACTGGATAGCAGCCGGAACGGGTATAGCACCTTTTGTATCGATGATCAGATCGGGCAAAGCAGATTATAAAACGCTGGTACACGGAGGCAGGTATGATGAGAATTTCTACTTTGCTTCGTTGATAGAGAAGAACTTTATCGGAAAATATATCCGTTGTTGTTCGCAACAGGAAGATACGGCTTATTACAAGGGGCGTCTCACCGGGTGGTTGAAAGAGCATGATCTGGCTACAGATAATCGGTACTATCTTTGCGGTAGTGCCGAGATGGTGGTACAGGTGCGCGATATCCTGATTTCAAAAGACGTACCCTTTCAAAATATTGTTTCGGAAACCTATTTCTGATACAACAAGCATAACTGACAATGAAAACAAATCTTTTCGGACTTACCCTGTTTCAACTCAAAGAAGTCGTCAGCTCACTCGGACTCCCGGCCTTTACGGCTACGCAGTTGGCCGACTGGATGTATAAAAAACAGGTGACAAGTATTGCTTCCATGACCAACCAGTCTAAACAAACGCGGGAGAAACTGGAGAGTAAATACTGCATCGAAATGACCGAACCTTCGAAGGTCCAGACTTCGACAGATGGTACAAAAAAGTATCTTTACCCAACACAAATCCAGAAGTTTATCGAAGCAGCATACATACCGGATGACGATCGTGCTACGCTCTGTGTGTCTACCCAGATTGGTTGTAAGATGGGCTGCTTATTTTGCATGACAGGGAAGCAAGGATTTCAGGGAAACCTCACAACGGGTGAAATAATTAATCAGGTACAGTCCTTGCCCGAGTTTGAGAAACTCACCAATATTGTGTATATGCGTATGGGCGAACCGATGGATAATGTAGAAGCTGTGTTGAACAGTATTGAGATCATGACCTCGCCCTGGGGCTACGATTGGAGCCCCAAGCGCATCACGGTATCCACCATTGGTATTATTCCGGCTATGAATACTTTTCTGGAAAGAAGTCAGGCACATCTGGCAGTCAGCTTGCATTCTCCTTTCGACGATGAGCGTCGCGAAATCATGCCCATACAAAACGTTTATCCCATTACGCAGGTCATTAGTGAGATCCGTCGTTGGCAGTTGGGTCGTCAGCGCCGGGTATCTTTCGAATATATTATGTTTAAAGGAGTCAATGACACGCCACGGCACGCCAATGAATTGGTGCGGTTATTGCATGGTATTAAGTGCAGGGTGAATCTGATCCGGTTTCACGCCATTCCCGATACGCCTCTCGAAGGAACTTCGCCGGAAAACATGGTGACATTTCAAAACCATCTGAAAGCAAAAGGCCTTACTGTGACGATCAGGGCATCGCGGGGCGAAGATATTTTTGCCGCCTGTGGATTATTATCTACCAAAGAGTTATTGCGCAAGCAACAGGAAACAGATTTTTGAAGAATAGCTTTGGCAGACAAAGTAAAAAAACACATGCAGGCGGAAACAAGAAACCCGCTTGCATTTATTGTTTTTACATCTTTATAGACTTTCATGGCACAGATTCTCAGCTAAATTAGAAGAAATGAAACAAAAAGTAGCAAAATATATTTCGATTATCGGGCATCCGCTAATCACGATTCCTCTTTTCGTGATTATTACTACCTTCATTCAAAGTGACTTGAAGAAAGCGCTATTTATTTCGTTTTTAATTATCGGCTGTATTTTTGTGCCAATTGTTCTGCAATTGTATCGTAAATCTAAAAACGGAACTTATACAAACTTTGATGTGTCCAACCGGAAACAACGGAAATCGATGTATTTGTTTATTTTGCCGCTATTGTTCGTTGTGACGGCGGTTTTATATCTGAGCGGACAACCGACAAATCTTTGCTTGAGTGTATTTTGTGCACTGATACTGATATTTATCTCACAACTTGTGAATCTTTACGTGAAGAGTTCGCTGCATGTATCGATGAATATATACCTTTCGTTTCTGATTATGCCCATAAATGCAACAATTGGAATCATTGTTCTTCTGTTGACCGGTTTAATTGCCTGGTCGCGGATTGTACTTGGGCGACACACGTTTAAAGAAGTTTGGGTAGGGACGATATTGGGATTGATAATAGGTTTAATAATGTTTGTATTGGTGAAAAATTGAAGATAATTTCTAAGTAAAGAGGCCTAAACAGCTCGTAAACCTATAATTTTAGGTAATTTTGCAGTTATTATTTTTGATCCTTATACCTGACCTAAGAGCTGTTTGTATATGATAACTTCAGCCAGAAGACTAAACACAAAGAATAATATCCGATAACGATTGGATATAATCTATTTAAGTAAGTAATACTATTTAATGACCTGTTTTTTGAAATCAAAATTCAGATAAACAGTCTTGTAACTACTTATTATCCCCATGCAATAAAAAAACATGGATCTATATTAAAAGTAATGGCAGTTTTATTGAAAAATTATGTTGGTACTTCGTCTCGCGATGGCGGAGTGACTATAAAAGAATATATGGTAGCAGAATCAGTTCCTTTTGGAATGATACTAGCTATAGTAGGTGGTTTTCTGGATGCATATACCTATATCGGACGAGGTGGCGTATTTTGCAATTCGCAAACAGGAAATATCGTTTTGTTGGCTGTGTATGCCGTTAAAGGAGAGTGGAGCCGGGCATTAGTGCATATTCCCCCTATTATTGCTTTTATTTTAGGAGTGTTTACTGCCGAGTTTATAAAGAGACATTTATCAAAAATAGTAAGAGCCGACTGGACATACATCGTGTTACTGTCTGAAATAGCAGTGATGATTATCATTGGCTTTATTCCTACTTCAGTATCCAATATCCTGACAACGGTTGTGGTATCGTTTGTAGCTTCATTGCAGGTGTCATCATTTCGCAGACTTGTAGACGCACCATACAGCACAACGATGACCACCGGAAACTTACGATCGGCTACCGTGGCGGCATTTCTGGCTCTGACTAAAAAAGATCGTCGGGCCGGAATGCGTTCGATGCGCTATTTTGCCATTATATTTTCATTTATGACCGGGGCGGTTGTTGGTGGTTTGCTAACAGCCCATCTTGGAATAACAGCTATTTGGTTTGCCGGAATAATTTTACTGAGCGCGGTAGTGTTATTCAGGATAGATGAAATTAGAAACAGAAGATAGTTACAAGGTTTTAGTTACGAGTTACAAGAATGTGGTAAGATGTTTTTATTATCTAAAACAATTCGACACATAATAAACAAATAATGATTAGAAATTTTAGTAGAAATGAAATTTAATTTAGTAGGGATTTCGCTTTTGGCGATTTCATTGACAGCATGTTCGTTTAGTGAATCAAAAAAGGACAATCAGATTGATCCGGAAATTAGAAATCAGATACATGTCTTAAACAACCGAATAGTGAGCGGACTGGTTGAAGACAGAGCGGATAAAGTGCTGGCAGTTTGCAGTGACAGACTGCGTGATAAACGAAGAGATATAAAAAAACTGACAGATGTTCTGAAGGGTAATCTGAAGATACAAAACTTCAGAATTATAAGTGAATATTACCAGAAAAATGCTGCAAAGAAGCACGTTGGTGAAGTTAGTACGGATGACAATCCAAGTCGTGATTACCGGATTAAATACGAGGCTCTAAATAAGGAAATGTATGTGGTGGTGGCCGATTTTGAAGATAGTCTTTACCACAAGTCTTTTACTTTTATTTATGGAAAGTACGGCAATGTATGGAAACTTAATAATTTGCAAGCCGGTATTTTGAAAATTCTGAATAAAGATGCCTTTGACTGGTATCAGGTGGCCAAATCGGATTATAAAAAAGGTGATCTTATTGACGCTCTTTGTCACATAGGCTTGTCGACACAGTTATTGAATCCTGCCAATCAACTGTGGAAATACAAGAATGAAGATGAAATTCAGAGCTTCGAACAAAAAATCACCAAACAGATTTATGGCAAATATAAGTTTCCAATGACGGTAAACAATGTGGAAACAAAACCGGTGATATTCCGGGTATATTCGCAAATTATGAATACCGGTTGTTTTCCGTTGATACAATATACCACTTCGGTTGATTTAAAAGATATACCAGCCTTGTCGGTGGAGTGTAGAGAAGTTCATAAGAACATTGGAAGTTTATTTAAAGGTATTGATACAAATAACAGCACGATTTTATACCGCCCTTATAAAACCATTCCAACAGGTACGGAAACTACCAAACCCTATGGTTTTATGATGAAAACGCAACAGGTACAAGTAACAAAATAACCAGTACCAAAAATTAAGATACAAGTGCAAGTTTTCTACTGGTTATTGCAAAATAATGTATGAACGGTAATCTCAGAGAATACAATCTATTTTAAGTGATATGGATATAACATTAAGAACGCTGAATGTAACAGACTGGGATCAGGTTGCAAAAATCTATAAAGAAGGAATTGAAACCGGCAATGCCACTTTTCAACAAAGCATTCCTAGCTGGGATGATTGGAACAAAGGGCATATAAGTGCTTGCCGCATTGTAGCTGAAGTAAATCATGAAGTAGCCGGTTGGAGTGCTTTATCGGCTGTATCGAGCCGACCTGTTTATGCCGGTGTGGCCGAAGTAAGTGTTTATGTTGGCAACAAATATCGCGGTCAGCAGATTGGAACAAAGTTGCTTGAGGCTATTATAGTCGAAAGCGAAGCCAATGGTTTCTGGACATTACAATCAGGTATTTTTCCTGAAAATAAATCCAGTATAGCTATTCATAAAAAACAAGGATTTAGGGAAATCGGTTATCGGGAAAAAGTAGCCAGGATGAATGGAATGTGGCGAAACACAGTTTTGATGGAAAGAAGAAGTACGGTTACGGGCATGGAATGATTTTCGCAAGATAAACTTATTGATAATAAATTCGTTATAGTTTGATGAAAAGTGATGCAGCGCAATTGGAAAGCCGGGGGTATGTTGCCAATGGCATAGAAAGTAGTTATTCAACTATCTCTTTTGAACAACGCATAGTATTACTGAAAAGTAAACAGGCTACTGAAAGAACATTGGGTGCCCGATTTTTGATCAAACAGTCCGATTTACAGGTAATAAATTGCTTAATTACAGCTTTGCAGGTAGAGACAAAGTTATATACCAGACTCGAAATATGTAATTCGCTGGTGTCTTATGGTCGGGCTGCTGTTATGCCCTTGATTACTGTATTGGGTACGATTGGCAATAATCAACACCGGATTGTTCCGACTGCTGACTTTAAAAAAGTGAGTTATCCTCTACCCCGCGATCTTGCGGCCAGAACGCTTATTCGTATAGGTACGGTTGCTTTACCTGATCTACTCACAGCTTTAAATAGCACTGACATAGTTCAACTCAGTGAGGCAATTGATGCAATCGGTTTTATTTGTTTCTATGACTATCAATCGGCTATAGCAGGAGAACTAGAGGATTGCTTTTACCGGAATAGCCAGAGCGAACTTGTAAAATGGAAAATATTCCGTGCCATGAGTGCATTCCCTGAGACTACTGCATTTTTGAACCAACAACTGAAACTGAATGCTGGTGCTTTAAAAGCAGAGATAGAACATAGTTTGTGCTTAATCAAAAAGCGATAGATCTGAGACTAAAAATATTTACAAGAAGTATGAGAGCAACTAATTTATTTAAAGAGTTTTTCAATAGCGAAAAGGCAGGTGGACTGATTTTAATTGCGTGTACAATTCTTTCCATTTTAGTTGCGAACTCTATTTTTGGAAGTGATTATCATCATTTTTGGCAAACCCAGTTGGCAGGACATAACATTGAACACTGGGTGAATGACGGGCTGATGACCATCTTTTTTTTGCTGATAGGATTGGAGCTTGAACGGGAAGTTTATCTGGGAGAACTTTCCAACATAAAAAATGCATTGCTTCCTATCTTTGCAGCATTGGGCGGCATGCTGTTACCTGCAGGATTTTATTTGCTGCTTAATTACGGTACTCCAACACAATCGGGTGCAGGCATTCCGATGGCTACTGATATTGCATTTGCATTAGGAATTCTTTCATTATTAGGCAATAGAGTACCTACTTCGCTTAAAGTGTTTTTAACAGCATTGGCTGTAATCGACGATTTGGGTGCCATTCTGGTCATTGCCATATTCTACACCAAAACGCTGATCTGGATGAATCTGTTTATTGCCTTTGGTATTTTCGGATTACTGATTGCGTTGAACAAATTAAAAATCAAGAATTTGATTCCTTATTTAATTGGTGGTGTTGTTATGTGGTATTTCATGCTTCACTCGGGTGTTCATGCTACCATTACGGGTGTTTTACTAGCCTTTACCATTCCGTTTGGTAAAGGAGATCGAAAATCAAGCTCAAGCATCTTACAACGATTCTTACATAAGCCGGTTGCATTTGTAATTTTGCCAATATTTGCATTAGCCAATACAGCTATAAGCATAAGCGGAGACTTTGGACATACACTTATGCAACATTACAGTTTAGGTATTATGCTTGGACTTATTGTGGGCAAACCTCTGGGCATATTCTTTTTCTCATTTTTGGCTGTAAAGCTTGGATTTTGCCGACTCCCGGACGATCTGAACTGGAAAGCAATCTTTGGAGTTGGACTTTTGGGCGGAATAGGGTTTACAATGTCTATTTTCATTACTTTACTTGCGTTTGATAATGATGTTATTATAAGCAATGCAAAGCTTATAATTCTGTCATCATCGTTAATAGCTGGTATAATGGGTTTTGTGAGTTTAAAACTTACCCTGACTCATGCGAAGGATACAGATGAAGACGTGGAAATAGATTAATATCTTATTTAATCATAATGATATAACCAGGAGACCTATTTTTATCCTACTAAGCTTTTCTATGTTGGTTTGGCTGATAAACATATTTTTATCCCATCTCAGTCATATCGAAAGTATAAGATTCTGCGACTAAAAAGAACTAATTATTAATTGTTTTAGCTATTTTTGTACTATCAAAACCAGTATGAATTAGCTCTTATGGAAAACTCCTCTCCTTATTATCAACTTGCGCATGATTTTGCCTTGTTTACCAACCGATCTATTTTCCTGACGGGAAAAGCGGGAACGGGAAAAACAACCTTTCTGCATAAACTCAAAAAGGAAACAAAGAAACAGCTGGCAGTGGTTGCTCCTACCGGTGTGGCCGCTATCAATGCCGGAGGAACCACCATGCATTCATTTTTCCAGTTGCCTTTTACACCTTTTATTCCCACACCCGAAGGACGTAAAAATCTGATAGAAAAGATGAAGATGCAGGGAAACCGACGAAAAGTATTGCAGGAGCTTGAATTGCTGGTGATAGATGAAATAAGTATGGTCCGGGCCGATGTGCTCGATTCGGTAGATACAATCCTGCGTCACGTTCGCTATCGCAACAATGAGCCTTTTGGTGGTGTTCAGGTGATATTTATCGGCGATATGTTTCAGCTTTCGCCTGTGGCTTCCGATGATGAGTGGCGTATGTTGAGTCAGTATTATGCCAGTCCGTATTTTTTTCATTCTCAGGTTATATTACAACAGCAACCGGTTTATATCGAGCTGGACAAAATATTCCGTCAAACCAATGCAAGCTTTATTCAGGTACTCAACGAAGTTCGTAATAACTGCTTGTCTGACTCCAGTCTCGGGTTGCTGCAAAGCCGCTACAATCCGCTCTTTGTGCCACCTGCTGATGATACCTACATTACGCTTACCACACACAACTACAAAGCCGATCAGATAAATGCCGAAGAACTGACCAAGATAAAAGGAAAGATATACAGTTTTGATGCAACCATAGAAGGTGAATATCCAGAAAAAAGTTATCCGACTGAGAAAACACTCGAATTAAAAATCGGTGCAAAAGTGATGTTTCTGAAAAACGATACCGAAACTCCACGTCGTTTTTTTAATGGCAAAATAGGTGTAATTGAGAAAATAAATGATAACAGCATTACTATTCAATGTCCTGACGATGCTGACTCTATTGAATTGGGTAAAGCTGTTTGGGAGAATATTCGTTATTCGACCAACGCGGTAACCAAACAGATTGAAGAAAACGAATTGGGTAAGTTTATCCAGTACCCGCTGCGACTGGCATGGGCTATTACCATTCATAAAAGTCAGGGACTGACCTTCGATAAAGCTGTGATTGATGCCGGATCGGCTTTTGCTCCCGGGCAGGTGTATGTAGCGCTGAGTCGTTGCCGTTCGTTGGAAGGTCTGGTGTTGCTAAGCAAAATTAATCCTGGAAGTATTCAGAATGATCGCCAGATAGTGGAGCACGAACGCAACAAACTACCGGTTGAAACTCTTGAAATGCAATTGAATGAATCACGTAATGTATATCGTAGCTTTATCCTGATGCAGCTCTTTGATTTTAAAAATGCAGTGGGCCAGCTATCACGGTTGATCAAAGAAACTACCGATGTACAATCTTCGTTTAATGAAGAAACCCTGTCCTACCTCAACAATATACTGCGTCAAGCGCAAGCGTTACAAGAAGTGGCTTCGAAATTTCAAAATCAGTTGCTTGGTATACTCGATCAGTATCCGGTAGATGAGGAGCATTTGCAAAGTAGGATTACGGCAGCTGTCGAATTTTTCGGAAGTAGAATGAACAATCTGATTGAGACATTGCGGCAATCACCGGCATTTACCGACAGCAAGTTACATGCTGCCGACTACAACGACGGTGTACGAATGATTTTCTCTAATATTGCTCAGAAAAGCTTTTTGATGAAAGGGCTGAAAGTCAGGTTTACGGTAGAAGATTACTTTGTTTTAAAAAATACATTTACCGTACCTGATTTTACAGTAAATGCTTATGCAAAAACAAGTTCAAAGCAAAAGCTTACTACGCGACAGCCAGAGTTGTACCGACGGTTGATGGCGCTTCGTAACCATATCTGTGAACCGCTGGACTTGCCTATTTACCTTGTTGCCGGAACGCAAACGCTGAATGAAATGTCCGACTATCTGCCTCAGAACGAAAAAGATTTACTTCAGATAAGTGGTTTTGGACCGGCTAAGGTTGAAAAATATGGCAAGGCATTTCTGGAAGTCATATTGTCCTATTGTAAAGAAAACAAACTTTCGTCGCTTATGGACGAAAAAGAAAAGCAGAAGGAGAAAAAAGAAAAGAAACCCGTTGGTGAAACATTCCGTACATCGCTGGCCATGTACAAAGAAGGAAAAACAATTCAGGATATAGCTTTTACACGCAATCTGCATGAAGGTACCATAATTGGTCATCTGGAAAAATTCGTGCTGACTGGAGAACTGGATATTAACGACTTTATAAGCCCCGAAAAACGTGAGAAAGCAGCAGAATTGGTCAGAAAAGGAACTGAAACCGGTTCTATTTACGAAATGTTGAGCGCATTTCTGAATTATACGGAAGTAAAAATGTTTATGGCCTGGCTGAGGAGTGAAAAGAAATAACTTTTTTCTATCTTTGATGCTTTAAATCTATATCTAAATATACAAAACCTAACCAACCAACCTGAATGCTATCTACATTTTACAGAAAATATGCAAACCACGGAATAATGAAATTCTTTAAATATGGTTTGGTCGGAGCGTTAGGTTTGGTAGTCGATATGGCTGTGTTTTACCTGATGAATAAAAGGTTAGGTATTAATTATGTTGTTTGCAACATTAGCAGTTCAACTCTGGCTGTGATACATAATTTCATGCTGAATAGTTACTTTACCTTCAATGTTACGGACAGAAAGATAAAGCGCTTTTTATCTTTTTACGCTATAGCTTTGATAGGAATGGCCATAAGTACCGGAATTTTGGCATTACTCATCGATATCTTTAAGCTGGATAGTATGATTTCTAAGTTTATATCCATAGTTATTGTTGCATTGATGCAATATTTTTTCAACCAGAAACTCACTTTTCGAATTCATAAATCAAACTAAAATGGAAACACTCAGTGTTATTGTTCCTTGTTATAACGAGGAGGAAGTTATCACCGAATCATATAGCCGATTAAAAAAAGTTCTTGATGGAATAAGCAGCTATCAGACCGAAATAATCTTTATCAATGACGGCAGTAAGGATCGTACAGCTCAAATGCTCAGCGATATTGCTGCTACCGACAAACAGGTTAAAGTGCTCCACTTTTCGCGTAACTTTGGTCATCAGCCAGCTGTTACAGCCGGCATTCATTATTGCACCAGCGATCTGGCGGTTATTATTGATGCCGATTTGCAGGATCCGCCGGAACTGATTCCGGAACTGATAGACACGCTGAAACGTGAACAAGCCAATGTTGTGTATTGCGTAAGAGAAAAACGGCAAGGTGAAAGTTTTTTCAAGAAACTCTCTGCACGCATGTTTTATCGTTCTATGAACTACCTTTCTGAAGTCAATTTCCCGCTTGATACAGGTGACTTTCGCTTGATAGACAAACAAGTGATGGATGAATTTAAAAAATTTCGCGAAAAGGGTAAATATATTCGGGGCATTATCAGTTGGATAGGTTTTAAACAAGTTCCCTTTGCTTATCAGCGTCAGGCTCGTTTTGCGGGTGAAACAAAATATCCGTTGAGCAAGATGATTCAGTTTGCATCAACTGCTATGCTCTATTTTTCCAAAAAACCGTTGAAATTGGCTACCGGACTGGGGTTTATCACTGTGATGATTGGTATTGTATATGCACTGTATACCCTCATAGGTAAGATCGTTGGGTATACACATGCACTGTCCGGCTGGAGTTCTCTTATTATTTTGATTGTGTTTTTTGGTGGTGTGCAGCTTCTTACGGTGGGTGTGCTAGGACAATATATCGGAATTCTTTTTGATGAAGTAAAAGACAGGCCGGAATATATTGTGCAGAAAGAAGAAAATATAGAGAAAAACTAAACTTGAGGGGGCTTCGAGAGAGTTTTCTAGGTCTTCTACAGAATTCCCCAAGTCTTCTACGAACTAGTACAAGTATTCTACGGAGTTCTCCAAGTCATCTACGAACTAGTACAAGTCTTCGAGAGAGTTCCCCAAGTCATCTATAAACTAGTACAAGTCTTCGAGAGAGTAGTTCAAGTCATCTACGAGATAGCACAAGTCTTCGACAAAGTAGTTTTAGTTCTTCTATAAGTTAGTACAATTTTGTTGCTACCTATTGTTTCAGGATACCCGACTCTCTTTAATCTCTTTGGGTTAAATTCCCCGAAGCTCTGCTTCGAAAAAAGAATTATTTTTCAAACAATACCTCGACAGCTCTGCTGCGAGGTGGTTTATTCTTTAGTGGTGATTTGAACAAAAGTTACTGAATGAACGTTCATTTTATAAATTTATTTAGTAGCTTTGCAGCGAAAAAGAAATATCAATATACATTGATAACATTGAAACAATATGAAAGAAAAAGTTAGTGATAAATATTCGGCGCTGCTTCATGCAACACTTACGATGGTGAATAATCGAGGATTTCACGATGCTCCTATGTCGAAAATAGCCAAACTGGCCGGAGTTTCGCCGGCAACCATTTACCTGTATTTTGAGAATAAGCAAGATTTGATCAACAAACTTTATGTAGAGGTTAAAGCTTCTTTTTGTAGTCATGCTTTTCAGAGATATGATGCTGAATTACCTGTAAAAAAAGGATTTGAGATAATTTGGTATAATATTGCCGACTATAAACTGAACAAAGTGGAGGAATCAATGTTCTTATCACAGTGTGATAACACACCTATGATAGATGGTGAAAGTATACAAGAGGGTTTGAAACATTTACAGCCCTTATTGGATCTTTGGGAACGTGGCAAAAAAGAAGGTATTATCAAACCTATATCACCTTATTTACTTTATGCTTATACCATTTATCCTTTGTCTTTTTTACTGGCTATGCATGTAAAAAGCCTTTGTGAAGTAGATGGAAAATACCGGTTGGAAGCTTTTCAAGCAGCGTGGGATTCCATTAAAGTCTGATTTTTTTATCCAATTTAAA
>Ga0302171_10000046_pt1 | contig 21406 bp, 17 predicted proteins | sample I_Fen_N2_2_FD_193495 | JGI IMG/M metagenome (GOLD analysis project Ga0302171, IMG submission 193495) | Peat permafrost microbial communities from Stordalen Mire near Abisko, Sweden - I_Fen_N2_2 | ecosystem: Environmental > Terrestrial > Soil > Wetlands > Permafrost | place: Sweden: Abisko... | reverse complement strand
AACTTTGTATTCATGGGATGGGGAGCCCAGCCAATGAATACAATCGGACGTTTCGCTTTGACTGCCTTGTCCACAGCGCTAAGCATGGCATGTTCACTTGACGCGACAATATTGAAATCTTTAAGCCCCAAAGAGCCTTCTTGTCGAATTTTCTCGAGAACGATATTGCTGTCGTTGCCGGGCTCCAAGGCGTAGATCTTGCCCCCGAGTTTGTCTTTCCATCTGGCAATATCCTGGACTGTCTGCAAGCCTTCGGCGTAGGTATAAGCGGGCACAGCAAGCGAGTATTTTGCTCCGGTAAGATTGGTACTAATCTTGCGCATCACGCCGGAATCAAGATAGGGCTGACTTACGGCGTCGCCATTGGGCGACCATTGCCCCATGAATACGTCGACATCGCCTCTCTTCATTCCCTGCATCATGACGCCGATCGATAACAGCGTAGTCACCGGCTTATATCCCAGTTTACGAAGAACAACCGCTGCGAACCCGTTCTGAGCCTGGTTATCGGTCCAGCCACCATCTCCAATGTTCACCTTCAGACACTCGACACTCTCATTCGCGGATGCCAGGCAAGGCACGCTGATGAGGGTTAACACGCATAGTGAAGCCTGCTTGAGACTTATCATTGTTCCGCTCCGGTCAAAGATCGTGTTTGAGTCAAGCCAAATAGTCGTGAACGATGGTGTGGTAGTCCTCGCGCAGGTTCCCGATGTGGCAATGGCTCGAAAGGATTTCTAAAGGACTGAATGCGGACAGGTTTGTAAGGGCTGACCCGCCGAAACTCACTGAACCAGTGCCGACGTATTGCCGACTCTCGCCGTATGGTTCCTGGTTGCTACGAAGAAGTTGTTTGAGGGCGGGACCAGGACCATCGGCCCGCGGAATCAGCTTCAGGTTGAAGTGCGGCGCCATCGACGGCAGAGAAGCCTCGTCAACCGGATCATGACAAGCTGTCGATATTTTCAGGATCGTAGCGCCTTGTCGCTCTACCTCACAGGTAAGAACGCCTTCGTGCTCGGTAAAGCGAATATGAGCGAATTCTTTTGGGTAGCCCCAAAGCTCGCGGCCTGCCGTAATGGCTGATGGGTTGTCCAGATAAAGGTGAGAGTTAAAAACGCCCACCTTGCCTTCATACGAGCAGCCGATAAAAAGTCCGGCCTCCAGGAAAGGGCCGCAGTTCGATCTGGGGACCCTCAGCGATACAGCAACGACCCTACCGCTAGGGTCGGCCTTCAGCGGCGCAGGCAAGTGAGCTTGAATGACAGCGGGGTCTACCCGAAACTCAACTATCTGCGTCTCGACGCCTTCAAAGAACACCGGTGGAGCAGGGAAAGTCGGTTTGTGTATCGGCATGATGTCGCCGGATTCGATGCCTTTCTTGGAAGTTTCGTCGAGCATTTTCTGTCACTCTCTATGGTTTCTGATGGGTTAGTTCTATAAGAAGTTGAATCACGGCCTTACGTTCTTCCTCGCTAACAGACGGAATGCCCGCAATGTCGCTGAACCACATACCGTCTGCAGCAAGTCGAATGAGATGGCCAAGAGGTGCGCTGATACCGTCGTTGTTGATATTTGATCTCCAGCGTTCTTGTGCTTCTTCCATCGGCTTCAAAAGCTTTGTATCGATGCCGATAGCCGCAATAACTGCGAACGACAAATTGCGAAGAACGGCAGACTCGGTCTCATCTCGCAAACTGGTATTGATGAATCCTCGAAGCCAGGAACCCGGTTCCAGATCAGAGACTTGGCTGTCGCTGATTTTTGAATCAGTCACGTCGATAAGCTCTCGTACCATTGCGGTGATGAGGCCGTCCTTGGACTCAAAGTTGTAAAAGATGGTCCCTTTGCTAACGCCCGCCAGTGTCGCGACTGCGTCCATCGTCAGGTTTCGAACCCCATCCCGCGAAATGATCTCTGCAGCTGCGTCGATGATTGCTTTCTTCTTACTCATTCTAGTACCTAATTTATACTGACTGGTCAGTTTCGTCAATGATGCAATTTGAGCAATTGCGTAAAAGTTTCCAACCTTAACAAGTTTTCAGAAGCTATTCGGCTCTGGCTCATACTTGCCGAAGCCGCCTTGTATCGCAGACCCTCCTTTGATGGGTGTTGACCAGGCGCGAACACGCTCGACTGAGCCCCAGCCCGGGCTCGGCAAGCCGTAAACAGCTCGCGTTCGTGAGAGCGACCGCTGAGTCGGCCAGAGGTGATGACAACATTTAATCAGGCGATTGGCGGGCGATGAGTCAGAAGGGGAGCGACCAGGTAAATTCTAAAATTGGGATTGGCCGGGTGGTCACGGCTATTTAGATGGGGGGACTTTAGGCCAGTGCTAAGATTAAATGACCCTTGTTCGCGGCCAGTCACCAACATGCTGCGCAATAACAGATGTGCAGGCACGAATAATCAGGCGGCGGTCTCAGGATGCGACCGGGTCTGAAAGATCTCGGGCGCCCGACACCCGCGCGGTAAGACGTTCAGTGTAAGCGACTGTTGTCGCCCACACTGAGTTGCTGGAAGGAGAACGAGCGGATGCCCGATGTGTGAAGTTGGCGAAGCGGGAAGGTATGGGTTGCCTGCGATTAGGCGATTCCGGTCGCGCTGCCGTGGACAGCGCGTTAGGGAAAATAGACCAGCAAATTCCTCCTAAAACTTATAAGTCGCATACCCTTCGAAAAGATAAGAGGTGCGATCGTTGCCAAATGCTTGCTTACCGCCGTCATCTGCTTTGGCAACCCCGAACACGGTTCCCACCGTCCAGTGAGTATCTGGCATCCAATCCAGGTACAGATCGAATTCTTTGGCAAAGTCCCGGCTGCTCACCCCATCAGGTGCTTTATCGTAGGAGAACTGATACGCAACCGCACCCAGGCGCACTTCGGCCGTCGGATAAGCGTTGAGTTTGAGCATGTTGACACGCTCATTCATGTTGAACAGCATGCTTTCGCCAACGATTTCACCCTGGAACCAGTAGCCGTAGTCGCCTGAATAGCCATAGAGCAAAGAATCGTACTTCTCTGAGAACTTCGAATACCGATAGGTGAGCACCGGCTGCCAGGGGACTTCTTTGAACGTATAGGTCGCCTCCATGAACCACGCGTTCCCAGACCGGTCCTGCCTATTGTTCTCCTGCCAGACGTACTCCCCTGCAGTAGTCAGCCCTGGTAGATTGGCAAGCGGACTGAGCGAGGCGCGTACATCTTTGACCTGCATGCCGTCGCGCGTTGGATTTGTGTTATCTCGGGTCCAGAACATGGTGGCCCCGTAGGTTCCGATAGCCGGACTGCGCCACTCGGTGTTGAAGCCATTGACCGTCACGTTATCGGTGTAATCAACGACGTCGATGTCCTGCCGAGTCTTGAGCTGGAACACGTCGGCATGGAATTGGCCTACATTCAACTGTGCTAGCGCGGTCCAGTCGAACGCTTTTCTGGGCGCTAGCCAGTAGTTGGATTCATGGCCTTGGTCGATATGCCCCTCGCCGATCAGAAACCCACTGCCGATCATGAAAGGCTGGCGGCCAACACTGAGCGAAAAACCATCCGTTCCTAGCCACGACAAGGTATCGCCGCTTTTCCAACCAACGTAACCGTCATCCCAATCGGTGTCCGTGGGGTCGCCGCGGGTATATCCCAGGCCGTCACTGTCGCCTCTGGTCATTGCCGAAACAACACTCGCCTTGCCATAAAACGTACCGGCCTCTGACGTGGGAATTTCGAATGCCATCGACGGTTTGATATATCCCTCCCACCGCTGGCCACTGCGATCAACTGGCAAGCCGGCACTACTGGTCTTGGAACCGAACGCCTGCTGAACGTTGTCTACGAAGCCAATGCCCACTTCTAACGCCGGGTCGAATTTGACTGTTCCCAATTTGAAACTCTCTAACGCGAACGCGGGTTGAACCGCTATGGAAAACACCGAGGCGAGCGCGAACCAGGACCGTGAATATTGCATGACGACCTCTTACTTAATGAAAAAAAAGTGTTTAAAGCCTGCGCTACAGCCTGTGGTTATTCCCACATGTTGTTTTGGCCATAGTCCGTATTATTGAGAAACTGTGATCTGTGCAGAGCAGCCCTTAAATACTTCTGGTCTTCGGAAGTAATTACAGGTGGGGCGCAACAGGTCGCCATGACGAAAAACTTGTTCATCCGTAGATCCCTCGAGTGAGTGAATAACCGGCAGTTTCATCAATATATAGGTGCGTTATTTTTTCTGACTATGCCATGTGTCCACTGCATGGCACGCACCAACGAACGACAGAATACATCCAAAAACCGACTGGTCAGTACAAAATTTCTCACGGAGATGTTTTCAGCTCTGATCGCCCGCGAGCCGGTCCTGTCGCCATGCCGTTCTCCGCATCTAGCGGCCTAATATCTACGTGTTGCCGCTGACCGAAAACTGACCCAGGTGTTCAACTGCTTTTGCTCACTTTTTGAGCAGGAGAACACAGGGTGATCAGCATGGAAATGTTGGGAAAAATCCGGCGGATGTACTTCCGCTGTCCGACAACTGCCAGGTGCCGGCGACCTGCTTGGTCGGCATGAGTATCTCTTTGAACTGCGAGCCGGGCACCGACTGCAGCTTCACCAGATCCACTGTGGAATGCGCGTTAGCAATGCCGTTGCCACCAACGAACAAACTCTCACCGTAGATCTGGGAAAACTGCCCCAAACGCCCGGAAAGTGAAGTACTGTCCAGCTGCCGCGAGCCATAGACAAACGCATCCATGATCTCGGCGTTGCACCCATGGATATCCTTGGTGTCGTTGGTAAATTCGTTGTGCTCGACGCTGAGCGAGTTGGCCTTGTCGGGGGAGTGGTTATCGTTGTGGCTGTTATAGACCGAGTCATACCAAGCGGCAGTACTGACCCGCGCTCCGACATCCTGATATTTGATGTCCATCTCCGACAACAGGCCCAGTCGGTCTGAGATCAATCCCCGGCTGAAGTTACGATCACCGTCATCCAGGTTGGCATTAGGGTTGGAGGTGCCGGTGCCGACTGCGACATTTCGATCCAGGGATTTGAGACGCCAGGCATTACTGTATTTGAAAGTGTTGTCCCAGCGAACACTCAGATCTGTGGTATCGGTTTGGAGCGCGAAAGCCTGGCTTTGGGCTGGAAAACCAATCAGTATTGCTGCGCTCAACGCGCAGCTACCGATATGAAACGACAACGGACTAACCCGTTGGGTCGATGTTTTCATGAAGAGTTCCTGATTTATTATTTTTATAAAAGGACATCAACTGCGTGAAATAATGTCAGTGGAACAAGTGTTTTATTCCATGGCATTTGTCATGGCGCGGGCTGTTACCCCGCACACGGTTTGATCGGTGCTTAGTTAAATTGGTATTCCAGCGCTCGAACTTCATGGGTTCGCAGCCAGAACTGAGCGGCGCTGTAGGGGAAGTTTTGCGCGACCCGCCCCTTGCTGTTCTTGTACCAACTGTTGACATTGGAGAAGCCCCAAGCCCGTAGTTTGTTGGCCTCATCGACGTTCTGGTTGTAGCTGTCGAACACCGACTTGCGCACGTCCATCGCGTCATGGCCACCCTCGAGCAGCAGGCGAATACCGTCCATGATGTACTGGGCCGTAAGTTCGGAGAACATTATGATGCTGGCCTGGACCACCAGGTTAGTGTTGGGGCCGTACATGCAGAACAGATTGGGGAAGCCTGGGATATTGGTGCCAATATAGGCCCGTGCATCGTCGTCCCAGAACTCGTGCAGATTCACCCCGTTGCGGCCAATGATGTTCACCGGCATCAGAAACTTCGAGGCATGGAAACCGGTGCCGTACACGATCACATCAAATAACTCGTGTTCACCATCGACCACCGTGATGCCGTCTTCGGTGATGGATTCAATGGCCGTGCCTTGCAGGCGCACGTTGTCGCGCTTGAGGGTGGAGATCCAGGTGCCGTTGTCGCGAATGATGCGTTTGCCACCGACCGGCGAGTCGGGAATGATCGCTCCTTCCAGGTCCGGACGATCAACAAACTGTGGGCGCATCCAACTATCGATATAGCTGCGCAGGTTTTCGTTAAGCGCCGAGACGGCTACTTCTGTGGGCGGGTAATCCGGGTCGACCTTGATTTCCTCGAAAATGCCGATGACCTGCGGGATGACCAATGAAGCGCGATACCACAGCGAGTAACCGGGCAGATGGTCAAGCAACCAACGCATGCTGTCAGGGGTGCTGTGGTGCAGGTTGTCAGTGGGCAGCAGCCAGTTGGTGGTGCGCGAGAAAATAGTCACCTTCTCGGCGGTCTTGGCCAGTTGCGGAATAAATTGTGCAGCGCTGGCGCCGGTGCCGATCACTGCCACGCGCTTGCCGCTGAAATCATAATGATGATCCCAGCGTGCGGAGTGGAAGGCGTTGCCCCGGAATTGCTCAGTGCCGGCGATATTCGGAATCATCGGCCGGTTCAATTGACCGACGGCGAACACCACGCAGTTGGCTCGAGTGCTCTGGCCATCGGCAAAGGTCAGTTGCCAGTGCTTCTGGGTTTCGTCCCAGCGGGTTTCGCTGACTTCAGTGCCGAAGCGGATATGCGGGTACAGATCGAAGGTGCGGGCGACTTCCTTCATGTACTCGAACACATCTTTCTGCGGCGCAAAGTAGTCTTTCCAGCTCTTGCGGGCAAAAGAGAAGCTGTACAGGAAGCTGTTCACATCCACACGGCAGCCTGGGTAGCTGTTGTCGCGCCAGGTACCGCCGACTTCGTCGCCTTTTTCGTAAATAACGAAAGGCACACCTGCCTGCTTCAAGCGCAGGGCCATGACGATGCCGCTTTCTCCCGCCCCAATGATCGCCACATGGAAATCGCGTCCAGGGGCCACCTGGTCCTTGTGCCAGGCTGGCCGCCGCAGGTCATCCTGGTCGGTGCTCAACTCCTCGGCAATCATCGGTAGGTAGGACTCGATGCCCTCGCCCACTACCCAGTTGGCGACCTGCTGCAATTGATCAAAGGTCGGACGCTGTGGCAAAGGCGCACCGCTATCGCTGAGGGCCAGCAATTTTTCCAGGCACAGGTTGCGCGCTTGCTGTTGCTCTTGGGCCGAAAAACGGCTGACCGCGACCGACAACTCCAGCTCCGGACGCCACTGCGGCTTGAGGATCGAGAAGTCACCGCTCAGGTGCGCGGTGGTCATTAACAACGTAGTCAGATCTGCACCTGCGATATGTTCGCGCAGATCGGCTTCGCTTGGAATGTGCTTCAGGGGGGTATTAAACGACATAGGTTTAACCTCTTGTTTTTGTATGATCGTTCGAAGGGAGCTGCTTGAAACCGGCTAGCACTCAACCGCACTGCGAATCGCGTCGGTGACGAACTGTCGTGCGCTCTCGCTGACGGGAAGGATCTGGGGCATGCTGAAAAAGCCATGCATCTGTCCTTCGAAATTTCTGATCTGCAAGGGCACACCCACTGCACGCAAGCGCTCGGCATACTGCTCGCCTTCAGCGCGCAGCACATCGTGCTCAGCCGTCACCATGACGGTCGCAGGCAGGTTGTCCACGCGCTCGGTCAACAGCGGCGAGACCTCAGGGCTGCGCCGGGCGTCGACGTCCGGTAGGTAGTGATCCCAGAACCACCGCATGTCCTCGCGACTGAGAAGACCAGCGTTGGTCGGGTCAAGGTAGGCCGGGGTGTTCAGGTCAGGTTGGGTAACGGGATAGATCAACACTTGCAGGGCCAGCGCCGGCTTTTTCAGCCGCGTAGCGCGCTGAGCCATCAACGCCGCCAGGTTGGCACCGGCACTGTCACCGGCGACGATCAGCGGGCTATCGAAGCGTCCCGTCAGAAGCTGGCGATTGCTTTCGGCCCACAGCAGGGCGTGCCAGGCGTCATCCCGTGCCGCAGGAAAGGGATGCTCGGGCGCCAGTCGATAATTGACCATGACCACCGTGCATCCGCTGTCCTGAGCCAACAGGCGTCCGAGGGCGTCGAAATCCTCAACGTCCATCAGTACCCAGCCGCCGCCGTGGTAATAAACGATGGTCGCGCCGGTCGAAGCCCCAGGTTTGTAAACCCGAGCACTAAAACGTTCGCCTTCGGGGCCTAGTTCATAGTCTTCGACCTGGTGCAAGCCAGGCCCGGCGGGCATTAGATGGCGTAACTCAGCCATTGCTTGCCGGGCTTGCACTGGGCTCATGCTTGCCAGCGGGGCTTGCAAATGTGTAGCCAGATAGGTAAGCAACTGAGTGCTGGCGATATCCAGTGCCATGGGCTGAGCCTCTTTTTTATTGGAATAAAAGAGTTATCGCAAACCCCATGCCAGCCTGAATAAAATCCCCATAAAACACCTAACACATTGAATATAAAAACTAAATTATTTTTACCTGAAAGTTCCCAGATACCCACTCGAAGCTCAGGACTGAAGTTTTTAAAACACTGCTGTAGAAAAAAATACAACACTGCGCTGTCCACCTTGGCGGTGTTAATCTGCACGCCGCCCGTTACCAAAAATTACAAAAGGACAGGCCAATGCCCCTCACATCCCACCACGAGCTTCCTGAACAAAACGATCTAACGGCGCAAATTGGCTTTGACCTGCGAAATGGAAAAATCTGGTTACATGAGCAGCGTATGCTGCTCACACCGACCGCGTTTTTTTCCACCTTGCGTACCGAACTGATCACCACATTGGGCGTTGCCCGCACTAAAAGCTTATCGATGCGCCTGGGCTATCTCTCCGGCTGGCGCGACGCTCAACTGGCGAAAACTTTGCGGCCGGGCCTGAGCCCGCAGGAGAAGTTCTGGGCCGGCCCGCAGTTCGCCGAACTCAAAGGCATGGTCAACGTTAAACAACGCCGGCTCGATCTAGATCGAGACGCCGGGCTGTTTTATGCGGAGTTCGAATGGTTCGATGCCTTTGAAGTCGAGGGCATCGAAGTGGGCTCCGCGAAAAAGGAGCCGATGTGCTGGTTCCTCACTGGCTACGCCAGCGGCAATACCACCTTCTATATGGGACGCAGCGTGCTGTTCCGCGAAGTTCAGTGCAGAGGCTGCGGTGCCGAACATTGCCTGATTATCGGCAAGACCGCTGAGCAGTGGGCAGAACGCGAGGAACTGGAAGCCTTTCTGACTCCGGACAAGCTCGAACAAACCTTGCAGGACCTACAGGGCCAACTGATTGAGCTGAAAAATCAGGCCGCCCCCGAACTGGACCCCATAGTTCACTCAGTGGGGCGCTCGCCGGGGTTCCTGCATGCCTGCGCTCTACTGAAAAAAGCCATGCGCGCCGACATTACAGTGCTGCTGCAGGGTGAGACCGGCGTCGGCAAGGAGATTTTTGCCCGGTCGTTGCACCAGGGCTCAGAACGCCGCAGCGGCCCCTTCGTGGCGGTCAACTGCGCGTGCTTTCCGCCAGACCTGATTGAAGCCGAACTGTTCGGTGTGGAGAAAGGCGCCTATACCGGCGCCCATAACAGTCGCGAAGGCAAGTTCGAACGCGCCAATGGTGGCACCCTGTTTCTCGATGAAGTGGTGGAGTTGCCACCCAGAGCCCAGGCGGCATTACTGCGGGCATTGCAGGAGGGTGAAATAGAGCGCGTGGGTGGCGGCCAATGCAAGAAAGTCAACGTACGAATCGTCGCCGCCAGCCATGAAGACCTGCGCCAGGCCGTGGAGCAAGGTCGGTTTCGAGCTGACTTGTACTATCGCCTGAATGCCTTCCCGCTGACCATTCCACCGCTACGCCAGCGGCGCGAAGATATCCCGCTGTTGATCGAACACTTCCTGGAAAAATTCCAGGAACGCTATAGCAAGCGTATCCCTGGCATGACCGACAAGGCCCTGCAGACCCTGCTGCACTACGCTTGGCCGGGCAATATTCGCGAACTGGAAAACATGATCGAACGCGGGGCGCTGTTGGTAGAAAATAATCAGCCGATTGATCTGCCCAGCCTGTTCCCGTCCCTGAGCGAGCCCACCCACCCGCTGAATCACGTCAATGAACAGGGGCGCATTGTCCCGAGCGAATCGGACGACGAAGCATTTTTTCAACAATGGTTGCAGCAGGGCCAAAGCATCGAAGTCCTCGAATCCCGACTGACAAAAGGCGCCCTCAAGCACGCCAACGGCAACGTATCGCAGGCGGCTCGGCTGCTGGGACTGAGCCGGGCGCAAATGATTTATCGGCTGGAGAAATTGAAGAACTAGGCCGGCGGTTAGCCGGCGTATTGCGCTAATCGAGAGGCTCACTTCACTAGAACTCTGGATGTGCTCCAGGGCAGCTATCAATGACTCACTGAGAGCTGCCTTGAATACCTTGCGCTCTTGCGGTGCTTTGCCCCTTAAGGCCTGACACCTTCATAAGCATTCTGCAGCAGTTGTCGCAGCGGCTCGCGCTCCAGCGGACGCGGGTTCCAGTAAGGATTGTTCAAGGCAATGTCCAGCGCCACATCGACATCCTCAGCCTTGAGCCCCAGCGCCTTGAGGGACATGCAAGCCCCGTTGTCCCGCGCAAGGTCATAAAGGCCTTGGGCCGCATTGCTGCAACCCAGCGCCCGCTGGATGCCTGCCACTGCTTGCGGGGCGAACGCCGCGTTGTAGGCCAACGCATGGGGTAATACAGCGGTATGGGTCTCGGCATGCGGCAGGTTGAAGGTACCGCCCAAGGTATGGCACAGCTTGTGGTGCAAGGCCATGCCGACGTTACCAAGCACCTTGCCACACAGCCAGGCGCCGTACTGGCATTGCGAGCGGCCCTGAGCGGTCGAGTCATCGTCTTTGATCGACGGCAAGCCCTGGGCCAGGGCTCGGATCCCCTCCTCCGCCAGCAGGCTGATGATCGGGTTGGCATCGCGCGAGTACAGACCTTCCACAGCATGAGCAATGGCGTTCATGCCACTGGTGATAGACATTGAGCGTGGCAGGCTGTAGGTCAGGACCGGATCGTAGATCACCGTTAGCGGTTGGACCTTGGGGTCTTTACCAGTGGTTTTGAGCTGGTTTTCGGTAATGCCCCAAACCGGGGTCATTTCCGAGCCGGCATAGGTGGTCGGCACGGCAATGATCGGCAGCCCAATACGCAATGCCAAGGCCTTGGCCAGGCCGATGGTCGAGCCACCACCAATCGCCAGGGTGCCATCGGCGCGACTGTCTCGTGCTTGATCGATAGCTTGGTTGACGATGGTCACCGGCACATGCATCACCGCCAGGTCGCAAATACCAACACAACTCGCACCCAACGCCTTGGCCGCCAGTTGCGCCTGGGCCTGCTGCTCAGGCGTGCAAATCACCAACACACGCGACAACCCCAGTTGCTGCGCCTCGCGTTCAAGACAGCTATAGGCGTCTTCACCGAAGACCACGCGGCTGGGGACTTCGTTATAGATAAACGGCTTCATGCCAAAGCTCCTGTTTGTCGAGTGGTATGAGTCGTGCCTTTGACCACGTCGGGCTGCAGCACAAAGTCAAAGTTGAGGCTGTGGAAGGCGTGCTCGCTATAGGTGCCATCCGGTGCCTGGCCCGCCGGGTGCGACTTCCAATGGGCAACCAGCGAAGAACGCACGCCAAACACCGCGTCGGATTCCAGATATTGATCGTCATCACGGAAGATATGGGTGATCAGGGTCTGGTAACCCGGGGCCTTGATCATGAAATGCAGGTGCGCCGGACGCCAAGGGTGGCGGCCAAGGGCTTCGAGCATCTGTCCCACCGGGCCGTCATGGGGAATCGGATAGGGTACGGGCAAAACTGAGCGGAAGTTGAAGCCGCCGTCGGCAGCACCGCGCAGCACGCCCCGGCACTGGGCTTTGGCTAGCTCGGCGTATTGCACATCGTAGAAGCCTTCGTCGTCGCATTGCCAGACCTGAATCTCGGCACCGGGAATACCCTCGCCCTGGCGGTTGAGGACGCGTCCACTGACAAAGCACAGCTCGCCCGAGGCTCCTTGGGCGATATCGTCGCCCAGTTCGAAGTGCGGCGCGTCTTCGACAAAAAAGGGTCCGAATACGGTGGACTCGGTGCAGCCTTCGTCTTTCTGATTGTTCAGGGCGTTGACCAGCATCGACAGGCCCAAAGTATCGGAGAGCAGAATGAACTCCTGGCGGCGATCATCGGTGATGTGCCCGACGCGGGTCAGAAAGTCGATGGCCAGCATCCACTCTTCCTCGCTCAGGCGCACTTCACGGGCGAAATTGTGCAGATGATTGACCAGCGAGGTCATGACGGTCTTGAGCCGAGGACTTTCGCAATCGGCATGCTGTTCAAGCACCGCATCGCTGATGCTGAACTCGTTGACATTGATCATGGGGTGTTGCTCCTGTTAAGCGAATCAGTGCGCCGCCAGTGCCACGCTTTCTTCGACCAGCGCCAGCCCAAGGCCTTGGGCCAAGCGGGCAAGCAGTGTCGAGATCGAGCATTGCGCGTCGGCAGCGCCGAATACATAAAAATCAGGCCGGACCAGCAGTGCCGTAATTCGGTGCTGGTCGAAGTACTCCGCATAGCGACCCGACTCATCGACCCAAGCGTTGGCATCTTCGACACCGGCACGGCGCAGGTGGATGATTTCGATATCCTGGGCATCGATAATCGCCCGTTCAGCCGCACTCAGTGCCAACGCGCCCCGAGCTGCGAAGGTCAACAATTGGAAGCCGCCCACACTGAGCTGATCAACGTTGTGCAGTTGCTGCTGGTAGCGAACTTCACCGTGGATGCCCAAGGTGCCCGCCAGCTTGCCCTGTGACCCGTCACGGTTACGGAAGATCAAGCCCTCCGGTATCGGTGGAAAGGGTTGAGGCTGCGCCACTTCATTGGCGAAAAAGGCACGATCACGCTCGGCGGCCAGAACCGGGTCGGACACACACACGACTTTGCCCATGGTCACCGACGCACCGATAGTCGCCTCGACCTGAGCACGACGCTCGGGCATGTAGTCATCGAGAATCTGCTCGCCAGTGCGCCCTTGCAAAATAAAATCGAGTTTCCAGGCCAGGTTGAACGCGTCGCGCATGCCTGTGCACATGCCCTGCCCCATAAACGGCGGCATCAGGTGCGCGGCATCACCGGCCAACATGACCCGGCCTTTACGCCACTCGCTGGCGATCAATGAGCGGAAGTTATAGACAGTCTTGCGCAGCAATTCGCCTTGTTCAGGCTTGATCCAGCGCGACAACAGGGACCAGACTTGTTCATCGGATTGCAACTGCTCCAGGCTTTCACCCGGCAGGCGCATAAACTCCCAACGACGGTTGATCGGGCCACCGGGAACCATGGTGGTCGGGCGGCTGGGATTACACCACTGAGCGAAGTCCGGCACGTCGACGATAAAGCCATTCTTGGGGCGCACGTCGACCACCAGCCAGTCTTCACTGAAGCCTAGGTCGTTCCACTGAACGCCCATGGCCTTGCGCACGAAACTGTTGGCGCCATCGGCACCGATCACATAGCGCGCGCTGAGATTCTCGTGCTGCTGGGGCTGGTCGGGCTGAATACCGGCGGTGGTGCGCAAGTGCAGTTCGCACTGCTGCTCACCGGTTTGCAGCTCGGTCAGTTCCCAGCCTCGGCGCAGAGTGACATTAGGGTATTGAGCAGCACGTTCGCTGAGCATCAGTTCCAGTTCGGGCTGGTTGAAGAAATAGCCGAACGGACCTCCGGAGATGGATTTAGCGGTCCAGTCGAATTGCGTCAACAGCTCCCAATCAGCGTTGAACCACTGATAAAGGCAGCCCTGGCGGGACAGTGGATCGATACTCTCACGTAGTCCCTGAGACTCAAGCACGCGGCGGATCTCGTGGTCGTAGCACACAGCACGCGGCTGAGGGTAGACCTCTGGCCAACGCTCGATAACCAGCACACTGTGGCCTTTACGCGCAAGGAGCATGGAGAGTAATTGCCCAACCGGGCCAAATCCGACTACCGCAACGTCAAATAGATTGTTCTGCATGGTGTCCTCGTTATTTTTCTTATTAAGCTTCTGCTCAGGGAAAGCCAGTTCACGAGGAAGATGAGTCAATTTTGGTGCCAAGCCGGAAAAATAACTAACTAATTGAATTACATAGATATTAATCAAACTACAAAAATAAGAAAGGATGTGGAATTGAAGTAAATTCGACACCCTTAATGAAGTTTCAACACACTTAATGAAGTTTCAACTGTTGCCGCTGACCGAAAACTGACCCAGTAAAGGCTGTCGCAGGCTGGCGGCGATCTTGCGCACGGACAGGCCTGCATCGAACTTTAGGCGTAGTACCTCTCGGATTTTACGCATGGATAAGTGACCGCTTCAGGCTGTGTTTCAGACATTGTCAGCTTTGAACTGAGCGGCAACGTTTGTGCCCAAACCGCTTGGGGGATCTGATCCAATTTCCCGCTGGAACCAAGGCCAGCTTTTTTTCGACCCTGACCCGCCTGGCCTTCTATTTCGCGTAATGCTAGGGCCTGCTCACCTTGACGCAGGTGCTCACATATCAAGGAACATGGCGACCATCACGTCCAACTTGTCATAACAGGTGCATACCCGTCGATATGCCTTGATCCTACGAAACAAGCGCTCCACCTCATTGCGCTCGCTATACGCTTGAACTGAAAGCGAGTGATATGCATGCAGGTGCTGGATTATCAGCGTTACCGCAGGCACTCATAATTTTCGTGAACACGCCTAGAACACTGCTAGTGTTTTAATTGGTTGGTTGGTTGCTCTGTTAGATGACTCATCTCAAGCTATCAAAATAGAAGCTTTTACTTTTGCTTAGGCAACCAAGGCACGCCATTGATGTGGCTGCCGCCATCGACAAACAGTGTATTGCCTGTCACATAACGGCAATCTTCGCTGGCCAGAAACAATGCTGCACCGCCGATGTCGCGCTCGGGGTCGCCCATATAGCCCATGGGATTCAGCCGCAGCATATCGGCTGCGTTGTCAGGCTGGGCGGTTGCGAACTTTTGATATGCCTCGGTGTTTGCCCCGGGGCAAATGGCATTGCAGCAAATACCGTAGGCCGCCCACTCGCGCGCGGCGGTGCGTGTGAGAGTGCGCAGCGCCTCCTTGGCCATGTTGTAGTCCACCGAATAGGGGTGGGCGTTGACGCCGTTGAGCGAGCACATATTGATGACCCGGCCCCAGCTGCGCTCCTTCATACCGGGAAAGATCGCCTGCATGGCCCACAGTGCTGATTGCGTGCCAATGCGCCAGGCCCAGTCGGCGTCCAAATCGGTCAGCGTGTCCACACTAGTAAAGCCGGATGGGCTATTAGGGCGGCGGCCCCAGGCATTGTTAACGAGAATGTCTACACGGCCAAAGTGTTGTTGGGCTGCGCCCACCATGCCTTGTACAGCAGTACGTTCGCTCACGTCTGTGGTATCAAAGCCTACCTTCACACCAAATTCAGATCGGATTTCTGCTGCAGCGGATTCACCTGCTGCAGCATTTATATCCGCCAGCCATAGCGAAGCTCCTTCAGCTGCGAAACGACGGGCCAGGCCTTTGCCAATGCCGGCTCCTGCGCCGGTAATCAGGGCCACACGGCCTTGCAGTCTTTTCATCTGATGTCTCCGCTTTGTGGTGGGCGGTTTTGCGCCGGTACAAGTCACTGTGCGCGGAGGAGCACCGTGTGGAATCGTTAAATTGGACTAGGGTCTGTTCACATTAACGTAAGTGCTCAAAGATCAAGGCGATATCACGAACGTGGCGAACCTCACGCCCAGCTCGTTATAACGGGTGACTGCTAGCGCTGCGAAACAGACGTTAGTCGACGAAACTCGAACGACAGCAATGGGTCGGGTAGCGACAGTCAAGCATCGACCGTCACTATCGATAGTCAGACTTCCGTTTGCTCCGCCATTGCCAGGGCATCATCGACCTCGATTCCCAGGTATCTGACAGTGCTTTCAAGCTTCGTATGACCACGCAGGAGTTGAACTGCTCTCAGGTTCTGGGTCCTGCGATAGATCAACGAAGCCTTGGTTCTCCTAAGCGTGTGGGTTCCTTAGAAAAAAGGCACTGGCGATTATCGCCAGTGCCTTTTTTCTGTCTTCCGGTTTTGATCGGCAGTTTATCAAGGGGCTTCAAGCACCCCGGCAGCAGCTGCTCGTTCGGTAATTTTCTGCGATGCCAAGCGCATGAGTTCCAATAGCTTGCTCTGGTCGATCAGTTCGAAGCGCGCGGTCGAAGTGACAAGCGCCAAAGCCGCATAACTATCCTTTGCCGAGAGTTTGACCGGGACGGAAATGGATGAGATGCCGGCCTCAAGCTCATCATTGGAAATGTAAAAACCTTCGCGACGGATTCGGGACATGGCTTCCTGAAAATCCTTCCAGTTCGTTCCCAGACCAATCTGGCCGATTTCTTCGACGTGCTGCTCATAAAGATTGCGAAGCTTGCGCGCCGGCAGGTTGGCGATGATCACTTTGGGGGCGCTGCCTTTGAACAGCGGACGAGGTCGGCCTCGACCGTAGGTCAGTTGCAGATCCTGAGGCACGCCTTCATGGTGCAAGTCGAGAAAAACGGGGCCGTCCATCCGCGACAGAATGCAGCGGCAGTCGGTTTTCTCGACCAGTTCACGCATGATCGCAATGCTGATCTCCAGCAGCGGATCAGAGCTGCGAATGATGTAATCCAACAAAGCGATCCGCGGCCCCAGTGCGTAAGAACCGCCATTGAGACGTTGCAACAGACCCGCTTGCATCAGCTCCTTGACGTAGCGATAACCCGTCGGCGTCGAGCAACCGATGGCGTCGGAAATCTGCTCGGCGTCTAGTTTCGGCTGCTCGGCACTGAACAGGTTCAGTACCGAGAGCATGCGGCTAAGGCTAGTCATGCAGGCTCCAGAGAAAAATCTCATTGTAGCGCCTGGCGTCGTTCGGGATGGTCATTGAATGCTCATCAAACGTTCCATTTTTTTCTCCCATTCATTTCTCTGGCAGAACCCTGGCAGCGAGCGCGCATGCTGCTCGACAAAGCCCATCAATGCATCGTCGCCCAAGTTCATGTCCACCGGAACTTTCATCGGTTGGCTGACGTACCAGGGTGTGTCGATGAACAGTTCTAGACGGTTGCCTTCCGGGTCCCGCACGTAGAACGAAATCGCATTGCCGTGGGTAATCGCGTCAATATCGGGGGCTCCCGTCTCGACAAATTTCCGATGAATCTCTTTCAGGGTGCTCAGCGAATCGGCGGACAGTGAGATCTGATTGATGGGGTTGTAGGGGATCTCAGCAGGTCTACCGCTGGCCAGGACAATTTGATGGTGCGTGCGAGGGTCGCGGCTGAGAAAGACCAGGTTGACCAGCCCCTGTGGGCCTTGAAGCGATCCGCGGTCAGTCACGGAGAAGCCCAGAAATTGCGTATAGAAGCTTTCCATGTTGGCGAGGTCATGGACGTAAATGCCCATGTGATTGAAAGAAAGACCCGTTCTGCTTGTCATTTTTATCACCATTTAATAATTGTGTTGACGTTAATCTAGCTTGAGTGCAGGATTTGCTCAACAAATTATCGTTATTTGATAAAACAATGGGTGGTAGTCGAATGAAACTGGTGAGCTTCGTAGTCTCTGGCAAGGCAAGCTTCGGCGTGGTCGAGGATGGCAATATTTATGATCTGGGCCTGCGTCTGGCAGACAGTTACGCAGACCTCAAGGACTTGATTGGCGCCGACGCTTTGGCTCTGGCAGCCGCAGAAGTCGGCAAAGGTGTACCTGAGTATCGTCTCGACGATGTGGTGCTTTTGCCGGTGATTCCGAACCCGGAGCAAATTTTTTGCATCGGCCTGAATTACGCCGACCACGTTGCCGAAACCCAGCGCCAGTCCACCGAACGCCCCATGATTTTCATGCGCGTCCCAGCCTCACAAGTGGGCCACAACCAGCCCATGTTGCGCCCTGCTGAATCGGAGAAATTCGACTACGAAGGCGAGATCGCAATCATCATTGGCAAGGGCGGTCGCCGTATCAGTGAAGAGGACTCTTGGGATCACATCGCCGGTTATGCCTGCTACAACGATGGTTCGATTCGAGACTGGCAGCTGCATACGGCGCAGTGGGGGCCGGGGAAAAACTTCTATCGCACGGGCAGCTTCGGGCCGTGGATGGTCACCGCCGATGAAATTCCGGCGAATGCCGAGATGACGCTGGTCACCCGACTCAACGGCGTAGAGTTGCAGCGCGCCGCCACGCCGCAACTCATTCACAGCATTCCCAAGTTGATTGCCTACATCTCGACATTCACGCCATTGAGCCCGGGTGACGTCATCGTGACCGGCACGCCAGGCGGTATCGGCCTCAAACGCACACCGCCGTTGTTCCTCAAGCCAGGTGATGTGGTGGAGATCGAAGTCGATCGAATCGGGACTTTGGTCAATACCGTGGAGAATGAACTCTAACCCTTGGGCAAGGCCCGGCGCGCCGCGGCTTCCTGCCTAGCGGCCGCCCATCGGCAACGTGATTATGATGAATAACAATAAATCTCTTATCGATACCTCTGCTTGTGAATATGACGTCGCGATAATTGGCTTCGGGCCCACGGGGGCCGTACTCGCCAACCTGTTGGCCCAATCGCAATTGAAAGTGCTGGTGCTAGAACGCGAAGCGGATGTGTTGCAACTGCCCCGTGCGATCCGTTTTGATGCGGAATGCATGCGAGTCTTCCAGACCATTGGCCTGACCGACACGCTGCTGGAACAGGTCAGCGCGGCGCCTGGCATGAAATTCGTGAATGCCCAGGGCGATCTGTTGATCGAATGGCAGCGCCCCACAGAAATCGGCAGCCATGGCTGGAGTTCCTGCTACCGGGTTCACCAACCTGAACTTGAGCACGCACTGCGCCAGCGACTGACGCAAAACCCGCTGCTGCACATCAAGACGCGTCATGACGTCTTCGCCCTCGCGCAACACGAAGACCACGTCCGTATCCAGTTTGAAAACATGCGCAACGGTGAACTACTGGCCGCTAATGCACGCTATGTCGTGGGATGTGACGGTGCTCGCTCGCTGGTTCGACGGCTCATGGGTTCGTCGCTCAGTGATCTGAAATTGCACGAACGCTGGTTGGTCGTGGATCTACTGTTAAAGCGGCCAATGCCCGAGTTGGGCGAATACTCGATCCAGTACTGTGACCCGCAACGACCGTCCACCTACATCTGTGGCGCAGGTGAACGCCGCCGCTGGGAGATCATGGTCATGCCAGACGATGACCTGGCGAAGATCAACACCCCCGAATGGTTATGGCAGCAATTGTCGCGCTGGATTACACCCCGGGACGCAGAGATAGAGCGGTCGGCGATCTACATGTTTCACTCCGTGGTCGCTCACCAGTGGCGTAATGGCCGGTTGTTGCTTGCCGGGGATGCGGCTCATCAAACTCCGCCCTTCATGGGGCAGGGCATGGCCGCCGGTATCCGTGACGCCGCCAATCTGGCCTGGAAGCTGCGCGACGTTATCAACGGCAACGCCGCGGATTCACTGCTCGATACCTACGAGTCGGAGCGCAGCCCGCATGTGAAAGAGTTTATTGAGGGCGCCGTCCGTTTTGGCGAAATCATCCAGACGACGGATCTGCAGGCCGTTGCCGACCGCGACACTCTGTTATCCAGCGCGATCGAAAATTTCCGCACACCCGAACCGAGGCTCGGCCCCGGCGCCCATGATGAATGCACTCAAGGCATCTGCGCACAGATCGCGCCGCAATTCAGCCTCGAGAATGGCGAATTGATCGACAACCATGTTGGCTATCAACATGTCCTGCTGGTGACCGAACAAGCGGCGTCAGCGGTGAGCGATCATCGATGCGCCGTGTTGCAAGGGCAGGCTATCCAAGCATGGCTGCAGTCCGTCGGCGCCTGTGCAGTGTTGGTTCGCCCTGATCGCTATGTCTTTGGTCTGGCGCATAGCCCTTCGGAAATAACCGCACTTCTCGATCGTGCCTTTACTGGCGGAACGAGATCGTCGATTGAACCTCAGCAACAGAGGCAGTCCGCCAGCCACTGATCCCCTAAGCGCAAAGATCCATACTGGGCGGCGACATGCAACGCGCCGCCCGGAAGCACCAATACAAAAACAATATGCATGCCTGAAGCGTGCCGGAGTGCTCAACAATGCAAAGTCAGAAATCCATCACGATGGACTCGGCGACGATTGTTCATGATCCCGAAGAGATTCAAATGGTCACGTCCGTGATGACGAAGGTGTCCCGACGATTGCTGGGATTCCTGTTCATTCTGTTCATGTTTTCCTTCCTGGACCGAATCAACATCGGCTTCGCCGGGGCTTCCATGAGTAAGGACCTGGGCCTTAGTGCTGCCGCCTTCGGCTTGGCCAACACGGTGTTCTATATCGTCTACATCACCTGCGGCATTCCCAGCAATCTGATGCTGGAAAAAGTCGGGGCGCGCCGCTGGATTGCCTTGCTCGTGGTGGCCTGGGGTGTGGCTTCCACCTGCACAATGTTCGCCCGAGACGAGTACAGCCTGTATGCGCTGCGTGTACTCGTGGGAATTACCGAAGCGGGTTTCTTGCCGGGCATGCTGCTGTATATCAGTCGCTGGTTTCCCGCTAGTCATCGCTCACGGGCCAATGCCAAGTTCATGATTGCAATGCCTGTGACGGCTATGCTCGGCTCTATCGTTTCGGGTTTCCTGCTCGACCTGGATGGTCTTCTGGGCCTCAAGGGCTGGCAGTGGCTGTTCATGCTCGAAGGTCTGCCCTGCGTATTCCTCGGTGTGTTGGTGTGGCTGCGTCTGGATGATGATCCCGCCCAGGCGAAATGGTTGTCGGATAAGGAAAAAACCGTCCTAGCCAACCTGATGGAAAAAGATCGCCGGGAAGCCCGGGTTTCAGGTCAGACATTCGACTCCAAGAAGTTGATTCACCAGTTGCTGTCACCTGCCATCATCAAGTTCGCGCTGTTGTACTTCTGTATGGTCACCACCATGGGCATGGTCAATATCTGGGGGCCGCAGATGATTGCGGGTTTCAACACCGGCAGTAGTAACGTCGCCACCGGTGTGTTGGTGGCGATACCGCAACTGTTCACGATCATGGCGATGCTGTGGTTGGGCTGGCATTCGGACAAGTATCAGGAGCGCAGACTGCACACGCTGTTCCCCCTGTTGATAGGCGCCTTGGGGTGGTTGAGTGTGGCCTGGATTCATTCACCGGTTCTCCAACTGATGGGTATCACGCTGGCCTCGGCGGGTGCATTTGGCGCAATGACGGTGTTCTGGGCATTCTCCGATCAGAACCTGTCGACCCAGGCTAAGGTCGTCGGCATCGCTTTCATCAATGCTTTCGGCAATGCGGCGACCATTGTCAGCTCCTTGATGGTCGGCGTACTCAAGGACATCACCCACAGTTTTACCGCTGGGTTGATCTATGCCGCTGTCCTGCTAATGATCGGCGCGCTGATTACCCTGACTCTGTCCAGAAACAAGGTTTCAACGCTCAACGACTGAGA
>Ga0302171_10000043_pt1 | contig 21783 bp, 19 predicted proteins | sample I_Fen_N2_2_FD_193495 | JGI IMG/M metagenome (GOLD analysis project Ga0302171, IMG submission 193495) | Peat permafrost microbial communities from Stordalen Mire near Abisko, Sweden - I_Fen_N2_2 | ecosystem: Environmental > Terrestrial > Soil > Wetlands > Permafrost | place: Sweden: Abisko... | reverse complement strand
AGCAATTCCATTTTACAAGAGAAATGCAAAAGTTCTTTTCCGGAGAGAAGAGATTGAAGCCTGGTTATTGGCCAACCGCATTCAAACCGTCGAAGAATTTATCGAGGAAAAAGAAAACAAGCTTTCTAATGGGAGGACAAGCCGATGAACTTCAAAGAGCACTTTGAGAAATTTGAAGCAGATCTTCGGAAGAAAATGCTCGATGATGAAACAATTATAGAATCATTGAAGGAAGTCAGTCAGAAGCACGAAAAACTACTTGAACGATTAGATAATTTAATGCTCGAATTGAATAAGAACCGGAAATTACCCACTGACCCCTTTTTCTCAAATGATGAATTTATGGACTTAATGAGAATCAGTGTTCGCACTGCTCAACTATGGAGAGACCAGGGATTGATTAGTTATTCTCAGATTAGTGGGAAAATTTATTATCGAATGTCAGATATTCAGCAGCTATTGGATGAGAACTATCACAAATCAATAAAAAAGGCAAGAAAGCCATGATAGAAGAAAAAGAAGCCCCTTCGAACGTTGCAGTATCCGAAGAGGCAAATAAACCAGGGCAGAACAAAACTACAAATTTCATTCAAAAGCTAAAAGCTGAGATTCATGCTAACAGTCTGAATTCAGATGCAAATGATACCGCTTTCCCTATCAATGGACTACCTCAGGTTATTCTTGACTTTGCTTTGGAAATTTCAGAAGTTTATGGAGTGCCTATTGAATTTCCGGTCATGTCAGCCTTGTGTGCCATAAGTGCGGCAACAAGAAAGAAGTTTGTTATAGACAGCGGCAAATATAAGAACTTTGGCCAATTGTGGGTTATGTTGGTTGCGCCTCCCGGAGTCGGTAAAACCGAACCGGTTGCAGCCGCATTCCGTCCTTTACAAAAAATGGACAATGCCAGCTACGATGATTATCAACTGGAACTAAGCCGTTGGAAAGCGGAATGTGCAGAAGCAAAACAACTCAAAAACCAGGAACCTGAAAAACCATTTTTCAAACAATGCCTGATTGATGACTTCACACCCGAGAGTTTATACCAAACCATGTTCCGAAATAACGGATCCATATCGCTCTATCGGGATGAATTATCAGGTTGGTTTGCCGACTTTGGCAGGTATAACAAAAATGGTGAGATCAGCCGGTATTTATCTATTTTCAATAATGCACAATTCTGTATCAACAGAAAAAGTGAAGAACCACTTCAGATTCCAGAACCTTTCCTGACCATTTGTGGCACAATACAGCCCGAAGTATTAACTATTGCATTGAGCAGTAACACGCTTAAAGAAAATGGGTTTGCAAGTCGCTTCCTGTATGTATATCCTAAAGAAGTCAAGAAGCAAAAGTATTCTGAAAGAACACCCGATAAAACTATTGTTGACCGATACGAAAAACTGATTACTCATTGCTATTATCTGTCAAGAGTTGAAAATCCATTCACACTTTCTGCAGAAGCAAAGGAGCTGTTTATTCAGTACGCCAACCAAACAACAGATTTAGTGAATAGTTGCTCAAATAACTTCGTGCGTGCGACCTATGCCAAGATGGAGATTCAGGTACTACGGTTAGCCCTCATTATTCAAATTATCCGGGGTATTTACGATAATATCGAATGGCAACAAGGAATGATAACAAAAGAGGCAATGCAATATTCTATTAAGCTTTGCAACTACTTTAATTCAAAAATACTTCTTGTTGATAATAGTAACAGTCCAACAAAAATAACTCCTTCTGAAGCTATAAAAACAATTCAAAAAGAATATGGCATTAAGAACAAACAAGCATTTGCAGATTCCATTGGAATCTCACGGCAATACGTATCAAAAATCTGCAACGAATAATGACATTGATAACTACTGACTGTTTACTGATAACTGTACTCGGTTGCGAAATTGCGGTTGCGGTCAGCCGAAACGCCTTACCAGTAAAGCTTTCAGAAGAAATGCTCCGCAACTAGAATAAAAATAAAATACTTCAAAAATACATGTAAGTTGCGGTCAAAAACACGTCATTCCATTTAAATAAAGGGACATACTACATATCACACCGCAACCACCATAAGTCTACATTTCACTATCAATTGTCAACTATCAACTAACTGAAATGAACTATCCTCACCCCTACCTCCAACCATACAAAGGCAAAGATACTCGCCACGATTGTCCATCATGCAAAGCAAAACTTAGTTTCACGCAGTATTTAGATGGCAACACACACAAACCCATTCATGACATTGTAGGCAAATGTAACCGTGAAAGCAAATGCGGTTATCATTACACCCCCAAGCAATATTTCATGGATAATCCAACAGCCGATCATCGTCGAAACGAGGCATGCCTCGTCTCAAAACCTCCCCTCTCCTCTAGGAGAGAGATCAGGGGTGAGGTGCCTTTCTTCTACGTCGAAAAGTCAGCAAGCTACAAAAGCAATTTTGTACGCTTCCTGTTCGACAATTTTTCAGACGAACAAATACGCAATGTTGCTGAAAATTATGCTTTAGGAGCAACCAAATCAAAAGAAGTAATCTTTTGGCAAATCGACATTACAGGCAAAGTTCGCACCGGAAAAATCATGCAATACAACCCTGCTACAGGCAGACGCATTAAACACGAAAGTGGTGCAATTGATTGGGTACATAACAAATTAAAAAAGTCTGGTTATTTACCTGAAGATTTCAATTTGCAACAATGCTTCTTTGGGGAACATTTATTGAAAATTTATCCAGGCAAGTCCGTCGCAATTGTCGAAAGCGAAAAATCAGCTATCATTGCCAGCTGTATAATGCCGGAATTGATTTGGCTTGCAGCCGGAAACCTGAACGGATTGTCCATTGAAAAATGTCAGGTACTAAAAGGGAGAGATGTAATGTTATACCCAGATTTGGGAGCTTTTGAAAAATGGAAAGAGAAAGCTCAAATACTTAACTCTCTTTTCCCCTCAAACTCTCAAAAAGTCCATTTTCTTTCTCCATATGGAGAAAGTCCCCACAGGAGGATAGAGCTTGGAGAAGGGTCAGGAGTAAGGTACAAAATATCTATTTCAACTTTATTAGAAGACGAGGCCACAGACACCGACCGTACCAATGGATTAGATATTGCTGATTTTATTATTACAGAACTTAAATCTCCCCTCTCCTCAAGAAGAGGGGTCGGAAGTGAGGTCTTGCCGGAAATTCAAACCTTCTTCAGCCCAACACTACAATCAATGATTGAAAGGAGTAATGCGTTATTAAATTTAATCAACACATTAGACCTGGAAGAAATTTAGTCCTGAATAACCAACCTAATATATAGTGAATTATAAAATACTTCTCTATTTCTATTGTGCTGCTATTTATATTGGGACAGGTTTAATCATTGCCATTGTAACCGGTTGGATTATTGGCAAGCTGAAGCTTGAACACTGGGTGGAAGAATGGGTGTATGCTACCAAATTAAGTGAAGGTGATGGGGAAGATGAAGAAATCACTTTTTCTCAACGAATTACTATGGGCTATAATGCAGTAAAAGAAATAGTCGGCAAAGTTTGGTTATATGTGGCATTTGGCATTTTGGTCGGTGCAGGTGCACACGGTTACGTCCCTGCTGAATTTATGGCTTCATTTATGGGCAAAGATGTATGGTATGCTGTTCCATTGTCGGTTTTGATTGGCATTCCGTTGTATTCCAATGCTGCCGGAATTGTTCCAATTGTTTCGGTATTGATTGAAAAAGGTGCTTCGCTTGGAACTGCCTTAGCATTTATGATGTCGGTGATTGCTTTGTCGTTGCCCGAAATGATTATTCTTCGAAAAGTATTGAAAATGCCACTTATATTGACTTTTATAGCCATTGTTGGTGCTGGAATTATGATAGTTGGTTTTCTATTCAACTTTCTGTTTTAGAAAATATAGGTAGATAGTAAAATAAGCTCAGCAAAATACTGTAGTTTAAATAGTTATTATTTTATATTTCGTTTAAAAATACTGAAAAGGGAGGACGTCCAATCCTCCCTGTCAGTATTATACTTCTATAATGTGTACGGTCAACCTAAAGTTCAATGCTTAGATATCCCTTTTTCTGTAGTTGAAAATCATAGAGCAGCCCGTTATCAACAACTTTTACTTGCTTGGGAATAGAATCCTTATTCATGTTGAATTTGCTTAAGGATAAACCGCAAGCAATTAACTTGACAGATTCTTTATCAGCCATCTCCAGTACAGGCAGAATTTTCTCTCCTTCAGTTAAGCCGGTCACTGCCTTACCACATAACACTACTTCAAACTTTCCGAAATTCGGTCCATCTTCTTTAGCTAATCCTTTTGCCGCAAGAATGATGGGTTTAAGTTGTTCAATATTACTTGTGATAACGATGTAGTTTCTTTTTGTTTGTGCAAAAGTCTGATTTGCAAAAAGGCCAAAGAATAAAGCGATTGTTATTAAAATATATGATTTCATTTTCTTGATTTTTTTATAAATGGTTGATTATAGACCTACGTTGCTTTTCCATTCAGCACCGCTTATGTCTGTTAGTGTGAGTTGATACATACCGGCTGATAAGCTATCCGGCTGAGCTATATCTATATTTATTGTGGCTTTGGCCCCGAGAGGAATAATTAAACTATGAGCTCCCGGTTTTACTTTTTCGATATAGTCATTTTTTATATTCCTAACCGGAAAATGTGCCAGTTCCTCCCCGTTGAGTTGCAGTACGGTTTTACCATCTTTGTTTTTCAGATTGATTCCGATAAGGAACGAACCGTAGACATCAACTCCCTCTACCCTGAAAACGGTAAATGATAACCGGCTTTTATGTATGCTGGCATCCGTAATTTCTATTTTGGGCTTTACGGATTTGTTATGCAATGTTCCCCAAACTCCACCGGAAAAATACTGATTAGTGAAGAGTGTTACAAACAGAATAAGCAGGGAACCTGTCAGCACTGCTTTATTGAGCTTATTGAAAGACATCGGTAATTCTCCCGACCCGATCCATCTAAACCATTTTTTACGGGTTATTTTATAGTTGCGCACCGAAAGCCAATGATCCAACGAATAATGACTACTTCCTGTCAGGAAAATAGTAAAGCCGGAGGCAATACCGAGCACACCGATTTGCCATTCATCCAGGCAAGTAGTTCCTAACCATCCGGAACCCAGTAATATTCCCATAGCCAGACTAAAGACTCCAACACTCATTAATCGTGTAAAGAATCCAAACATGAATAGAAGCCCTACTATGCCTTCAATAATGGTAAATGCCGCCATAGCCCACCATAACAATTCAGGATGGGTGACCAAATGGTGAATGATTGGTTTTATACCAAGGGCATTAGGCAGAAAAGTATTAAACTTTCCGCCAATATAACCCGCAACCTCCGGATCTAATTTATACTCAAGAACCAACCGCCTCCAGAATGCCGAGAAGTAGGTCCATCCCACTACCAGTCTCAAAGCCAGAGTAAATAATCCCGGATATTTATAAGACTGATTGACAATTTTATCAATATTATTTTTCATTTTTTATATAGTATGATGAAGCCTCAGAATATGTACGATACACGATTCTATTCCCGGAGAATCTTTAAAGATTCCGGGAGAGGCAGTATGATTTTAGAAATTTTTATACCAAATAGTTACAAAAAGGTCTAAACCCAGAGTTTCATCTTTTTATATAAAATGTAGATAGGGATTTTGTCGGAAACATAATAGCCAAAATAAGCAGGAGCTAATTGCTGTTTAGTTTCCTTGGGGACGTTGATAAATAAATTCGATACCGGAACTATGTAATCCGCTGAAAAGTTCAACTCTTTTTGGGGAGTTTCGCTCGGGAGGTAAATGCAATTCGAGACTCCACAGTACGATGGCACCCGAACAGGTACAGTTGTTTTAGACGGGTTAAGCTGATTGGTGACAGGAATATTCAATTCCACCAAAACAGCCTTTCTAACCGTGCACGACGAAAACAGAGTCAATAAAGATAACAATACCAGAAAAGGTAGGTTGCACTGTTTTTTCATCTTATCTTATTGCTGGAAATCAGTCTTCTATTTTTGAGTTCGTTCATTTAAAATGCCGGTATTCTTTGTCACACCATCGCTTGCAAAAGTAATCAATTTTTATACATGCTTTAAATGCCCAAACAAAAAAACCGGCACAAGGTTCAATTACTGTAGGTTCTTTATCCATTTTTAGCCAACAATAGCAGTTAAGTTTTGGTTTTGTTCAACGTGAGTAGTAACAAAAGTTAGTGAATTAAAATGGTTCTTCAAAAAAAACAGAAGATAAACAGCAAATAGTATCCGCTTCAACCCGCTTGGAAAATAGTATTGACAAAATGAAGTATCCAATTAATTATCCTTTTTGACACAGTTTATTGAATAGACCCGAATAGATCCGTTAGAATATACATTGTTAGAGCTAAAAGGTACATTGTAGAAGTTAGAATATACATTGTAGGACCTAAAAGCTACATGCTAAGAGTTAGAATATACATTGTATCAGGTCTAAAAAATCCTGCATCATCCTATTGCTGAAAGACTGTCTGAAAATTTGTGCAATAATGAGTAGAAATACTTACGTAAACTGCTTAAAACATATAGTTTGTGGAAACTTAACCTACAATTTTGTATAAATCATCAACAAAGTACCGGATTCGGTCATAAGCGTAATAATTCATGTGCAAGATAGAATTGCCCGTTAATTCACTTATTTCGGGAAACGAAAGCCACAAGGCCTTTTTTGTTTTCTCAAAGCAGTCATGCGTCAATTCGTTTACCTCATCCATCATTTCCAATGCCGGAGCGAGCGCTTCGGTAACTTCAGCATGATATTCAGGGGGGATTTTCTCCAGTCGTTTTTGCAAAAATTGTTTTTTAGCCTCTTCGTCGTGGCGGGGTGGAACCCCGAATTTGGTACTGTCTTCTTCCATATCATCTACGCCATCGTGTACCCGCTTAAACATAAACTCGCAGATATCATTGGTACAGCGTATGGCTTTTCCCCTGATTAAATCACGTAGATCAGTACTCAGATTACTTATTTCAGGGAAATGCTGTATAGCTACATGCTCCAGATCCAGCACAAGCGGATCAATAAACTTATCTTTTCGTACCTTTTCTATTTCTATCATCTCCAGCAATTTGCCGGCTTCTTCTAAAAATTTATCGCGTGCATCCATAAAAGGGATGATTAAAAGTATAATGTAGTCTAGCTACTTTAAAATTGCTTTCTTTTATTTGATTTTCAGGACTTCTCTGCCTTGATTATTTCCGTCAATATTGGGATAATCCACAGTTTATGGACAAACAAAAAATGGCACTTGTAAGTTGTAGTTCCCTTCAATTTTGGGATAGTCCACAAGTAGATTACATGAAGTTCCTGAATGAGAAAAGTTGTAGTTCCCTTCAATATTGGGATAATCCACAGTGTTTATTATCAGGATGTATTTGTGGCAATGTTGTAGTTCCCTTCAACATTGGGATAATCTACAGTATTGTCCAAATAGTCCCAAATGTCCCCCTAGTTGTAGTCCCCTTCAATATTGGGATAATCTACAGTACTCTAAATATTTATCCCGGCATCCGAAATGTTGTAGTTCCCTTCAATATTGGGATAATCCACAGTGTTTATTATCAGGATGTATTTGTGGCAATGTTGCAGTTCCCTTCAACATTGGGATAATCTACAGTATTGTCCAAATAGTCCCAAATGTCCCCCCTAGTTGTAGTCCCCTTCAATATTGGGATAATCTACAGTATGAACAACCTTGATGCATATATGGCTTACGTTGTAGTTCCCTTCAATATTGGGATAATCCACAGTCGACGCCGTTATACATGCCGCCTTGTCCTCGTTGTAGTTCCCTTTAATATTGGGATAACCCACAGTAATTAAATTATTAGAAAGCTATGGCAACTCGTTGTAGTTCCCTTCAATATTGGGATAATCCACAGTTCATATTAAAACAACTTATCAAACAATAAGTTGCAGTTCCCTTCAACATTGGGATAATCCACAGTTTAAATTAGACGAGGCTCAGGAACTTAGGTGTTGTAGTTCCCTTCAATATTGGGATAATCCACAGTTATTATCTTTGTATATCAATTTAAAAGAAGTTGTAGTCCCCTTCAATATTGGGATAATCCACAGTCTATCGTATAGAAGTAAAATAGTAGATACAGTTGTAGTTCCCTTCAATATTGGGATAATCCACAGTATGTGTTCAATCAGTGCCCACCTTCCGTTGGTTGTAGTTCCCTTCAATATTGGGATAATCCACAGTTTATATGTTTATAGGCAGTATTGGTAATTCGTTGTAGTTCCCTTCAATATTGGGATAATCCACAGTACATCCATCGCTAATTACACAGGACAATACGTTGTAGCTCCCTTCAATATTGGGATAATCCACAGTAGAGTATTTGTATTAATCAGAATTACAAATACTTTTGCGCTAAAAAGCTTTGCAAAGTTACGATAATACAGCGTATATACAATTCCATCTGCTATTTTTTCATTTCTAATAAACTGCGGCACATATTGCAATAAACTGTCATTACTTGATTGGTTGTGTATTGATATTCCGGTTTATCTTTGGCAGTAGACCCCAAGTGGTAGATTTTCTTGGGTTCTATGCTTTCTACCACCAGTTGATGATCGGTATTGAGTTTTAGTTTCAATATCATGCCGTGTTTTTCGAACAGGTCAATAAAGGCTTTCGAAACCGCATTTTTTAGTTTGCGGCCGTAATGTAGCAATTCACGTAGTTCGTTTATCAGATCAAGCAAAGCAAAGTCAGCGGCATCTTTTGTTAGGTAATTAAAGTGAGCAATGTGGTTACGCACTTTTGTATATTTATCGGATAGGAAAAGCTTGTTGTAATACTCCTGTTTATCCTTTAGTCTGGGCAAACCGCCATCAAAGCTCAATGCATCTGTACCTTCTTTTGCTGCTGTATATTTAGTTATATACTGAAAGTCACGTTCCCACAAAGCCACAAATCCGGCCATACGTCCAAGTATGTCGATGGTGAGGTGGTGAAGGTGATTAAGATGTACAAAATGTAGCTTGTTGTCGAGCCAGTTGTAATTATTAATCTCTATGCAGTTATTTATGTAATCAACATAATTCTTTTTGACATATTCCCGGACAAAGTTTTTTTTACTTTTCACTCTTTCCCTATCGTCTTTTTCCTTGGCTTCTACCCACTGCTGATGGAGATTGGTGTGTTTGTTTACTTTCTCTTCAATTTCCTTTTTTTGGGCACTCCATTTTGTGAAATTATCCTCCATTACCCTGAATTTAGGATTACAGGTTATTAGCTGTTCGAGCAATGCGGTGGTTCCGTATTTTACACTAAGTTCGATACCTGCATGTATTACGGGCGTTTGTTTGTCGGTTTGCACATACAGGTCGCTCCAGTTTTTGATATCAGCTCCTTGTTCAATAAACGGACGTAAGCGGGCTAAGCAGTCGGCTCCGCTGGAGTAAAGATCCCGATAATCGGTAGGCACTACATCGGCACTGAGCAGGCATATTTCTATTATCTCAAGTAGATGGTGGAAGTCGAAGTCTTTTACCGAGCCACGGAACTTAATCAGTTCGTTGCGCAGGTTGCTTAGGTGTCCGGCATCGAGCAGTTTGCAGAAAACATAAAAGGCTATATGGGTGGCATCGTCCGTTTTTGCATACTGTGCTGTTAGTTTGCAGTCGGCAGTTATGCTTGCTTCCAGTTGGTTTAGCTTGTCTGCTTTTTGCTGATTGCTATCAGTGGTGGTCAACTGCGGTTGTGGTACTTGTACAAAATCAAACTCTTTAGCCCTCAAAAAACTGTCAAAGCCTTTGATAAATACCTGTAACACGAATTTCTCGAAATTGATACGGGTTTCGTCCGTGGCTTTTTCTTCTTTCTTGTTTTGCTCCTGCATCAGTTCGCTTTGTACATACGCCATATAGTCGGCAATGCTGTCGGCTGCGGTCATGGGGCGCACTGCTTCAAAAGCAAAGGCTTTAGGGCGTTTTGAGTTTTCTGCCTGTTTTCTATTCTGTAGTTGTACAAAACCAACCGAGTCGGCAAATGCTTTTCTATCTGCCGTAAACTTGGGCAGAAACAGATTGTTGTAAATCAACTTCAACAAAAAGTAGCGGGCATTATAGGCTTCTTCTGCAAAGTTCTCTTTGCGTAAATACCGTTCGAGCATCAGTTCGTAAAAGCTTTCATCTTGTTTGGCATTTTGGTAATTAATCCCACCGTTCAATACTTTTTTAAATCCCGGAGCAAAAGGAATGGTAGAACGGCAAAGCGAAAACTGAAAAGTAGTTAGCAGCGTTTTCAGGTTTTCGACCGTATAATAACTCAGTGCGCCTCCGGTTTTGAGTTGTTGTGCAAAAGCTTCGGGTATTTTTTCAAGTTCTTTGATAAATAGGGTTTTGTAAATGCTATCAACATAATTTGTTTGCTGCTTAGGGTCTGCATCTGTAGGGTTTTCGAATTTACAGATATTGAAAATAGTAGTAAGAGCATCTTTTTTATAATGGTTTACATTATTCCGTATTTGTTGCACTGCTCCACGTATGCCCCAAAGTTGCGTTTCTTTCTCGGCTTTATTGGTCGATAAATTTTCTCCAAAAAAGAAAGAGTAAAGTTGACTGCTTATTCTTGATTTTGTGAGACTATCTATAAATTCTCTTTTACCAAGTATATCACTGATTTGCTCCTTGTCCACCATATTTCGGATATTGTTGGCAGCAAAGGCGCAAGTGCCTATCAGGTTCAGCACAAAAGCTTCGTTGGTTTTTATCCGTATCAGGTCATTGCTAGTGGTGTCGGCTTTCAGCTCGTGGTGGTTGGTTTTTCCTTGTTGAATAATGTTAGCACGTATAGCATTGACCAATTGTTTTTCAATGGTGGTCTTCAGGGTTTGTGCTTTCAGATAATGCGAAATGTCATCAGCAGTATTCCGGCGTTTCGATGTTTTAATAGGGAAATAATGCTCCAGGTATTTCACCACTTCCAGATGATAGATCGATAATTGATTGTCGGCACGGTTTACTTCGTTAGGAGCTTCGCGTGTTCCGAATATAGCAGGTTGGTGGTTTTGTAGAGCTTTCTTTAATCCACGGTGGTAAGCATTGCTGTTCATTTTTCCACGCTCATCAGCTGAAGGTTCTACTTTTTGTAACGCAGTGCAAAGCACATCGGTCATATATACCTTGTGGAAGTGGGTGAGGTCGATACTTCCGCTTGTTGTAAACTCAGTTTCCCATGCTAACAAGGCTTTCTTGCGTTTACTTAGGTTTTCAGTCAGGTCAATGCGGTTGTTTTCTATCGATTTCTTCAACAGATCACTTTTGGTTTGGATGTACCATGTCTTCCAGTCGTAATAAGGTTGAAGTTTACGTTTTTCTTGTGTTTTTACGGCTTCTACAATCAGTAGTGTGAGGTTGAAACTTTCTTCCTTACCGTTTTTCCAATACTTAACCGGTTCCTGAAACTTGTGGTTTAGAAACTGTAAGATCTCTTCGGCATTAATTTGTTTTGGAAGCTCTTGTTTTGGATATTTGAATATCTTTTCTACAATCTTATATTGGTCAAGGTTGAGTTTCTGTTTCTTTACAGTCTCAAACTTGATAATAGTTTTGTTCAGGATGCTCAAATTAAAGCTATCCATCTTTTTTACAGGAAGGATATTGTTGGTTTCATTGCTCACAGCTTGTTCTGAGTAAATGAGTTGCGCACCTGTTGTTTTACGATGAACCAAAACCATCTTGTCTTTTCCACCGTCTTTCACTTTGACTTTAGATATTCTCATAGCAGTATTTTTTATTGATTAGTTTTCCTGATTGCCAAAAAGGTATTTAATCCTTTCGATTCCACACCCCAAAGTTACAAAAATTAGTTAATCGAACAAGAAATACAAAAGATTGCAGTTTACATCAGCCACAACTACCAACTTCCGACCTACCAACTATCGGCTACCGACTACCGACTACCGACTAGAAACTACCAACTACCGACTAAATTTAGCCCAGGAGTCTGAGAATTCAAAAAAAACACTTAAGTTTGTAACTGATAAAAAAATAATAAGCTATGGATTTTCTTGATGAGATTATTGAGTTTAAAGCTTCTCAGGGCATTCGCAAACGACTTTGGGAGTTTAGTGTGGTGCGCACCTTTAAAGAGGGCGAAAACATTCTGAACGAGGGAGCATTTATCAAAAGTATTCCCATCATTGCCAGCGGAAGCGTCAGAGTAATGCGTACGCACGACGATGGACGTGAGATTTTGCTGTACTATATCAAAACGGGTGAAAGTTGCGTAATGTCTATTCTGGGTGGACTGCACAACGACACCAGCAAGGTAAAAGCTATTGCGGAAGAGGAAACCGAAATATTGTTTATCCCGAACAATGAATTTGCTTCGTTGATAAAAGATTATCCGGAGTTTCTTAGTTATATTTTCAGGTTATATCACAAACGTTTTGAAGAGTTTCTGGATATCATCAATGATATTTCGTTCAAAAAAATTGATGAACGCCTGCTTGAACTGATACAGAAAAAGGCAGATCTTTATAAAGATTCAACCATAAGCATCACCCACGAACAACTGGCCAATGAACTGGGCACAGCCCGGGTAGTAGTATCGCGACTGCTAAAACAAATAGAGGATTATGGTCTGGTGAGTTTGGGTCGCAATAAAATCACTATTTTGAAAGACTTTAAAAAGTTTATCAGTCACCGCTAATGACTGCTTTTTTGCGTAAGAATGGATTTCTTTTCTTAGTATTGTTGTCCGGTAAAACAGTAGATTCTTCACTTCGTTCAGAATAACAGATTATTACATCTTCTTTATAGGGGATGGGGTAGGTTGGCGGCTTCGCCGCCAACCTACCCCATCCTAAAACATAAAACATTGATTGTCATTTCGAACGAAGTGATAAATCTCTTAAAAAAACTTGATATATAAAGTTTACCGGACAATAATAATTTCTTAGAAAATAAAATCCTTATGTAACAAAAGTAGCAAACCAGCATTTTTTCATCCTTTACCTTTGTTCCCGAATAATAAAGGAACAATTATGGAAAGGATGAAAAATAAATTGAAAAGAATCATCATGCTGTTTTTGCTGGCTGCAGGTTTTGTATCTGCATCGGCACAAACTGGGTCCCGCTTTTTAAGCTTGAACGAGGCTGTTTCGGCTGCTCTGGCCGGCAACAAACAGGCTAAGATTTCGAAACTGGAACAGCAAATAGCTGCATCGGATTACAAAAAGTCTGATGCATTTTTCTTACCCCGGCTCAGTGCTTCGTACACGGCCATGTCAACAAACAATCCGCTGAATGTTTTCGGCTTTAAGTTGCAGCAACAATCGGTAACAGCCGCCGATTTTAATCCGGCTTTGCTCAACAACCCTTCCGCACAGAGTGATTACAGTGCAAAAGCAGATCTCACAGTACCCTTGGTCAATGTAGATCAGCTATACATGCGAAAAGCCCTATTGGCTCAAAAAGAAGCTGCCCGCTATGGAGTTGCCCGAACCAACGACTATATCACCTATGAAGTAAAAAAAGCGTATCTGCAACTGCAACTGGCTTATCAACAGAAAAAGTTGCTGGAAGAAGCTTTTAATACAGCCACATCGGTCTACAATTCCACCGAACGATTCTATGACCAGGGGCTTATCCGCAAACCGGATGTGCTGAATGCAAAGGTTTATTTAAGTGGAGTGGAAACCAAGCTGGAAAAAGCCAAAAGCAATATTTCCAATGCTTCGGATTATATCAGCGTGCTTATAGGACAAGCTACCGGCATCATCTATCAGGTGGAAGAACCGTCTGTGTCCGTTGCGGTCGATAAGGTTTTACCCTCGGAACGTGCCGACTTCAAAGCTATGGAAAAAGCGGTGCAAGCTTCGGATATGATGGTTAAGTCGGCCCGTATGTCTTTACTCCCCCGGTTAAATGGATTTGGAAACTATCAGCTGAACGATTCAAAACTGATGGGATTTAATTCCAACAGCTACCTGATAGGTGTGCAGTTGTCCTGGAGTATATTCAATGGTACCCAAACCAAACATACCATACAGTCGCAAAAACTCACAAGCGACAAATTGAAAGAACAGTTTAGCAGTCAGATGTTGCAAGCTCAACTGGAGTGGAACCAAACGAAACGAGATCTGAGTGATGTCAGTTTTGAACTTCGCCAAAACTCAGACATGGTACAGCAAGCCTCCGAAGCGTTACGCATCATAAAAGATCGCTACGAACAGGGACTTGAAAAAACACCCGATCTACTCGTTGCTCAAACCCAACTTTCAGAACAGCAACTGAACTATGCCGCCACGGTTTATAAACAAAACCTGACTATTGCCTACCTCGACTTTATTACTTCTACAAGTCTGTAGTTACAAGTCAGGTTATATGAATATTGATTTGATGAAACAGACAGTCAACCATTCACAATTACTTAGCTATTAAAATAAAAAACAAAACAGTATATTTTTATGAAACAATTTAGAAACACAGCTATTCTGCTTTTATCGGTTACGGTAGGAGCTATTTTGTCCGCTTGTTCGTCTTCTAAAAAAGAAGATACTAAAACAGAAGCCGCCGTATCGGTTGTTGTGGAAACTCCGTCATTTAATGATAATGCAGGCGTGCAGGCCAGTGGGCAGATTGAAGCCGGACAAACGGCTATGATCAGCACCCGGGTAATGGGATATATTACTTCCATTAAAGTAAAAGCGGGTGATCAGGTAAAACAAGGTCAGCTACTTGCCACCATCTCCAATGACGATTTACTGGCAAAAAGAGCGCAGGTTCAGGCTTCGGTTTCCGAAGCAGAAGCAGCTGCTAAGGTATCCGCCAAAGATTTGGATCGCTTCACACAATTATACAACAAGCAAAGTGCTTCAGCCAAGGAACTGGAAAACGTAAAGCTGCAGAATCAGTCTATGCATGCTAAGCTGGAAACTGCCCGCCAGATGCGCAATGAAGTAAATGCCATGTTGGCTTATACGCGTATTACCGCTCCTTTCTCAGGTGTGATTACACAAAAGTTTATGGAAGCGGGCAGCATGGCTAATCCGGGTATGCCTATTCTGGCTCTGGAACAAACTAAAAGTTTTCAGGCGGTGATTTCTATTCCCGAAGCCGATGTAATGAAAGTGAAAAAGAGAGGAATGGTGAAGATTACCGTAAAATCAACCGGAGATACCTTTATGGGAGCAGTTTCTGAAATAAGTCCGTCTTCTCAATTTTCGGGTGGACAATATATAGCTAAGATTGCTATCCCCGATAAAAATGCAAAAGACCTGAAAGCCGGTATGTACGTCAATGCGTTTATTGAAGCCGATGGCAAACAAAACACCGGATCATTGCTTACCATCCCGCTGGCCTGTGTCGTTACCAAAGAGGATCTTACCGGAGTATACGTGGTAGGGTCGGATAATCAGGCCTTGCTTCGCTGGATACGATTGGGTAAAACCATAGGCGATCGCGTAGAGGTGCTGTCGGGACTTTCGCCGAAAGAATCTTTTGTGCTGAAAGCGCAGGGAAGAATCTACAACGGAGCAAAATTAGAGATAACCAAATAAAGAAACGAACTAAATAATTAAGAGATGAAAGATGGATTTGCAGGTAAGATAGCAAGCGTTTTTATTCGATCGAAACTTTCGGTCTTGTTGATGCTGGCGTTTCTTTTGTTGGGAGCTTTTAGTATTTTCCTTATTCCGCGGGAAGAAGATCCCCAGATAGAAGCTCCAATGGCCGATATTATGGTGGCATTTCCCGGTGCTAACCCACAGGAGGTAGAAAGTAAAGTGGCTATTCCACTGGAAAAAATAGTATCGAATGTAAAGGGTGTGGAATATGTTTATTCCACTTCGATGAATGGGCAGATGATGCTTTCGGCTCAGTTTTACGTGGGTCAGGACATGGAGCGTTCGCTGGTGAAACTTTACACTGAGATCATGAAGAATATGGATAAGATGCCTGCAGGGGTATCTATGCCATTGATTAAAACCCGCGCTATTGACGATGTGCCGGTCATGGCTCTGACACTCTGGAGCGCTCATTACGGAGATTACTCCTTGAAAGAAATAGCCGATGCTCTTTCTACGGAGCTTAAGAAAGTGCCTGATGTAGCAGCGGTAAATATCATCGGTGGTCGTGGCAAAGAGGTAAAGGTAACGCTGGATAAAGACAAAATGGCCGGCAATAAGCTGGATATGGCTACGGTTTCCAGGTATATAGGAGGCAGTAATATGCAATCGTCTGCCGGAAATCTATTACAGGGGGACAAAGCCTTTTCGGTTCAGGCAGGCAGCTTTCTGCAAACAGCAGATGATGTGGCTAATCTGGTAGTGGGTGTAAACAATAATCAACCGGTTTACCTGCGTCAGATTGCTAAAGTAGAAGAAGGGCCTGAAACGCCCGCTCAGTATGTAAGTTTTGGACATGGAAAGGAAGACCTTAGTAAAGGCGAAACTGCAGGAGTTGACTATCCGGCAGTAACGATTTCCATAGCTAAAAAGAAAGGCGTGGATGCAAAAAAGTTGTCTTTACTTATTCTGAAACAATTGGACGAACAAAAACAACAACTGATTCCTTCGGATGTAAACGTAACTACCACGCGCAATTACGGACAAACTGCTTCGGATAAGGTTTCCGAATTGTTGCTTCACTTATTTGTGGCCATTGTGGCGGTAACTCTCTTTGTAATGTTGGCTATGGGTTGGCGTGGCGGACTGGTTATCTTCCTTTCGGTGCCGGTTACCTTTGCACTGACCTTGTTTGCCTATTATTTTATGGACTATACGCTGAACCGGATTACGCTTTTTGCACTGGTGTTTGTCACGGGTATTGTCGTTGACGACTCCATTATCATTGCCGAGAATATGCACCGCCATTTCAAGCTGAACAGGTTACCATTTATACAGGCCGCTATTTATGCTATCAATGAAGTGGGTAATCCGACTATTTTGGCAACGTTTACGGTTATTGCAGCGGTACTCCCTATGGCTTTTGTGTCGGGAATGATGGGACCATATATGAGTCCTATGCCCATCGGAGCTTCCATTGCCATGATTTTTTCATTGATTATAGCACTTACCCTTACTCCGTATCTGGGATATATGTTCCTTCGTTCGAAAGATCACAAAGAACCAAATCCCAAAAGAGTGGAAGAAAAATCACTGGAACAAAGCAAAGTATATAAAATGTATAGCCGTATTGTAAGTCCCATGTTGGAATCACGCCGCATGCGCTGGACGTTTATGATTGGAATCACGGTTTTGCTCTTTTTGTCCATTGGACTGTTCTTTACAAAATCAGTTCCGGTGAAAATGTTGCCTTTCGATAATAAGAATGAGTTTCAGGTCGTGATAGATATGCCCGAAGGTACAACGCTGGAACGAACGGCAGCGGTGGCAAAAGAAATTGGTAGTTACATAGCCAAACAACCCAATGTCCTGAATTATCAAACCTATTCAGGTACCTCGGCTCCTATCAGTTTCAATGGGCTGGCTCGGCATTACGATTTACGCAGGGGAGAAAATGTGGCCGATATTCAGGTGAATCTCACCGATAAGGGAGAACGGAAGCCACAAAGTCATGATATTGCTAAAGGCATGCGTCCCGGCATTCAGGCTATTGCCCGCAAGTACGGTGCAAATGCCAAGGTGGTGGAAGTTCCCCCCGGTCCTCCGGTATTGTCTACATTGGTAGCAGAGATCTACGGACCGGATTACAAGGATCAGGTAAAAATTGCCAGACAAGTAAAAGGATTGTTTCTTCATACTCCCGACGTAGTGGATGTGGACTGGATGGTCGAAGATGATCAAACTCAATACTCCTTTAATGTAGATAAAGAAAAGGCAATGCTCCGCGGAGTTGCTCCGGCTCAGGTAGTGGGAGCAATTCAGGAAGCCTTATCTGGACAAGTGGTGGGTATGGTACATCAACCGGCTTCTTCATCACCAGTTCCGGTCATGTTACAACTTGCTGATGCCGATAAAACGAATATAAACGATTTGCAGAGTTTGCAAATTCTCAATCAGCGAGGAGAAATGGTGCCCGTTGGTGATTTGGTTCAAATAACAAAAACACTAAAAGATAAGAGTATCAACCGAAAGAATCAAAAACGGGTGGTATATGTAACCGGTGATATGGCCGGTAAACTGGAAAGTCCTGTTTATGCTATGAATAGTATTTCGGATAAACTAAGCACTGTAAAGCTTCCTGTAGGATATGAACTGAAAGAAGAATATAAGAGCCAGCCGGAATCTGAAAAGAATTTCACCTTGAAATGGGACGGCGAATGGCAAATCACTTATGAAGTATTCCGGGATCTGGGTATTGCATTTCTTATTGCCATTATTATTATCTATATGTTGATTATTGCCTGGTTCCAGAACTTCACGGTTCCGTTGGTAATGCTTACGGTTATTCCATTGTCGCTTATTGGAATTATTCTTGGTCACTGGATAATGGGTGTGTTCTTTAGCGCCACTTCTATGATTGGATTTATTGCGCTGGCAGGGGTAATGGTGAGAAACTCTATCTTATTGATTGACTTTATTGACATCCGTCTTAAAGAGGGTGTTTCACTAAAACAGGCTATTCTGGAATCAGGCGCAGTGCGCAGTATTCCTATTTTACTTACTGCAGGTACTGTGGTGCTGGGAGCTTTTGTAATCCTGTTCGATCCTCTTTTTCAGGGATTAGCTATATCGCTGATGGGTGGAACCATCACTGCTACCTTGCTTACGCTGGTGGTTGTACCATTGCTTTATTTTAAAATGATGAGAAACAAATATAAATAATAAATCGTATGAAACTATTAGTAGTAACCACACTGGCAGACTATGGCGATAAGGTCGCTGAAATGCTGAATAAAGTAGGTATTCAAGTCTTTAGTAAAACAGAAACTACAGGTATCAAAGAAGGCGGACATGCTAATTTACTCGACAACTGGTATGGAGGCGATAAAGATCATTATAATTCCATCTTTTTCTTCTCATTTACCGAACAGGATAAAGCTGAAAATATGCTTAAAGCCATCACTCAGTGTAATAATGATAAGTGCGTTCACTTTCCTATCAGGGGTTTTATTCTACCTGTAGAAAGTTCGACTTATCACGACGGCGAGATGTAGATTAACGTGAGTTCGATATAAGCGTTAGTCCGTTAGGACTTAAATATCAATAGAAATATAGTTCAGAGTAGATTAATTTCCCGTTAGGGGATTTAGCTATTTATCCCCTATATTTGTGCCAAAAACTAACATATTCTATGAATATAAATCCCCGTTAAAAATATTAATTGGCGGATTCCAACTAGTTATATGAACCCTTATATCGAACTCACGTTAGATTAATAACCAAACTAATTAGAGGATAAAATGCTTATAATATATACTTCAGATAATTCAGTGCCCGATAGCACTAATTCAGATCTCGAAAATTCAGAATTTGATTTTTTAATCAGCGATACTTATTTCCTTTTTACAGAAATCTTATACATGTCTTTTTACTGTTAGTCTCTGATAAATTGGTTTTGAAATAACATGATATTTTCAATGCATTTTGTTTTTGGTCATCAAAACATTTCATCTAAAATTGTTCGGACAGTATAATATTAATTATCATCATCACTAACTATCCATTTTGACTAACAAGTTGCAATGATTTTTTATTTATTATTCTTATTTCTTTTCCATTTAGTTCAATAATTTTATCTCTGGCAAATTCCGTTAAAACTCTGCTAACGCTCTCACGGCTTGTATCTACTAAGTTGGCTAGTTCAGCTTGCGAAAGTGGCAAAACAAAGGTATCCGACAAGAAAATTGCATCCGAAAATTCCAATAATGCGTCGGCCATATTTCCCCTAATAAGTTTTTGGGTACGATTGGCACAACGATGGAATGATTCTAGCTCATTCCGGCACAGTTCCAGTATTATTTCATGCGAAAATTCTCTGTTTTCATTTAAAATAGTTTGAAAAACATCCACATCAATAAAGCAAACTTCGACATCGGAAACTGCAGTAACAGAATATTGATTGATTTTATCTCCGAATGTAGTTGGTAAACCCAGATAAGTCGGTGCTTTTACTAGTTTTACGATTTGCTCATGATAGGGTCCGGCCAGATGAACCTTTGCCAAACCTGTACGAAGGAATACCACATTGGTAGAATACATGCCCTGCTTAATAATCGTATCTCCTTTTCTGAATTTTAGGACAAGATGATTTTCAGACAATTGATCAAAACTGCAATCACTAAGCATTGCTGCAGCTGTTGAATTGAACGGACATTCTTTGCAATTATTTAACATATCGATTTGTTTGACAAAATAAAATGCAAATATATAGAATGTGATACATATCACAAAATAATGTAGGCAGTTACACGCGTTAATAATGAATTATAATTCAAGAGTACTATATCTTTGCTAAAAAGTTTTTAATTTCAATTTATTAAATCAACAAATATGGAAAACTCCAATCCTCTTACTATTGAACAACTTCAGGAGCAAATAGATGCACTACAAAAAAAAGTTGAAAATCTTGAAAATAACCGTAAAGATCAATTATCAATAGCTGTAGTTTCAGGCGATATGGATAAAGTATTGGCTGCTATGGTTATTTCAATTGCCGCTGCTGCTATGGATACGCAGGTAAAACTTTTCTTTTCGTTCTGGTCGCTTTCCGCATTACGTGATCCGAAGAAAAGTCCGAAAGGAAAAGATATTATCTCAAAGATGTTTGGCATAATGCTTCCAAAAGGAAAAGACAAACTCAAATTATCCAACATGAACATGTGCGGCATGGGACCTGTAATGATAAAAATGCTTATGAAAAAGCAAAACGTAATGTCATTGGATCAAATGTTCAAAGAAGCTGGTGAATTAGGCATCGAGATTACGGTATGCGAAATGTCGATGGGATTGATGGGTTTCAAAAAAGAAGAAATGATTGATTATCCGAATTTGCGATATGCTGGTGCCGCTACTTTTGTGGCTGATGCAGGCGAAAGCGCCATGCAGCTTTTCATTTGATTATTTCGTTTTTTTTTATTGGAGTATCAACAATAACAAGGCAATACATATTCCTTGTATACAATGACTCATCGTGTTAGTTTTATCGTTTTAATATATAAAACAATCACTTTTTAAGGACTACTTTTCAACCTCTTGAAGTAACGGAATATAAAATCATAAATTAATTTTCAAATATTCAAATCAACTAATAACCATTTATTATGACAACAGAAGAATTAAAATCAGTAGCAATCGCAAAATCAGTTGACGCACGCGGAACAGCTTGTCCTGGACCATTATTGGAAGCAAAAAAAGCCATTGGCACCATTGGTGCCGGAGATGTCATGGAAATACTTTCAGCGGATGAAGGCACTAAAGTGGATATTCCAAAATGGTGTACTAAACAGGGGCATGAATTTCTTGGCTCGATAGAAGAAAACGGCTACTTTAAAGTCTACATGAAGAAAAAATAATCGACCGTCATGGCTGAATTAAATAAAAAAAGTGCGAAGATTTTAGTCTTTTCCACCGAAAAAATCTCCGATCCCGCCATTGACATGGCGGGATTGTTGAAGTTACACTACCCTCCAACAGTTTACACAATTTCTATCCCCTGTTCGAGTGGTATTAAGAAACTGTTTAAAAAAACAGCTTAACATTAACTGGCTATCAGTTGTTTAATTGAATTCTATTTCGTAACTTTATGGATACCAAACGCATAAAGAATAATGAAATCGTATTCAACCAACCTTTCC
>Ga0302171_10000042_pt1 | contig 21792 bp, 25 predicted proteins | sample I_Fen_N2_2_FD_193495 | JGI IMG/M metagenome (GOLD analysis project Ga0302171, IMG submission 193495) | Peat permafrost microbial communities from Stordalen Mire near Abisko, Sweden - I_Fen_N2_2 | ecosystem: Environmental > Terrestrial > Soil > Wetlands > Permafrost | place: Sweden: Abisko... | reverse complement strand
TCATCGCGCACACTGATTTGCGCATTCAGGGATTCACCACGGTAATGACCTGCCGCCCTGCGTGCCCGCTCCTCGTCCGGGAAAATGGCGTAGAACTCGATGGGATGGAACCGTGAAAAGTCGAAACCGCCCTCTTTCATGCGGCGCAGAACGCTGCTGCTGACATCTTCTTGATAGGCTGTGCTCATGAAACGTCCTCCTCAAATTGATGGATAGACTTTCCGTACTCCCAGCGCCCGCCACCGAACGGTGCGAACGACGGCATCCGATGTGCCGACGGGAAACAAGCATGGAGCTGACAAGACCAGACCTTAGCGATCCATTCGCTGATCTCGCCTGCAGATTAGCCCCAAGATAGAGCCGCTGCCAAGGCCTGGTTGAGAATGTGACAGGAGATGTTCAGATTGGCGTAATGCCGAGGATTTGAATGCTGTTCTGGGCCTTGAGACTTTTGACAGTCGCATCGGGGGTTCGCCCTTCCAGATCGTTCAGATCCAGTTCGGCGGCGACGGGGAGCAACCGGGCCTTGATGAGTTGGGCGGCGTGTTCGTTATCCGGGCACTCGTCGCACTCAAAGACTTCGTCGACAGTTTCACCGTGATCATCCACGAAAGTGATTTTCCACTTTTGCATCAGTGCCTCCTCGATAAAACCCATGGATGGGCTTACTTCTATCTCGACCTGATTAGCTGGCTAATCGTTCCGCTGATTTTCCTCTGGTGCCTCATGAAAAAAGGGCCGTCAGCGGCGTGATTGAACACCACCGCGGACAGCCCTTTTTGATTGACGCGCTATCAGTCGTTGCTTGGCTTGTTCACAGCCTGCAAAACGTACTGCGGCAAGGCAAAGGCACCGATGTGGATCTCCGGATTGTAGTAGCGGGTGATGATGCCGCTGCCAGCGAACCGTTGTTGCAGGGTTTCGCGGGACAGTTTGCGATAAGCGGTATTGGTCGCGCCCCAGGCGAAGGTCATCGCGCCGCCGATATAAGTCGGCACGGCGGCCTGATAGAAGTGCCAGTCAGGGAACAGGCTGCGCAGGCGACCGGCGGTGGTTTTGACTTCTTCGATCTGCATGAACGGCGTGCCGTTCTGCGTGACCAGGATGCCGCCTTCGTTCAGGCAGCGGTGGCAGGCCTGATAGAAGTTCTCCGAGAACAGCACTTCGCCTGGCCCGATCGGGTCAGTGGAGTCGGAAATGATCACGTCGAACTTTTCAGTGGTGGTGGCGACGAAGCGCATGCCATCGTCGATCACCAGGTTCAGGCGTGGATCGTCGAACGCGCCCTTGGAGTGATTCGGCAGGAATTCCTTGCACATTTCGACCACGGTACCGTCGATCTCGACCATGGTGATGTGCTCGACGCTGCGGTGCTTGGCCACCTCACGCAACATGCCGCCGTCGCCGCCACCGATGATCAACACGCGCTTGGCGGTGCCATGGGCGAGGATCGGCACGTGCGTCAGCATTTCGTGGTAGATGAATTCGTCGGCTTCGGTGGTCTGGATCACGCCGTCCAGCGCCATGACCCGGCCCATGCGCGGGTTTTCGAAAATCACCAGGTGCTGGTGTTCGGTGCGCACTTCGTGCAGCAGTTTTTCCATGCGAAAACGCTGGCCATAGCCTTCGTAGAGGGTTTCCAGGTAGTCGTTGGTCGGGGTGATGCTCATGGGAAGTGCTCCGATGAATGCGGGTGGCAACGGACGGTTACCCGCCCATGATGGCCAATCGATCGGCTCGATTGACCGGGAAAGGCGCGCATTCTACGTCGCGGAAGATGACAGGTCGAACCTCACTTGATGTCTCGCCACAATGCCCTGTGTGCGAGCCTGCTCGCGATAGCGATTTGTCCGCCACATCAATTCCGAATGTGCCGCCGTCATCGCGAGCAGGCTCGCTCCCACAGATTTTATGTCGCTTGGGAGAATGACTTCATATTCTGACGTTACCCCGTGGCCCCGCGATCGCCCAAATGATCAGGCCCAAAACCGGCAGCAACAGGATCAACAGCACCCAGAGGACTTTCATCCCGGTTTCGGCGCCACTTTTGAGTACGTTGATGATTGCCCAGATGTCCAGGGCAAGGATGATCAGGCCTACCAGGCTGTTGAACGTGGAACCCATGGTGACGCTCCTGAAGAGTGATTGGCCCTCTTAGGATAGCTGCCCGATGCCAGGGTTCCGTTTTTATTGACAGCTTGCGGTTTTAAACGTGAACGGCCACTTTCAAGGCTTCCAGAGACGGCGCAGCGGCAATGCCGACTTCGGCGCACAGCTCCAGCACCCGCGGCACGTCGTTGCCGTAGACCAGAACGACTTGCAGTTCGTCGTCGAGCAACTGGCTGAAGTTCATCAGCACATAGCCACCGTTTTCCTTGTTCAGGCTGCTCATTTGCACCTGAATGCGATTGAGCGCGGTCAGGGCTTCGGTCTTGGCCAGTTGCTTGGGCTTGATATTGAAGTCGACGCCCGGCCCGAACGAAGCGACGATCTGCGCAAACAGGTCCATGTAGGTGTCGGCCTGGAACATCACGGTCTCCGGCAGACTGCCAACGACCACCCACTCGCCCAGCGGGATCGGGAAGGTGTCGTCGTAGTTGATGTCCGGATTGGCCGCCAGGAAACCCTCGGGGTCCGCGTAAGCCTGGGCCGCCTCGTCAGCGACCTTGAGGATTTCGTCATCGCCCATGCACCCGGAGCTGATTTTGCTGATGAGTTCGACGAGTGCGGCTTTCATGGGACGGATCCTGTAGCGAGGGAGTTTTGAGGGCGCGAAGGATAACGCATTCAGTGAGTACTGCGCAGGTTGCTCCCTCGCCACAGACGTAGAGCGTCAGCCCAGCAGTTTTTCCAACTGCGCAACGGTGTCCACAGCCCCCATGGTCCTGGCGGCTTCCAGCGCGGTGACGCCATTGGCGTCCCTGGCTTTCGGATCGGCACCTTTGCTGATCAGGTAGTCGACAATGGCGACGCGGTTGAACATCGCCGCCATCATCAGCGCCGTACGGCCATCGAACGACGAGCCTTCGACTTGCGCCCCGCCTTCAACCAGCGCCGTGACCACCGCCAGGTCGCCCTTGAAGGCGGCACCGGCAATCGGGCTCTGGCCGTTGTCGTTGCGAATTTCCGGATCGGCCTTGTGTTCGAGCAAGACTTTTACCGTGTCCACATGACCATGGTAAGCGGCCAGCATCAGCAAGGTGTCGCCCTTGTGATTGCGCAGGTTCGGCGGCAAGCCCTTGGTCAGCAGCGCAGCCATCATGGCCGCATCGCCCTCCCGCGCCTTGTTGAATACCTGTTCGGCAAATTCGGCAGCTTCTTCGGGGGTCATCTGGCGGCTTTTGTCTGACATTGAACGCTCCACTTTCAGTTATTCGCAAAGCCGACAGTTTCCCGAGCAGCCCCGGCACTGTCACTTCTTTTTTCTGAAGCGGGGCCATAGGCACATTCAATATCGATATCGACCGCCGTGAATATCCTTCAGCATTTGCTCCGTCACCTGCACGTACGTTTCGGTTCCCGGCAGCCAGGCGTAGATCGGGTCAGCGCCGCTCCGGGCCGGGTCGAAAGCTTCATCCTTGAGCCGGGTTTTCTGATACTTGAAGGTCCCGGTGGTCTCCATTTTCACTTTCACCCGCAGGAACAATGGCACGGCGTAGGCCGGCATCTGTTGCCGGGCGAAGGCCAGCAGCTCGCTGAAATCCAGGGTCGCCAGGGATTCGGCCGGCGTGATGGCGGCCATCCCGGCGCGGCCGTTGGTGTTGCGCACTTCCACACCATAGGCCACGGCTTCGGAAATATGCGGGTGTCGCAGGAGGATGTTCTCGACCTCGGTGGTCGAAACGTTTTCGCCCTTCCAGCGATAGGTGTCACCCAGCCGATCAACGAACTGCGCATGGCCAAAACCAATGTTGCGCAACAGATCGCCGGTGTTGAAGTAGCGGTCACCCTTGACGAACACGTCGTGGAGCACGACTTTTTCGGTCTTTTGCGGATCGGTGTAACCGTCCAGTGGCGCCTTGTCGTCGATTTTCGCCAGCAACAACCCCTGCTCGCCCTTGCCCACCTTGCGCATGAAGCCGTTGGCTTCGCGAATCGGCGCGCCGCTGTCGTGGTCGTAAACCGCCAACTCCCAGGACATCAGGGAAAAACCGACAGTGTTGTCGAAATTCAGAATGTTGGTGAAACCGATATTGCCGTCACTGGCGGCGTACAGCTCGCAGATGTGACACACGCCGAAACGTGTCTTGAATTCACCCCATGCGCCGGGGCGCAGGCCGTTGCCGATCATTTTGGTGACGCCGTGCTGGCGGTCGTCGGCAGTGGGCGGTTGATCGACCAGATAACGGCACAATTCGCCGACGTAACCGAGGGTGGTCGCGCGGTATTTGCGCACATCGTTCCAGAACTGACTGGCGCTGAACTTGCGGCGGATGGCGAATCCCGAGGCACCGCTGATGGCCGAACCCCAGCACACGCAAAGTCCGGTGGCGTGATAGAGCGGCAAGGTGCAATAGACGACATCGTCCGGGCGCATATCCAGCGCGATCATGCCGAAGCTCGCCGAGCTGCGCATCCAGCGCCCGTGCTTGAACACCCCGGCCTTGGGCAACCCGGTGGTGCCCGAGGTGTAGATATAGAAACAGGGGTCGTCGAAAAACACCTGCTGGCTGCTGACGGGGTTGTCACAGGCGTTGTCGAGGCTGGCGGTCATCAGGTTGATGAAACCCTCGGGGGAAACGCCCGGATGGCTGTAGGTGTCCCGATCAGCGACAAACCAGGTGCGAGCCGGCGCCATCGATACCCGCTCGCGTACCGCCAGAAACGCCGTCACCAGCTCTTCGCCGACGACGATGGCCACCGGCGCCACCAGATTCAGGCTATGCACCAGGGTATCGCGGGTTTGTGAGGTATTGAGCAGCGCACTGATCGCACCGACCTTGGCCACCGCCAATATCGTCACCAGCAGCTCCGGACGATTTTCGATGAACACCGCCACCACATCGCCCTTGCCGATGCCTTGGGCAATCAAGTGATGGGCGATGCGATTGGCCCACTGGTTGACCTGTGCATAAGTCAGCGTGACCTCGCCGTACAGCAAGGCCGGCCCTTGGGGATTGCGCAAGGTTGCTTGTTCGAAACTCCAGCCCAGGCCACACGCTTGGGTCGGGTCCTTGACGTTAGCCACTTTCATTCCCTTCACCACCCGCGGAATGGCTTTGGCAATGGACGGCAGCTTGCGGAGCATCATGCCCCAGGTGATGGTGTCGCGTGGCGTGCGGCTCATGGTAGCTCCCGTTCGATCTTTTTATTGTCGGGCGGCGTTGATTGAGCCCGAAAATACGTCAACGGTTCTTGAGCTGTACACGCGGTTTTTGAAATGTTTTGTATCCGCCACAGCGATGTTGGAAATCATGAGCATCTGCGCACGCAATGGTTCCATCGAATCGCCGACGACCACGCAAAATGCAGGATGCACGATGGCCCTTCATGCAAATTGCACGGAAATATAAATCAGCTAAAAACGTAACTTATTGATTTATATAGAATTTCATTAAATTCGCGTGCTGGCACAATCGCTGCAACTACCACCTCATGTTTGCCATTCCAGCGCTAACGGAGCCGAAAGACATGAGCATGATCCAAGAAAAATTTTCGTCCTTGTTCTCCAACTTCGAAGTCACCACCCAGCCACGACCTGACGGCGGGATTCTGCTGACCCTGCGCGGTGGCGAAGACAAAGTGTTCAAGCGCTCGATTTCCTACCAGCAATTGCACAACGGCGATCAACTGTCGTGGGTCATCAGCGCGATCCGTCGCGACCTCGCCGAACAGGCCAGCGAACTGCCACAAATCTCCATGCTCCAAAGCCAGCAGCGGTTTGCCCTGCCGACCTATCATTCGCTGTAAAGCCTCAAACAACTGTAGGAGCCAGCCTGCTCGCGATGGTCGTCAACGAAAACGCGTGTGGCCGGGTTAAACCCGACGCACTCGGGTCCATCGCCAGCAGGCTGGCTCCTACAGGTTATGTGTGGCTTAGAACGTCGAGGGATCGATCCGCTCAAAACTGTCCACCGTGACATGCCCCGCCAATTCCCCGCCCTCACGGGCCAGCCCGCACGTGGCCATCCCCGCCATGTGCGCCGCGTCCAGCTCTTCGACGATGTCCGACAGAAACAGAATCTGCGAGGCTTCCAGGCCAATAGCCCGTGTGATGTTGGTATAGGACTGTGCTTCGCGCTTGGGTCCTGACGTGGTGTCGAAATAGCCGCTGAACAGTGGCGTCAAATCCCCCGCTTGCGAGCAACCGAAAATCAGGCGCTGGGCCTGGATCGAGCCCGAGGAATAGACAAACAGTTGATAACCCTGCTGGTGCCAGCGCTTCAGCGCTTCGACGGCGTCGGGGTAGACGTGGCCTTTGAGTTGCCCGGCCTGGTAGCCCTGCTCCCAGACCATTCCTTGCAACGCCTTGAGCGGCGTGGCCTTGCGGTCTTCGGCAATCCAGCCCAACAGAATCTCGATCACCCGCTCGACGTCGGCATCCGGCGCGTTGCTGTCGCGGCGCACGCTGGCCAGTTGTTCAGCGACGTCGTTGCGCCCGGCGTTCTGACGGACAAAGTCCGGCAGGTGTTTCGCGGCGTAGGGAAACAGCACGTCGAACACAAAACTCACCGCGCTGGTGGTGCCTTCGATGTCGGTGAGAATCGCTTTGATCGGCATCGTTTCAGTCCTCAAGACGCGGGAAGCGGCCAGCGATGTCTTCGCCGGTGAAATTGGCCACCCAGCCTTCCGGATTGTTGAACAGCCGAATCGCGACGAAATGTGGATGCTCGCCCATGTCGAACCAGTGCTTGGTACCGGCGGGTACGGAGATCAGGTCGTTTTTCTCGCAGAGCACAGCGTAGACGTAATCGTCGATGTGCAGGGTGAACAAGCCACGGCCGGCGACGAAAAAACGCACTTCGTCTTCGCCATGCTGGTGCTCATCAAGGAACTTGGCGCGCAATTCGGCTTTTTGCGGGTGATCGCTGTTCAGGCTGATCACATCGACAGTGATGTAGCCGCGCTCGGTCATCAGCTTGTCGATCTGCTCTTGATAGGCCGCGATCACTTCTTCCTGACTGGCGCCCGGCTGGATTTTCGTCGCCGCTTGCCAGCGATCAAACCGTACGCCCTGCTCGGCCAGGGTCGAGGCGATATCTTCGAAATGGGTCAGCACCTTGTTCGGAATGTCAGGGCTTGAGACGTGGTAGACGGACAGGCTGCTCATCGGGCAACTCCTTGACGGTTCAGGCTTTACGGTGAGAGAGCGAGCGGGTTTTCAACTCGCACTCGAACAAGAATTCAAAGGCCTCGATCTGCCGCAGGGCGTCGCTCATGCGCGCGCCCCAGGTGTAGAGGCCATGGCCGCGAATCAGGTAGCCAACGCAATCGGGATGGGCGTCGAGCCAAGGCTGTACCTTGGCGGCGAGGCGCGCAATGTCCTGATCGTTGTCGAAAATCGGCACCCGCACCTGCGACTCGTGGGTCGACACGCCGCTGAAGGCTTTTTGCAGTTCGTAATCTTCGAAATCGATGAAGTCTTCAGGCGTCAGGCGCGACAGTACCGTGGCGTTCACCGAATGAGTGTGCAACACCGCGCCGATCTCCGGACGCCAGCTGTAGAGCTGAGTGTGCAGCAGGGTTTCGGCGGACGGTTTCTTGCCCGGTTCCAGGCTGTTGCCCGACAGATCCGTGGCCAGCACATCGTCCAGGCCCAATTGGCCCTTGTGTTTGCCCGACACCGTCAGCAGCGCTTCGGTCGGCGACAGTCGGGTCGAATAATTGCTGCTGGTGGCTGGCGACCAGCCGCGGCCATACAGGAAACGCCCGGCGTCGATGATTTCCTGGGCGAGGTGTTCACGGGTAAGGCTCATGGCCTGTCCTCTTGCATACATGTGGCAATGATAACGGCAGCCGCGAGGGCTGCGAGGCTGGCAATACTAAAGGTCAATGCGGCGCCCAGGGCGTTCCAGCTGTAACCGGCGTACAACGCGCCCAGTGCGCCGCCGGTCCCGGCCAGTGCCGCGTACAACGCCTGGCCCTGGCCTTGCTGACGCGCGCCGAAGCTACGTTGCACGAATGAAATGGCAGCGGCGTGAAAGCTGCCGAATGTCGCCGCGTGCAACACCTGGGCAAACAACAATACCCAGAGGAACTCAGCCAACGAACCCAGCAACAACCATCGCAACGCCGCCAGCAGAAAACTCGCCAGCAGCACCCGGCGCAACGAAAATCGCGCGAGGATTTTGCTCATGGCCATGAACATCAGCACTTCAGCCACCACGCCGACGGCCCAGAGCATGCCGATCACCCCGCGGCTGTAGCCCAATCGCTCAAGGTGCAAGGTCAGAAACGTGTAGTACGGGCCATGGCTCATCTGCATCAGCGCCACGCACGCGTAAAAAGCCAGCACGCCGGGGCTGCGCAGTTGCTTGAGAAATCCCTCCCCCGCCACCCGGTGGCCCGGCGCCGGTTGCGCGTTCGGCACCCAAAGGCTGCTGAGCACGATCCCGGCCATGATCAGCACCAGCGCCGCCGGGTAGATGTCGAGACTCAGCCATTCGAACAACCGGCCCAGCGCGACCACGGTGATGATGAAACCGATGGAGCCCCACAGGCGAATCTGACTGTAGCGCGAGGTCTGGCCCTGCAGATGTGCGAGGGTGATGACTTCGAATTGCGGCAACACGGCGTGCCAGAAGAACGCATGCAAGGCCATGACCATCGCCAGCCAGGCGTAGGTCTTGCTGACAAAAATCAGTGAAAAGGTCAGCAGCGTGCAGACCGCGCCGAAACGCACGATGGCCAGCCGCCGGCCGGTGTAGTCACCCAGCCAGCCCCAGATGTTCGGCGCCACGCATCGCATCAACATCGGGATCGCCACCAGCTCACCGATGCGCGCGGCGGAAAATCCCAGGTGATCGAAGTACAGCGCCAGAAACGGTGCCGTCGAACCGAGCAAGGCGAAATAGAACAGATAGAAACTGGAAAGCCGCCAGTACGGCAGCGCCGCCACAGCCATCAGACTGCAGCGGCTATCAGGTCAGCCATTAAAGCTGACCCAGCACCGGGGTGCTCACGCGCACATCGGCGTTTTGCCCACGGTGGCGCAGCAGGTGGTCCATCAACACGATGGCCATCATCGCTTCGGCAATCGGCGTGGCGCGAATGCCGACGCACGGGTCGTGACGACCCTTGGTGATGACGTCCACCGGGTTTCCATGAATGTCGATTGAACGGCCGGGCGTGGTGATGCTGGACGTTGGCTTCAGGGCCAGGTGCGCGACGATCGGCTGACCGGAAGAGATGCCACCGAGAATGCCGCCAGCGTTGTTGCTGAGGAAACCTTGCGGAGTCATTTCATCGCGATGCTCGGTGCCACGCTGGGCGACGCTGGCGAAACCGGCGCCGATTTCCACGCCCTTGACCGCATTGATGCTCATCAGCGCATGGGCCAGTTCCGCGTCGAGGCGATCGAAAATCGGCTCGCCGAGGCCCGGCATCACGCCTTCGGCGACCACGGTGATCTTGGCGCCCACTGAATCCTGGTCGCGGCGCAACTGGTCCATATAGGCTTCCAGTTCCGGCACTTTGTCCGGGTCCGGGCTGAAGAAGGCGTTTTCTTCTACAGAGTCCCAGGTCTTGAACGGAATTTCGATCGGGCCGAGCTGACTCATGTAGCCGCGAATGACGATGCCCTGGGTCGCCAGGTATTTTTTCGCAATCGCGCCAGCGGCAACGCGCATGGCGGTTTCACGGGCCGAGCTGCGGCCACCGCCGCGATAATCGCGCTCGCCGTACTTGTGGTGGTAGGTGTAGTCGGCGTGGGCCGGGCGGAACAGGTCCTTGATCGCCGAGTAGTCCTTGGATTTCTGGTCGGTATTGCGGATCAACAGGCCGATGGCGCACCCGGTGGTGCGACCTTCGAATACACCGGAAAGGATTTCGACTTCGTCGGGTTCCTGGCGCTGGGTAGTGTGGCGGCTGGTGCCAGGCTTGCGCCGGTCGAGATCGCGCTGCAGATCTTCCAGGGAGATCTCCAGGCCCGGCGGGCAGCCATCGACAATGGCGACCAACGCCGGACCATGGCTTTCGCCAGCGGTGGTGACAGTGAACAGCTTGCCGTAGGTATTGCCGGACATGCAGGACGCTCCGTGAAATGAACCTGAATACGTAATGCGCGCCAGTATACGCAGGCTACCCAAGTAGTTCATCCTCGAACCTTATGGGTGTCGGCGAGTCCAACCGGCATCTTCGTTCATGATGGCGTGATGATGCTGCGAGTTCTAGCCTTGAGCCTTACCCTGTTTACCGGTTTCGTCCAGGCCACCGTCCTGCAACGGCCGATCACGTTGGATACCGGGAGCGGAGAGCTTTTCGGCTCGTTGCTGCTGCCAAAGTCCGACACGCCTGTACCGGTTGTCCTGATCATTTCCGGCTCCGGCCCAACCGATCGTGACGGCAATAACCCCGACGGCGGGCGCAATGACAGCCTGAAACGGCTGGCCTGGGTGCTGGCCAAACACAACATCGCCAGCGTGCGTTACGACAAACGCGGCGTTGCGGCGAGCCTGGCGGCGACCCCCGACGAGCGCAACCTGACGCTGGACGCCTATGTTTCCGACGCCCAAGCCTGGGGGCGCAAGCTCAAGGCCGATCCGCGCTTCGGCAAGCTGATATTACTGGGGCACAGCGAAGGCGCCTTGATCGCCAGTCTCGCGGCGCCGAGTGTCGATGCGGCCGCAGTGATTTCCTTGTCCGGCAGCGCCCGTCCGATCGATCAAGTGGTGCGTCAACAACTGAGCAATCATCTGCCGCCGCCACTGATGCTGCGCAGTAACGAACTGCTCGACAGCCTCAAGGCCGGGAAAACCGACGATAACGTGCCACCGCCCTTGCAGGCGATATTCCGCCCGAGCGTGCAGCCGTACCTGATTTCGCTGTTCCGCCAGGACCCTGCGGCGGCGTTCGCGAAGTTGAAAATGCCGGCGTTGATCATCCAGGGCAGCAACGATATTCAGGTCGGCGTCAATGACGCCAAAATGCTCAAGGCTGCCAAACCGGACGCCGAACTGGCACTCATCGAAGGCATGAACCACGTCATGCGCATCGTGCCCAACGACGTAAAACGACAATTGGCCTCCTATAGAGATCCGCAATTGCCCCTGGCGGCCGAACTGGGCACTCGAATCCTCGGGTTTATTGACGCAATTCGCATCCGTTAAGCGCTTTAAACGACATCGCGACGTGAAAACCGCTCGAGAACGCTTCGTGGCCCTCCAGTCTTGAAAAAAACGGCCGATAAGCCTTTGTCGCCAGCGCACTGGCTGGCGGCAAGCAGAGCTTGGACAGGATCTCGCCGTTATGACCGATACCCAGACTTCACCCGACACCACCGCTGAAAAAGACGCACCGCCAGCGGTCGAGCTGCCTTGGGCGGACGTTCACGTCGAGCACCACAAGATGCTCCGTCTGGCGCCGCTGCAGACCGACCGCAACACCGGCGGGCGCCCCCTGCGCTTTGTCGAGTTCGGTTATGCCGAGCGCAACGACCAGCAGCGCAGCCTGATGCGCATGAGCATCACCCTGCCCGGCCAACGCGTGCGCAAGGAACAGAATCATCTGGACGTGTGGGTCGACCACAGCGAAAAGCGCGTGCATTTCGGGCCGGACAGCGGCCTGCAAATCGAACCGATGAACCGTGGTATCGGTCGCTTCATGGCGGCCCAGGGCATCACTTGGGCGAAGATGCGATGGCCCGGCTACACCGTCGACGGCACCGACCTGAACAACAAGGATGCGCTGAACGAAGACACCCGTCTGCGTCGCGACCACTTTTTGCGCATGCACGGTTTCGATGTGGTTTACGCCGACGCCCAGCATTTGAAGGGCAGCGTCAAGGAAGTCCAGGTCGGCGATCTGTCGGGTGACTGGAACACGGAAAAACTGCAGATCGTGGAAATTCTCGAGGCGGCGCAGATGCTGCAACAAGCCGAGCAGAACCTCGCCGAGCAGGAAGTCAAACTCAAGAAACACGAAGAAAAGGTCAGCAAGTACAAGCGTGAAGACGCCGGCTTGCGGTTCACCATCACCTGCCTGGTGGCGTTTGCGGTGTTTCAGGCGGGGTTGTTGATCTGGATTGCGACGCACCGGTAACCGCCGAAATCGGTCTGCGCTGAGACGCTTTTGTGGCGAGGGCGCTTGCTCCCTCGCCACAGTGATTGCGGTCAGACGCGGGAGGCGAATAGCGCCTGATGATCCCGGCACTGTTCAGCCGACAGCATGAACACGCCATGCCCGCCGCGCTCGAACTCCAGCCAGGCGAAATCGACTTCGGGGTACAACGCCTCGACGTGTACCTGGCTGTTGCCCACCTCGACAATCAACAACCCCTTCTCGGTCAGGTGATCGGCCGCTTCGGCGAGCATGCGCCGTACCAGGTTCAAACCATCCTCACCGCAGGCAAGGCCCAGCTCCGGTTCGTGCTGGTATTCGTCCGGCATGTCGGCGAAATCTTCGGCATCGACGTAAGGCGGGTTTGACACGATCAGGTCGAAACGCTGCCCCGGCAAACCATCGAAACCATCACCTTGCACGGTGTAGACCCGCTCATCGACGCCGTGACGCTCGATGTTTTGGTTGGCCACTTCCAGCGCTTCGAACGACAGATCGGCCAGCACCACTTCGGCATTCTGGAACTCGTAAGCGCAGGCGATGCCGATGCAGCCGGAGCCGGTGCACAGGTCGAGAATTCGCGCAGGCTCGTTGGCCAGCCATGGCGTAAAGCGACTTTCGATCAACTCGCCGATCGGCGAACGCGGGATCAGCACGCGCTCATCGACGATGAACGACAGGCCGCAGAACCAGGCTTCGCCCAGCAGGTACGCGGTCGGGACGCGCTTTTCGATACGACGCTTGAGCAAGTGCTGCAGGTGGACAAGTTCGTCTTCTTCCAGATTGCAATCGAGATAGCTGTCGGCGATTTCCCACGGCAAGTGCAGTGCACCCAACACCAGTTGACGGGCTTCATCCCAGGCGTTGTCGGTGCCATGGCCGAAAAACAGATCCTCCCCATGGAAGCGGCTGACGGCCCAACGGATATGGTCACGCAGGGTACGAAGGCGGGAAGTGATCACGACGGCAAACTCCAGAAAAATCGACGGGCGATTCTATCAGTCAAACGCTGCCGCGACGACGCAGGAAAAACACTGGCACTGTTGTAGGACTAATCTCTTTTTTACGCTCGGTATTGAACAAAACGGACCACTTGACAACGCTGCACGCCAGTAACGACGGCGCTTGTAATGGTAGCCATTCACAGAAGCGCTCAGCCAGAGGACAATGTCGCAAAAGCCCCACTCCAAGGAGCCCCAGAATGTCCGTTCCAAAAACGATGTTTCAACTCAGCGGCCGCGGTTATGCAGCAGCCAATCTGAGCCATGCGACGCTTGTGATCATCGATGCCCAGAAAGAATACCTCAACGGTCCATTGGCCCTGAGTGGCATGGACGCTGCCGTCGCGAACATCAAGCAATTGTTGGGCGCTGCCCGCGCCGCCGGCCGCCCGATCGTGCATGTGCGCCACCTCGGCACCGTGGGTGGCCTGTTCGACCCGCAAGGCGAACGCGGCGAGTTCATCCCGGGGCTGGAACCACAGGGCGACGAAACCATCATCGGCAAATTGCTGCCGAGCGCGTTCCACGGCACCCCACTTGAAAAACGCCTGCAGGATCTGGGCGCCCTCGACCTGATTGTCTGCGGTTTCATGAGCCACTCCAGCGTCAGCACCACCGTACGCGCCGCGAAGAACCTGGGCTTCCGTTGCACCCTGGTGGAAGACGCCTGCGCCACCCGAGACTTGCCTTACAAGGGCGGCGTCCTGAGCGCCGAGCACGTCCAGCAGACCGAAATGGCGATCATGGCAGACAACTTCGCCACCCTCGCCCTGACCCGCGAACTGATCTGATCGACGCTCAATGAGCGGTCTATACCGCCGCTCATCCGCAAAAGCCTCTCGTTAGCCGTAATTGTCTTAGCCTCAGGAACAACCCGGTCAACTCCCGGTCGAAGGGCCGATACCCATTGAGGAAGGTCGGAATGAAGTTATCCGATGGTTTTGACGCTCGCCGCTTGCGGCCCAAAGGCCAAAGCAACTGGCGTTTTCGAATCGGCGCGGCGTTTGCCGCGCTGCTGGCAATGTCCGGTGTGTTACTCGCCATGGCCGGTATCGCCAGCCTGCTCGGCCATGCGCCCGCCCTGGGCGAGGTGAACACCAACCGCGCCGGTGCGGCGGTGATTTTGGTGATTGGCCTGTTCGTGCTGTACCTCGGTGTCTGGCTCTGGCGTCGTAGCCGTCGTCGCTCGCGCCAGTCGCGAGAGCTGGCCATGTCCCCGCATTTGATGAAAAAACACGACTGAACCCGCGCTCCCACCGAACGCGCGTGTTTTGTCGCGCGCCCATTCGCCTGGAGTTGGGTAAACTGGCCGCCCTTCGCGGAGGCTGACATGCAAGACGACGATTTTTCCCTGTTCAAAAGTGCGATCCAAGGCGTCAAGCCGATCAAGCACGATCGCGCCGAAACCGGCAAACCCAAGGCTGACCGCGCGCAGATCGCCAAGCTGCGTCAGGCCGCAACCGTGCGCACCGACGCCACCACCGTCGACGGACTCTCCGATCAGTTCGTCATCGATGTCGGCCCGGAAGACGAGTTGATGTGGGCGCGCGACGGTGTGCAGGAAAGCCAGATGCGCAAGCTCAAGATCGGCCAGATTCCGTTCGAAGGCAGCCTCGACCTGCACGGCATGAGCGTGGAAAAGGCCCGGGAAACCCTCTGGGCCTTTCTGGCCGAAGCGACCAAATTCGAAATCCGCTGCGTGCGCGTCACCCACGGCAAGGCCGTGCGCCTGGACGGTAAGCGGCCAATGATCAAAAGCCACGTCAACACGTGGTTGCGCCAGCATACGCAGGTACTTGGCTTCACCTCGTGCCAGCCCAGACATGGCGGCGCCGGTGCCGTGTATGTGATGCTCAAACGAACCATGATGGAAGGTCGAGACGAGTAAAGCTGATGCGTCATGCTTGCAGCGTCGTGTCCGCCACCGTACCCTTGCCCTTTGCGTAAAATCCCACAGGTAGTTTCATGTCCCTGGAACAGAATTACACCGAGATCCTTGGCCAACTGGGCGAGGACGTCTCCCGCGAAGGCCTGCTCGACACGCCGAAACGTGCCGCCAAAGCCATGCAGTACCTTTGCCGCGGTTATGAACAGACGCTCGAAGAAGTCACCAACGGTGCCTTGTTCAGCTCCGACAACAGCGAAATGGTGTTGGTCAAGGACATCGAGCTGTACTCGTTGTGCGAGCACCACCTGCTGCCGTTCATCGGCAAGGCCCATGTCGCCTACATCCCGAGCGGCAAGGTCCTGGGGTTGTCGAAAGTCGCGCGGATCGTCGATATGTACGCCCGCCGCCTGCAGATCCAGGAAAACCTCAGCCGCCAGATCGCCGACGCGGTCCAGCAAGTCACCGGCGCCCTGGGCGTTGCGGTGGTGATTGAGGCCAAGCACATGTGCATGATGATGCGCGGCGTGGAAAAGCAAAATTCGTCGATGATCACCTCGGTGATGCTCGGTGAGTTCCGCGAGAACGCGGCGACTCGCAGCGAATTCCTCAGCCTAATCAAGTAATTCGCAGCACGAAAGAAACCGGCATTCATCGCCGGTTTTTTTTCGTCCGCGAAAATCAGGTAAGCTGCGCGCCCTTCATTTTTCGCTCCGTGAGGCTTTCAACGTGTTCGTAAAAGCGCTTCGTGTCGGCCTTGGCCAACTGATCATCTTCATCGACTTTCTCACTCGCCCCGGCAAAAAGCAGCGCCCGGCCGAGGCTCAGGCCCAGGTCAACAGCGCCGCCAAGGACCTGACCCTGTATCAATTCCACGCCTGCCCGTTCTGTGTGAAAACCCGCCGTACCCTGCGCCGCCTGAATGTGCCGGTGGCTTTGCGCGATGCGAAGAATAACGAACAGGATCGCCAGACCCTGCTGGAGCAAGGCGGCAAGATCAAGGTGCCGTGCCTGCGCATCGAAGAGAACGGCCAGACTACCTGGATGTATGAGTCCAAGGTGATCATTGATTATCTGGATAAGCGCTTCGCTGCGGCCTGAAAAACTTCAGCGGGACTGACGACCCCAGTCCCTACCTATCTTCAGGCAAAAATAAACCGGCCCTTGCGCCGGTTTATTGGTTTTCAGGCGGCTTGCGCCGCCTGCGCCTGACGCACCACCGCCGCCAACCGCTTGAGCCCTTCATCCAGCCGCGCCGGGTCGATGTGGCTGAAATTCAACCGAAGATGCCCGGGGTTGTTGTCGGGATCCGGGAAGAACGGCTCGCCCGGCATGAACGCCACATCATTGGCCAACGCCGTATGGAGCAAGGTTCGGGTATCCAATGGCTGCTTGAGGGTGAGCCAGAAAAATAGCCCGCCTTGGGGCACATTCCAGTCCGCCAGATCGGCAAAATGGGTTTCCAGGGCCGCCTGAAACGCGTCTCGACGCTCCCGGTAGAAATCGCGCAACTCACTCAGGTGCCGCTGGAATTTTTCGCTACCTATCCACTGTTGGGCTTGCCACTGGCCGACGCGGTTGGTGTGCAGATCCGCCGATTGCTTGAGTTTCAACAAGTGCGCAAACAAGTCCGGGCTGGCGATCAGATAACCGACGCGCAGCCCCGGCAGCAAGGTTTTCGACACGGTGCCGGTGTAGATCCAGCTGGATTTCTTCAAGCGACTGACGATCGGCGTGGCACTGCCTCCGTCGAAGGTCAGTTCGCGGTAAGGCTCGTCTTCGATCAGGGTCACGCCGAACTCGTCGAGCAACGCCGCCACGGCATCGCGCTTGGCTTCGCTATAGCGCACAGCCGATGGATTCTGGAACGTCGGGATCAGGTAGATGAATGCCGGACGGTGTTTTTCCAGACGGGTGCGCAATTGCGCCAGGTCCGGGCCATCGGCTTGCAGCGGCACGGTCAGGCACTCGGCCCCGAACAGTTGGAAGATTTGCAGCGCTGCCAGATAGGTCGGCGCTTCGAGCAGGATCTCGGTGCCCTTGTCGATGTAGAGCTTGGCCGCCAGGTCGAGGGTCTGCTGCGAGCCACTGACCACCAGCACCTGGCTCGCCTGGCACGGCACCCCCAGCGCCCGGGCTTCGGCAGCCAGCATCTCGCGCAGTGCCGGTTCGCCTTCACTCATGCCGTATTGGCCAATGCTCAGCGGCATCTGATCCCATTCGACCTTTGGCAACATGGCTTCGGCCGGCAACCCGCCGGCAAACGACATCACTTGCGGGCGCTGGGCGGCAGCGAGGATTTCACGGATCAGAGAACTTTTAAGGCGCGAGACACGTTCGGAAAAAGCCATGGGGATCACCGGTAGCGAGGCCAGAGGGAAATGAGTCAAACTTGTTGACCAAAATTACGTCAGCCTGAGCAGATACGTCAATATGCTTGACCTTAAAAACCCGATATCCCAGCAACAAGCCATGGAAGCGTTTTTCTTCGGTTATCAGGCCTTCACCGCCAAGGCCGACGAAATGCTTGCGCGTCGAGGCTTGAGCCGCGTGCACCAACGCATTGTGTTTTTCATCGCCCGTTACCCGAACTTGAGTGTGACGCAGTTGCTGGCCTTGCTGGGCGTGAGCAAGCAGGCGCTGAACATGCCGCTGCGCCAATTGCTGGAAATGCATCTGGTGAACAGCGTCGCGTCCGAGACCGACAAGCGTAAACGCCTGCTGGAACTGACCGCCGAGGGTGCGCGGTTTGAGCAGGCGCTGCGCCGTGAGCAGGTGAAATTGCTGGAACGGGTATTTGCCGACGCCGGGGAAGCGGCGGTGAATGGGTGGTTGGCGGTGAATATGGCTCTTGGGAAAAGTCAGGCTGTTGTTGATTGACTGTTCTGCCCTTATCGCCAGCAGGCTGGCTCCCACCGTGATTTATGGTGAGCACAAAACCTGTGGGAGCCAGCCTGCTGGCGATGAGCCCCGCGAAGGCCATATATCCCTATTGCCAAACTTTTCGTCCACAAAACAAAAAACAATATTTGCTTTATTTGTACACAAAAGCATAATCCACCTCGTGCGAGTTCCTGACCAAGCAGTCAACAAATTCGCAAGTGCCTCAAAGGGCCGCTGCCACCCTCTCGGGTCCGGCCCTGGAAATAACAATAAAACTCTTGAGGAGTATTCGCTGTGGAAAGCCGCAAATCCGAAGCATCGACGCTGGATCTCTCGCCGCCTTTACGCAATGGCTGGCTGGAGCGCATCTTTAAACTCAGCTTGCATGGCACCACGGTGAAGACCGAGTTGATTGCCGGTCTGACTACCTTCATCACGATGGCTTACATCATCTTCGTCAACCCCAACATCATGGCCGACGCCGGGATCGATCACGGCGCGGCGTTCGTCGCCACCTGCATCGCCGCCGCACTCGGTTGCCTGCTGATGGGCCTGTATGCCAACTGGCCCGTCGGCCTGGCGCCGGGCATGGGCCTGAACGCCTTCTTCACCTACACCGTGGTCGGCACCATGGGCTACAACTGGGAAACCGCCCTCGGCGCGGTGTTCGTGTCCGGTGTGCTGTTCATGATCCTGACCTTCTCGCGCGTGCGCGAATGGCTGCTCAACAGCATTCCGGTGAGCCTGCGCTTCGCCATGGGTGCGGGTGTGGGCCTGTTCCTGGGACTGATCGGTTTGAAAACCGCCGGCATCATCGTCGACAGCCCCGCCACCCTGATCAAACTGGGTTCCCTGCGCGAGCCCGGCCCACTGCTGGCCGCCATCTGCTTTCTGATGATCGCCGTGCTCAGCTACCACAAAGTGTTCGGCGCGATCCTCATCAGCATCATCACCGTGACCCTGGCCGGTTGGGGCCTGGGCCTGGTGCATTACGAAGGGATCATGTCGGCACCGCCGAGCCTGGCCCCGACCTGGATGGCGATGAACCTCGCGGGTGTGTTCAACGTCAGCATGATCAGCGTGGTGCTGGCCTTCCTCTTCGTGCACATGTTCGACACCGCCGGCACCTTGATGGGCGTGGCGCAGCGCGCCAACCTGGTCAACGCCGATGGCCGCATCGAAAACCTCTCCCGCGCCATGAAAGCCGACAGTGCCTCCAGCGTATTTGGCGCGATCGTGGGTGTTCCCCCTGTCACCAGCTACGTGGAAAGTGCCGCGGGTGTAGCAGCTGGTGGTCGGACTGGTCTTACCGCAGTGACCGTAGGTGTGCTATTTATTGCAGCCATGTTCTTCGCCCCGCTGGCCGGCATGATTCCCGCCTACGCCACCGCAGGCGCACTGATTTACGTGGCCATGCTGATGATGGGTGGCATGAAGCACATTGAGTGGGACGAAGCGACCGACAGCATTCCGGCGATCGTCACCGCCATCATGATGCCCCTGACCTTTTCGGTCGCCGACGGTATCGCGCTGGGCTTCATCACCTACGTGGTCCTGAAGGCCGGTACTGGCAAGTACAAGGAAATTTCCGCGAGTCTGTGGGTGCTCTGCGCGATCTTCATCGCCAAGTTCATCTTCTTGTAAACCTTACGCGGTACGCGCTTCAAACCAGCCTCACCCCGTCGGGTGAGGCTTTTGTGCAAATGGAGGAAAGTGATGAGTCTGGAAACCTGGCTGCTGTTCAGCGGCGCTGCGCTGGTGGTGATCCTGATACCGGGGCCACTGTCTTTGCTGATGATCAGCAACAGTTTGAATTACGGCCTGGTGCGTTCCTACCCGGCCTTTCTCGGTGGCGTGATGGCCTCGATTGGCCTGCTGAGCGCTTCGGCGCTGGGTCTGGGCGCGCTGCTGCTGGCGTCGGAGCAATTGTTCAGCGTGCTGAAGATCGTCGGAGCGCTGTACCTGTTCTACCTCGCCTGGCAGAGCTGGCAGCAATCGCGTCAACCGTCCCATGGTGCCGAAGTGCCCCAAGCGGCCCCGGTGCCACGCTTTCGTGCCCTGTTCGGGCGTGCCTTCATGCTGGGCGCAAGCAACCCGAAGGACATTCTGTTCTTCGCCGCTTTCCTGCCGCAGTTCTTGAGCGCCGAGCAGCCGTTCCTCCCACAGTTGCTGGTGATGATTGCCACCTGGACCGTGCTGGACCTGCTGTGCAAGTTGGCTTACGGGCTGGGTGCCCATGGTGCGGCGCGATATCTGCGCAGTGGCAAGGGACAGAGCTGGTTTAACCGGATCAGTGCCGGGTTGTTCAGTGGGGCGGGGGCAGCGTCCCTGCTCAGCCGTTAAGAGCTTCGCTGGCAAGCCAGCTCCCACAGGTCGTGCGAATTCCTTGTAGGAGCTGGCTTGCCGGCGAAAGCGCCAGCACAGGCACCACTTTTCTCCAGGCGAAAAAAAGCCCGCAGTGTGAGCGGGCGAAAGACCAAAGAAGCTATATGCGCAGTCGCTTCCAGGTTGAGGCAGCTGCTTGGGGGATCAGCTGCCGCGATACGTGGAGTAGCTGTAGGGCGAAATGAGCAAGGGCACGTGATAGTGGTCCTGCTCCGCAGAAATGCCAAAACGCAGCACCACCACATCCAGGAACGCCGGTTCCGGCAGTTGAACGCCACGGGCGCGGTAGTAATCGCCCGCATGGAACTGAATCTGATAGACCCCGGTGCGGTAGTCATCACCTTGCAACAACGGTGCATCGACACGGCCATCGCTGTTGGTTATCGCGCTGGCGACCCATTCCAGCTGCGAACCTTCAACACGGTACAACTCGACCTTGATCGAGCTGCCCGGGCAGCCATGTGCAGCGTCCAAAACATGTGTAGTCAAACGTCCCATTGATTCTGCGCGCCTGGCTGCGTGGAGCAGTCAGACCTCGCGCCTCCCGAAGTCAGTTGAAAAGGAGACCGCACCGTTTCGGAGCACGAAAAGCTGCGGCGAGCGATTGATTAAGACACTTTTCAAAAAAATTGTACACAATAAAAACGACATTTTTACGGCGAGCAGCGCCCTCCATGGATTTCCCGGCGGTTAACTGGCAAACCGCAGGCTGGTTGATCTCTCCAGCCATTAGCTGACCAATCAGGCAGGTTTCTTGCAGGATGGGATCAAGCGCGCGGAAAGATGACCGTTAATGAAAAATGCAAAAAATCAGGCTTACAAAGTGAATATAAAGTTGTATACAATCAGCCCATCGCTGTGACGCCAGCCTGTCTTTCCACTTCAGGCACGCCACACCACCCTGACAGCCACGAATAAGAAGGAAGACTGCAGTGAGCGCTGACTACCCACGCGACCTGATCGGTTACGGCAGTAACCCTCCTCATCCACACTGGCCGGGCAATGCCCGCATCGCCTTGTCCTTCGTGCTCAATTACGAAGAAGGCGGCGAGCGCAACATCCTGCACGGCGACAAAGAATCCGAAGCCTTCCTGTCTGAAATGGTCTCGGCGCAGCCGCTGCAAGGCGCGCGCAACATGAGCATGGAGTCGCTGTACGAGTATGGCAGCCGTGCCGGCGTCTGGCGGATTCTGAAACTGTTCAAGGAATTCGACATTCCGCTGACCATCTTCGCCGTGGCCATGGCCGCCCAGCGCCACCCGGACGTGATCCGCGCCATGGTCGATGCCGGCCACGAGATCTGCAGCCACGGCTACCGATGGATCGACTACCAGTACATGGATGAAGCCCAGGAACGCGAGCACATGCTCGAAGCGATCCGCATCCTCACCGAAATCACCGGCGAACGCCCGCTGGGCTGGT
>Ga0302171_10000041_pt1 | contig 21940 bp, 23 predicted proteins | sample I_Fen_N2_2_FD_193495 | JGI IMG/M metagenome (GOLD analysis project Ga0302171, IMG submission 193495) | Peat permafrost microbial communities from Stordalen Mire near Abisko, Sweden - I_Fen_N2_2 | ecosystem: Environmental > Terrestrial > Soil > Wetlands > Permafrost | place: Sweden: Abisko... | reverse complement strand
CTGTTTTTTCATTTTAATTGCTCTCGACTTCTTGAGTTATTGGTTCTTTTTTATTTTTATTTGTTGTATAGTGCATCAGGTCCCGATTCTTTTGTGCGGATACGGAACGTTTCCTGAATATCGTAAACAAATAATTTTCCGTCGCCCGTTTCGCCTGTCCAGGCTGAATTCAGAACGGCATTCACTGTCTTTTCTAAATTCACATCCCTTACTACAATTGAAATCATGCGACGTTGAATATAACCTGATTTAAAAATCTGACCACGTACTACCTGATCTTCAGTGGATTTTCCAAGCCCGGTTATGTCCCAATAAGAGAACCAGTCGATGCCAGCATCGGATAATGCTTGTTTTACATCCTCAAATTTTGATTTACGGATGATTGCTTCAATTTTTTTCATGTTTTATGTTTTGTTGTTTCGTTTATCTTCAGTCGGCGGAAATTAATTCAACTTACTGCTTATTGCCAACGGAGCAATTTGAATTGCTGCAAAAATCAGTCGTTTGTCTTTTAATTTTCGCTAATTTGAGTGCAAAAATATATTATTATTGTCGAATTACAAAGCAATTTGATAATAAAATGACAAAAAAAACTACATTTAGGTATTAAAATGCTGTCTGAAACTACATTTGAGTAGGAAATAAATTGTGTGTATTTCTTCGGGTTGTTTGTTTACGGTTAATCGTACAGAGTCTGATGATCGATGTGTTTTACTGATCTTTTATTGAAATCCTGCTTGTTTAGCTGCTGTATTTTCAGTCAGTATAGTCGACTGTAAAAGAAGGATAGCATTGCTTACCACTTACCACTTACTGCTTACTGCTTACCGCTAAAAAACAGAACAGGCCATTTCTCACGAAATAACCTGTTCAAAACTAAAGAAACACACGACTAGTTGAGCAGTTTCACCGTGTTTGAGTAAATATAATTGTGTTGAGCTTCACACAATCTTAAAATAATTATTATCGCATGAAAGCATTGTTAATCAAAGTTTGTGTAGGCGGTTTCTCCATGTTGGGTTTCGTCCAGTCCGATAGCCTCGTGCTTGTCGGATGCGCGTAGTCCGACTGATTTGTCTACAATGATGAATAGAATGATAGTGCCTACGCCTGAAAAAATAATTGTTGCACCAACGGCTATTAGCTGTACCCATAGTTGGTGCCAGTTGCCGTAAGCTGCACCGCTGTAGGCTTGAATGGCAGGAGTGGCAAGAATGCCTGTGAGTATTGCTCCGATAATACCACCAATGCCGTGCACTCCGAATGCATCCAGCGAATCGTCATAGCCTAGTTTTGGTTTTACGTAGGCCACCATAAAGAAGCATATCAGCGATACTATCACTCCAATAATCAGTGCCCCTGCCACGCCCACAAACCCGGCTGCCGGTGTAATGGCAACCAAACCTGCTACTGCACCGGTGCTTATGCCTACTATGGTTGGACGTTTATCCAAAAACCAGTCAAGTAAGGCCCATGTGAGTGCAGCCGCAGCCGCTGCTATATGAGTTACCATAAAGGCGTTGGCTGCTAGCCCGTCGGCTGCCAGCCCGCTTCCGGCATTAAATCCGAACCAGCCCACCCAGAGTAAACTGGCACCAATTACCACATAGGTTATGTTGTGGGCTGGTAATGCGTGACCTTTGTAGTCGCGGCGTTTTCCGAGCATGACTGCTGTTACTATTGCGGCAATACCTGCATTGATATGTACCACGGTACCTCCGGCAAAATCCAATGCACCTAATTTAAATAACCATCCGTCGCCCGACCATACCCAGTGTGCTACCGGGTTATAAACAAGTATCGACCATAAAACCGAGAAAATTAAAAAACCTTTGAAATTTATACGTTCGGCAAATGCTCCGATAATTAATGCCGGAGTAATTACGGCAAACATACATTGAAACATGATAAATGTTATGTGAGGAATAGTTCCTGTTGAACTGCCATCAGCGGCCAATTGAGAATGCGATATGAAATACGGACTTAGATTAATGCCTATGTTGTTCAGAAATGCCCAGTCGAATCCTCCGATATAGGGTTTTAGAGCTTCTATCGGGTTGGAACTAAATGCGTTGCTGTAGCCCAAAATCACCCATTCAATGCTGATTACTGCCACCAGAATAAAGACTTGCATAAATGCATTTAGTACGTTTTTACGTCGAACAAGGCCTCCGTAAAATAATGCCAGTCCGGGAATAGACATCAGCAATACAAATGCTATGGCGACAATCATCCATGCCGTGTCTCCACTGTCAATTTTTGGTTTTGCAACTGTGTTTGCTTGTGCTGAAACTGCCGCGCTGAATAAAGCCAATAAAGCTGTAAGGGAAATTATATATTTTTTCATTTTTCCTTATTTTAAGTGAGCTATAATGTTTAATGATATGTTTTCTTAAAGTAGAGTGCAGATAAATAGTCTTGTAACTCGTAACTATTTACTTGTAACTACTTAAACGTGTTGATTCTTTTTATTTGTTGTAAAGTGCGTCAGGTCCCGATTCTTTGGTTCGTATACGGAATGTCTCCTGAATATCATAAACAAATAATTTGCCGTCGCCTGTTTCGCCTGTCCAGGCGGAATTCAATACTGCGTTTACGGTCTTTTCTAAATTGACATCTCTGACTACGATTGAAATCATTCGACGTTGAATGAAACCGGATTTGAAAACCTGTCCACGAACAACTTGTTCTTCCGTCGATTTTCCTAGTCCGGTGATGTCCCAATAGGAAAACCATTCAATGCCGGCGTCATAGAGTGCTTGTTTTACGTCTTCAAATTTAGACTTGCGTATAATTGCTTCTATTTTTTTCATATTAGTTCTATTTTTTAGTTGTTTGTTTTTAGTGAGTTGTCTGTCTCTTTTTCTGAATTTAATTTTGATATTTGTTTGTCCCTTAATTAAACTTGTGCATTTGTATACCGGAGTTTTGGGCAAACAGGAGTTTTATACTTCGGCATGTTGCAATAAATATCAACTAAGCCTTTTTTCTTTCTGAGTAGGAGATGTCCCGGGGATAATCATACCTACATGAAATCTCCTGTACGAAAATAGTAATCTGTGTAAAGTGGTGGATAAAATAAAATGTAAGTAAGCAATAATGGTTAACGATCTGTTATCTGAGAGCAAAGCTCAGATAAACAGTTTTGTAACTCGTAACTATTTACTTGTAACTTGAGAAATACAACATCGTACCTTTTCTTAATGCAAAATCAGGAGATAAAACAGTTGTGTTTTGCTTGCGATAAGTTATTTCCTGTAGGAAATATTATATCAATAGCAAATAAAAATAGCCTCGATTAGATACCCGTAGATAAATAGTGAATGTTCCATGGGGTAATAAACATGCAGCATATATGTTTATTTTACTGATGTGTAAATGCTGTGGGCTATTTTTTTAACTCCTGATTTAGGATGCCAGATAAGTAGGTAGTTCTTGCTTTAACTCACTTTATTGGCAAAAAAAGAAAAGTATTATCCTTTGTTTCCCTGAGGGGAGAATAGGGTGGTGGTCAAATAAGGAGTTTGTGTAAATGGTACAGGTAGTAGCCATTTGTCTGGTTGCTGGCTGACTTCGATAAGAGCGTAGTGTAACCGGTAATATATTTTTGATGTTCAAGTCTGCTCGAATGCTTGATGCGTGAAGCTTTCGAAGTCGACGATAGAGTTCTGAATGATAAATATTGAAACGAATTTCGGTGTCGTATTTGCCCGCTTCTTACTCCGATTCCTAAAAGCTGATTGTTGGCATTTATACTGGTCTTGTGGTGATTGTGCAGTGAATTTAGCTGTGCAGTAATAGCCTTGTGCTTAGGCGCCGGACTTTCACTTTTGGGTGTTGATACAGCGGCCACTCCTGCAATAAGAGCAACAACTAATAACCCAAAAATGATGAAATGTTTCATACGGCAAATTTATAAACTCTGAAATTATCAGAAAGAAAATGTTTTGGCTGATTACAAAACAAAAGTACAAAATTATTTTTGTTTCTCAAAACAAAATGATGTATTTAATCGAATAATCATATCTAAAAGATATTAAAATGCGGATTTGTATTGCAAGTGTTCAGTGATTAAGGCTTGTTTGTGTGCAAAGTACTTTTGCGTTGTTACACTATCTCCTGAATGATCTCATCGCTCACCACTTATCGCTCACCACTTACCGCTTACTGCTTGCTGCTTACTGCTTACTGCTTACCGCTGCTTCCTGCTTACCGCTAAAAAATAGAACAGGCCATTTCTCACGAAATAGCCTGCCTGAAACAATAAAACTAAAAAACACACGATTAGTTGTAAGCAGTTTCACCGTGTTTGGGAGAAATCAGGCGCTTCTACTGCTCGAAGCGTCGGATTTATTTCTATTCTAATGGATTTTCTTTAATCCTTCATATACAATGATTCGTCTCCGCTTTCTTTGGTTCTGATGCGGTAAGATTCGTCAATCGGAGACACGAAGATTTTTCCATCACCAATTTCACCGGTGTAAGCCTTTTCCAAAAGACAATCGATTGTCTTCTGTAAATTTACATCACGAACAACGATAGACAATGTTAGCCGGGAGATGAATTCGGTGTCGGACGAACCGCGTAAAACTTCTTTTCTTTTTCTTTCGTTACCTACTCCAAAAGTTTCTGAATAAGTGAAGAAATCGATATCAATTGCATGCAATGCTGCTTTTACTTCTTCGAATTTTGAGCGCCTGATAATTGCTTCTATTTTTTTCATAATAAATACAAATTATATATTTAATAACTTTTTGATAATAATCCTTACAAAACTATTTTATTTGATTGAGAAATATTGCAACTTTATATATGTTTAACTGATAAATCGGCTATAAAGCTTACAATATTTCTTTTTTGTATCAAATTATATCTGTTAGTCGTTGTAAGCTTCAGCGCCATGTTCCCAAACGTCAAGTCCACCAGGTCCGGTTTCACCTTCTGGTTCAACACGCAATTTGAATGGATACGGTAATTTGCTAACAAAAAACATTACAATAAATGAGATGATTAATGTGGCTGCTGTAATAGTAAAACTTCCAATCGCTTGAGCCTTTAGAACGTCAAATCCGCCACCATAGAAAAGGCCTTTTACTATGTTGGGTGCGGTATTGTCAGCTCCCATAGGGCCTGTAACTCCAAATTGACCGCTGGCGAATAAACCAAGTGATAAAGTACCCCAGATTCCGGCAAATCCGTGAACTGATACTGCGCCTACTGGATCATCAATTCGAAGGTATTCCATAAGATACACTCCTCCAAATACAACTATTCCTGCGACAATCCCAATTATAATTGATCCAAAAGGAGATACCCAATAGCAAGGACATGTAATGGCCACCAGACCTGCTAACATGCCGTTTAGGGCAAAACCGGTATCAAATTTTCCTTTAAAAGGTCCTATCCATAGAGCGCACAGCATGGCAGCTAATGAGCCTGTACATGCTGCAATTGTAGTGTTGGCAGCAATACGTCCGATTCCTTCATAATCCATACCTGAAAGAGTACTACCAGGGTTAAATCCGTACCAACCAAACCACAATAAGAAAGCACCGATTGTAGCTAATGGTAAGCTGTGAGCTGCTGGTAAACCTCCTTTTTCCTTGTTATCACGTAAAAAGATACGTCCGATACGTGGTCCCAAAACGATTGCTCCGGTCAAAGAAACCATACCACCAATGGTGTGTACAACAGTTGAACCTGCAAAATCACGGAAAGGTTGACCCAGTGTTGGCAAGAAGTGTCCCGGAGTTCCCATCAATGCTAAGAATCCGTCAGGACCCCATGCCCAGTGACCAAGGATTGGGTATATGATAGCTGTAACGAAGATGCTGTAAATAATATCACCGCGGAAACTTGTACGTCCGATCATAGCTCCCGAAGTAATAGTCGAAGCGGTGTCGGCAAAAGCAAATTGGAAAATCCAGTGGGCTAATAAGGCAACGCCTGTTGTGCCATATGTGGCTGGTGCATTTTGTAAGAAGAAGTATTGTGATCCGATAAATCCATTACCGGCTCCAAACATAAATGCGTAGCCAATAGCCCAAAATGATATACCGCAAATAGCTGTGTCAAGTACACATTCAACGAGTATATTTACTGTCTCACGTTTTCTGGCAAAACCAGCTTCGAGCATTACGAAGCCTGCTTGCATACCAAATACTAAAAATGCAGCTACAAGAGTCCACATAGTATTTATAGAATTAATTACGGCTGTTTCGTGGGCGGTGTAAACTTCGGCAGCTTGAGCTGATGTTCCTGAAATTAAGCTTGGAAGAAGAACTATAGCTGCGATAACTGCGGCCAACCCCAACATTTTACCCACAAACAGTGTGGCAAAAAGTTTCCAATCTTTGGGTTTTGATACGTTTTCTACGAATCTGGAAAAATAGTCTGCTCGACTTGTGTCTCTTAAGTTTTTACTCATAATATAAATATTTTAATTAATATATTGAATCCTTGATTTTGCAATTAAAAGTCTGCTCACTTTTAATCTTAAGGAAATGCTAATTATTATTGATGCGTTTATTGTGGAGCAGTATTTCGCTAAATACTAAAAGCTCATGAAGCAATAGGTGTTATTTAATGATACATTCTCCATAACAAAATGCTGATAGGCGGTCTTGTAACTTGTAACTCGTAACTATTTAAAGTGTAATACCCGCTACAAAAAATGTAGTTTTTGAGTAGGGGTTTGCACCTACAATTCCATATACCGGAAGACTGAATTTGTCCGTAATGGCAATATTTTTGCTTACTTTTAAGCCCAGGTTGGTAATGCCGAAACCTGTTGTACCGTATGTATTACTGTTGGCTAATGATCCACCGATGAATACTTTGGCTACCGGAGCTATTTGATAACCCAATTCTACATAGGTTGAAAATGCATTGTCTCCGTTGTTCAGTTTGTCAGCTCCGGCAAACATGGTGTTTACCGATGCACTGAATGCCGATCCGGTGTAAGCCAGCGTTCCTTCAAATACGTGACCGGTTCCGTTTTTATATTTAAAATAATTTGGTTGACTGGCAAAGTTGTAGTAATAATCGGTTACCGTAATGGCAAATGCACTTGATATAGCATAAGTAGCATTTAAGTCTACTTCTTTAAGACCACTGCTAAAGCTACTCGAAGCCCATGAACCTAACGTGAGTTTACCTGTTGTGAATGATGCATAAGGTTGAATGTTGGGTGCCCCTCCTGTTTTTCCTGTAACGTCTTCTTGAGGTATACCACGCCATACATATGAACTTACAATGTCAGCACCTGTTGCAAATTGAGCCTTAACGCTCATTGTCGATAACAATGCAATCGCGAAGATTGCTAGAACTTTAATTTTTGTCATACCTGAAAATTTTAAAAGTTTGATTATTATAAAAAAAACTGCTCATTTTGTATTGTGTCAATTGATATTGGATATTTAAAGTCAAAACGTAATTTTTATATCGAAAGAAATATCATATTGCTTTTAATACGATGCAAAAATAATCAAAATGTCATCTCGCACAATGCTTCGTTTGAAAAATAATAGAAAATAAAGACTACTAATTTCAGAATGACACAGTATTTGCAATTATTGTTTCGTATTGATGTTTAAATTGGCATATATGTTATAAAATGATATTGTAGTTTGCTGATGCATGTCTAAATGTTCTTTTGTGCTCTGCGGAATAAGCTACATTTTAGGTGCTATTTTATGATTTTAAGCCGAAGAATCTCTTAAAAACTTCATTTTGGAGCGTAAAAAGCGACATTAATGTATTTTTTAGCAACTTTCCCTTTAAAAACAATTGAATCTGAAAGACCGAATTCTCAACTCTGTAGGAACATCCTTTCCTGTTTTGTTTGTTCGTTGTTTTTATTTCAAACAGACTGCTCTTTGTGGCTTTTCTATTTGTAAGTAATAAACGGCATTGATTTTTAATTCGACTAGTCAAATTGAAAATCAAATAATTGCAAAAATAGATAGCTACTGAGCACTAACACTGTTTTTAACTCGTAACTATTTACTCGTAAATACCTTACTCGTATAATGTCTATCGAATAAGGGTTAAATCTATTTAAATCTTCGTCTCGTTTTATTTTCGGTAAAAAATAATTATTTATAATTGCAACGTTAAGTAATCAAAATGTCTTAGTGTCGTATTTTTCCCTTATTCTTACTTTTATATAATTTACAACATTGCTTTCGCTTGGTTACCTTGCTTTCGAATTACCATTAAATTTAATCAGTTATGTATTCTGTAAATGAAACCGGTCACAACCGAAATGTAGTCCACTTCGAGATTCTGGTCTCCTTTGTTGCCTCTCTCGGGCCCTCTTACAATCCCTCACGTGCTGCTATTACCTTGCCTGCACTCCAAGCCCTACTTTTGCAGGCCCGGGAAACGATCAAAAATGTCGATATAATGTTGGCTTCTTATTCCATTGCGGTCGATAGTCGCGAGCATACTTTCGCACCTTTGCGAACTTTGTCTACACGGATACTAAACTCCCTCAGATCCACAGAAAGCTCTTTTTATATGGACAATTCGGTCAGGTCACTTGTTCGTAAAATTCATGGTCGGAGGGTGAAACCGCGGCTTACCGATGCCGAGAAAAAAGCATTGGCCGGGCAGGGGGTAGAGGTAGTCGAAAAATCATCTGCTCAAACCGGTTATGATAATCAAGCCGATAACTTCAGCAAGCTTATCGGTCTTTTGGCCAACATACCGGAGTATGCACCCAACGAACCCGACTTGCAGCTGAATGCGCTGAGGGCTTATCAGGCCAATCTTGAGATTAAAAACAAAGAAGTTATCGTTGCTAAGGTTGATCTTGATAATGCACGTGCTGCCCGCAATCATGTACTTTACGCACATCTCACCGGTCTGGTGGATATTGCTTTCGATGTAAAGGCTTACATCAAATCCGTGTTCGGAGCCAGAGATTCGCATTACAAACAAATCTCTTCCCTTGTATTTAAAGTCGTAAAATAATTCTTTCTCAGTACTAAGTAGCTTTGACGAAAAGCTGTTTTGTTCAAAGGACTTTGATATTAATGCTTAATAATCAAAAAAATAGAATTTGTAAGCGCTTATTTTTATCCGTACAACTGCTATACCTTTATAACCATTCGCTACAATTGTCGTATCGGCACTCATAACTCTGTTTTTTGCGCTCTTATCTATGTTTATTCTTCCTGCTATTTAGAAATAAGCTTATGAATTAACGGATACGCGACCTGATTTAACGTATCTATTTCATGTTTATTAGAATTATAAAGCTGAAAGTCAGCTAAACGATACATCTTTTATGATAATTCATACTGACTTTTTGAATATAGATACTATAGTTATGTATATAGCTACTTACTTTATAGATATAGAAACTTCTGATATAAAAATAGAACCATCCGAAATAGATATATAACAATCTTTTATGAAAATGCAAGCTACATATACCCAGTTGCCCCACACAATAAAACAATAGGCACTCACAACATGTCTTAGACCTCATTAATCTTTATTCTTTTGTCTTTGTTCTTTTATCTTTGCTCTTTACTCTTCTTTGTAAGCATACAGAAGTCCTTTGTTTGAATCAATAAGTATTTTGTTCTTAGGCCTATGTACCATGTATCAACATTACAAAAAAATAACGCACGAAATATCTCCCCGGTCCCTTTATCTTAGCTCTTTGTTCTTTGAACAAAAAGTCAAAATATTCCCAACTTTCCATATCTTTCGGCACTTTTGCCACATATAAGGAGTGTTTAGGTTGTCAAAAATAGTGTAATCGGCTTTTTTTTGATTAATTTGAACACTTCCTGAGAACAAAAATAAATTGTTTATGTTATGCTCGAAACTTTAGTATTATTAAAAGCTAACTTTGATATAGACAAGCCAACTTGGACTATTCTGAATTTTATAAATGACAAAGTAATTAAATATTGAAATTATGATAAAGAAAATGGCAATTGTGTTGGGGCTTATAGTGATCACTATATCCGTTCAGGCTCAGGTTAGAAGTCTGGATGAAGCACAAGCTTTGGCAAAAAAAGATAGCAAACTGATCCTGCTTAAATTTTCGGGCTCTGACTGGTGTGGCCCATGTATTCAGTTACAAAAGGTGATTATTGATGACCCGGCATTCACTTCATTTGCTAACCAAAAACTGATACTTTTGTTGGCCGATTTTCCCCGCCAAAAGAAAAACCAATTACCAAAGGAAAAACAAGAACAGAATGATAAACTGGCCGAAAAGTATAACGCCGAAGGTGAATTTCCTTACATGGTTCTGTTGGATGCCGAAGGAAAAGTGCTCCACAAATGGAGCGGTTTTGACCGGAGATTATCGGTGCAGGACTATATAGCTGAGATTAGTCGCCATACAAAATAGGTCGGGATGATTTTGGTAAAAGTTCAAACAAAACTCATGGGGAATATCTTTGAGTTTTGTGCGTTGAGTGAAAATGAAAAGCTGGGAGGCGAACAAATTGCTTGTGGCATAAATGAAGTGAAGCGAATTGAAAAGCTGCTGACCACGTTTAGCGATGACAGTGTGACCAACCAGGTCAATAATCAGGCGGGCATTAAACCTGTGGCTGTTCCTTGCGAATTTTACGATCTGGTATTCCGGGCACAGAAGATTTCAGCACTTACAAAGGGTTATTTTGACTTGTCCTATGGTTCGTTGGATATGGACTTTTGGAACTTTAATAAATCATTGACGCAACTACCCGATAAACGCAAAGCCCGAAAATCTGTTCATCTTATTGACTATAAAAATATCATACTGGATGATGATGCTAAAACAGTTTTCCTTAAAAATAAAGGAATGCGCATTGGCTTTGGAGGAATTGGTAAAGGGTATGCCGCTGATTGTGCCAAGCGTGTAATGCTGGAAGCGGGAGTCAATAACGGCATTGTGAGTGCTTCGGGCGACCTCAATGCGTGGGGCTATCAGGAGGATGGCTCTCCATGGACGGTAGGTATTGCTAATCCTAATTTGAAAGAGAGTTATTTCTCTACGCTTAATATTACAAATAAATCGGTTGCCACATCGGGCAACTACGAGAAGTTTGTGATGATCAACAATCAGTTATATTCGCATACAATTAATCCTAAAACCGGATATCCGATAAAAGGAATCAAGAGTGTAACCATCATAACAGTTAATGCTGAGTTGGCCGATGCAATGGCTACGCCCGTAAGCATTTTGGGAGTAGCTGATGGATTGAATCTTATTAATCAATTAAATGGCATTGAATGCATTCTTGTAGACGATGCCAACAGGCTTTATATATCTAACAACATTAAATTAATTAAATAATGAAATATGCATTTGTAATAATATCCCTATGTTATACGGCTTTGATGATGACTTCGTGCGTAAGTGTGAAATCGTATCAAAAATCGAAACTCAATGATGCAGAGATGGTCCTGTCGAGTAGGCCAATTGAGAAGTATGAGAATAATTTTCAGGTGTATCGTGAAGGTGCGTCGGGTGGTAATGGAGGCAAGACCGGTGGCGGTTGTGGCTGTAACTAATAGATTCAGAATATGAGAAAAATAATTATGTCAGTAGCTGCTTTTATGTTTTTTATAAATGTGGCAAAGGCGCAAACCGATAGCACAGCTTCCGGAAAATTCAAAATAGATCAAGTGGACTTTGTCAGCAGCTACTATCATCAAAATGGTAATAACTCCGCAGTAACGGGTGGTGTGGGTAGTGAAAAGTTGGATGACTTTGGTAATTCGATAGATCTTCAAATGAGTAAATATGATAAGAATTTGAACAAGCATCTCTTAAACTTTGAACTCGGAGTCGATGTATATAGTTCGGCTTCGTCGGATAAGATAGATCCTTCCACTATATCTTCGGCTTCCAGTGGTGATAAACGTATATATCCCTCTGCTAGTTATCTTTTCGAAAACACAAAGCGTAAATATTCGTTGGGGGGAGGTTTGTCCTTTTCAAAGGAATTTGATTATACTTCTGTCGGCGGAAATCTAGTGTATTCTAAAGCAACTAAAGACGGTAATCGTGAATTTACAGCTAAAGCATCGGTTTTCCTGGATACCTGGAAAATCATCCTGCCTATTGAGCTGAGAAATACAAATAATAATAATTTCAAATATAAGCAGGAAGAAAGTGCTCCGCGAAACTCATATAATCTTGCTTTGGGCTTAACACAAGTAATCAACAAGGAACTGCAGGTGTCTCTGTTGGCTGATATTGGTTACCAAACCGGACAGTTGGGTACGGCATATCAGCGGGTTTACTTTGATAATACCACTGAAAATAGTGCCACTCCAAAGGTTTATTCTGAAAAATTACCCGACCATCGATTTAAATTGCCAGTCGGGCTGCGAGCTAATTATTTCCTGACCGATCGTATTATCCTGAGGAGTTTCTATCGATATTACACAGATAGTTGGAAACTAACAGCTCATACAGCCGAACTGGAAGTGCCTTACAAGATAACTCCCTTTATATCTGTAGCTCCGTATTATCGTTTTTATAGTCAGAATGGAGTCGATTATTTTAAACCAAAAGGAGAGCACATGCTGTCTGATAATGAAGAATATTACACCAGTGATTATGACCTGTCAAAGTTTACCAGTAATATGGTTGGTGCCAATTTTCGCATTATGTCCACACAAGGATTGTTGGGTATTAAAGTACTCAATACCTTGGAACTGAGATATGGCTATTATAGTCGTAGTAATGGTCTCAAGTCGCATCTGGTGACTCTGGCATTTAAGTTTAAATAACCGGAGTACTTTAGAAAAATCAGATAAGAAGATGTTTCAAAAGAAATGTCTTATAGATAGAATAAGTTCTTTGCAATCTTCTAGCGAAGCGTAAATGCAGGGTGAAGTAATTCTCCTTATGTTATAAGCAAAAAAAATGGCGCTCGAGAAAATTCTCTCGGGCGCCATTAATCTTTGCTCTTTGTTCTTTTGTCTTTAATCTTTGTTCTTTGTTCTTTGCTCTTCTGTCTATTTATCCAGTCTCTCCATTGCTTCAATCGTAGCTTCGCGGCTACCAAAGGCCGAAAAACGTACAAAGCCTTCGCCGCTGGCACCAAATCCGGCACCGGGAGTAGTTACAATGTTTTTTTCTTTCAGCAAAAAGTCGAAATATTCCCAACTACCCATTCCTTCTGGAGCTTTAGCCCATACATAAGGAGCATTTACGCCCCCGAAAACAGTGTAACCTGCCTTTTGAAGTCCTTCGCGAATAATTTTGGCATTCTCGGTGTAAAAGTCAATCAGTGCTTTTACCTGTTTTTTACCTTCTGGGCTAAATGTTGCTTCGGCAGCACATTGCACTACGTACGAGGTTCCGTTGAACTTGGTACATTGACGACGGTTCCATAGTTTATTCAACGCCACAGGTTCGCCGCTTTCGGTATATCCCATCAGCTGTTTTGGAACCACGGTGTATCCACAACGTGTTCCGGTAAACCCGGCTGTTTTAGAAAAGCTGCGGAATTCGATAGCCACATCTTTGGCTCCTTCTATTTCGTAAATACTGTGAGGTACGTTGTCTTCGGTGATAAATGCTTCATAAGCTGCATCAAACAGAATAATCACGTTGTTGGCTTTGGCATATTCTACCCAAACAGTCAGTTGCTCTTTGGTAAGTGTTGTTCCGGTCGGATTGTTTGGGTAACACAGATAAACCAAATCAACTTTTTCTGTTGGCAGTGCCGGTACAAAGTTATTTTCAGCATTACAAGCCAGATAAACCAGGTTGGTCCACTCACCACTAGCTGTTGGTTCACCTGCACGGCCGGCCATAGCGTTGGTGTCTACATACACTGGGTAACATGGATCGGTAATGGCTACCCGATTATTTACGTCGAATATATCGCCAATGTTTCCGGTATCACTTTTGGCACCATCGCTAACGAAAATTTCATCAGCTTCAATGGCAATACCTTTTGCCGTGAAATCATTTTCAACAATTGCATTGCGCAGAAAATCATAACCTTGTTCCGGTCCATATCCTCTGAAAGTAGCAGCACTGCGTTGTTCATTGGCAGCTTTTATCATCGCATCCACAGCAGCATCGGGTAGGGGGAGGCTTACGTCGCCAATGCCCATACGTATAACAGGTGCTGTAGGGTTTTCTTCTTTGTGTTGAGCTACTCGTTTTGCTATCTCCGAAAAAAGATAAGTAGCCGGAATTTTTATGAAATTCTCATTAATCTGTGCCATATGGTTTTGTTTAAAATTTCTCCTTAACCCCCTAAAGGGGAATAAGAGTAGTTAGTTCTATTTGTTTTGTGATCCAAAGCTTGTTTAAAGCCTAAGGATTATTATTCTAATTGTAAAATAAGCGAGAGAGGAAAACTGATTTTGTTCCCCTTTAGGGGTTAGGGGTGGTTTACACCTCACCCTCAAAAACTGTAGTAGCGCCACCTGTCAGGTATACATGGTTGTCCGATTCTTTCCATTCAATGGTCAGTTCGCCACCAAGTAATTCTACGGTTGTTTTTCTGGCAGTTAGGTCATTTAGAACGGCAGCTACTACCGATGCGCATGCTCCCGTGCCGCAGGCCATTGTTTCGCCCGAGCCTCGCTCCCAAACGCGCATCTTGAGTTTGTTAGCCGAAATGACTTCTATAAATTCCGTATTGGTACGGCGTGGAAAAATGGCAGCATTTTCAGTCACCGGACCTATTTTGGGTAAATCCAGGTTTGCAATATCCTTGGTAAATATAACTGCATGTGGATTACCCATCGAAACGCAGGTAATGTTATATTGTATCTCGGGGCTGAATGTAATCGGTTCGTTTATCACGGTTTCTTTGGCGATAGTCGTTGGGATCAACTTCGATTCAAGTATCGGTTCGCCCATATCAACGGTTACGCTTTCCACCGTGTTGTCTGCACCAACGAAAAGCTTCAGTATCTTAACGCCCGCCAGTGTTTCCAGTGTTACTGTTGTTTTAGTTGTCAGCCCTTTGTCGTATACAAACTTGCCAATGCAACGCGATGCGTTTCCACACATTTCCGACTCAGAACCGTCGGCATTGAACATGCGCATTCTAAAGTCACATTCGGTTGATGGCAATATCATTACTAAACCATCCGATCCTATTCCTTTGTGTCTGTCGCTGTATTGTATTGCGAATGCCACAGGATCGTCTATTTTTTCTTCGAAACCGTTGACATATATATAGTCATTCCCGATTCCATGCATTTTTGTGAATTTCATTTTAATGGATGTATTTGAATTGTTTGAGTCAATAATACAGTACAAAGTTAGTCTCTGCCTGTTATATTCTTTTGAAAAGTGTCTGGCGGTTTTTATTTATTTCTGTTTTTGTTTTAATTTGAAGTAAATGTAATTAATTTACTTTTAAATAAACTGTTTTTGTTGTGATTTATGTGCGAAATGATATTTACGTATGATCAAAAAGATAGATGGCAACTAATAAAAATGCATCTTTCGTATGGTCTTGTGTTCTCGGGTCTTTGTATGGTAGTTTGTTGGTTTGTACGTCTGCTTTTGGTTCGCTTTTATATAAACAAAAACCACCCGTAAAATGATTTACGAGTGGCTTATAATTTTGAAGAAAAGTTTCAGCTTATTTGCCTTGAGACTGAGCGTCAGAAATCATTCTTTGGCTGGCATACATGTATACTTCTACGCGACGATTTGCAGCCCTTCCTGCAGCTGTTTTGTTGTCTCCAACAGGTTCTGCAAAGTTTTTACCCACAATTTCCTTGAATTGAGTTGCTGTTACGCTTTGTAGTTGTAGGAAGTTGGCAACGGACTGAGCACGATCTTGTGATAGTTTTTGATTAATTTCTAATGATCCCTGATTGTCAGTATGTCCCATGATGGTAATATCCATAGTTGGGTTTGATACAAGAATCTTCGCAAATTTAGTCAGAGCATCTTTTGAAGCTGCGTTTAATGTGCTTTTACCTGTTTGGAATAAAATTCCAGAGTCGAAAGTTACTTTAATAGCTTTTAAGTTGTTTGCATCTCTGATGCTATCAACACGGGCTCCTTCTATGGCTGCTGCTTGTGCTGCCGCTTTATCCATCTTCTTACCTATAATAACACCTGTCGTTGCTCCCACAACGCCACCTATAGCTGCGCCTATGGCTGTGCTTTTACCACTTTTACCAATTAAAGCACCTATGCCGGCACCTAGGGCGGCTCCGCCACCACCACCGAACAAACCACCTTTTGTTGCATTGCTCATAGAGCTACATCCTGCTAACAGGATGGAAATTGAGAGAATAATTGCTACAAGTCCATTACTTTTTTTCATGTTACAATTCATTTTAAATGTTTTTTCGTTTTTAATAAATATGTTGAAATCAATTAGAAATCAGTTCCATTACAATCAGAATCTAATTGGTTGTACGAACATCTAATATCAATTTGAAATCATTGCAAAGATAGTAATTTAAACTAAATAAACAATACTGTGTATTTAATTACATTTATCAGGCTGCTTTTTTCGCTCTTGTTTATAGCTGTAAGCCCTTTTTTTTCTTAAAAAAATAATTAATACAAAGTGGTGTGTTGATCATACTTTAGTTGCAAAGCAATAGTTTTTACTACGAAATTTCTATCTCAATAAAAATATGTTTGTTTGACTTCATTTTTTCAGAATTTGTTCAAATAAAAATTGAAAATTATTCAATAATATAGGACTATTGTGAATGAGAGAAAATAAAATATGGGTGACACAGGAACTTTCCTTTTGTGTAAATGTTTAATATACAATTAGAATTAAATGTATTAATTGAATATTATAAACTATGCCATCATTAGCAGCAATATCAAAAATTGATTTTCCTTTTAAAACCGATCAGCAGGAAGTGAAGCAATATGCCCGAAATTTATTTGCACCTTCTTATCCGCAAGTGGACAGGATGCTGAGTGCATTTGACAATACAGAAATAATAACAAGAAATTTCTGTAAGCCGCTTGATTACTATTCCGGTCTGCATGATTTTCAAGAGCAGAACAACGAGTATGTTCGGGTTGCTCTGGAATATTCGGTCGAAGCAATTACGCATTGTGTGGTTTCTGCTCAAATTAAAAAAGAAGAAATTACCGATATTATTTTTATTTCAACTACCGGACTTTCTACTCCGAGCCTAGATGCGCTTATCATTAATAAAATGAGGTTGAATCAAAATATCAATCGTATGGCTATTTTTGGTTTGGGCTGTGGGGGTGGAGTGTCTGGCTATTCAAAAGCTTGTGTCTTGGCTAAAGCCAATCCGGATGCGGTGGTTTTGCTTGTTGCGGTGGAATTGTGTTCTCTTACATTTTTGCGAGACGACTATACTAAGAGCAATTTTATAGGTTCCACTTTGTTTGCCGATGGAGTTGCGGCTTGTCTTATTACTGGTGATAATCATGCGAATAAAATAAAGAATAAAATTAGTTTTGTAGATACGCAAAGTAAATTGTATTATGACTCGCTGGATGTGATGGGATGGGAGTTTATGGATAAGGGATTTAAAGTGTTATTTTCTTCTGATATTCCCACTATCATTGCAAATAATGTAAATAATGATGTTACTTCGTTTTTGGATAAGAATAATCTGAAACTTTCCGATATAAAGAATTTTATTTTTCATCCCGGTGGTAAAAAAGTATTAACCGCCTATCAGGATGCTTTGTCTGTAGAAGGCGATTTTCTTAAGCATACGCGCGAGGTGATGAATGATAACGGCAATATGTCCAGTGCTACGGTATTGTATGTGTTGGATCGATTTTTTACGCAGGGTTTTGAGGATGGTTACGGACTTATGGTATCTATGGGACCGGGATTTTCGTGTGAGATGGTTTTACTTCAAATGAATAGAGGATAATATGGCTTTTATCATTTTTATAGTCGCTCTTATTTTGCTGAGAGTTGCAGAGCTGGTGTTGTCGGGGAAAAATGAAGCGTGGTTGTTGCAGCAAGGGGCGGTGGAGTCGGGACAAAAGCATTATCCTTTTATCGTGGCGCTTCATGTGTTGTTTTTTCTTTCGCTAATAATTGAGTATTCCGCAAAACAGCCGGCTTCTTTCAGCATGCTTTTACTTGTTTCCTATTTTTTACTTGTGATTTTTAAAGTCTGGGTTGTTTTGTCGTTGGGTAAATATTGGAATACGAAAATCTATCATATCCCTAATGCTCCATTGGTAAAGGCGGGGGCATACAAATACTTTAAACATCCGAATTATATAATAGTCATTGCTGAAATTGCACTTATTCCTTTGATTTTTGGTCTGTATTTTACGGCAATAACTTTCACGGTGCTTAATGCCATTATGTTGTCGGTGCGAATAACAGAAGAGAATAAGGCGCTTAGAAGGTGATGAATAAGAATAAGCTTTTACATTATACAATGTAACTCTTGCTTTATACAATGTAGTCATTGAGGCTGTCTCAAAAGTCTTTTTAGAACACAAATAAATAAAATACGCAAATTAATGCACTCTTATTGAATTGAAATTCAATAAATGATATTCTACTTTACAAATCTGATTTGCGAGAATTTGTGTTGCTTGCGTTATTTGCGTGCTTTTGATTCCCTCCTACATTATACAATGTAGCGCATACAATATAAGCCGATTATCAGCACTTCTCTGCTTGGCGGCTTTACAACCAATTTGTCTGTTTATTCTTCCCGTTCGAATGTTCCCGGATATACTTGCTACCAGCGTTAAGCACGTAGGTGGGTATGGCATTAACTACGTTTTAAATCTGCTAGATCAGCGTTTCTTTTGCGATCGGAATCTTCGATCCGCGTTTTAATCTACTTTCCTTTTCTGATGTGATTACACGACATTATATTTATTCATCTACTTAATCGCTTAACAGAGAATTTGTTTATTTATATCTTCGGGTGTGATTTACGAACGAGGTCGTTGGACTGTATCTGTTGGGGGCAAAATTGTAGAACTTAAAAATCATATGTAGCTTTTTTTATTACATGCTTGAAATACAATTGTTGCGTGTTTTTCAGAATAATTATTTATATTTGCAACAAAATGTTAGTTATACAAAAGAAATAGGGCTTAAGGATGAATAGGATATTGGTTGTAGATGACGATATTATGCATGTCAAGTCTATGGTGTATTTTTTAGTAAAAAATCTGGAATGTGATGTATTATCAGCCACAACAGGATCTTCTGCAATCAGTATTATTAAGAGTACAATTCCGGATTTGATATTGATAGATTGGAGTATGCCCGGAATGAGTGGGATAGAAACTATCATAGAGCTAAAAAATGATGACATGTTCTGCGATATTCCTGTCATTATGATGTCTGGACTAATGATAACATCTTCTCACCTAAAGACCGCCCTGCAAACCGGTGCGGTTGATTTTTTGCGAAAACCAATTGATGAAATAGAACTGGTTTCAAGAGTTCGTAATATGCTGCGAATTTCCGATATGCAGAAGCAAGTAAAGCAACAAAACTTAATGCTGCAGAATCAGTTAACGTCGAAAATAAGCTCTCTTCAGTATTGTGCAGAACAAAAAAAGACGATGGATAAAAAGCTGAAAGAACTTAAATTATATTTATCAAAAGAATCTGAGCAAATTCCGGAAGTTTTATTGGATGAATTGGATGGATTGTTTAATGACACTGAGTTAAATTGGGCTGACTTTCAGACGAATTTCGAATTTATACATCACGATTTTCTTAAAAGGGTGAAACAACTTTATCCTACTCTGACCAAGGCAGAGCTCAGAATGTGTGCGTTTATCCGGTTGAACATGACGAATAAAGATATAGCAAATATTATTTGTATATCTCCCGAGTCGGTCAATACGGCTCGTAAGCGTTTAAAACGAAAAATGGAAGTAGCTTCTGGAGTAAATCTTACAGATAAACTAATGAACCTCTAAACTGTAAGTTAATTGTGGTTAATAAAAATCTCCCTTTGTACCCTCTTTGTACCCTCTTTGCTTTAGTTGTAAACTAATAATATTGCTTAACATGGAAATACTTCGTTTTTTGAAAGAGCACATCAAACCGGATAGTTTGTTTATGAAATCTTCTCTGATTAATTCTGTGCATGCAGCTAATAAGAAGTTGATGAGAATAGTGACCGTTTTGACTTTGTTTTCACTATTGGTTGTTATCTTTGTTGGATTAATAAAATGTGTTGAAAATCAGTATACTTTTTTGTTCCGTATTCTTATTGTTCAGTTGATAATAACTGTCTGGGTGTTTTGCTTATCATTTCGGAAGTATAAGCTGTATATGGGATATGTGTCTGTTTATGGGATTCTCTTTATTACCTTATTGTCAGAACTTCAGAGTATTCACCACGGATTTCTTGTAGAGCAACGTGTGTTGTTTACAAATACTTCTCTGATTCTGTTAATGTTTGTCTGTAGCTTTTTGACTAATCCGAGGCATGTGATTATTTTGGGAGTGCTATCAATTGTTCGTATCGTGTTGTTCAGATATATAGTCGTTTCGTATTTCCTTCAGATAATATTTTTCTATCACATTGTTATTTTTTCATGTGCTACTTTCGGTATTTTTATTTTATTCAAGAAATTGTATTTAATGACTTATCAGGCAATTATACGTAATTCAATCATTACTCAAAAAAATAAAAAACTGAATCAGTTAATTGATTTCAAGCATGATATGATGAGTATGATTTTGCATGACATAAGGAACCCACTGAATAATATCCTTTTTGCTGCGCATGAAACTCAAATTTCTCATCAGGTATCGGACTCGGTACAGCATATACTTCAAATAGCAGATAATTTTATTGATGTTCACCGGATGGAAGAAGGGGCTATTATTGTACGACCGACCTATGAGTGTATTAACCAAACTATACTTTCGGCTATTGAACAGTTGAAATATATGTTGCAAGAGAAAAACAACCGGATTCAGCTCAATATTGCTGATTCGTTGTGGCTAAGTGTTGATCACCAGCTTATTGAACGCGTTTTTATAAATCTGTTTACCAATTCAATTAAACATTCTTTGCCCAATTTATTGATTGTGGTTAATTGTGAATTCCTTGAAGATTGTATCCGGTTTGAGATAAAAAACGATGGTGCACCTATTCATCCCGATGATATAAATAAGGTTTTTGATAAGTTTTTTTCCAAAGATGAGATCACCGAAAGTAGTTATAAATCAAAAGGCTTAGGTTTACGGTTTTGTAAAATGGTGATTGATGCCCATGGGGGAGATATCGGTCTGACTACTAATTATCCTAAAAACGGCACCAGTACATGGTTTACATTGCCACATCTGAGCTCTATGGCTTCTGAACTGCCTGTAAATGGTGAAATTATAGACCTGACGAATGTTCAGCTGACCGAACAGGAAAAAGCACTGATTAAAGAACATGTTGGACGTATTTGTCAGTGCGAGATGTATGAAATAGGGAGCATTATGAAAATATTAAATAGTATTGCTGTCCCTGATTCTCCGAATGTAGATGCCTGGAAGGATATGCTAATGGATGCTGTAGTAGATAATAACAAAGTTTACTTTAACGAACTGATGGAGTTATTAGATTGATTTATAATTTAGAAACCGGTCACTCCTAGGAGCGGCCTGTTCTATGCAATCTAAATATCTTTGCAATTCACACCCTTACTCTTCCTTCCATACTCAGCTGAGATTTCTCCAATGTTAGCTAAGATTTCATCCATGTTGGCTAAGATTCAGTTTGTGTTGGCTCATTTTCATCTATGTTAGCTAAGATTCCGTCCATGTTAGCTAAGACTCCGTTTTATGTTGGGTCATTCTCGTCCATGTTAGCTAAGATTCCATCCATGTTGGCTAAGACTCCGTTTGTGTTGGGTCATTCTCGTCCATGTTAGCTAAGATTTCATCCATGTTGGCTAAGATTCAGTTTGTGTTGGCTCATTTTCATCTATGTTAGCTAAGTCTCCGTCCATGTTAGCTAAGACTCCGTTTTATGTTGGGTCATT
>Ga0302171_10000040_pt1 | contig 22142 bp, 25 predicted proteins | sample I_Fen_N2_2_FD_193495 | JGI IMG/M metagenome (GOLD analysis project Ga0302171, IMG submission 193495) | Peat permafrost microbial communities from Stordalen Mire near Abisko, Sweden - I_Fen_N2_2 | ecosystem: Environmental > Terrestrial > Soil > Wetlands > Permafrost | place: Sweden: Abisko... | reverse complement strand
CCAGGAAGATCCGCCCTTCCGCGTCGATTTCCACCTCGCCGTCGCACAGACTGGGAGCTTCCACGGTGACCGGACGGCCACCGGTACGTTCCGCAATCTGGTTAACGACCTCTTGTGGAAAGCTGTAGAAGACGATCGATCCAGTCCCAGTCACCAAGTTGGGATCTGGAGTCGGCCGTCTATCCCTGCAAACGATCGCGTGCAAGGCCGACAGATAGGACAATCGAGTCCCGTTCTTGCTGCTGCTCCATTTCTGAAGCCCATTGACCAGCGCCTTCAGCTCTTCTCCCGCCCGTTTCTCGTAAGCGTTCAAGGCAGCGGAAGCCTGATTGCGCCGGAAGAAAAGCTGCTTGCGAACTTCGGCGTCGTGCTTGTTTACCTCAATGTCCGCATTGGCTTTCTCCAGTTCAGCCAATAGCTGTTGGCGACGGCCCATGATTTCGGTCACTCGGCTCCCGTAGTACCGGTTGACCACGAAGCACTCCTGATAAATCTCCGGGGTAAAGCTCTGACCTCCGATCACTCCCCGAAAATCGCTCAAGCGCGCCGTGGCGGCACTGCTGAAGAACCGCCCCAGTTCCTTGCGCGTGAAGTTGTACAGTCTTCCGACCTTATCGTTGGCATCGACTTCAATGTGCTCGTCCATGTCTTCGATCCGGCGTTTCTGTTTTAACTTCAGCCAAGGCGCTGTGGGCACATCGTTGCGGATGTTGCGAATGACCTCCTGGTCGGGTTGGGTTCCATGCTTCAGTTGATCCAGCGCATTCTGAAGCTGGTCCACCAACTCCCGCGCCAGATCTGGCCTTCCTTTCGCCAGGCACGAAGTCTTCAAATCGGTTATGGCGCCGATCTGATTTCCGCGCGCCTGCATCGAAACTTGCGGAAGGTTCCACCAGGGACTAGGAGGTTTGGGGTTCTTCTTCTTGGTGGCGGAGTGTTGTTCCTCGTAGGCGAACCGGTCTGCGACGAACCGTGGAAAACGGTTGTCCTCGACCAGGCACACCATATCGAAGTCATAGTCTCCGCCATTTCGTGCTGCGGTTTCCGAATGAAGGACCAGCGTGCCTCTCAGCTGCAATTGCTCCCTGGCAACGGCAGCGACACCGTCAGAGTCCGCGTCATGCAGGGCATCGTGCTGGGCATGACCGGCTCCGGCAAGACCACGCTTCTGAAGAACATCATTACGCAGGACATGGCGCGCGTGGTCGGCACCCCGAAGGATTCACACCGGTTGCCGATGGTGATCTTTGATGGCAAGGGCGATCTCGAATTCTTTTACGACCTTCTGCCGCATGTGCACCGGGCCGGAAGGCTGCACCAACTCCGAGTTCTGAATCCTGCGCGCCCAGATATCTCCGTCCGGTACAACCCGTTCTACTGCAACGACGAAGACTACATGGCTGTCGTCAACATGGTCTTCGGCTCCTTCAACCTGCACGACGAGTTCTTTGCCAAGCACCAGTTGAACTACCTTGCCGACATTGTTCGCGTGCTGGTGTACACCGGCCGGAAGATCAACGTCTATGACGTGCTGGTCGCGGCCATTGACGAACAGGTGCTGCGCGAACAGGTCGAAAAGGCGCGCCAGCGCCTGGAACACGACCCATCCATCCCAGTGCAGCGCCGCCTGAACTTCGAGATGTCGGTTAGAAACCTCTATCAGTCGTTTGCAGACCGCGAACGTGTGCCAAAGATCCAGGGCTTGGTCAACGAGTGCATGACGCTTCTCGACGATGAGCTGAGCGTGATCACCGGCCCGTACGACGAACTGCTGTCACTGGACGAAGTGATCGAGCAGGAGTTGATCCTGTTTGTCACCTTGAACGTCAACAAGAACACCGAGCCGGTTCGAGCTCTGGGGAAGATGCTGTTGCAGAACCTGCAACTGGTCGTGGGCAAGCGCTACGAGAGTGAGGAACAGCGGCAGCGCGTTAACCGGCCGATGTTCAGCGTCGTGCTGGACGAGTTTGCCCCGTTCGGATACCGGAACTTCGCGCAGATCCTGCAGACCGCCCGCGGCACCCACACGGCATTTCTGTTCTCCATGCAGAGTCTGCCACAACTGATGCAGGTCGGCCGGGGCTTTAAGGAAGATGTGACCTCGGCGCCGAATACGACTATGACATTGCGCACCCGCGACGAGGAAACGGCCCGCTATTTCCTGCGGGCCTCGGCCGAACACACCGTCACCCGGCGCAGCGTGTCGATGCACCGCCAGCGACTATTTGGTTACGAGAAGTACGAGGCAACCGACAGGGCCACGGAGAGCGAAGACCGTGAGACCCGCGCACTCGATGAGCACATCAAGAATCTTCCCAAGGGACAGATGGAGATTCTGATGACGGATGACACGCGCGGCACATTGCACCAGTTGTTGCACGTCCGTCCGCCGCAGGATGTCACCTTCCCGAACTTCGAGCCCGAGCTATTTGCACGAAAGCGGCAATCGCGGGAGCAGTCCGCCGGCGCGAACCTGCGGTTCAAAACGCCCGAGTTGGCGGCAACCACCCGTTTTGCCCGTCGCGGATAAGGAGTGGGGACACGACCATGAAGCGAACAATCGCCATCGTCACACTCGGAGTGCTGGCACTGGTCACAGCCGGTCCTGCCATCGCACAGCAACGGCTGCAATCTCCGGTTGCGTCACGTGGGCAACGACAGGCACAGCCCCAGGGGCAACGACAAGCTCCGCCCGCGCGTCCGATGTACCAGCGTCGTGACACCTGGTACGAGTTCCTGCTCAAGCAGTTCAATCCCAGCAATTTCGATTACGGCGCGTGGATCGAAGAACGGCGTCAGGTGTTCCTCGACGCAAGCGTGCGCAACCCATACTTCAAGTACAGCCTGGGCACGACGATTGCCCTGCTGATCATGGCCATGCTGTACACCAAGCAATGGATCGACCACCGTCGCGCCATGTGGATCACAGCGGAGATGATGACGGACCTGTACAACCACGATCTCTACTCGCGGGATGTCGCTGAGAAGGCGATCCAGAAATACAACCAGCACATCGAACGCTGCAACCGGGCTATCGAAGCTGCCCAACATGGAACTGCCATCCCGGCAGCCGATGCAGGCCACGAGTCATGCAATGTCGAACTGAATCGTGTCGTCGGAGAGAGAGACGAATACTTACGCGAGCTGAACGACACGAAGACAAAGTTGGCGACAAAGGAGCGAACCCTGACTGCATTGTCTCTGCGAGTGGAAGGCATGTCCGTAAAGCCAGTTGCAAATGGCATGGCCGGCACATCCGTTGAACTGAGCAGCGCCGACCCCAACGTGGTTAGACATATCAACAACCTGCAAGAACAACTGTACGTTGAGCGCGAGAAGAACAAACGGCTTAAGGATGTGTAGAAATGCTGGTCACGGTCACAGGCTTCGGGAGTGTGTGGCGCTGGCGCCAGCGAAAAGCTCCCAGCCATGTACAGCGCCTTTCCGAATCCGCTTATTACAACACGACCGGCGTGGAAGTATCGGGCAGCGTGCGGCAGCGGCCGCAGATCGTGGGCTACGCACGCTTTAACGGGCGAGGCGGTTTTGACCCAAATCATCCCTCCAGAATGATCAACCGCGTTTTCGAATGCGCTGACCCGTGCGTATGGATGGGACAGAACAAATTGCTTTTCAAACGCATGCTGACTGCCCCCGACAAGCCGGACGGCTTTCTAGTGGTGGTGCGCCCAGAGCTGACTGGAGTCTTAAGGGTCGGAGGCGTCGACTGGCGATCGGACGACAGCTGGCTGATCGCATTCAGCGAGTGCCGTGGTCAGCAGGAGGCGATGTTGTTGATGCCCGCGCACGGCTGGATACAAACCGAGTTAGGCAGGTTCGTGCTGGAACCGGCGACTGGTCGCCCGTGGGTTGGGCGTCTTGTCCTGGATTGCGCAACATAGGAGACAACCGCATGCGGTACTGGAAAGGATCAATCGCCCTCAGTCCCACCCAAGATTATCCCTTATTGCAGCAAGTTCTGCGTTCAAACTTTGTCACACACCGCCAGCTCTATGACTTGCTAAGGCTCGACTACCACGCGACATCGCGAAACGCATTTAACAACCGCGTGCGTCGACTGGTCAAGCACCAGTATCTTGTTCGTGATGAGATCGCGCTCAGAAGAGACGGTTATGTATATTCCATTTCCGACATCGGTGCGTCGGAGCTGATTGGTTTGGGCGAGTATTACACGGGGCCAACACGCCGCCCCAAGGATGGACAGGTTCCCAGGGGCGTGTACCATGCGCTCGAACTCAATCAAATCCACCTGGCGCTCAAGCGCTCGCAACAGTTGGTCCGATGGATGTATGACACTGAAATTCATTCCCGAAACGAGCTTACCGACAACCGCTACGCTAAGGACTACGACGCTGTCGTGACCGTGAGTAACGATGGCGGCGAGCGGACGTTTGCCCTGGAATACGAACGCACTCCGAAAGCTCGCAAAGATTACTTGGACATCAGCGCCAACATCGCGGCGGAAAGGGCAGTGGATCGGTTTCTTTACCTGGTCCCCAACTATGACCTCATATCTTTTCTGGTTGGCTGTTTCGCCACTCTGAGACGGCCAATATACTTTGGTCTAGCCAGAGACTTCCTCGACAAACTGTTTGATATGCCCCTCCGGGGCGCAAGACCCGGCGCTATGACGACGCTGCGAAATGTGCTTCGGTAGGGCGATCTGGCTCGGCCGAAGCCTGTCCCGAAACAGATTGCAATGTTATTGCAGTGCGATTGCTTACCAATGCGGTTTTGCAGCCTATCGTAAGCCCTCTCTTGTCAATATCTTGCCGTCTGATTACCCCATACATCAGACCGTTTTGCTTCAAAAACGACGGAACAGTTGTGACAGTCGCGCGCACTGCCTTTGATGCGTCGTGTGCAGCCATGGTGCCGCAGTTCTTGTACACTCATTCCGGTTTGGTGTTCCGGCAATTGCCGACATTGCGGGCGCGCGAGTTGCACAAGCTGGTGCGGCGACACGCGCGGGCTGTGCGCACAGCAGTGGTTCGGTTTGGGCGATGAATGTACACGGCTATCGTTCGAGCGGCGCGGCACTGTGTGTGGACTGATCGACCAGCATCGGTGTGCAAGTGTGTCGGCAATGATCGTTTCTTGCGCGCTGGTTGTTGCCGAACCGTGCGCATGGGCTGCTGCAAGACGAGTGGTGACGAGCGGTACTTGCATCCACCAGTCACTAATACAATGCGTGCAGGTTTCTCAGGCATTATTTGGATCACGCTTACTTTCGGTATTGCTGGTCGGTCACGTGTTCCATCCAGTCCACGACTTTTCCATTGAGGCTTTCCTGGATGGCTATGTGAGTCATGGCTGTCATTGGCGTCGCACCATGCCAATGCTTTTCGCCCGGCGAAAACCAGACCACGTCACCGGGCCGGATTTCTTCCACTGGCCCGCCTTCGTGCTGGGCCCAGCCGCAGCCCGAAGTCACAAGCAGAGTTTGCCCGAGCGGATGCGCATGCCACGCGGTGCGAGCGCCCGGCTCGAACGTCACGCTGGCGCCCTGCACGAATGCGGGTTCGGGTACCTGAAACAAAGGATCGATCCGCACGACCCCGGTAAACCAGTCCGACGGCCCCTTCGCCGAGGCTTGCGATCCGACTCTTTTAATTTCCATAATTACTACTCCTTTCGCTCCAAGGATTCGGTGCACCTATTGAATTGTTTGCCCGCCGTCGATGACCATTGCGCTCCCGACGACGAATCCAGCCGCTTCCGAACACAGCCAGACGACTGCATTGGCGATCTCTTCGGGCCGGCCCATCCGTCCGATCGGCTCCTCCGAGATCACCTTCGCCCGGCCCTCGGCAGTGCCGCCGGTGAAGCGCTCCATCATCGGAGTCTCGATATAGCCAGGGCAGACAGCATTCACGCGGATGTTCTGCGCGGCGTAATCGAGGGCCGCCGCCCGGGTGAGCCCGATCACGCCATGTTTTGCGGCTGTGTAAGCAGGGCTGCCTTTGATACCAATCACTCCGGCACCCGAGGAGGTGTTCACGATCGCACCGCCTCCGTTCTTGAGCATGAGCGGAATCTCGTACTTCATGCACAGGAAAACACCACGGAGGTCGATAGCGATGATCCGTTCCCACTCGTCAAGGTCGTAGTCGGCGGTGGGGGCCGGTTTCTTCGGCTCAATGCCCGCGTTATTGAACGCAAAGTCCAGGCGTCCGAAGGCTTCGGCGGTCTTATCCAGAGCCGCCTTCACGTCCTCGATTCTTGTCACGTCACACCGGACAGCGAGCGCCCGTCCACCTTGTTCCTCGATCAAGCGGGCCGTTTCCTGATTCTCCTTTTCGGAAACATCCGCTACGACCAGACTCGCTCCTTCGCGAGCAAAACCCAGTGCCGCGGCGCGACCAATGCCGCCGCCTGCCCCCGTCACAAATGCTACTTTTCCTGTGAAAGTTCGCTTTACTTGATTAGCCATAGATTTCTCCTTACTAAAATTGATCGTTGATCGCGCGGCATCGATCGATTAAGCCTGCATCCCCATGTCCATCACAAATCGGTACCTGGCTTGTTTCGCAATGACCTTTGACCAGGCGACGTTGATTCCATCCATTAGAATCTTTGTGACTGGGGTTTGATTTTCCGGAGCGCACAGAAGTCGAGCATGTCCTGAGTCTCTCGAATACCACCGGTGTTTGACCCGGCAAGGGCGGTTCTGGTCAGTACCGTCGTCATCTGGCCGTACTGGTTTGGCGTCGTGAGTTTGCCGACACCAACACGGCAGAGAGTGGCATCTCGCTTCAAGAGCGGAAGGAACCTGTCGAGGTCATGCTGGTATGGAATGGTGTCCAGGATGAAGTCGAAAGCCCTTTTGTACCTCGACCAATCGACTCCATCTTTGTTGATGAGAACGTCTTTAGCACCAAATCGACGCGCGTCTTGTTCTTTTTCAGGCGAGGTCGTCACGACCGTAACGTCCGCGCCCATCTTCGTCGCGAACTGAACGGCCAAGTGTCCCAAACCACCTGGGCCCGCGATCGCGACCGTCTTTCCAGGAGCAACACTCCAGTGGCGGAGTGGCGAATAGGTAGTGATCCCGGCACAGAGCAGTGGACCAGCTTCGGCAAGATCGATGGAAGCCGGAATCCTGAGGACGAAGCCTTCGTCAACGACGACGAATGTTGAATAGCCGCCCTGGGTGATAGATCCGTCGCGATCTTTCGAGCCATACGACTGCGTGTTGCCGTTCTCGCAGTAATTCTCCGCTCCGCGTACGCACTCTGGACAGTGTCTGCAGGAGTCGACCATGGTTCCCACGCCAACACGCGACCCAACGTCGAGTTTGCTTACACTCGAGCCGACGGCTACGACTTCTCCGGCAAGTTCATGGCCCACGACTTGCGGATACTGGATTTTGCCCCAGTCGCCATGAATCGTGTGAATGTCAGAGTGACAGACTCCGCAGTAATGAATCTTGATGGCGACGTCTTTCGGACCGAGAGCGCGACGCTGAAACTTTAGAGGTTTGAGCGGACCTCTCTCAGAATACCCTGCCATCCCCTCGGTGGGATAAGGGCCCCTTCCTACCCCTGCTGATATCTGGGCGAAAAGATTACTTGATGATGTGAGTACGGCGCCTGTGCCAATCACTGCAGATTGGCGGAGGAAGTCTCGTCTTGAATTGTCGTTTGACTGCGTCTTGTCCATCCTTCCTTCAATTTGCGAGGTCAATGGTCACCTTCGCCGATCCCGATACGTTGAATGCTTCTGTGCCGGCGTCAATCTTTGCGATTGGGATGATGCCAGGCGAAGGTATCGACTCCCCATCCTGGTGGTAGTAGATAGCGAGATCATGCGATGGGGACCAATAGGCGATATCGCCCACTTCATACTGATGTCTTCGCGGACCCTTTTCGGAGAGTGCCTTTGGCAAGGCAGCGTACTTCTCGCGCCCGAACAGATCCTTCATCGACACTGTCAACGGGAGACCGGAAGCAAAATCCCTCGCCGTGGCGTTGTCGGCCAGGGTGGCTGTAAGGACCTTGCCGCCGATTTTTATCTCAATTTTCACGTTCTGGCTCCTCTCAGACGAAGACCGCTGTGGATTCGAGCTGGACCCAGTGCTCGCCTTGCTACTGCTAAAAAGGCCCAACGTCAGAACGAGCACAATGAAGAGCAGGTCTTTTGACCTGCAGTTCGTGATGCTTGATTTACTCATGTAGAACTCTCAACAGGGCACTTGGCATTCGTTCCCGTCTCCCGGCGAAGAAAACGAAACTACACTTACCTCTTGAAAACCTCTTGGGCGACCGTGATGGCTGACACTGCCTTCGGCCATCCGCTGTAAAAAGCGAGATGAGTAATAGCTTCAATGAGTTCAGCCTCGGTGACGCCGTTCTCCTTGGCGCGGTTCAGGTGGAATCGCAACTGCTCGGTGTTGCCGCCTTCTACGAGCGCGGCTACGGTAATCAGGCTGCGGTCGCGCTTTGATAATTCAGGTCGCTCCCAGACGTCGCCATACAGTACATCGTCGGTGAGCTGAACCAGCTTGGGGGAGAAGTCACCGAAGGTTTTCTTGATTGCGGAAGGCTCTTTGTTCATTTGCTTTGTTCCTTTCGTCGCAGACGGCGCAGTGCCGTATTGCTCGTTGCTGACCTTTTCCATCCATGTGACGTTGGCGCCATCAATTTCTTCTTGAATCGCGATGTGAGTCATCGCCTCGTGCTCCGAAGCGCCGTGCCAGTGCTTTACACCGGGCGATATTCGCACCACGTCCCCTTCACGAATTTCTTCGACTGGACCTCCCCACATCTGGATACGGCCGATTCCTGCCGTCACAATCAGAATCTGGCCGAGCGGGTGACTGTGCCACGCCGTGTGGGCTCCTGGCTCGAAAGTGACTTTCCCACCCGTAACTCGCGACGGCGACTTCGCCCCAAACAACGGATCGATTTGCACCGAGCCGGAGAAGTGCTCGGGCGACACATTCAGCGAAGCCCTCGATTCGCTACCGGTGATCGTGATCGCTTGAGGAATCTGTGCCTGTACAGCAAACGCGAATATCAAGAGCAGCAGAGTTAACTCACAAAGTCGTCTCACGTTTTTCACCTCACAATCCTGGTTAGTGTGTGCATCACATCGGTGATGTGCCGGTCATCGGTTTCAGCGAAGTAGCGCAATTGGTCCTTCGTCCAAGTAATCATCGGAAGTCTCTTCAATTGGCACCATTCGGGCGCAAGAGCGTTTTGATCGCGCGGCGCTCGTCCATTGCACGGTAACCATCCGCAACCTGATCCAAAGGCAGGATCAAGTCAAAAACCTTGCCCGGTTTGATCCTTCCGTCCAATACCAGCTTGATCAAATTCGGCAAGTAATGGCGCACCGGAGCCGGGCCGCCGTGGAGACGAACGAGGCTGAAGAACACCGGCTGCAAGTCGAGAAGTGCATCATGCGGAACGCCGACGAAGCCGACGGATCCGCCCGGACGCGTGGACCGAATCGCTTGCATCATCGATTCCAGGCTGCCAACACATTCCAGCGTGGAATCCGCACCGATGCCTTTCGTCAGTTCCTTGATGCGGGCGATACCTTCCTCGCCACGCTCGCGCACAATGTCCGTGGCGCCGAACTCTCTAGCAAGTTTCTGGCGCGATTCGTGACGGCTCATTGCGATGATCCGCTCAGCACCCATCTGCTTCGCGGAAAGCACTCCGAGCAGGCCGACCGCGCCGTCGCCAACCACGACAACCGTAGAGCCTGGCTTAACGTTGGCAGCGCCGGCGGCAAACCAGCCGGTTCCAAGCACGTCAGAGACGGCAAGAAGGCTTGGAAGAAGATCATTTGACGGAATCTCGGGCGTCGCAACGAGCGTGCCATCGGCGAGTGGCACGCGAGCGTACGGCGCCTGCGCTCCAGTCATGAACTCCAGGTTCTGACATCCCGACTGGTAGCCGACCTGGCAATTAGGACACGTGTTATCGGAGATACAGAATGACCCGATGACGAACTGGCCGGGTTTCACAGTCTTGACCGCACTGCCGACCTCCTCGACGATGCCGCAATACTCGTGACCCATAGCTTGCGGCTCGGTGACCGCCTGAATTCCGCGATATGGCCAGAGGTCCGACCCGCAAACGCACGTGACGGAGAGCCGTATGATGGCGTCCGTGGGCTTGAGGATCTTGGGTTCGGCTCTCTCTTCGAAGCGAACGTCACGCGGCCCGTAAAGAACTGTTGCGTGCATTTTTCTTCCTCTCGGCTTTGACTCGATTCGTACTCAGGCGGTGGGCGCTCTCCACCCCCACACTGAGAGACTACCGGGGGTCCCGGCCCGGGCGGTAGCCTGATTCTGTCGAATAATTGCCTAATCCTGTTGCTGCACAGATTCGGGGCGTCATCAACTTAGGATTAGCGGTACTCTAAGCAAGCGGAGGAGCATCGCATGGAGCACGGGGAAACACGAATTATCCATAAGAAAGAGCAGTCATCACAGACAGCAGCGCTAATCAAAGAAATCGCGCGCAAGATTGCCTTACACACTCCGTCGCAAGGATTGCATGTGACCGATGTGCAAACTCTTTCGTTGTATCGAAAGGACGAACCGAGTCCTTGCTATCCAGCGACCTACGAGCCGAGCGTTCACGTCTTCGCGCAAGGGCAAAAGCGCGTAACCCTCGGTGGAGCAACGTACCTGTGCAAGGAGTCGACATTTCTATTGAGTTCGGTCGATGTGCCGGTCGTAAGCCAAGTCGTTGCGGCGAGCAGCACTAAGCCTCTGCTGTCATTCGTGCTGAAACTCGACATGGCGATGGTGCGCGAGATACTGGGCCAGGGGGAGTTTCACGATCGCCAGGCATCATCGCGGGACTGCGGAATCGCGGTTGCTGAAGCGACTGAAGAGTTGCTAAAGCCGTGCTATCGACTGCTAGAGTTGCTCGACGTTCCACAGGACATTCCGTTCTTGAGCAGTCTAATCCTGCGCGAAATCGTGTATCGATTGCTTAAGGGTCCTAAAGGCGAGCGCCTCCGCGCTATCGCCACGTTAGGTGATCAAAGTCACAATACAGCGAAAGCTATTTCTTGGCTCAGGGCCAACTACACAAGACCGCTGCGTCTCGAAGAACTCGCAGGGATTTCTCGCATGGGCTTATCGACACTGCACCATCATTTCCGATCGCTGACGGCGATGAGCCCTCTCCAATATCAAAAGCAACTCCGGCTAGTTGCTGCGAGAGAGCGCATGCTTGGCGAGGGTCTCGACGCCGCCACTGCCGCATTCGAGGTTGGGTACGATAGCGCGACTCAGTTCAGTCGCGAGTACAAGCGGTTCTTCGGCGAACCACCGATGCAAGACGTTAAGAAGAATCGACTCGCCGGCTCTGGAACCCGATAGCGACTGACAATACCGTTGTTCGTGTCCGAATGGTCGGCCTCTCTGAAGTAATCCAGTTTGACTGGTTGTCGGCGATCCGGACTTGTGGCACTAGCGATCCAGATACGACGCTCACGGAGGCCACATGAGTGAGAGGTCGGCGTCCCGTGGAATTGCCTTTTCTTCAATGTCCGTGGAAACCTGCAAGTGGGAGATGCCGAACCGGGGCACCAGCGGCATTGTTGGTGGCTCAGACATTACGTTTCGGCGCGATCGCCGGGTAGTGAGCAATCTGAGCGTGCGACTTGCATCCTTTATATAGACATCGTACTGCTTAGCGATCTTCTTTCTACCCTGCCTCACTCTCAACCCTAGTACTGCCAACAAAACAAGACCCTTAGCGCACTTGCTGCCCCCTACGCGATCTGTGGTGTGCACCATTGGTGTGCCGTGGCCTTCAACACAACACGAATTGGGCGGACTGCCCGGAAAGGATCACAGCAATGTTTGGACAAATGATGGTTGAACCCGTTGTGCAGCTCGACCCCGGCGTCGATTTGCAGACAGCGATAGCCACGCTGATAAAGGTTGCCGAAAACGTCGAGATCGTCCGTTGGATCGAGTTGCCAGCGTCGGTCCTGCTGTTCCTGCTCGTACCCGGAGACCCGGATTCCGGGGCGGTCTATGTCCTAGACCGCAAGACGGCAACCTGGTACGCCGTGGACTTCGAGGACGAACAATTCGGCGGGTACAGCGTAAGCCAGCTCGAAATGCTCCTGAAGGACTGTAACTTCCTCGATCTCATTGAACGGCCAGGACTTTGGCGCACAGGGTTGCAGTGGGTGGTCATGCCCGGAATGCGGCCTGAGACGGCCGTTTGACAGAAAAAATATTCCGGGTTATCTAACGACACCCACATCCGAAAACCGTGTGGGGAAATGGCGAACACGAGCGAGCGGACTCGGAAAGTTGCCGGAAGGAGGTGACGGGTTAGTGGCAACGACAATCAAGGCAACCCGGCAGGTCGTCGAGGATTACCAAAGGCTGTTCATAAATCGGCGCGCGTACACGATGCAGTCCATGCGGCCGCACCCGGAAACGGGGCGGCACTACTACTTCCGACCAAGCAAGAAAGGAACAGACATACCACTGATGCTGACCGACGAAACCATCCGCCAGCACCTGGAAGGCAAAATCACGGTCGGCCTGTATGCCATCAACCCGTCAACCCAGCGCTGTAAATGGGTCGCCATTGACGCCGACTACAAGAACTCCATGGAGGACTTGCTGAAACTGCAGTACCACCTGACCCAGGACGGGGTGGAGCCGGCGCTGGAGATGAGCAAGCGTGGGGGGCATCTTTGGATCTTCCTGGCGACGCCATTGCTGGCCAAGGAGTGCCGAATCTACATCCATGATCTTGCTCGTAGATTGGGAGTGCCGGTGAAGGGTTCGGGCCTGGCAGAGGGCATCGAGGTGTTTCCCAAGCACGACGCCATCGGCGCCCTAGAGTTTGGCAACGCGATTCGCGGACCCCTGGGAATCCACCGTGGTGCCAATCGCCGATTCTGGTTTTATGGCGCCGATTACACGCTGGAGGACCAGATCGCATACCTCAACCGTCTGCGAAAAGTCACTGAGGATGAATTGCGGATGTTCATCGCTGGCAAGGAAAGGCCAGAGCCGGATTTCTCGCCGCGTCCGCAGAGGGTCACTTCAACGCTACGAAAAACTGGGAACGGACGATCAGAATTCCGCATTCTGGAGCACATAGGGACGGTGCGGAAGGTCGGCCGGAACTACATCGCACGCTGTCCCTCCTGCGCGGACTGTGGACACGACCGGAGCGGTGACAACCTAGCCATCCTGATCGAAGACCCACGCTTTTACAAATGCTGGGCTGGCTGTACCAAAGAGATGATTAGGGCCGCCCTGGGCTGCCCGATTCGCGTACGGCATTCCGCCTGAGACAAGGAGAGTGTTGTTGTCATGAAGCAGAAGCGATTGCCAGATGCACTGGGGATGAGACTGACGCGGCAAGCGCTGCGGGTGTTGAAAGAACGAGGCATCTTCGCCCATTCGCCGGTCAGCCTGGAACACCAGCACATTGCGAGACGCTACGTGGTGCGCGGGTTGGAGTCGGGCGGCGCGGCCGGAGAACTTGGGCGATACGTCACGTTCACCACAGAAGATGGCCGGCCAATCGAGTGGCTGCATCCGGTGGAGGCCATCGGAGTAAATGGCTTGCATGCAGTTGTGGTGGCCCCCGTCCTGGTGCGAGTTGAGATGCTGCGCACGGGACGCACATACGAACTGCTGATCACCCGGCATCGCCCGGGTGCGACCAAGGATGGAAAGAGACCGCCACTAGAAACAAGACTCCTGTTTCGAGGCATTCATGGTCGCTTAGATCTGGATTTGTCCGGAAAGGACAAGGAGAAAGCGGGCACGGTTCTGCCGATGTTCTATTCGCGCGCCGGGGAGGAACTCAGGATACCGAAGCGGTTTCGCCAATCGGTGCACGCGATAACCGCGGCGGTTCATTGCGACGGCTGTTTCCATTGCCACTATGTCAGGCCGCCACAGAAGGAAGAGGAACAGGTTTGCGCCGGAGAACGTGTCACAGCCTGACATGGCTGAAGGTAAGGAGTGAATTGCGATGCATAGCAAGGTCAAGAACTACGCGCTGGTTATCTGTCTCTTTGTGTTTCTGTTCGTAATCATCGGCGGCGGCCTGCACATGAACCCGGGCGGTGCATTCCTAGCCGCAGCGACCGGCACTCCACTGATGATTTATGCCTTCAATCGCCAGTCCAAAGGGGATTGCCGACCAGAGCATGCTCCACCCCAACTCGCGGGAAATGAGGTTCGATATGGCAGCGACAAATCGGATAACCCCGATTGACGAAAGTGAAGTCGCGGTTAACGAGACCGCAGGTTCAGAGCGTTCCGAACCCACGCGCGCGGTTCGGCGGCATTTGCCTGACGAACGTCGAGCGCTTACCCATCACTTCTCCATCGCCGGGCAGGAGGGATATCTCACGGTAGGAGTTTACGAGGACGGCCTGCCAGGAGAGATCTTCATCACGATGGCGAAGCAGGGCTCGACCATCTCCGGGCTGATGGATGCCTTCGCAACTGTGGTCTCGCTTGCCCTGCAGCACGGCGTTCCGTTGCGCGTGCTTTGCGAAAAACTCAGCCACATGCGCTTTGAGCCCAGCGGCTGGTCTGGAAATCCAAAGATCGGCTATTCGTGTGGTGACGGGAACAGCCCCCCACTTAACTGACTTCTTTTAGTTTCTTCAGCGCGGCCTCGTAGGCTGCTGTTCGGTTGCTCAGGTTGTCTGGAACGTTCTGTAGAACGATCTCCCAGTTGGCGATGGCGCTCTTCTTGTCGTCGAGAGCGGTGTAGCCGCGAGCGAGTCCCAGCGAAGTCCAGAATTTGTCCTGCGGATGCTGCTGCTGGTTGAAGACGAAGACCTTCATAGCTTTGGCCTTCTCATCCTTGCGGAGCAGTCCCATGCCATAGGCATACACCGAGTAGGCGTCGGTTCCGGGCAGGCGCAGTGCCTTCTGCATCACGACTTCTGCGTCGGACTCGCGACCCATGGCGTCCAACACGGCGGCTTTGGTGGACAGCGTGGCAAAATCTTCGTGGCCGATGGTAGCTCCGCGGAATGGCGCGTTGATCGCCTTGTCGGCCCAGATCAGCGCTTCCTCGAGATTGATCTTATTGTCAGCACAGAATTGCGCGGCGGTCTGCCAGTCCTGGTAGTTGAACCCCTGCCATGACTGGAGTTCCTGACGCATCTTCGCAACGTAGATGTCATTTACATTAGGGACGTCGATCTTGAACGGAATGCGCTTCTTCTCCCACTGTAGATAGGCGACCGCGGAGTCGGGACGACGCTCATCGAACCCGTATGTCAGATATTCCGTGAAGGGTGCGTCCTGCGGCGTTACCGGCACACGTAGAACATCGTCCTTGGGATCGTATTGGAAACTTCCCCAGCCCAGGTGATTGGAGAAGATCCAGTTCCAGGATCCGGTTTTTTCCACGTCCAGGAAGTGACCTGCCCCCAAGAAACTCAGCCAAGGAAAACTGGAGTTCTCCCGTAATCTGAAAGGGAGGACTGCGATGAAGAAGAGCCGATACACGGAAGAGCAGATCATTGCGATTCTGAAGCAGCATGAGGCCGGAGTGAAGACGGCGGACCTGTGTCGCGAGCACGGGATCAGCACGGCGACATTCTACGGCTGGAAGTCGAAGTATGGCGGCATGGAAGTGGGCGAGGCGCAACGGTTGAAGCAGTTGGAGGACGAGAACCGGCGACTGAAGCACCTGGTGGCCGATCTGAGTCTGGACCGGGAAGCGTTGAAAGCGGTGATCCGAAAAAACGGCTGGAGCTTGTAGGTTTGCGGCAAGACGTGGCGTTCGTGGAGCAGGAAAAGAGGCTGAGCGAACGACGGGCCTGCAGGCTGCTGGAGATGGATCGCAGCAGTTACCGCTACGAGGCGGTAGGGGATGGCGATGCTGAGCTGCGCGAGAAGTTGCTGGAGCTGGCGCGGCAGAAGCCACGCTACGGGTATCGGCGACTGCACGTGCTGTTGCAGCGCCAAGGCCAGGCGGTAAACGTGAAGCGAGTCTACCGGCTGTATCGCGAGGAAGGGCTGATGGTGCGGCGGCAGCGGCGCAAGCGGCTAGTACGCTCGGTGCCAGCTGAGCCGCGGCTGCAGCGCGCCAACCAGGAGTGGGCGATGGACTTCATCATCGACGGGCTGGCCAGCGGGCGGATGGTGCGCATCCTCAGCGTGGTGGACGCCTACACGCGGGAGTGTCTGGCGCTGGAGGCCGACACCAGTCTGGGCAGCGGGCGCGTGATCCGCGTGCTGGAGCGGCTGATCGCCGAGCGTGGAGCGCCGCAGAGCTTGCGCTCCGACAATGGTCCGGAGTTCACCTCGCGAAGAATGATTGGCTGGGTGGAGGAACACAAGATCACGTTGATCCATATCCAGCCGGGCAAGCCGATGCAGAACGGACACGTGGAGAGCTTTCACGGACGGCTGCGAGACGAATGTTTGAACGCGCACTGGTTTCGTACGCTGAACGATGTGCGCACGACGTTAGAGAAGTGGAGGCAAGAGTATAACTGCGAGAGGCCGCATAGCGGCTTAGACTATCGAACGCCGGAGGAGTTTCGGCAAACCCTGGACCGTGGAAAAGACGGCGATACAGCCGCCTTGGAAAACGCTACGCGTTTCCCACTTTCCCACCGTCCCGACGGCTGCGAGATGAACTTAAAGGCAAATCAAAACCGGGAATCTCTAGTTATGAATGGATGAGAGTTTGGGGGCAGGTCAGAAGAGCGCGTAGGTTCCGGCTTTCAGCTCTTTGCCTTCGACCCTCACATCGTTCGAGAAGGTAATGGAGGTGCTCTCGTTGGCGCCGGCACGCCACGGCGCGCCTTTCGTCGGCCCGAAGCCCTCGTCTACGAAACCGTATTGAACCAGTTCGCCCCAGATGTGTCCTGTGCGATCGTTGTTGGCTGGGTGGTGCACTTTCGGGCTGTGGTAGTGGATGGAAATCTTGACGGGCCCGATCCACTGCGACACCTCCGCCTGCTCGTTGTCCCCGTTAGGAGGTGTGGACATCTCCGAAGTCTCCTGGCCCGAAACCGCTATCGAGAACATCAAGAACATTAGCGCGGCGAGTATGTATTTCATGCTGCCCTCCTTATCTGACTTGCTGAACACAAAAACACAGCGATTGATGGATCCCACTCTGGAGCATGATGTATTTGTTATCGTGCGATCCACCCTACTGACGATGCTCTTAGACTCGGCTGGAAATGAAGGGTTAGCTGGAGATGCATATAGAGGGTTCCGGGGTGCGAGAGCACGCACCCGTTCAGGCATATTCCCACCATCGAACCTAACGCCTAGGATCTTCTTTTCGTTTGTCACATTCTCTTTGCTCGTGAATCTGATTGCGCATATGGAGTGAGCAACTCTCAACGGCTCAATCCACTGTCTCGGAGGAGAACGAAAATGAATGTGCAATCGTCGTCTAACATTTACGTCCGCGGATACCAGTTGCTGACTCGTGCTGCCGAATCGCTGCAGTCGCCGTTCTTGCTCGCAGTCCGGTTGTACTGGGGCTGGCAGCTTATGCAAAGCGGTTGGGGCAAGCTCCACAATCTATCAGGGGTAACCGAGTTCTTTACGTCGCTTGGTCTGCCAGCCCCGCATTTTACGGCTATCGCGATTTCGAACCTCGAGTTATTTGGCGGCGCGTTGCTTGTACTCGGACTGGGCTCGCGACTGATCGCTCTGGTGCTGACCGGAAATATGTTCATGGCTTATGTCACCGCCGACCGGGAAGCCCTAGCGTCGGTCTTTTCCGATCCGGGCAAGTTCTATAACGCTGATCCGTTCACATTTCTCATGGCATCACTGCTAGTGCTGCTCTTCGGCGCCGGATATTTCTCGGCCGATCGCGTCATTCAGGGAATCCGAGAGGGGCGGCAATCCCGGCGCGACTCCAGATCGACGCCGCAGCCTGCGGCAGCCTAGGCTTTAGCCAGCATGATCTCAGGATAGGATCGCGACATTCAGCAGAGGCACGGAGGCCTAGTTACTGCGCGGCGTGAAGCTGGTGCAGGAACTGGGCTTCTGGAACGTAGTAAGGATTGGACTGCAAGTGATCGCCACACACGGCCCACGGATGGGTTTGAAAGCCGCCTTTCAGTATTAACTTCCCGGGCAGCGTATTTACGTCGTACATGCAAACCACGACTGCGGGAAAACGACGAGCGAGTGACGTGACCTTGGCCTCAAGCTCCAGAACATCGTCGATACCGGAGCCAGGAAGCGGCACTTTGCCATAGTCGAGGTTGCCAAGGTATCGGATAGCGGGCGCTCCGGCACGAACCGCTGCTTCGAAGATATCCTCGATGTCTGTCAATGTGGTACCAGCAGAAGTCTCCCTGCGAAGTAGCGTAATTCGCCGCTGGCTAAGCAGCGATGTAACGTCAAGTCCACTAGCCTCGAGTCTGCGGAAGACTTTATCGGTCACCAAGTCGTTGCCGAATACGACACAATGGTCATCGCCGGCGAGGCCTGGCTCGAGGAATCGAACGCCGCGGGCGAACTCGTTATCGTTCTCCCAAAAGTGGATCAAATGCGAACCAAGCTCGACTTGGCCGGCGGTGATACCGAGGGGGATCCTTCGTTCGGACATCGTCACCCCGGTGCCGAAGCCTTCCAGTTGTGCGTTCAGCTTGTTATACAGCCGCGCACTGTAGCCGGGCGGAACGTCGACCAAGTTATCATCGCTCAGTGCCTGGACAACAGCTCGGGTACTTTCCAGCATTGTGGAGCAAGACTCGCAGGCTTGGAGATGGGTGTCGATCTTGTTATGCAGTTCCGGTGAGACGACGCCGTCGATATAGTTCGAGAGCTCACGCAGCACCTCGGCACAACTCATTACGGAATCCAATTGCCCACGCTCCTGATCGTTCGCTGATGTCCACGCCTAAGTTAAGTCGCGGTCTAAGTCAAGGGCTCCTAAATTTCGGCAGATGCCGCGAAGACTTGCGGAATTCATCAGAGTTTACACCCGTTTCGGTGGCGAGCCACGGCGAAAAATGCATCAACGCGGACTTAAGTGTCGTGCCACTCCTCACCTCGTCACAGCGGTTGCGACTGGCTGTGAAGTCATTGCTTTGATGCTGGATAGTGCGCTCAGCAGTTGCCCCACGCTCCAAGCCTGGGCAAAACATCCACCGGGAGTGTAGGGCGGCTCGGCATCGCAAACCTCGCTAACCTGTCCAAGGCCGTATTCCGACATGCGTTGACGTAGCGGCTCCAGCCACTGACGGGCCTCGTCAACTGCTTCCTTAGCACGTTCGTTTACGCGTAGGTAGGCTTCAATGAACGGGCCAAGCAGCCATGGCCAAGCGGTTCCCTGATGATAAGCGGAGTCGCGCGCGACAGGGTCGCCGCGATACTGCGGCACATAGCGAGGATCGTTGGGAGCGAGCGTGCGCAGCCCGCAGGGCGTCAGAAGTTCTCTTTGAACAGCGGCGACAACTTGCCCGGCACTATCGTTGTCCAGCATTGAGTAATAGAGGCTCACCGCGAATACCTGATTGGGGCGAATCGATGGATCTGGCCCATCTAGGCCCACTACATCGAACAGACACCCTGCACCCGGATTCCAGAACTGCTGGTTGAAGCTGACTTTCGCTCGTTGCGCGAGGGTGGCGCAGAGCTGCTGCCTTTCGATGTCGCGAAATGCTGCCGCGAAGCTCTCCAGGGTACGCAGAGCGTTGAACCACAGCGCTTGGATTTCCACTGGTTTGCCGTGTCGCGGCGTTACCACCCAATCGCCGATCTTGGCGTCCATCCAAGTAAGTTGGACGCCTGGCTCGCCGCATTGCAGCAAGCCATCCTGATCGACCTTGATGCCGTAGCGTGTACCGGCGACGTGAAAGTCGACGATGCTGGTGAGCACGGGATACAACTTTCGCCGCACGAAATCGTAGTCATTCGTGTGCGCGACATATTGCCGAATCGCTTCAAAGAACCAAAGCGTGGCATCAACCGTGTTGTACTCGGGGGTTTCGCCAGCGTCGGGAAAACGGTTGGGCAGCATGCCACGATCGGCATAACGCGCAAACTCCTGCAGTATGCTTCGGGCCACATCGTATCGGCCGGTGGCCAGGGTTAGACCGGGTAAAGCGATCATGGTGTCGCGTCCCCAGTCGGCGAACCAGGGATAGCCAGCGATGATGCTCTTGGAAGACCCGCGAGTGACGATGAACTGATCTGCGGCTGCAGTCAAATCGCGGGCGAAGGCATCGTCGATTCCGGCCACGATCGCTTTGCGGCGTTGCCGCTCCCCGATTTCATAAGCCGATGCCATTTCCGCTTCCTGAGGATCGAGGGAAGCGATCAGCGTAGCCCGGCGCGATTGGGACAAGTTGAAGTGCAGTGCGCACGGATTGAACAGGTCCTCGCGAAAGTCGAGCCCACGCCTCCGCTCCTCTTCGTATTCGAAGTTCCGGTACCAGGCGCCCTGTGGGTCGACCGACGTAGCGTTATGCGCGATGTACAAGCCAGGCAGCGATTCATAAGGTTGGACGAACAGTCGACCGTCGGCAAGCTCTACGTGGGAATTCAGACTTCCGTTTTCGTGCGCGGTGCCGTGATAGTCGCGAAACGCAATTAAGGGACGTACTAAGAGTTGCAGGTCGCGAAAATGACCGACGTTGGCCGAGACCCGGTACTGAACTACGACGGTATTTTCGCCATGCACGAGAAATAGCGATTTCTCCAGCTCGATGCCCTGGATCTCGTAGGTGAATATAGGGTAGGGGTCGAGGCGAAAGGCTTTCAGGTATTGGTTCCCGTCGGGATGAATCGCGCCCGGATACTGATTGACAGACAACTCGAACGCGGCGCCGTCGATAACCAGCGTTTCTTCCAATTTGGAGAGCAGCACATAGCGATCGACCGGCGGCCTCAGTGACGCCACCAGCAGGCCGTGATACCGGCGGGTATTCATGCCCACGATAGTGGAACTGGCAAACCCGCCGATACCGTTGGTCTCGAGCCATTCACGCTGCGCGGCCTGGTCGAGTTGAGCGCACACATTCTCGTCAAACGCGATCATGGCGTCCCCCTGTCCTGTCGAATGTCGGCTTATGCCGCCGTGACGGTCTCTAGAACTGGTTGCGATTCTGCAATGGCCTCGGCTACCTCGCAGTAAACCTTGATAGCACTGCGGTCGCCAGTCAGTTGATTGAACAATTCAGCGAAGTTCTCCAGTCCCTGTACAGGATTGGTCAGCAACTGCGGCAGCCATCCCGGATACTCCGCCTGGGCCTGAGCCATGTCGCGCACGCCGGACTCAAAATATTCCCGGTTGGCATTCACGGTTCCGACCATCACCTTGTTGCCGAGAACGAAGTCGAGGTTGATGCGGTCGGCTGGAACCTCAATCGTCTTGTCACCGCCGGTCACGCTGGCGAGAACCAGTACGCCGTTCTTGGCCAGGCCCTGCATGGCATCGAACACCACAGCCGAATTACCTGTGGCCTCAAAGATGATGTCGTACGGCCCGCACTCCTTAGCGCACTCCAGGAACGGCAACTGCTGCGTGGCGTGATAATGCGCGCCCAGCGATTCGATCAGTTCTGCATTGCGGCTGGGCTTGGGACTGCGGGCAAAGGTATCAACTTGTATTCCGCGCAGGCGCAACACGAGTGTTGCGAGAAGTCCGATGGTGCCGGCTCCCATAACAGCTGCAGTGCGCGGCCTCCAGACCTTCAAGCGACGCTGGATCTCATAAGCCTGCACTATGCCTTTCTGTACGACTGTCATCGGTTCCAACAGTACCGCGACGTCTTTCAGTCCTTGCGGAATCTTGACGATGTACTCGGGGTCGTCCACGTAGTACTCAGTCAGGAAGCCATGCAAGCGGCTGATGCCACGCTCAAAGTACTCGTTGTCGGTTGTCATGTCGTAGGTGCCGATCTTGTCGTAGAGGCTGCTGCCCGGACGACGAACCGTGGCAACCACGTAATCTCCAGGCTTGAACTCGGTGACGTTCGGACCCACCGCCTCCACCTGACCGAAGCCCTCGTGTCCGATCACCAGGAATTCATGGCCGTCGGGAGCGGTACCATATTCGGCGGCGTTAATTTCTTTGTCGGTGCCATCGACACCAACCTTGAGGATGCGGACCAGGACGCCGCGTCCGTTGGGCACATCGTTGACACTCGGCTTCTTC
>Ga0302171_10000037_pt1 | contig 22763 bp, 3 predicted proteins | sample I_Fen_N2_2_FD_193495 | JGI IMG/M metagenome (GOLD analysis project Ga0302171, IMG submission 193495) | Peat permafrost microbial communities from Stordalen Mire near Abisko, Sweden - I_Fen_N2_2 | ecosystem: Environmental > Terrestrial > Soil > Wetlands > Permafrost | place: Sweden: Abisko... | reverse complement strand
TTCAAATGTCATGGAACTATAATTATGGTGCATTCAGTGAGGATGTATTGGGTGATAAGAATATCCTATTGTCAAATCCGGAAAAAGTACTGGAAGATGGAACAATTTTCTATCAATCTGCTATATGGTTCTGGATGACTCCACAAACCGGGGGCTATGGTCTGATATATTTGAAGCCATCCTGTCATGATGTTATGGTTAATGCGTGGACTCCTACTGATCCACAGAAAATAAACAATAAACTGACTTCTGGTTTTCCTGTGACAATCAATGTGATTAATGGTGGTCTGGAGTCGGGATCTAGTCGTACAAATCAAACTTCTCCAGATGACCGTTTAGGATTTTACCTGAGATATTGCGAAATATTAGGAGTTGATGCTATTGATCCTGCATGGGGATATTCGGGATCATATTCTTTCAGCACATGGGATTCAAATTCGGATATTCATAAGCAATTGAATTCTTATTATCCTGATAATTTTACTTTACAAACAAGAAGCCAAGGCTCTAGTGCCATAACTGGATACGTAAAAGATGCAACAGGAAAGGGGGTTGCCAGATGTCACATTGCATTAATGAATGGATCGACATATTATGAACAGGCTATAACAGACAATACAGGTAAATATGTAATTGATAAAATTCCCAATGCTACGTATAATATAGTTGCCTCAAAGACAGGCTTTACATTTTCGCCAGCAAACCAAACACTGCTTGTTACAGCATCAAATACAGCTACAGATATAATTGCGACTGACCCTAATTTAATCACAATGTCGGGTACAATAACGAATGGAAGCAACCAACCCATAAAAGATGTGGTTGTGACATTGCAAGGTACGACCAATTTTTCTGTTGCAACTGATGCATCAGGCAATTATACTTTAAATCCTACTGCAGGTTCTTATACTCTCATTTTTACAAAATCAAATTACAGTTTTACTTCGAATAATACGAGTGTAACTTTGGCAGCAACAAATTCTGTTACACGTAATTCCACTGGAACATATAGTGGTGTTTATTATAAGATTAGTGGTAATGTAAAAGCAGCTGATGGAACGACCAATTTATTAGGAGCTTCTGTGGCTTTAAGCGGAGCAGCTGTTTCAACAACTACCACTGATGCCAATGGGAATTATTCGTTTAACTCGCTAGAACAGGGGCTGGATTATACGGTTACTCCTGCCTATACCGGACTTACATTTACTTCATCACCGGTTTCCAATTTAAGTGTCAATGCTGTTTTGAATTTTATAGCTCAACAGCCAATTGCTGTTTCTGGGAAAATTCTTTTAAATGGTAGTGCAATGACTGGGGTTACAATGCGTGTTTCTAATAGTGATGCAAGTATAGTAAGTGATGCCAATGGGAATTATTCTACTCCGGTCATTGTTGCAGGTAAAGCTTGTATGGTAACACCTAAAAAAGATGGATATTTTTTTGAGCCGTCTTATAAATATTATTCAACAGTTCCGAGCGCTCAAACACAGGATTTTGTGGCCAAAGTTGTTTCCGGTACGCCTAAGAAACGTATTATTTACTATTATCCTGAATGGGCTACCTATACTCGTAATTTCCAGGTGAAAGATATTGATACCCGGTACCTGACGAATATCCTTTATTCATTTGTTATGCCATTTTATGTGGATGGAACAAAAAAAGTAGATGATAATATCCCATTCAGATCAAGTTTAAATGCTAGTGTATTGACAGTGGAAAATATAACAGTAAACGGGGTTGCAAAATCAGTAGGACTTGCTATTGTAGATCCTTTTGCTGATATACAGAAATTTCCTACAGGAGGTATTGATGTCGAAACGGGGACGGGAACAGGCGGAACTTATGTGTCAACCTGTGCAGAATGGTTTGCAGCTCAGTACAAGATAAAAGGCGGATTAGGACAATTGGTTCAATTGCGCAAAAAAGTGAAAAATGAAACCGGACGTGATATACAAATTCAGATATCAATAGGCGGATGGACATTAGCACAGGCTTTCCCTTTAATCGCGGATAATCAAATAGCCAGCGACGCTTTCGGACGTACCTGTAAATCGTTTTTAGATCAGTCCACCTATGATGGCGTTGATGTAGACTGGGAATTTCCGGTTGCAGGTGGTACGGACGGAACTGAAACTGTTGATGGAGCTGCAATTCCTGTTCAACCTCATACAGCAAATGATCCGATCAATTTTACTCGGCTTATGAAGTCTATACGTGTAGCTATTGGACCAAATAAGTTACTTACTATGGCAAGTTCTCAGAATCCGGCTAATGTGTTGGAAAAATACGTTTTTCCAGGTACAATGACAAAATTTGGAGTAGTGGATAATTGCTTGGATTATTTAGATTATATGCAAACAATGAGCTACGATTATGGTGGGTATTGGAGTAGTGTAGCTACACATGAATGTCCACTCTATAATAGTAAAGATTCAAAGGATGAGGATAAGAATATGTCTGCCTCTATGTTAATTGATACACTCCTGAGCAAGAGCGGAGGAAATGTACCAGCCAACAAGATTGTTATGGGGTTGCCATTTTACGGAAAAATATGGGCCGGGATAGAAGATGGTGGTACACATGGCTTGTATCAAACCAACCCTAACCAACCTCGTATGCCTGGTTCATGGGACTCAGGTACAACACCCGCAAGCGAGGCTTCAACTTCAATCGATTTTGGTGACTTGAAAGACGGGAAAGCGATTACAAAGCATCAATACCTGAATGTACCATCAGCTGGTTATACCGAATATTGGGACGATGTAGTAAAATGTCCGTACATGTATAATCCGACTTCAAAGGTATTTATTAGTTATGATGATGACAATTCATTATCAGAAAAAGTGAAGTTCCTCAACAGTAGGTATCTTTTGGGAGGTATGGTTTGGGAGGCTACTCAGGATGCAGCAGATGCTACATTAATGAAAGCGGTTTATTCCTACATTCAACAAGGGAAATTAAAAATAGAAGGTGTGGTTATCGGAAGTACCGGAGCTGGTATAAGTGGTGTTACAGTTTCGCTAAGCGGAGGTAGTTCAGCTACAGTTACTACGGGGATGGATGGTAAATTTTTATTTGCAGGTCTTGAGCCGGGGATAAATTACACAATAAGTTATAGTAAGTCAGGAGTGGTGTTTGCACCATCTTCCAATTCATATACTTCTATGCCGGATTCAAAAGTATTAGAAATCCTAGGCTCAACAAGTGCTTACTCAATATCAGGAAAGCTTACTCTTAATGATGGTCTTACACTTTTACCAAATGCTTCTGTGGAAGTGTATAAAGGAACAACATTATTACAAACAATAACTTCTACTGATGGTAATTATCAGATTTCAAATTTACCCGGAGGGTTCGATTATACTTTAAAAGGTAAAATGGCTGGATATACCTGTACTACGGGTGAGGTCGTGATTACGGCTTTGGCGGGTGCTCAGACTAAAAATCTGAAATTTCAAATGAATCAGTATAAACTCTACGGAACTATAGTAAATGGAAGTGGAACAGGAATTTCAGGTGTTACATTGACTCTTTCGGGTTCGGTTAGCCAAACCATAACAACAAATAGTACTGGATATTTTGAAACCTCACTTCTTGATGGTATTGGTACATATACATTGACTCCTTCACGAACATTTACGGTATTTACACCAACGAGTTACAGTTTCACTAATCTTTCGAAAAATGAAACCTTCAATTTTAGCATGGCTGAAGAGACAATGCTGTATGGTTATGTAAAAGATGGTAATACACCATTAGCGAATGTGTTAGTGAGAATAACAGTACCTTGGATAGGCAATGGTAGCAGCAGCTGGAACAACTGGACATATCAGGGACAACGAACAGATGCTAACGGATACTATGAATTCAGAAACGGACCTTCCAATATTCCAACATTGGATGTGGCTTGTAACAATGAGTGGGATAAGCTTCCTTATACACTTGTAACATTAGGTCAAACTTCATGGACAAATTTTTCCGGAGTGCAAAGACTGGATTGGAATACAAATAGTGCCTTGAGCTATATCTTGAGTTATACCACACCAGGTGCATTTACCAGAGGCACAACAATTACTGCTCTAAGTCCCACAGTTACGGGTGGCGTGGTAAGCTACAGTGTCAGTCCCGCTTTACCAGCCGGTTTGGATTTTAATACTACTACCGGTGTTATCTCGGGCACTCCAACCACAGTAAAAGCCAAGGCTAATTATGTGGTTACAGCCACGAATGCGAATGGCAGTACCACTTATCCCGTATCGATAACGGTTAATGATGCTCCGGCTCCGACTAACCTGACTTATGCTACTCCGGTAGTGTATAGCGTAGGAACAACAATTGCTAGTCTGACTCCAAGTGTGATTAGCATGGTAGACAGCTACAGCGTTAGTCCTGCTTTACCTACAGGCTTAAGTCTGAATACTACTACGGGAGTTATCAGCGGCACCTCTACGGCTATTGCTGCTACTGCTACTTATACAGTTACTGCTACCAATAGTGGTGGCTTTACCACCAAGGCAGTCAGCATTACCGTAAATGATGTTGCCCCGAACAGTTTAAGTTATACTACTTCTAATAACTATACCAAAGGTACGGCTATCACCAGCCTGAGCCCGACGGTAAGTGGTGGCTCGGTGGTGAGTTACAGCGTTAGTCCTGCTTTACCTGTAGGCTTAAGTCTGAATACTACTACGGGAGTTATCAGCGGCACCCCTACGGCTATTGCTGCTACTGCTATTTATACGGTTAGTGCAACCAATAGTGGTGGCTCTAGCACCAAGGCAGTCAGCATTACCGTAAATGATGTTGCTCCGAGCAGTTTAAGTTATACTACTCCGAATACCTATACCAAAGGTACGGCTATCACCAGCGTGAGCCCGACGGTAAGTGGTGGTGCAGTGGTGAGTTACAGCATAAGCCCGGCTTTGCCAGCTGGCTTGAGTCTAAATAGTAGTACTGGTGTTATCAGCGGTACGCCTGCAACAGTAAATCCTACAATTGTTTACACGGTTACAGCCACCAATAGCGGAGGTAGTACCATCGCTGTGGTCAATATAACTGTGAATGATATTGCTCCGAGCAGTTTAAGTTATACTACTCCTAATACCTATACCAAAGGTACGGCTATCACCAGCCTGAGCCCGACGGTAAGTGGTGGTGCAGTGGTGAGTTACAGTGTTAGTCCTGCTTTGCCTGCAGGCTTAAGTCTGAATACTACTACGGGAGTTATCAGCGGTACCCCCACGGCTATTGCTGCTACTGCTACTTATACGGTTAGTGCTACCAATAGTGGTGGCTCTAGCACAAAGGCAGTCAGCATTACCGTAAATGATGTTGCCCCGAACAGTTTAAGTTATACTACTCCTAATACCTATACCAAAGGTACGGCTATCACCAGCGTGAGCCCGACGGTAAGTGGTGGTGCAGTGGTGAGTTACAGCATAAGCCCGGCTTTGCCTGCTGGCTTGAGTCTAAATAGTAGTACTGGTGTTATCAGCGGTACGCCTGCAACAGTAAATCCTACAATTGTTTACACGGTTACAGCCACCAATAGCGGAGGTAGTACCACTGCTGTGGTCAATATAACCGTGAATGATATTGCTCCGAGCAGTTTAAGTTATACTACTCCGAATACCTATACCAAAGGTACGGCTATCACCAGCCTGAGCCCGACGGTAAGTGGTGGCTCGGTGGTGAGTTACAGCGCGAGTCCTGCTTTACCTGCAGGCTTAAGTCTGAATACTACTACGGGAGTTATCAGCGGCACCCCTACGGCTATTGCTGCTACTGCTACTTATACAGTTACTGCTACCAATAGTGGTGGCTTTACCACCAAGGCAGTCAGCATTACCGTAAATGATGCTGCCCCGAGCAGTTTAAGTTATACTACTCCTAATACCTATACCAAAGGTACGGCTATCACCAGCCTGAGCCCAACGGTAAGTGGTGGCTCGGTGGTGAGTTACAGTGTTAGTCCTGCTTTACCTGTAGGCTTAAGTCTGAATACTACTACGGGAGTTATCAGCGGCACTCCTACGGCTATCTCATCGAGTGCTGTTTATACTGTTACTGCTGTCAATAGTGGAGGTAGTGCAACATACGATGTAACTATTACAGTCAAAGATATAGTGCCGAGTGGTTTAAGCTATACTACTCCAAATACCTATACCAAAGGTGCAGCTATCACCAGCCTAAGCCCTACCATAAGTGGCGGCTCGGTGGTAAGTTACAGCGTTAGTTCTGCTTTACCCACAGGTCTGAGTCTAAATACTACTACGGGAGTTATCAGCGGCACCCCTATGGCTATTGCTGCTACTGCCACTTATACGGTTACAGCCATCAATAGCGGAGGTAGTACCACTGCTGTGGTCAATATAACCGTGAATGATATTGCTCCGGTTATCAGCTACAGCACTCCTGTTAGCTTTAATGTAGGTACTGCGAAATCGGTAAATCCAACCAGTACCGGAGGTACGGTAATCAGTTACAGCATAAGCCCGACTTTGCCTGCCGGCTTGAGTCTAAATAGTAGTACTGGTGTTATCAGCGGCACGCCTACAGCAGTACGTGCTACAACTGGTTACACCGTTACAGCCACTAACAGTGGAGGTAGTACCACCGCTGTGGTCAATATTACCGTGAATGATATTGCTCCGGTTATCAGCTACAGCACTCCTGTTAGCTTTAATGTAGGTACCGCGAAATCGGTAAGTCCAACCAGTACTGGAGGTACGGTGGTGAGTTACAGCATAAGCCCTGCTTTGCCTGCTGGCTTGAGTCTAAATAGTAGTACTGGTGTTATCAGCGGTACGCCTACGGCTGTAAGTTCTGCAACCGTTTACACCGTTACAGCCACTAATAGCGGAGGTAGTACAGCTTTTGCGGTAAATATAACCGTGAATGATATTGCTCCGGTTATCAGCTACAGCACTCCTGTTAGCTTTAATATAGGTACCGCGAAATCGGTAAGCCCAACCAGTACCGGAGGTATGGTGATTAGTTACAGCATAAGTCCGGCTTTGCCTGCTGGCTTGAGTCTAAATAGTAGTACTGGTGTTATCAGCGGTACGCCTACGGCTGTAAGTCCTGCAACCGTTTACACCGTTACAGCCACTAATAGCGGAGGTAGTACAGCTTTAGCGGTAAATATAACCGTGAATGATATTGCTCCGGTCATCAGCTACAGCACTCCTGTTAGCTTTACTGTAGGTACTGCGAAATCGGTAAGTCCAACCAGTACCGGAGGTACTGTGATCAGTTACAGCATAAGTCCGGCTTTGCCTGCTGGCTTGAGTATGAATAGTAGTACTGGTGCTATCAGCGGTACGCCTACGGCTGTAAGTCCTGCAACCGTTTACACCGTTACAGCCACCAATAGCGGAGGTAGTACCACCGCTGTGGCTAATATAACTGTGAATGATATTGCTCCGGTTATTAGCTACAGCACTCTTGTTATCTTTACTGTAGGTAGTGCGAAATCGTTAAGCCCAACCAGTACCGGAGGTACGGTTATCAGTTACAGCATAAGTCCGGCTTTGCCAGCTGGCTTGAGTCAAAATAGTAGTACTGGTGTTATCAGCGGTACGCCTATAAGCATAACTGCATCCGCGACATATACTGTCACGGCTACAAATAGTGGTGGAAGTAAAACTGCTGTGGTAAATATAACAGTAAATGACGCGTTTCCGGCGATCAGCTATAGTTCTCCTGTTGTTTATTCAACAACGAAGAGTATTCAGGCTTTATCACCCACGGTGACAGGGGGAGCGGTAGCGAGTTACAGTGTCAGTCCTGCACTTCCTGCCGGGTTGAGCCTTAGTATTACTACCGGTATTATCAGTGGTACCCCTACGGCAATAAGTGCTGCTGCCGATTATACAGTTACGGCCACCAATAGTGGAGGCAGTACTATAGCCGTGGTTAACATTACGGTGAATGACATTGCTCCCGCGATAAGCTATCGTACCTCAATTGTTGGGACTATAGATAAATCTATTTCAGCACTCAGCCCAACGGGGACCGGAGGTGCGGTGGTGAGTTACAGCATAAGTCCGGCTTTGCCTGCTGGTTTGAGTCTAAATAGTAGTACCGGCATTATCAGCGGTACGCCTACAGTAGTAAGTCCTGCAACCGGTTACACGGTTACAGCCACCAATAGCGGAGGTAGTACTATTGCTGTGGCTAATATAACCGTGAATGATATTGCTCCGGTTATAAGCTACAGCAGTCCTGTTACCTTTACTGTAGGTACTGCGAAATCGTTAAGTCCAACCAGTACTGGTGGTACGGTGATAAATTACAGCATAAGCCCGGCTTTGCCTGCCGGCTTGAGTCTAAATAGTAGTACTGGTGTTATCAGCGGTACGCCTACGGCAGTACGTGTTGCAACAGGTTACACGGTTACAGCCACCAATAGCGGAGGTAGTACCACCGCTGTGGCTAATATAATTGTGAATGATATTGCTCCGGTCATCAGCTACAGCACGCCTGTTAGTTTTAATATAGGTACCGCGAAATCGGTAAGCCCAACCAGTACCGGAGGTACGGTGATCAGTTACAGCATAAGTCCTGCTTTGCCTGCCGGTTTGAGTCTAAATAGTACTACCGGCACAATTAGCGGTACCCCTACAGCAGTCAATGCTGCTGCCGATTATACTGTGACGGCTACCAATAGTGGAGGCAGTACTATAGCCGTAGTTAACATTAAGGTGAATGACATTGCTCCCGCGATAAGCTATCGTACTTCAATTGTTGGGACTATAGGTAAATCTATTTCAGCACTCAGCCCAACGGGGACCGGTGGTGCGGTGGTAAGTTACAGCATAAGTCCTGCTTTGCCTGCTGGCTTGAGTCTAAATAGTAGTACCGGCATTATCAGCGGTACGCCTACAGTAGTAAGTCTTGCAACCGATTACATCGTTACAGCCACCAATAGCGGAGGTAGTACCACCACTGCAGTCAATATAACAGTGAATGAACGCATTCCAGTTATAAGCTATGCTACTGCTGTTAGCTTTAATGTAGGTGCCGCGAAATCGGTAAGTCCGACCAATACCGGAGGTCCGGTGATAAGCTATAGCATAAGTCCTGCTTTGCCTGCTGGCTTGAGTATAAATAGCACTACCGGCGTTATCAGCGGTACGCCTACAAGCATAACTGCATCCGCGACATATACTGTGACGGCTACAAATAGTGGTGGCAGTGCAACTGTGGAAACAAGTATTACGGTACATGACGCGCTTCCGGTGATCAGCTATAGTTCTCCTGTTGTTTATTTGACAACGAAGAGTATTCAGGCTCTATCGCCCACGTTGACAGGGGGAGCGGTAGCGAGCTACAGTGTCAGTCCTGCGCTTCCTGCCGGTTTGAACCTGAACACTACTACTGGTATTATCAGTGGTACCCCTACGGCAATAAGTGCTGCTAAGGATTATACTGTTACGGCGACCAATAGCGAAGGCAACTCTACAGCGGTAGTTACTATTACGGTAAATGACGGCAGTGTGATTACTATTGATTTGGCAACGCCATCCACTACTCCGATAGTGGGCTGTGAAAATAATAATTTGTCATTAGCATTTACACTTACCAATGGTGCTCCTACGCAGTATAAAATTACATATAGTGCTGCCGCAGTTGCAGCCGGTATGCAGAATATAAGCTATACTTCATTATCCACATCATCCAACGCTGATGTCCCTATTGCTATTCCGAAGGGTGCACTGTTTGGAACTTACTCGGGTATCTTGCAGTTTAAGAATGATGCCGGGGTTGAAAGTGCACCTTACAGCTTTACGTTTACGGTAAATGTTTCCCCGGATTATATCATTCATAAGTTTGATGATGTCGTATTATGCGATAATAGTAAGAACCTGTTCAGTGCTTATCAATGGTACAAGGAAGGAGTGCTTATTCAGGGTGCCACCAAGCAATTTTATAGTGACCCGAATGGTTTGGTGGGCTCTTATTCGGTAAAAGTGACAACCATTGAAGGCAAGACATTCAGTTCGTGTGATAAAACCTTGAGTGTGCCGCTTGTTAACTCCAAGGTGGTTGTTTATCCTAATCCCGTTAAGGCGAATAAGTCTTGTACGGTGGAGGTCATCGGAGTAGAAGAAAAGGATTTACAAGGGGCCGACCTGTCCGTGTACACAACGCAGGGTCTCCGTGTTTATCGTTCTTCTGTGGTTACAGATGTCAATATCATCAGTTTGTCCGGGCCAGCTAGTACGTATATCGGGTGTTTAACTACAGCATCCGGAAAAGAGCTCCATTTCAAAATAATAATAACAAGATAATTATTTCAAAAAGACCATCCTCCCAGTTCCGGAAGGTAATGGGAGGGTGGTTAAAACAGCTATAGAATGAAGACAATAATAGTAGCAGGCTTTGTATTTTTAGTGAGTGTATCTTTGCATGCTCAGGAAAAAGACCAGTTCCTTTCTTTCACCGCAGGCGGAGGCTTGCATGGTCTTTCTTACAGTGCACCGGGAGGAACACAGCAAAATCGTCTTGGTTATACCTTTGATATTGGTTACAGCTATTTTTTTAGTAATAACTGGGGTGTTCGTTGCGGGTTGGGTGTCCAATCGTCGGGGGCACGATCTACGCTTAATTTTCAGTCGGCGAAATCCGCTACAGATGCCGATGGTGATCACTATGAGTTTCGGTCTAAATATACCAACTGGCAGGAAAAACAGCAGGTGTTATTTCTGGATATTCCACTTGTTGCGCAATATCGACGAGCCATTGGGAAAAAGATCGATCTGTTGGGTTCTTTAGGTGTGCAATTATCCGTTCCGGTTCATTCCCGTTTTAAGACAACGGGAGGTGAGATCGTAACTACCGGTTATTATAGTCAGTGGAATGTAGAGTTGAGTGATTTGCCCCGACACGGTTTTACCACAATTACCGATAGCTACAACGGAAAACTATCCTTGCGTCCATCCTATATGGCGATAGCCGATATCGGGGGGCTCTATACCTTGTCGCCCAAAGTGGACTTATACCTGGGAGCTTATATCAACTACGGCTTAAACAATGCATTGAAGACAGATACCAAAGATATTTACCAACTTGATGGAGTGTACAATGGTTTGTTGGCAAGTACTCAAACCACAAAGCTAACTCCTATATCGGTAGGTATTAAAGTAGGGGCATATTTCCATTTAGCGAAAAAACAAAAGTAACAATTCCCGATAAACTTCCTTCATATTATTAGTATTGCTGTCCGGTAAAAAGTAACTTATTATAATGTCGTCCGTCAGCCGACGGACGACATTAATGCAAATTGCCGGCCTTTATATATTTAATGGCAACAGCCAGTTATTCTCAATTCCTATCTCTCATTGACAATCAATCCTCAACTTCCTTCTAAAATCTTGATAGAATAAGCCAGAGCGTTACAAGAGTTGTTCCGGATACATTTACTTATCCTCCCTTTTTTTATAGTTTGCTTCCATTTTGCTTCCCTGTATTTTACCTGCATAACGATTATATAAACATATCTTTACTTCACAAATAATAACAGAATATTCATTGTAATATAAGATGTTATTTGATTTATTATCAATTTTTTATATCAAATATTGAGAACGGGCGATATGCGCGGTAGGCTTTTTGGCACGTGCTGTATGCAGTCCAGGGAATTAGCTAACCGGATGCAGACCTTGCCCAACCACCTTGGAACGCCGGCCAACCGAATGAGAGCAACAGGCAACCGGCTGGGAGCGATAAAAAACCAGTTGAGAGCCTTGGGCATCCCAGTAGGGAGCATTGGGAAACCGGTTGGGAGAGGCAGGCAACTGGTTGGAGAAGTAAACGAATAAGGAGATAGAATTCTGTATATAAATATATTGTGAAATTTATAAACTAAAACAAATATTAGCTATGTCGAATCAAACACGATTTCCGGGCAAGGATGCTGATTTTAATAATTATGTCAACATTGTTATTCCGTATTTAACAACCAACGAGAAACGACTGCTCGTTACAGCGACTTCGCAAGAAGTGCATTCAACGGCAAATGCCCTGCTAACCAATGCCACAACGGGCTGGAATATAGTATACCAGCAAAGCCAGAATCCTGCCGTTGCCACTTCTACCACTACATCGGTAAAAAACTACCTGCGAAGCAGTATTGAAACTTCGCTGAGGGTAATTTTCGGCGATATTCCTGAATCAGTGCTCACGCAAACCGACCGTGATACGTTAAACCTACCCCTGTCATCGGGTACACACACGCTTTCGCCGGTGCCAGTCTCGCAGCCCCTGGTGAGCATAAGCAACCGTACCTTCCTGTCGGTAACACTCGTTATTGTAGACTCCGTACACCCGCAAAATGGAGGTAAACCAATAGGGGTAAGCTCTATACAGATAGAAGGGGCGTTTTTCGCAATTGGTACTGCACCCAAAACACCAACGGATGCCGATTTCAGGAACCTGGCCACCACAGGAAAGACCTTCTACACGCGCAACTATACATCCGACCAGTTGGCCGGAACCGAATACATCCGGGCCCGCTACCTCAATTCGCGTGGCGAGCCGGGCAACTGGGGCGAGACCATAATGATAATTGTAGCATAGATACTGACGGGAGCATATCGCGATGGTATTTGTACAAACGGGTAGTGCCGCGTATCGCTCTACGGGGATAGCCGAAAAACAATATAAGTAGTTACAAGTAAATAGTTCCGAGTAACAATGCTTCGACAAGCTCAGCATAAGAGACTATTTATCTGAATTTTACTTTCAGAAAACAGATTGTTAGATAATATTACTTGCTTAATAAAATAAAAACAATAATAAAAATAGATGATCATGAGGAAAATAATTACGCTTTTCTTCCTTTTAGTGAGCATGGCGGGCTTTTCTTTGCTACACGCCAAAGACTGGAATACGGTATGCACGGCCGGCTTTTCGGTCGGGCAGGTATCTACCACCTTCCTTGTCCTTGACGGGAAATAAATCCAAGTATCAATAAACTACAGCATTTATGAAAAAAATACTACTTTTAATTATTGCCTTAGGGTGGGTTATTCTATCACAGGCAGCTAATAGCAATGCATCCGCTGGCGACCAACTGCAATTCCGGTCTTCGGGTCATGCTTTGTTGTTCAACAAAGACGGATTTACGGCTGCGGGAGCTACCCATGCCCTGAAAGTATCGTTCGTGCACGCCCAGGGAGTTACTCCTGTTGGGGTGGGGGACAGTACTGCCACAGGTAACGCAATGCCCGTACCTGCCGGAGTGCCTAAGCAGCCGGCAGATAAAACACCTCTTCTGAAACAAGTCACGTACAACAATCTGTGGAAAGGAGTAACTCTAACCTACAAAGCATCCCCTCAGGGCGTATTAGAAAGTACATATCGCCTCGACCCCGACAAGGCGGGGCGGGTGGATGCCTCGCAGATAGGCCTTCGTTACAACCGTGACCTGAGCCTGGACGGTAGCGGCAATCTGGTTGTATCCTATCCCAATGGTACAGTGAGCGAAAGTGCCCCCATAGCCTGGCAAACCATCAACGGACAGCGTCAAAAGGTAAAGGTTTCTTTCCGGCTGAATGGAAAACGTGAAGCCGGTTTTACCCTGGGGGACTATACCGCCGGTATCCCCGTTGAAATAGACCCGACCCTCTCTTATCAGACCTTTCTAGGCGCTAATAATACTAATGTACATACGATTACTGTGGATGGTAGCGGCAATGTGTATGTGGGGGGAGATAGTGCTACTCCTTGGGGTTCTCCTATCAGAGCCTTTAGCTCTGGATCTCTTGATGGTTTTGTGGCTAAATTATCCGCTAACGGTGACCTTTTGTGGAACACCTTTTTGGGTAGTAGTGATTATGATGTTGTAAACTCAATTGTCGTGGATGGTAACGGCAATGTGTATGTCGGGGAAACTAGTTATAGTACTTGGGGTTCTCCCATTACATATTTTAGCAATAACACTAGTGTTGTGGCTAAATTAACGTCCGATGGTGCTCTTTTGTGGAATACCTTTTTGGGGAGCGGAAGTGGAATTCGTAACGTCCGTGGAGTTGCTGTGGACAGTAGTGGCAATGTGTATGCAGGGGTAGATAATGGTTTTGTAGCCAAATTATCAACAGACGGTACCCTCTTGTGGAATACTTTTCTTGGCGGTAGCGCGGGAAATGGTAATATCTGCGGAATTGCCGTGGACGGTAGTGCTAATGTGTATGTAGGAGGAAATAGTAGTTCCTCTTGGGGTTCTCCAATAGTGCCTTATGACGCCAGTCTGTATGCCAAAAATGGTTTTGTCGCTAAATTAACGTCTGCTGGAGCCCTTATGTGGAATACCTTCCTGGCCGGTGGTAAAAGTGTTATCAATACAATCCATGTGGACGGCACTGGCAATGTGTATGTGGGAGGATATAGTAGTTCCACTGGCCTTGTTGCTAAATTGACATCTGATGGCTCTTTTTTGTGGAACATTTTTCTGGGTAGTAGCAGTATGGGATTTTCTAATGTCTATGGGATTGGTGTTGACGGCAGTGGTAATGTGTATGTGGGAGGATATAGTGGTGAAACCTGGGGATCTCCCATCAGGGCTTATACCAATGGCTATAATGGGGATCCAATTAGCGAAATGGATGATGGATTTATGGCTAAATTAACATCTAACGGTGACCTTTTGTTGAACACTTTTTTGGGCAATCATACATTTGATGCTGTCAATGGAATTGCCGTGGACGGCAGCGGCAATTGGTATGTGGGAGGGACTAGTTCTACCGCTTGGGGTGCTCCCATCAGAGCTTTTGGCGGCTCTGGTGGCAGTTATGGCACAGATGGTTTTGTTGCAAAGAATTTTGGGATGTATGTAACTGCTCCAATGGTTACGACTTTAGCAATAGGCTACTATAATGCTACCTCAGCAACTCTGGGTGGAAACGTAAATGCCGATAATGGAACTACTGTTATTGATAATGGAGCTATTGTTACTGAACGTGGGGTGGTATATTCACCTACCAACACCATACCTACTATCGGTGGTACAGATGTAATTCAGAATGCCAATGGCACAGGTACCGGCTCTTTCAACAAAAATATCAGCGGACTGAGTCCCAATACCACCTATTATGTGCGTGCGTATGCCATCAATGCGGTGGGCACAAGTTATGGTAGCGTACAATCGTTTAAAACAAAATTATTGCCGGTTATTACCTGGAGTAACCCTGCCGATATTACTTATGGCACTGCCCTGAGTGCAACCCAGCTAAACGCTACGGCTAATGTGCCCGGTACATTTGTTTACAGCCCTGTTTTGGGTACGGTATTGAACGTAGGCAGTTCCCAACCACTGACAGTAACATTTACTCCTACGGACGCCACCAAGTACAGCACGGAAACAAAAACCGTAAATATTACAGTGATAGGCATTGCTCCAAGTAATTTGAGTTATGCCACTCCGGTGGTTTATGTAACGGGTAAACCCATTCCGGCACTAAGTCCAACAGTTACCGGTAGTCCAGTAATCAGTTATACTGTAAGTCCTGCTTTACCGGCTGGTTTGACATTAAATACCACTACGGGTATTATCTCAGGTACTCCAACCACAGTAACCGCTGCGGCTAATTATCAGGTAACAGCAACTAATAATATCGGTAATACAGCTTTTGCAATATCGATAACCATTAATGATGGTACTACTATAGGTGTAGCTCCGGCTAATTTAAGCTATGCCAGTCCTGTGGTTTATGTAACCGGTAAATCTATTCCGGCTCTTAGACCAACCGTTACCGGTGGTGCGGTAAGTAACTATAGTGTAAGTCCGGCTTTACCGGCTGGTTTGACATTAAATGCCACTACGGGTATTATTTCCGGTACTCCAACTACAGTAACAGCCAAGAATAATTATCTGATAACCGCTACGAATGCGAACGGTAGTACAGCTTATGCCGTATCGATAACCATTAATGATCTTGCTACAACTACGGGTGTAGCTCCGGCTAACCTGACTTATGCCAGTCCTGTGGTTTACATAACGGGAAAATCCATTCCTACACTAAGTCCAACCGTTACCGGTGGTGCAGTGAACAGTTATAGTGTAAGTCCTGCTTTACCTACAGGTTTGATATTAAATGCCTCTACGGGTATTATTTCAGGTATTCCAACGGTTGTAACCCCTACGGCAAATTATCAGGTAACAGCAACTAATAATGTTGGTAGTACAGCTTTTGCTATATCGATAACCATTAATGATGGTACTACTACAGGTGTAGCTCCTGCTAATTTAAGTTACACCAGCCCGGTGGTTTATGTAATCGGTAAATCTATTTCGGCACTTAGCCCAACCGTTACCGGTGGTGCAGTGAGTAGCTATGGTGTAAGTCCTGCTTTACCGGCTGGTTTGACATTGGATGCAACTACGGGTATTATTTCCGGTACTCCAACTACAGTAACAGCCAAGAATAATTATCTGATAACCGCTACGAATGCCAATGGCAGTACCACTTATGCCGTATCGATAACGATTAATAATGCTGCTACAACTACGGGTGTAGCTCCGGCTAACCTGACTTATGCCAGTCCTGTGGTTTACATAAAGGGAAAATCTATTCCTGCATTAATCCCAACCGTTACCGGTGGTTCAGTGAGCAGTTATAGTGTAAGTCCTGCCTTACCGGCCGGTTTGACATTAAATGCCTCTACGGGTATTATTTCCGGTACTCCAACGGTTGTAACCGCTGCGGCTAATTATCAGGTAACAGCAACTAATAATATAGGTAGCACAGCATTTGCGATATCGATAACGATTAACGATGCTGCTACAACTACGGGTGTAGCTCCGGCTAACCTGAGTTATGCCACTCCGGTTGTTTACGTAACGGGTAAATCTATTCCTGCATTAATCCCAACCGTTATCGGTGGTGCGGTGAGCAATTATAGTGTAAGTCCAGCTTTACCGGCTGGTTTGAGTTTGGATCCTGCTACTGGTATTATATCGGGTACTCCAACCACAGTAACCGCCAGGGCCAATTATCTGGTCACCGCTACGAATGCGGATGGTAGTACCGCTTATGCCGTATCAATAACGATTAATGATGCTGCTACAACTACAGGCATAGCTCCGGCTAACCTGACTTATGCCACTCCTGTGGTTTATGTAACGGGTAAGTCTATTCCGGTACTTATCCCAACAGTTATCGGTGGCGCGGTAAGTAGCTATAGTGTTACTCCTGCCTTACCTACCGGTTTGACATTAAATACCATTACAGGTATTATTTCAGGTACTCCAACGGCTGTAACCGCTGCGTCCACTTATCTGGTAGCTGCCACGAATGCCAATGGCAGTACCACTTCTGCCGTATCGATTACCATTATAGATGCTAGTACAACTACGGGTGTAGCTCCAAGTAATTTGCGTTATACTACTCCGATGGTGTATATTGCCGGAACAGCAATTACTGATTTGATTCCAGGAGTAATTGGAACGGTAGACAGCTACAGTGTCAGTCCTGCTTTGCCGGCAGGTTTACTGATCGATCCCGCTACGGGTATTATCAGTGGAACGCCTACGGCAGCAAGTGTTGCTACCAACTATTTGGTAACTGCTAAGAATGCCAATGGTTCTACTACATTCAGTGTGAATATCGAGGTTAGTGCCCCTCCCCGTAATTTGCGTTATGCTACTCCTGTAGTGTATATTGCAGGAACAGCTATTGCTAATTTGTCTCCAGACGTGATTGGAACAGTAGACAGCTACAGTGTTAGCCCTGATTTGCCAGAAGGTTTGAGTTTGGATCCTGCTACGGGTATTATTTCAGGAACTCCAACGGTTGTAACCGCTGCAGACAATTATCTGGTAACAGCAACTAATAATGTAGGTAGCACAGCTTTTGCGGTATCGATAACGATTAACGATGGTAGTATTATAACCGGTGTATCTCCTGCAAATTTGAGTTACACCAGTCCGGTAGTGTATATAACGGGTAAGTCTATTTCGGCGCTTATCCCAACTGTTCGTGGTGGTGCAGTGACTAGCTATAGTGTTAGTCCTGCCTTACCGGCTGGTTTGATATTGGATCCTGCTACCGGCATTATCTCCGGTACTCCAACCACAGTAACCGCCAAAGACAGTTATCTGGTAACTGCCACGAATGCGGATGGCAGTACCACTTATGCGGTATCTATAACGATTATTGATGCTGCTACAACTACGGGTGTAGCTCCTGCTAACCTGACGTATGCTACTCCGGTGGTGTATGTAACCGGTAAATCTATTCCGGCACTTATCCCGACAGTTATTGGTGGTACAGTGAACAATTATAGTGTCAGTCCTGCTTTACCTACCGGTTTGACATTGAATGCTACTACGGGTATAATTTCCGGCACTCCAACGGCTGTAACTGCTGCGGCTAATTATCAGGTAACAGCAACTAATAATGTAGGTAGCACAGCTTTTGCGGTATCGATAACGATTAATGATGCTGCTACAGCTACGGGTGTTGCTCCTGCAAATTTAAGTTATACCAGTCCGGTTGTTTATGTAACCGGTAAGTCTATTTCGGCGCTTATCCCAACTGTTCGTGGTGGTGCAGTGAGTAGCTATAGTGTCAGTCCTGCTTTACCGGCTGGTTTGACATTGGATCCTGCTATCGGCATTATTTCCGGTACTCCAACCACAGTAACTACCAGGGATAATTATCTGGTAACCGCTACGAATGCGGATGGTAGTACCACTTATGCGGTATCGATAACCATTATTGATGCTGCTACAACTACGGGTGTAGCTCCTGCTAACCTGACCTATGCTACTCCGGTGGTGTATGTAAGGGGTAAATCTATTCCTGCACTTATCCCGATAATTATCGGTGGTGCAGTGAGTAGTTATAGTGTCAGTCCTGCTTTACCGGCGGGTTTGACATTAGATGTCACTACGGGTATTATCTCCGGTACTCCAACGGTTGTAAGCGCTGCGGCTAATTATCAGGTAACAGCAACTAATAATGTAGGCAGTACAGCTTTTGCTATATCGATAACCATTAACGATGGTAGCATTACAACCGGTGTAGCTCCGGCTAATTTAAGTTACACCAGTCCGGTGGTGTATGTAACGGGCAAATCTATTTCGGCACTCAGCCCAACCGTTACCGGTGGTGCGGTAAGCAGTTATAGTGTCAGTCCTGCTTTACCGGCAGGTTTAACATTGGATGGTACTACGGGTATTATCTCGGGTACTCCAACTACAGTAACCGCCAGGGACAATTATCTGGTCACTGCTACGAATGCGAACGGTAGTACAGCTTATGCGGTATCGATAACCATTAATGATGTTGCCACAACTACGGGTGTAGCTCCTGCTAACCTGACTTATGCTAGTCCGGTGGTGTATGTAACCGGTAAATCTATTCCGGCACTTATCCCGACAGTTATTGGTGCTGCAGTGAGCAGTTATAGTGTAAGTCCTGCTTTACCGGCCGGTTTAACATTGGATGCTACTACAGGAATTATTTCAGGAACTCCAACTATTGTAAGCGCTGCGGCTAATTATACGGTAACAGCAACTAATAATGTAGGCAGTACAGCTTTTGCGGTATCTATAACTATTAATGATGCTGCTACAACTACGGGTGTTGCTCCGGCGAATTTAAGTTACACTAGTCCGGTGGTTTATGTAACAGGTAAATCTATTTCGGCACTCAGCCCAACCGTTATTGGTGGTGCTGTAAGCAGTTATAGTGTCAGTCCTGCTTTACCGGCCGGTTTGACATTGGATGCCACTACGGGTATTATCTTCGGCACTCCAACTACAGTAACCGCCAAGGCCAATTATCTGGTAACCGCTACGAATGCGGACGGTAGTACTGCTTATGCCGTATCTATAACCATTAATGATCCTGCTACAACTACGGGTGTAGCTCCTGCTAACCTGACGTATGCTAGTCCGGTGGTGTATGCTGCCGAAACAGCGATTGCTAATTTGATCCCAGACGTGATTGGTACGGTGGATAGCTACACTGTTAGTCCTGCTTTGCCGGCCGGTTTACTGATCGATGCCACTACGGGTGTTATCAGTGGAACGCCTTCAGTTGGCAGTGTTGCTACTAACTATTTGGTCACTGCTACAAATGCCAATGGTTCTACTACATTTAGCGTGAACATCAGGGTTAGTGCTCCCCCCCGTAATTTGAGTTATGCTACTCCGGTAGTGTATAGCGCTGGAGCAGCAATTGCTAATCTGACTCCAGAGCTGATAGGTACGGTAGACAGCTACAGTGTTAGCCCTGCTTTGCCCGCAGGTCTGAGTATTAATGCTGCTACGGGTATTATCAGTGGAACGCCTACGGCAGCGAGTGTTGCTGCCAACTATTTGTTAAGTGCTACGAATGCCGATGGTTTTACCACATTCAGTGTGAACCTGACCGTGAATGCTGCCGGTGTTACTACGGGTGTCGCTCCAAGTAATTTGAGCTATGCTACTCCTGTGGTGTATACTGCCGGAACAACAATTGCAAGTATGACTCCAAGTGTGATTGGTACGGTAGACAGCTACAGTGTTAGCCCTGCTTTGCCCGCAGGTTTAAGTATCAATACTGCTACGGGTATTATCAGTGGAACGCCTTCGGCAGCCAGTGTTGCTACCAACTATTTGGTAACAGCCACGAATGCCAATGGTTCTACCACATTCAGGGTGAATATAACCGTGAATGCTGCAGGTACAACTACGGGTGTAGCTCCTGCTAACCTGACATACACCACTCCGGTGGTTTATGTAACGGGTAAATCTATTTCGGCATTAATCCCAACCGTTATCGGTGGTGCAGTAAGCAGTTATAGTGTAAGTCCCGCTTTACCAGATGGTTTGACATTGGATGCCACTACGGGTATTATTTCCGGTACTCCAACGACTGTAACCGCTGCGGCCAATTATCTGGTAACAGCAACTAATAATGTGGGTAGTACAGCTTTTGTGGTATCTATAACCATTAATGATGCCGGTACAACTACGGGTGTTGCTCCTGCTAACCTGACTTATGCCAGCCCGGTGGTTTATGTAACGGGTAAATCTATTTCGGCTCTTAGCCCAACCGTTATGGGTGCTGCAGTGAGTAGCTACAGTGTCAGTCCTGCTTTACCGGCCGGTTTAAGTATAGATGCAAGTACGGGTATTATCTCGGGCATTCCAACGGTTGTAACCGCTGCGGCCAATTATCTGGTGACAGCGACCAATACTAGTGGTAGTACAGCTTTTGCGGTATCGATAACCATTAATGATGCCAGTGCGACTACGGGTGTAGCTCCTGCAAATTTGAGTTACACTAGCCCGGTAGTTTACGTAACCGGTAAATCTATTCCGGCTCTTATCCCAACCGTTATCGGTGGTGCGGTGAGTAGCTATAGTATTAGTCCTGCTTTACCAGCTGGTTTGACATTGGATGCCACTACGGGTATTATTTCCGGTACTCCAACCACAGTAACTGCCAAGGACAACTATCTGGTAACAGCAACTAATAATGTGGGCAGTACAGCTTTTGCCGTATCGATAACGATTAATGATGCTGCTACAACTACGGGTGTTGCTCCTGCAAATTTAAGCTATGCCAGTCCGGTGGTTTATGTAACGGGTAAATCTATTTCGGCTCTTAGCCCAACCGTTATGGGTGCTGCAGTGAGTAGCTACAGTGTCAGTCCTGCTTTACCGGCTGGTTTAACATTGGATGCTACTACGGGTATTATCTCGGGCACTCCAACAGCAGTAACCGCTGCGACCAATTATCTGGTAACTGCGACTAATGCTAGTGGCAGTACAGCTTATGCCGTATCGATAACGATTAATGATGCCAGTGCGACTACGGGTGTAGCTCCTGCTAACCTGACTTATGCCAGCCCTGTAGTTTATGTAACGGGGAAATCTATTCCGGCTCTTAGCCCAACCGTTATGGGTGCTGCAGTAAGCAGTTATAGTGTAAGTCCTGCCTTACCGGCTGGTTTGACATTAAATGCCACTACGGGTATTATTTCCGGTACTCCAACCACAGTAACTGCCAAGGACAACTATCTGGTAACAGCAACTAATAATGTGGGCAGTACAGCTTTTGCGGTATCGATAACGATTAATGATGCTGCTACAACTACGGGTGTTGCTCCTGCAAATTTAAGCTATGCCAGCCCTGTAGTTTATGTAACGGGTAAATCTATTTCGGCACTCAGCCCAACTGTTACTGGTGGTGCAGTGAGTAGCTATAGTGTCAGTCCTGCTTTACCGGCTGGTTTGACATTGGATGGTACTACGGGTATTATTTCAGGTACTCCAACTACAGTAACCGCTGCGGCCAATTATCTGGTAACTGCAACTAATAATGTTGGCAGTACAGCTTATGCCGTATCGATAACGATTAATGATGCCAGTGCGACTACGGGTGTAGCTCCGGCTAACCTGACGTATGCTACTCCGGTTGTTTATGTAACGGGTAAATCTATTTCGGCGCTAATCCCAACCGTTATCGGTGGTGTAGTGAGCAGTTATAGTGTAAGTCCAGTTTTACCTGCAGGTTTGACATTAAATGCCACTACGGGTATTATTTCCGGTACTCCAACAGCAGTAACTGCTAAGAACAATTATCTGGTAACAGCAACTAATAATGTTGGTAGTACAGCTTTTGCGGTATCTATAACCATTAATGATGCTGCTACAACTACGGGTGTTGCTCCTGCAAATTTAAGCTATGCCAGCCCTGTAGTTTATGTAACGGGTAAATCTATTTCGGCACTCAGCCCAACTGTTACTGGTGGTGCAGTGAGTA
>Ga0302171_10000032_pt1 | contig 23615 bp, 23 predicted proteins | sample I_Fen_N2_2_FD_193495 | JGI IMG/M metagenome (GOLD analysis project Ga0302171, IMG submission 193495) | Peat permafrost microbial communities from Stordalen Mire near Abisko, Sweden - I_Fen_N2_2 | ecosystem: Environmental > Terrestrial > Soil > Wetlands > Permafrost | place: Sweden: Abisko... | reverse complement strand
GGGCGCAGATAAGCCCCTACTTGCCCTGCACTTTTTTGACGAGCGAAGGGGAGTTGTCGTGGGTGCCTATAATATGGCACTCATGACTGACGATGGGGGAGAGAATTGGCGGTCGATCTCTCTTGAGCTAAATAATCCACAAGGGCTTCATCTGAACACCGTAAGTGCTCGTGGCGATCAGCTTTTAATTGCCGGAGAACAAGGCATTATTGTGCTTTCGACGGATCACGGGCAGACATTTCGAAAATTAACTTCTCCTTATAAGGGTAGTTTTTTTACGTCTGAGTTATCGGCAGAGGACGAGATTGTCGTTGCGGGCCTTCGAGGAAATGTTTGGCGAAGTGCCGACGGTGGTTCTTCCTGGAGTCAATTGTCGTCACCTGATCCCATATCGTTTACAGGATCTGCATTAGATGCGCGGGGCCAAATTTGGCTCGTTAATCAAACGGGATCTGTCTTTAATGTTCAGGGCCATGAACTGGTGCCCAGATTAACGGGTCAGGTTCCTCTGAACGGCATCATATTGATTGATGGGGGGCACGCTCTGGGAGTCGGTGTTACCGGTGTGGTTCCGCTTTCGTTCGGTGACTCACCTATAGCCAGTGGAGGAGAGGCACAGTGACTAATCGATATAATAGTTTGAAGCATGGTGAGCCTGAGGGCACATGTCTTAAGGATTTTGATCGTTACTCCGGCACGTTAACCGAGCGAATGCTCTTTAATCATCGTGGCCTAGTGTTACTGGTTTGCTTGGTTGTCACAGCGATTCTAGGCTGGCAGGCTACGAAGATTCAGTTGAACGCTAGTTTTGAGAAAACAGTACCTAACCAACATCCGTATATACAGAATTTTTTGGCGTATGAAAAAGAGCTAACTGGCCTTGGCAACGCGTTGCGTATTGCAGTTTCGAACCCTAATGGGACAATTTACGATAGTCACTACCTGGAAGCTCTTCGAGAGCTCAATGATGAGGTATTTTTGATCCCCGGGATTGACAGGGCGCACATGAAATCCTTGTGGACGCCGTCTACGCGTTGGGCTGGTGTGACTGAGGAGGGCATCGAGGGGGGACCAGTTGTACCTGACAGGTTTGATGGTGGCGCTCAAAGTATGCAGCAACTTGAGCTCAACATCGCCCGTTCTGGTGAGGTTGGTCAATTGATTGCCAGAGATGCAAAGTCAACGGTGATTTACATTCCGTTGCTAAGTGTTGCAGCCGACGGAACGCCACTCGACTACACTGAGCTATCTAAGACTCTTGAAAACTTGAGAGTAAAGTATCAGTCAAAAGGGCTCGTGTTACATATTACAGGTTTTGCCAAAATCGTCGGAGATCTCATTGACGGTGTGCGAGCCGTATTGTTGTTTTTTGCAGTCGCAGTGGGCATTGCCACCGTAGCTGTATACAGTTACACGCGATGTGTCAGGTCCACGTTGTTAGTAGTGCTTGCGTCGTTGATAGCCGTTGTTTGGCTTTTGGGTGTGTTGCCAACATTGGGTTATTCACTGGATCCTTATTCTATCCTCGTTCCATTTTTGGTCTTCGCTATTGGCATGAGCCATGGTGCTCAAAAAATGAATGGAATCATGCAGGATATCGGTAGAGGCACGCATAAGCTGGTGGCGGCACGTTACACGTTTCGTCGTCTTTTCCTGGCTGGGCTAACGGCATTAATAGCGGACGCTGTAGGTTTTGCCGTCTTACTTGTTATCGATATTACGGCCATTCGTGAACTCGCAATTGCCGCAAGTATTGGGGTGGCGCTGCTGGTTATCACCAATCTAATTGTTTTGCCAATTTTGCTCAGCTATACGGGTGTTAGTGCAAGTGCGGCACACCGCTCCATGACGGCTGAAGCAAGCGCCAGAGATACTTCTATTAATCATGGTCTGTGGTCGGTGCTTGATCGATTTACTAGAAAGCGTTGGGCAACAGGGGCGGTAATCGCCGCGGTTGCTTTAGGAGTAATTGGTGTCGTTGTTAGTTCACACCTGAGTATTGGTGATCTTGATCCAGGAGCTCCTGAGCTTACAGCTGATAGCCGTTACAATCGGGACGTGGCCTTCATGAATCAGGCCTATGGTGCGGCGAGTGATGTATTGGCGGTGATGGTAAAAACGAGTGACGGTCAGTGTTCCAACTCGGAAACTCTCAATAAAGTTGATGCCTTAGAGTGGCAGCTACGACAATTGGGCGGTGTAGAGAGTACTAACTCATTAGCAATGCTCAGTCGTAGAATGCTGGTCGGATTGAATGAGGGTAATCCAAAGTGGTTCGATCTTACACCTAACCAACAAATGCTGAACACCATTACAGCTGGCGCTCCAAGGGGGCTTTATAATGACAGTTGTGATTTGTTAACAGTCTATACCTACCTCAAGGATCATCGCGCCGATACATTAAGAAGTGTTGTTGAGAAGGTTGAAGAGTTTGCTAGTCAAAATAATACGGCAGATGTTAAGTTTTTGCTCGCTGCTGGTAGTGCTGGAATTGAAGCGGCGACCAACATTGTCGTAAAAGATGCCTGGCGAGAAATGCTATTTCTTGTATATGGAGCTGTGGTGGTTCTGTGTTTCATAGCGTTTCGTAGCTGGCGCGCGGTATTGGTTGCAGTTTTACCGCTGCTACTAACGTCGGTGTTGGCAGAGGCTCTCATGGTTTGGCTTGGTATCGGAGTCAAGGTGGCAACATTGCCTGTGATTGCTCTAGGGGTAGGTATTGGAGTCGATTATGCTTTGTATATTTTGACAGTTACCCTTACACATTTACGTGCGGGTAAAACGTTGTCTCAAGCCTATTACGAAGCGCTATTGTTCACCGGGAAGGTCGTGATGCTTACTGGTTTCACACTTGCTGTCGGTGTTATAACTTGGGTGGCTAGTCCGATTAAGTTTCAGGCCGATATGGGGCTGCTCCTGGCGTTTATGTTTTTGTGGAATATGTTGGGTGCGCTCGTGCTTATCCCGTCACTTGGCTATTTTATGCTAAGTTCTAAAGTCAAGTCTACTTTAGATTCCGCAGATAATACTGTGTCTCCTTCATTAACAAAGGAAGTACAACGCAAAGGTAGTGAGCTTTGTAATGTGATGTTGCCTTAACGGTTTATAGTACTGAGGAAATTAACCTGCATCGTCACTGGGATTTTTACGATGCAGGTTAGGTTCAGGAGATTTTTAATTGTCGAGGGAGTCGATTACAGCGTTGGCGTCCTCAAGCTTTTGGTTGATGGTGCTCTGGCTGTGCTCGCATCAACGATGTCAGCGTAAAACCGCCATCGACGACTAAGTCTTGACCATTTATAAAGCCAGCGGCTTCACTGGCCAAGAAGGCAACAGCGTTTGCGATATCCAATGGGCTTCCGATGCTGCGCGAAGCTACCATGGACGTGCGGAGATCTCGCATCCCCGGGGCAGCATAAAAGTCAGCCGATAGAGGTGTTTCGATGAAGCCGGGACTTACTGAGTTGCTGCGTACCCCTCTTGGTCCCCACTCGACAGCCATCTGGCGGGTAAGAGCAGCCACTGCAGCCTTACTGGCGCCGTACGCTCCATTGGCATTAGGTTCACGAGCTGCGATCGACGCGATATTGATGATTGACCCCTGACGGCGAGCCAGCATGTCTTTACAGAAGTATTTTGCGCATAAAAAAACGCCGCGTAGATTTATCGCTTGGAGCCGATCCCAGTCGAGCAAGGATATATCCTCCAGCGGCGATGCTGGTAAGAGGATGCCGGCATTATTGACCAGTAAATCACATCGCCCAAGTTGCTTGAGCACCTGCTGAGCTGCATCTGAGACCGCTGTTTCGTCAGAGACATCGCACGAGACAGTCATTGGAGCGGTACCTAAACCTACAAGGTGGGTTTTGAGGTCGATTAGGTTTTCGACATTCAAATCAAGCAATACTACGGTCGCCCCCGACTGGGCCAATACTTCTGCTATTGCGTTCCCCATCCCTCCGCCAGCACCTGTCACCACCGCGACCTTGCCGTGTAGCTGATAATCAAGCATCTTTTTTTTGTTAGTCATGATTGGTCCTTGTATTGCTAAAGCCGGGAGCAGTCACCCCCGGCCTTCAAAAAATCAGGATCGGGTGTCGGGACGTTCGTCAGAGATATCCTCACCCAGCAAGCGTCGAGCAGCCTCCCTGGCGCTTTGCCCAACTTCCACTCCAAGAGCGGCTGCAGTTTTGTTTACGGCCGAAATGACACCGTCATAGTAGGTGCTGAGTGCGTCGCCGATTCGGGCCGAGTCTGTCGATACCGTTGCCGCGCCAATGCCGTGTTCGTCGAGGATAGCCAGGCCTTCAATACCGCTGTTGTTTTTCCCGAGTCCGGCATCGTTACAGATCATGCCTTTCGGATTGATGCTAAGGGCGTAGATAGCCATGATTTTTGCGCCATGAGACGCGACGACAAAAACGTCTTTCGGATGTTCTTCGGTAACCCTTGAGAACGACCAGCAAGCATAGATATTGCCGGTCTTGCCTTTGCCTAAGGTGTAGGTGTCTTCATCGACCAGGCCGGTGACGTCGCGTTTGATTCCGCGAGGGGCTTTGAGCAAGAGATGAGCTGCTTCTTCCCCGGTGATGCCAGGTCTCACGCCTAGGGCGGTTGCGGCATTGTTCGCTCGGCTCACAGTGCCTAGCAGGAGTGATTGCCCATCGGACAAGTCCGCAGTTTTAGTGCTGATCGCCACTGCAGGTACACCGAATGAGTCTGCCAAAGGCAATCCCGCGATGCCGGACTCGTCTTTCCCTGGACCCGCTTCATGAGCAATCCATGCCTTGCAACCCTGGCGGAGTGGGACTTGTCCAGTTGGGGCGCCGGCAAACGAAGCACCGAGTACCACGTCAGTTTCGTAGTCTCCCACTTCATAGGAGGTCAGCGAGTTACCGACCAAGATTCGGCCGTCCTCATTTTCGAAATGCACTTTAGGAATGACTTTTTCGTTATTGGCATGCTTGAACGACATCGTTTTTCTCCTGAGCGTATGGATACACAACGGCTGAGAGCCCGGTGTAATCGCAGTGGCTTCTGCGTCACTGGATTCAGTTAATCTACCATTTTGCGATAGTAAAATAATCCCTTATAGTGAGGAATTACGTTTTTATTAGCTCAGCTATATCTGTCAATACCTCAGGTTTTTCAGTCTCTCCCGCCTGGAGCCTATGAGTTTTCAATAAGCACTCATAGGGGCTGGTGAAAAATTGCGATAACTGAGCGTTAGCGCGGAAATATGGGGCGACACGTGAGTGTTCGCCTCGATGATTGGAGCGTCCGCGGTTGGAGATTCGCCGTACGGGCGCTAGAAATGGCGGTGAAAGGGCAAAAGCAACGTGAGATTTTCATGGCCAATATCCGCCGATGACTCTCAGCTCATTCAAGTGAGTGGCTAGACGAACGGCTTTCCTTGCATCGCCCTGTGTAGCGCCGCGGTAGAGAGAAAACCGCTGGTTAACACCTATGGTTCGAATTGATATTCTTATTGTGAGAGTTGTAAAAAATCTCACATAGCGCTATTTTTCTATTTAATGCTCGTTGTTACACACCATAACAATAATAGTGGGAGGCTGTATGGCCCTGCACCAAACGTACGACCCAGCGCCTGATCCGGTGCTGGAAAAGGAGATTCTGACCAAGGTCACTCTGAGGCTTATGCCGATCTTGATCCTTGGCCTGTTTATCTCCTATGTAGACCGCGCCAACCTCGGCATCCTCTACAAGCCTATGTCCTTGAGCCTTGGCATGAGTGCTACCGCTTTCGGATTGGCGGCGGGCATGTTTTACATCGGTTATTTACTATTTGAGATCCCCTCGAATATGGCCATGACTCGATTTGGCGCCCGTAAATGGATTGCCAGAATTATGGTTAGCTGGGGGATCGTCACGATCGTCATGGCTGGCGTACAGGGAGAGGCATCGCTATTTGCTCTGCGGGTTCTGCTCGGAATCGCCGAGGCTGGTTTTTTCCCAGGAGTGCTGTTCTATCTCACACTATGGTATCCGCCCCGAGCCCTTGGGCGGTCTTATTCCATCCTAGAGATCGCCATACCAATCTCGTTGGCATTGGCCTCCATATTGACTTCCAGTCTCCTACTGCTCGATGGCTGGGCAGGCCTAGAGGGATGGCGCTGGGTCTTTATTCTCCAAGGATTGCCAGCAGTTTTGCTGGGTGGTTACGTCTTCTTTGCCATGGCCGATGGGCCAGGGAAGGCCAAATGGCTCAGTCAGCAGGAAAAGTCTTACCTTCAATCCCAAGTCACTCAATCCGAAGGTCATGAGATCAGTGAGTTCAGGCATTTACCTGTTGTGTTTGGAAACAAAGTTGCCTGGGCACTGGCTGCCGTCTACTTCTGCATGTTGATTGGCTTTTGGTCTGTTACCTACTTTTTGCCACAAATCATCCAGGAGCGGTTCCACGTTAGCCCGGTCAAGGCTGGTTTCCTCGCAGCGATTCCTTGGTTGTTAGCGGGTATCGCCATTTACTTGGTTGGTAAGAGCTCTGAGCGGACCGGTGACCGTAAATGGCATATGTTTGTATGCCTTGGGACCGCGGGCGTGGGGTTGTTCATGGGCGCTGCAGTCGATTCACCGGTTCTGGCATTGCTCGGACTTAGCTTGGGGGCTGCGGGTATGCAGTCTTCCGTGCCATTGTTTTGGACAATGCCATCCACTAGTTTTACGGCGGCTACGGCCGCGATCGCCATTGCGATGATTAACTCCATCGGCAATCTTAGCGGGCTGATAGGGCCTTTTATGCTCGGATTCTTCCAGGACCTCACGGGCAATAGCCGAACCGGGCTTTATTTCATGGCCGGGTTCTTTTTCCTTGCGGCAGTACTAGCTTTTTTTGCCAGCCAGCACGCTAGCCGAGTTCAACGAGCGACTGAAATTGCGAAGCAGGATATGTGTTGTAAGCCTGTTCTCGATTGATTTTTTCTGCTTGTTGAACAGAAAACGCCTAGCAAGACGGTCTGTCGCTAGCCTGCGGTACTGCGACGCAACGCCTATGCCCGTTTGAAGATTAGGTGGAGCGGGGGGGGCGCGACTCAGGATGTACCTGAGTCGTTGGACTTCGGCGTCAGAACTATCGCGCCCTCAATCAATTCAATCGTCAACACGTCACCGATGCTCAGTCCTAAACTGGAAAGTAGGTCGGGTGGCAAGTCAATGATGACGTCGCCACTTCCATCCGCAGGATCTTGGCATTTCACTGTCCAGCGTTGGGCTTCGGTCATGATGCTACTTACACTTTGGTCTTGGCGGCGACAATTCATTATGCTCGCAATGTCTTCGCCAGTTGAAGCGTGTTGCTGCCTGCTGAGGACTTCTTCTGGCTGTTTTCTGCCCCTCGTGACAGGCAGAAAACGGCCGATTCTGTTGAAAAAGGCGGTTCGCCCAAACGACCTAGTCATTGACTGGTTAAAACGCCTTTTTTGCACGCTGCTACGTGAAATCTGAGTCCGGAAGCCTCTGCCGAAAGTAAATACTTCAATTTCAGACGCGTGCTTTTCTGATGCGCAAACCATGGCCGACTTTTTAACACAATCGGCCAAAAGAGGTCACTCTACGGTTCGGCGAAACCCCTTAGCTCTTTGTTACACTCGACGGATAGAAGGATGCTGAGTTATTCGAGCACTTCGCGTGTACCGAAAGTTATTTGTCGGTATCTGGTCCAGGAGATTGATTGGTGATAAGGATCGTAGAAGTAGAACAAGTGCTGCAGCAGCAAGCGTCCCCCCTTAAGCTGATGAGCTTGCAGGCGCTAAACCCAGCCCGCGAGCCCTATAGAACCATCCTTCTCCAACCTACCGGCGTGATTGAAGCCAACGAACTGCGAATTGGCCATGCGGACAGGGAGCATGGGCATGCCCTTTGTAGCGGTTTTCTCGATTCCGCCGTCCACCATCATGCGGATCTCGTGGTCGCCCCCGAATACTGCGTCCCCTGGACTGTCGTAGAGGAAATAGTTGCCGGACGTTATCGACCGCCACAAGGAGCTATATGGGTGCTTGGATGCGAAAGTATTTCCCCGAGAGATTTACAGGACTTGGGACATCGTTTTCAGGCTGCAGACCATTGTGTATTTCTTCACGAGCAGCTCGATCCAAGACAGGCGGTGCAACGGCGTTATGTCGATACACTGCTCTACGTCTTCTGGGCTCATGACCAAAATGGTCAATCAGTATTGGTGCTTTTGGCACAATTCAAGACTGTCGCTTGTCGAGACTCTCTGGATATAGAGCAAACCTCTTTGTGCTTACGGAAAATAATTATGCCCTATTCGTCTGTCGGAGGTGGAAGATAACCAGGCCCAGCGCTCAAGGCTGCGAAGTGTTAACTGCGGCGTTGCCCCCGATCCAATACTTTACTGTTTACCGTGGTGAAAAGCGATGAAGCGGATTTCCCGACTGTTAGTCGTATTATGGGTGCTATTCACGCCTCACATTTTTGCCAATGACGCTGAAGACGTACGCCATTCAGACGAAGCTACAGACATCAATCACACCGTGCACAAGGATGCAGTCATGAGGCGCTACGAGGGCAAACCATTACTAAAGCTATTGGATTTCTACGTTTTAAAATCCATCGGCAGGATTGAGCCAGAGCAATTGAACGCCTTGGCTCAGCTGGAGCCCAAACTACGAGAGACCTACGCCACCCAAGGAACGTAGTTTGAAATAGTTTCCGAGCAGATGGATTTTCCAGATGGGCTTCCCAGTCATATCAACGCCAAGTGGGATTCCTATTCCAAACACATGCAGCAGAAGGGATTGACTGCCGACCCAATGGAGTTCACCTACCGATTTGTAGATACCAACCTGATCGCTTATTAAGACGTCCGCTTTTGGGCTAGCATCGTTCATCCGACCGGCCGCTTCGGGTCAACCCATTGCAGCCCTTCGGCACCGGTTTAAACCGGCCAATAGCTATCCACCAGTCATCACGACGGGGTTCTGCGACGCGAGTGTCGAGACACGCTGCAATCTGGGTGCGCCCAGCCACCAAATCATTTCGCTTACTATCCTCGCCACTCGGTTTGCTCGTGTTCAGCCCTGAGCGTGATCGCTTGTTCCGTCATGTGCACATCATCGCCTTGGTTGTGGTGCTCTTCGGGAAAGAGCAGCGACGCCAGGTACTGGCTCAGCAATTCAAGTGGCGCTGTTCGGTTAAAACTCCCAGCCCATCCTTTCCCTGCCAAAGCACGCCGGCAAAGCAAATTTCCTGATTTTGTCCGCCGATTTGAGTAAGGGGTGTTCCACTGACAGGCTGGCTAGCCTGCTCAACTGCATTGTTGTACGACTGTACAGAATTTTGTTGCAGCCTGAAATTGGCGGTGCTATAAAACACTACACCTGACAGATGATCATGTTTATAGAGTAGGAAGAACAGATCGGTCTTTGGGTGCCAAGCCTGCCTGTCTATTTTTTTAACATGCAGTTGTACGATCGTACGGTGTTGAGGGTGTAGCATGAAAGATAAAGCTCCCGAAGAGATGTCGTTTGGTTTGTCGCGTCGAGAACTGGTCAAGGGAACCGCAGGATTGCTGTTTGCCGGAGTGGCGTTAAGCGCACTGCCAATGTCGGTGTTTGCTCAGCCCAAAAAAGGTGGGCGCCTGATCTTCGGGCTGGCCGGGGCATCGACTACCGATAGCCTTGATCCGGGTTTGGCAGAAGACGATTTCATGATGCTGCTGTCGCAATCCTTGCGAGGCAATCTGGTTGAAGTGGATGCGTCCGGCAATCCTGTACCGGAGCTTGCAGAGTCCTGGGAAGCCTCTCCGGATGCCAAGGTCTGGACCTTCAAGTTGCGCAGCGGTGTGCAGTTTCACAACGGCAAGCCATTCACCGCCGATGATGTGGTGGCCACGCTCGATTACCATCGCAAAGACGGGTCCAAATCCCTCTCTAAATCGATTGTTTCGCAAATCGATGAAATCGTCGCCGTGGACGCTACAACCGTCAGAGTCGTGCTCAAGGGCGGAAATGCTGACTTCCCGACTCTGATGAGCGACTACCACCTGAGTATTCTTCCTCGCGGCGCGGACGGGCAGGTCGATTGGCGATCCGGTAATGGCACTGGCGGCTATGTGCTTAAGGAATACAACCCGGGTGTACGTGCGCTGGTCGTTCGCAATCCGGCTTACTGGAGGTCGGACCGGGCGCATGTCGAAGAGGCAGAGCTTATCGCGATTTCCGATCCGGTTGCCCGTCAGAATGCTTTGTTGACCGGCAAAGTCAACGTCATCAATCGGGTCGAGATCAAAACCCTGTCGCTGCTCCAGCGCAGCAATAAGATTCGCGTCGAAGAAGTAGCTGGTTTGAACCATGCGACCATGCCCATGATCGCTAACGTCAGCCCTTTCCAGGACAACAACGTCCGGCTTGCGCTCAAGCATGCCGTGGATCGCGATCAATGGGTCAAGACATTACTGCGCGGCCACGGTTCGGTGGGTAATGACCATCCGATTGGCAAGCAACAAAAGTACTTCAACAGTGAATTACCGCAGCACCAGTATGATCCTGATAAAGCCCGCTTCTATTTGAAACAGGCGGGTCTCGACAGCGTGAATATCAACATCAGCGCCGCGGATGCAGCCTTCTCCGGCGCAGTCGACGCGGCTGTCCTGTTTCAAGAAAGCGCGCGTAAGTCGGGCATCAACCTCAATGTCGTTCGAGAATCCAACGATGGTTACTGGATCAATGTCTGGTCCAAAAAGCCCATGTGCATGTGCTACTGGACTGGCCGCCCGACCCCTGACTGGATATTCAGCCAGATCTATGCAACGGGTGCCTCTTGGGGCGACACACAGTGGAACAACGAGCGCTTTGATAAGTTGATGCTCATGGCCCGGTCCGAGCTCGATGAGACGCGACGCACGCAAATTTATTGGGAGATGCAGCAACAACTGCGTGACGAAGGTTCGACGATTGTACCGATGTTCATGAATCACATCATGGGCTTGAGCACCAACGTCGTAACTACAAAGCCGCTGGCCGGAAACATGGCCCTTGACGGTATGCGTGCCATCGAACGCTGGTCACTTTCCTAAGCATTGAAATGGCAGGGTTCAAAATGAACAATATTGAATGGCGGGACGTCAGCAGCGGGGAAACTCGAAGCCTGCGGGATGTGTTTGGAAGTTTTATGACTGGCGTGACAGTAGTCACCGCATGGGACATTGATGGTTCACCTCGCGGATTTACCGCTAATTCGTTTACTTCAGTTTCCCTGGACCCTGCGCTGGTTTTGGTCTGCATTGCTAAGAACTCCAACAGCTTGGCCGTGTACTGCGACGCAGAGAATTTCGCGATCAATGTCCTTGGCGAGTGGCAGCGGGATCTGTCGAATACATTCGCGGGCCGTGTGGTGAACAAGTTCGAAGGCGTTCAACTTCTAGAGGAAACAGCTGCACCCTGTTTGGCCAATAGCCTCAGCGTGATGTGCTGTAAACGTCAGCAGTGCGTTGATGCGGGCGACCATCTAATCATCATTGGAGAGGTCACCAAATACGCAAGCTCGGCGGGCAGTCCGCTGGGATATTTCCGCGGCAGCTACATAGATTTTACCGTCGGTAATCAGGCCATACAGACCGATCTCAAATCAGCCGTAAAAGTGGGGTGTCTTATTTCCCACGACGATGGATTAATTCTGGTTAAAGAGCCCAATGATTCCCGCTGGTCGGTCCCCGCGCTGTTCTGGCGGAATGGAGTAGGGCAGCGCGACATCATCGCCCAAGTATTCAAAAAGGCTGGCATACAAGGCGATGTTTCATTTGTGTATTCCATTTTTGAAGAGGGTAGCGACGGATACACCAAGTTGTTCTATCGCGGCGACTCAGTCAGCGAAACTTTACCGCCGGGCCATGACACAGGTTGGGAGGTAAGAGTTTTCCACGAGCAAGACGCTCCGTGGGACCTGGTCGACGGGGAATACACGATCAGTATGGTCAGTCGTTTCTTCAAAGAACGCGAAGCGGACGCTTTCGGAATTTATTGTGATACCGCCGATGGCGGAAGAATCGCCGGCATAGCAGGCAAGCCGGTCAATTGGATGGAGTGGGGCAACTAACCCGCCATATCTAATCCCCATAAAGTGGAAGTTTAATATGGAATTCAATCATTTCCTGAGCTCTTACCTGCCCGATCACCTGGGTTCGGGCAAGAAGTTATATCAATGTATGGTCGAACAAGCCGTTCAGGCAGAGCGCTCCGGATATACCGGTGTGTCCATTCCGGAACACCATCTGATCAATATATTGCTGGTGCCGTCACCGTTGCAGATGGCCGTAAAAATTGCATCAGTCACCCAACATGTCGAGTTGGTGACTTCGATTGTGGTGTTGCCGATCCGCGATATGCGCGTGTTTGCCGGTGAAGTGGTTCAAGCCGATGCCATGACCGATCACCGCTTGGTATTGGGCGTTGGGCGCGGGGCGTTCAAATATGAAATCGAACGCTTGGGCGTGCCCATGGAGTCCACCCGGGAACGATTTGATGAATCCCTCTTGGTGCTCAAAGCCCTTCTCACTGAAAAAGACGTGTCGTGGGATGGGAAGTACTACAAGTTTGACCCGATGACCATCATGCCCCGGCCAGAACGCGATATTCCGTTGATGGTGGCGACGATGGTGCCAGAGGGGATTTTCGCCTGTGCCAAGCAAGGCTATTCGGTGCAAACCACACCGTTGAGCGGTGATCATCAAATGCTGCTGGATCAAGTCAGTGCGTTCCGTCGCGGAAAGGCCGAAGCGGGTGCGGGTGCTCCGAAAAGCCGTCTTTCCTTGCAACGGGCCGTCTATCTGGCTCGGGATGAGGCCGATGCCAAGGAAAAGATCGCGCTGGCCTATGACTACTACAAGCGTTTCGACAACGTTTATTCCGGGCCGGGCATTGTAAGCGCCGGTGGAATTGATCCATTGCCTCGCCAGCAATCAATCGAAGACCTCGCAAAAAACCTTTTGATCTGCACCAGGGAACAAATGCTTGATCAGTTGAGCAAGTACGCCGAGGCAGGCATTGATGAAGTCATCATGACCTCCAATTTTGGCCAGTCCCAGGAAGACTCCATTGACATGGTAAGTCGTTTTGGTGAAGAGATCATTCCTTACTTTTCCAGCGTCAATAAAGTCATTAACAAGAGGGTCGGATAATGCCTGTCATTTCAGTTGAGTTGTTTCCCGGAAGAACGCCGGATAAAAAGCGCGAATTGATCAAAGCGCTCACTAACACTTACGTGAACGTGTGTGGTGGTACTGCGCAGGCAGTCACCATCCTGCTCAAGGAAGTTGATCCGATCGACTGGGGCTCTGCGGGAAGACCCTACGCCGATGTGATTGCCGAGAATGCGAAGAAGCCGGCGTAGGGGAAGGGGAGAGAGATCATGACCAAAGCCATTGAGTGTGCGGTAGCGGTAGAAGGACAGGGTCCTGCGCTGGTGATGATTCACGGTATCGGCGCGCGCAAGACCGGCTGGGACAAAATTACAGCGGCATTGAAGGATCGATATACCTGCATTCGCTATGACCTGCGCGGTCACGGCGAATCACCGGTGCCGAGCGAACCTTTCGGGCTGGATGAACTGGTAGCGGATCTGGAGGCGCTTCGCGAGCGCCTGGGTGTCGAGAAGATGCACGTGATCGGGCATTCGCTCGGCGGCATGATCGGGCCGGCATATGCGCACAAGTACCCTGATCGGGTGCTGAGCATCGGGCTGTTGTCCACCGCTGCGTTCAGGTCGGCACAGGACTCGGAAAACGTACTCAAAGTGGTTCAGGCGATGGAGGACAAAGGTATCCCTCAGGTGCTGGAGACTTTGACGCAGCGCTGGTTTACCGAGACGTTCTGCGCCAAGCACCCTGAGGTGATCGAGTGGCGCAAGCAACAGGTTATCGACACCGATGGCGAGGTGTTCCTCAACGTTTTCCGTATTTACGCAGAGACGGAAATGTCGCCTTGGCTGCATGAAATAAAGCACCCGTGCCTGGTTTTGACCGGGGAATTCGATGGCGGCTGCAACCCGGGTTTGAATCAGAAAATCGCCGATGCAATGCCCCATTCGGATCTGGTCATCATGCCGGGTCTGAAGCACGCGATTCTGATCGAGGCCAGTGATCTGGTTTCACCGCATCTAAAAACGTTCCTCGAAAAAACCGGTTCCTGACCCTGCCGAAACCGCTTGGCTGGCATGCGATTCGTCGCTCAGCCAAGCGGCCTACAACAAGATAGTTATCTATTCAGATAAGCAGGTAAACGTTATGGGTATGTTGTATCAGGTGATCTTGCGGCGAGTGTTCATCGGAGTCGTCACCTTGTTTTGCGTGTCCGCGATTATCTTTGCGGCCGTACAGATGCTGCCGGGGGATATGGCGCAGCAGATTCTGGGGCAGTCGGCGACACCCGAAACCTTATCTGCACTTCGGCATGAATTGGGCCTGGATCAGTCGCCTCTGACGCGCTATCTGCATTGGGTGTACGGCAGCCTGCACGGTGACTTCGGCACCTCGTTGTCCAATGGTCGGCCAGTGGCTGAGATGATTGGCCAGCGAATGGTTAACACGCTGTTTCTGGCGTCCTACACCGCATTGATTGCTGTCCCGCTGGCCGTCACGTTGGGGCTTTTTGCGGCGCTGTATAAAGACTCGCTCTACGATCGCTTCGTCAATGTGATTTCTCTGGCGGCTGTCTCGCTGCCAGAGTTCTTTATCGGCTACATATTGATCCTGATGTTTTCGGTGACTTATTCGGTATTTCCTTCCATTGCCGACGTCCCTGCGTCAGCCAGTTTCTTCGATCGACTGTACTCCGCATTTCTTCCGGTACTGACCCTGACAATGGTGATCACCGCTCACATGATGCGCATGACGCGGGTCGCTGTGCTTGATCTGCTGATGTTGCCGTATATCGAAATGGCCAAGTTGAAGGGATTGTCCCGATTCAAAATTGTCATCCGACATGCTTTGCCCAATGCCTGGGCACCCATTGTCAACGTTGTAGCGGTCAACCTGGCTTATCTCATCACGGGTGTAGTGGTGGTTGAAGTGGTGTTCGTCTATCCCGGATTGGGGCAACTGATGGTGGACTCGGTCGTCAAGCGCGACTTCATGGTGGTTCAAGCGTGCTGCTGCATCTTCGCGGTGGTGTACATCAGCATCAACTTGCTGGCTGACATTATCTCGATTTCCACCAATCCCCGTTTACTGCATCGCAAGTAAAGGATATGCGCATGAACATTCTCACGGTATTCAAGCAAATGTCCTGGACCGCCCGGCTCGGGATAATTCTTATTGCGCTGTACGCCTTCATGGCGGTGTTCGGACCCTATATAACGCCCTACAGCGAGACGCAGATCGTCGGCGGTGAATACGACCCCTGGAGCGCGCAGACCTGGCTGGGCACCGACAATCTCGGGCGTGACATGTTTTCCCGATTGATCTTCGGTGCCCGCAATACCATCGGCATTGCGCTGTTGTCCACGTTTTTGGCGTTCGTGATCGGCGGAGTCTTGGGGCTGGTTGCGGCCACTGTCGGCGGCTGGTTCGAAGCCGTGCTTTCGCGCATCGTCGACATGCTCATGTCTGTACCGCAGCTGATCGGGGCCTTGCTGCTGCTGACAATCTTCGGCACCAGTCTGCTTAATCTCGTGTTCGTCATCGCGCTTGTCGATTCCACGCGGATCTATCGCCTGGCGAAGTCGGTGGCGATGAATGTGGTGGTCACCGATTACATGGAAGCGGCGAGGGTACGCGGAGAAGGTCTGGTCTGGCTGGTCATGTTCGAGCTTTTGCCCAACGTCAAGGCACCGCTCATTGCCGAGTTCGGGCTGCGGTTCTGTTTTGTGTTCCTGACAATATCGTCACTGTCATTCCTCGGGTTGGGTTTGCAACCACCCATGGCCGACTGGGGAAGCATGGTGCGCGAAAACGCCTCGTTGATCTCGTTCGGTGACCTCACTCCTTTAATTCCTGCCGCCGCGATCGGCGTCCTGGCGATTGCCGTCAACTTTGTCGTTGACTGGTTCCTGGCCCAACGACGCTGATTCAACCAACCGTCAAAACATAAGATTGCGTGGGGAATACAAGCATGGCTGAGCCACTCCTGAAAATGACCGGTCTTCGCATCGAAGCCCTGTCGGCAAATGGTTGGAGCGAGATCGTTCATGGCGTTGATATCGTTTTGCAGCCGGGCAAGATCCTCGGCCTGGTGGGCGAGTCCGGGGCCGGCAAATCATCGATCGGGCTTGCCGCGATGGGCTATACCCGTGACGGCTGCCGGATCTCGGGAGGCGAAATCCTGTTCGATGGTATCGACATGCGCACGCTTTCGCCGGCGCAGCATCAGGATCTGCTGGGGGCCAGAATCGCTTATGTCGCCCAGTCGGCGGCGGCGAGTTTCAACCCCGCGCACAAGTTGATCGATCAACATTGCGAGAGCGCCATCGCACACGGCGTGACCAGCCGCCACAACGCCCAGCGCGAAGCGGTGGAGCTTTATCGAAAAATCTCCCTGCCTGAGCCGGAAACCATTGGTTTGCGTTATCCGCATGAGGTTTCCGGCGGGCAGTTGCAGCGGATCATGACGGCGATGGCCATGTCCTGCCGGCCTGATCTGATTATCTTCGACGAGCCGACGACGGCCCTGGATGTCACCACTCAGATCGATGTGCTGCTGACCATTCGCGAGCTGGTGCGCGAGTTCCAGGTGGCTGCCATCTACATTTCCCACGACCTAGCGGTGGTGGCGCAGATGGCTGACCAGGTCGTGGTGCTCAAGGACGGCAGCGTCGTTGAATCCGGGGATAAACGCCAGCTGATCGAAAATCCGATCGAGAGCTACACCCAGTCGCTGTGGGCTGTTCGTAACCTGGCCTGTGCGCCTCAGCCACCGGTCAGCCGCAACGCGAAACCGATTCTGTCAGTGAAAAACATTGAAGCCGGGTATGGCAAAAAAAATGTCATCGAAGGCATCTCGCTGGATTTATACCGCGGACGCACGTTGGCAGTGGTAGGGGAGTCTGGGTCTGGTAAATCCACCTTGGGCCGCTGTATCAGTGGGCTGTTGCCGATCAATAGCGGGGCAATCATCTACAACGACGTCGAGCTTGCCAGCTCCTATAAAAAACGCAGCCGGGAGCAACTGAAGGCCGTTCAAATGATTTACCAGATGGCGGATACCGCGCTCAATCCTCGCCATTGCATAGGTGACATCATTGGCCGGCCCCTGAAGTTCTATAGCGACTTGAACGGACCGCGACTGCAAGCGAGAACCCACGAAATTCTTGATGCCGTGGGTCTTGAACCGGGCAAGTTCTTTTCGAGGCGTCCGGAAGAACTGTCTGGCGGACAAAAGCAACGGGTCGGCATTGCCAGGGCACTGGCGGCCGATCCTGCCGTGATCATTTGCGACGAGATCACCAGCGCCCTCGATCAACTGGTGGCCGAAGGGATTCTGCGTTTAATCGATGATCTAAAAAGCACGTTCGGTTTGTCCTACCTGTTCATCACCCATGACCTCACGGTCGTGCAGTCGATTGCCGATGACGTGCTGGTGTTGAAGGCTGGCAATATCGTCGAGTACGGAGAGCGCAACAACGTGTTCGCTCCTCCCTGTGATCAATACGTCACGCAACTTGTTAACAGCATGCCGCAAATGAATCCGGACTGGCTGGATGACCTGGTTCGCTGTGGCTCGAAACAATCTCAGGCATAAAGGAGCGGAACATGACGCTGCAGAAGAGTTTTTCGGAGTGGTCCACATTCGCGGCCTCGGTGAAGGTCAATGGCCAGTGTTTCATCGATGGTCAATATCGTCAGGCTGTGGAAGAGCAGGTGTTTGACAAGATCAGCCCGGTGGACGGTCGGGTTATTGCATCCATTGCCCGCTGCACGACACTGGACGTGGATATGGCCGTTGCCTGTGCTCGCAGGGTGTTCGAGGCCGGTACGTGGTCGCGCATGGCACCGGGCCAACGCAAGCGTATTTTGATCGCTTTCGCCGAGCTCATCGAGAAGCACGGCGCGGAGTTGGCGCTGCTCGAAACCCTGGACATGGGCAAGCCGATTTCCAATGCCATCAACGTGGACATACCGGGCGCCGCCAACGCGATTCGCTGGAGCGCAGAGGCCATTGACAAGGTGTACGGCGAGATAGCGCCGACCCCGCAAGACCAATTGGGCCTGATCACCCGCGAGGCAATGGGCGTAGTGGCAGTGATAGTGCCCTGGAACTTCCCTCTGTTGATGGCGAGCTGGAAGCTTGGGCCAGCGTTGGCGACCGGCAATTCGGTCATCCTCAAACCCTCGGAGCGCTCGCCATTGACGGCGATCCGTGTCGCGCAACTGGCGTCGGAAGCAGGGATCCCGGACGGTGTGTTCAATGTCTTGCCCGGCTACGGCCATGAAGCGGGAAGAGCGCTGTCACTGAACATGGATGTCGATGCAATCGCTTTCACCGGTTCGACCGCCATCGCCAAGGCGCTGATGATCGCCTCGGGACGTTCCAACCTGAAGCGCGTCTGGACTGAGGCGGGAGGCAAAAGTCCGAATATCGTGTTCGCCGACGCGCCTGATCTCAAGGCTGCCGCCGTTAGCGCCGCCTCCGCGATTGCCTACAACCAAGGGCAGGTGTGCGTCGCCGGTTCCCGTTTGCTCATCGAACGCAGTGCCAAGGCACAATTCATGGAGCATTTGCAGGCCGCGCTGGAACTATGGGTGCCATCTCATCCCCTTGACCCTGCGACACAGCTGGGCGCAATGGTTGATCAACAACACCTGGCACAGGTCAGAGGGTTTATTGACACGGGCCTGCGTGAAGGGGCGCGGCTGGTGCAGGGTGGAGAGACAGGTATCGCCGGTGTCGACGGCTGTTACCTGAAGCCGGCGTTGTTCGACGGGGTGGACAACGCCATGACCATTGCACAGGCGGAGATATTCGGCCCGGTGTTGTCGGTCATCGCCTTCGATACGGCAGAAGAAGCCGTTTCCATCGCCAACGACACGCCCTATGGTCTGGCCGCTGCGGTATGGACCCGCGATCTCTCCAGAGCCCACTACGTCGCCAAATCGATACGCGCAGGCTCGGTTTGGGTGAATCAGTATTCCGCTGGGGACATGACAGCCCCATTCGGCGGGTTCAAACAGTCAGGCAATGGTCGTGATCGATCCTTGCATTCCTTCGATAAATATACCGAACTGAAGTCGACGTGGATCAAGCTGTAATACCAGACAGGCGCGCGTTTGACGCATCACAGGGGGCGAGGGACAATCCCACCCCTGTTTTTCGGATTGTTTTTGGGACTGAGCGATGGCGCGGCAAACAGCGAAAAAGGTTTACGAAAGTCCAGAGCAGCGTCGGGAAGAAATTATCAAGTGCGCCTTTCTGTGCTTGAGCGAGGAGGGCTATGCCAAGCTGTCCGCCAGGAAAATTGCGGCGCGGGCTGAAATGTCCCTGGGGCATATCTCCTATCACTTCAAGAACATGAACGAGCTATTGGTCGAGGCATATAAATACGCCTCTCGCAAACTTTATGAGGCGACCCAGGCCGGCCTCGTCGCCAAGCCCGGCTCGACCATGAGCCAGCTAGAGATTTTTTTGCGCAGCGGCTTCACCGGGCAATTCCTCGATCGCAGTTATCTTTCGGTGCGCATCGACTTTTGGTCAGCCTCCCTATTCCACGAAGATATTGCCGAAACCGAACGCAAGCTTTACACCATCTACCGTGAGCGCCTGTTGGAAATCCTCACCAAAATCGCCGATGAACACGAAAGTGCGCCTGAGTCGTTAGAGCGAGCAGCGGATGCGTTGATGGCGATGCTCGATGGTTTGTGGCTGGACTGGCAACGAAGCAAGAACATGAAGTCCATCGAAAATGGCATCGCGGCGTGTCTGGATCTGGTGTCGCTTTACCTGGCCAAGCGCTGACGACACGGCGCTGAAGTGTTATTTCTCGAGCGGGCCTGAGATTCCGATTCAGCGCAGTTGTTATGCGTGTAGTCGCCCGCGCGCTGCTTGATAAAGGCGTACTTCAGCCGCACTCCTTGGCAAAGTACGCGGCGGCCTTTTTTAATATGTCTCGCTCTTTAGTGACCCGCTTGAGTTCCGCTCGCAGACGACGCAGTTCAGCGTGCTGATCATCGTCTTTCTGTCGTTCTTCTACAGGTTTGCTGTAGCGCTTTATCCAGGCATAGAGGCTATGCGCCGAGCGTCCTCGAGTTGGTACTTGAAGATGCCTGTGTGGTACGCAGGCTCGGGCGGGGTCTGCGTGATCAGCTCCGGCCCGCGTGTATCGGATTGCCTTTAGATTGCAACCTGGGGTTACCGGCTAAGTGTCGACACCTCGCGGCTTCCAGCATGAAAGCGGAATTTTTGTGTAATCAGAGGCCCAGTCAAACCGTAGAGTGAAACTTTGCCCGCTCCCCGGTTATCTTCAGGCGTCTACGGATTTACGAGTCGAGCGCTTCTTGGCTTTTGGTGCGGTGTCTTCTGATTTAGGCTTACGAGCGCGCTTGGTCGGTTCCGGCGATTGTTGCTGCAGTTCTCGTTGCTGTAGATGGCGGGAAATTCTCGCCGCAGCGTCGATCGCTATTTGTCCTAACTCTTCGATTTGTTGTTCACTGGTTTCTTTGCGCACGCGAACAAGACATAGACTGGCTGTAATGCTGTCCTGACCTGTGAATATCGGCGCAGAAACACCAATTAAGGTTTTATCAATGTCGCTGGCCACCGCATAGCCGGTCTTGCGGATCGCTTTCATGCGATCACGAAATTCTGCCCAGTTATTGCCGAGTTTGGCTTCGGCGATCTCTTCAGAATGAAACAGGAAGAGCCGTTGGAGCTGATATACGGGGAAGTTCGCCAGGATGATTCTGGAGGGGGCACCCAAGAATAGCGAAAACGGACGCCCACGCTCAAAACTCGATTGAATACGGTCATCATCGAATGTTTCGTGGATGCAGAGTACTCGGCTGCTGTAGAAACGTGACAGTAATTGTCCGCCGTGAAATAGGGCGCTTGTTTCCTGCATTACCGCTGGTGCGATCTGCAGCAGTGGGTCTGCAATGCGAATTTGCCGGTCCATTTCTATGAAGCGGGGACCTAACGAGTACGCACCGCTACCTGCGGGTGCGAGGAATCCGGTATCCACCAGTGCTTTGACATAGCGGTAGATTGTTGCCTTTGCCAAACCTTGATGATCGACCAGCATGTCGACCGTCCATTCAGGCTTCTCAAGTGTGAATAGGTCCAGCAGGCCGAGTACGCGTTCGGAGCTACTGTCTAAACGGGTCGCTGTAGCAGGGGTGTCCTTCTTGGGGGACATCGATGGTTTCCATACTGGGGTCGTAGATCAAGCCGGGCAGCTAAGCCAAGCGCATCGTTGGAACAATAACATGCGCGGATAAGCACGTGCATCCCGCCCACGGACGGATCACATCATTGATGTTTTCCAGCGCCGTCGTTGCCATGGGCAATATCCCACCAGAAGATGTTTTTTCTCTGTTACCGGTGGTTTTTTGCGAGCAAGAAGAAAGCCACCAGGTCAATAGACCAAGTGGCTGATCAGTCATGTTCTAAACTTTTGACTGCTGAACATGTGCTCTTTTACAGCTCCAGCGTCCCGAGAAACACCGCTTCAAGACAGAACGTCGGGATGAAGCATTTAGCCAATGGTGATGGTGATTTCACCCACGCCTTCAACTCCCCCCGTGATCACGTCGCCGACCACCACTGGGCCTACGTGCTCTGGGGTTCCGGTAAATATAAGATCGCCTGGCTGCAATTCGATCGACTTGGACACGGTCGATATGATCTCAGGTACTGACCAAATCAGATCGCTAAGGTTGGAGTCCTGCTTAACCTCGCCGTTAACCGCCAGCCAGATTCGTCCAGCAGACGGGTGACCAACTTTGGTAACTGGTTGGATGGCACTGCTTGGGGCCGACTTGTCAAAACCCTTACCCCAGTCCCAAGGCCGGCCCATTTCCCGAGCATTGAGCTGCAGGTCGCGCCGAGTCAGATCCACGCCAACGCTGTAGCCAAATACATGATCAAGTGCTTGCTCAGAACTAATGTTTTGACCGGACTTGCCGATCGCGACCACCAACTCGATCTCGTAGTGCAGGTTCTGAGTCAGAGGTGGGTAAGGGATATTGGCGTTGTTATCCTGAATCGCGTCGCTGGGCTTATAGAAGAAGAAAGGCGGCTCTTTGTCCGGATCTTTACCCATTTCGCGTGCATGAGCAGCGTAGTTTCGACCCACGCAGATAATCCGTCGGACAGCCAAGCGTTTCTCGCTGTCGGCAATTGCAACGGACGCTTGTGTTGGCTGGAATAAATATTGAGTCATGAGATGCCCTTACTTGAGTTCTTTGCCGGCCAGGTCGCCAGTCAGGAATTTGTTAGGTTTGAGGAAGAAGGAAATTACCAAGGCTCCATTAGGCGAGCTGGCAATGTGTTTATTCCCCCTTGGGCGCCAGACGTAATTGCCTTGGGTGCATTCACCTTCGGCGTCCACAATTGACCCTTCCATCACGTATGTCTGTTCGATTTCTACGTGTTCGTGAAGTGCCAGTGAGGTTCCCGGCTGCCACCGAAAGAGCGCTGTAAGCAGGCCTGTTTCAGGTTCCTCCATCAGGATTTTCATATCGATGCCCGGTGTCGGGGTCGCTTTCCAGGGAAGCGACTCGACATCTACATAACGCGATTCCAGAGCGCCGAGAGACTCTTCATCACGCATATGGGGGGTAAAGGCCATTTTGGTGTCTCCTAGGATTCAGATAAGGCTGGGGCGACGGCAATCACTGGATGGGTGAAAAGCTAGTCGGCACCATTAACTTGTTGGACATGCTCTTGATCATGGGGCGCACCTTGTCAAGAAAACGCCGCCAGTCCGTATTGGCAGCAAGCTCAGCTCGACGCTCGGTTCGAGCTTCGAAAGTCGGGTATGACCAGAGGCTCACGATGGTGTTCAGGCCGCCTACTTCAGTCACGAAATAACCCTGGAAGCCTTGCAACGCCTCTGTCTGAAGCTGCAGGCCTTCTGCCTGATAGATATCGAAATAATCCTTCGGGCTGAATTGGGTGTGAAGGGTGTAGCTGCGCTCTTCGACGATGGACACTGAATCACCTCTTTTGATTTTTTATGAAAGGGGTCAAAGTGAAAATAACACAAAGTCTCTTATTGAGAGAATAAAAATAATTACCTTTATTGGGTAATTCAAGCTTTTCCGATGCAGTGAATTTCCCTCGCGCCTAGAGCCATTACGAATGTCAGTACGGCGCTTCTAGAGACCTACCAGAAGAACGCATTTTGATGCCCCCAACTGCCTGGGAGTGTTATTACAGGGATGCCGTGCCACCGAAGACTGTGACCGTGGCGCCCAGCCAGATTGCTATGCGCCATGTTTGGGCTGCCTGATTCTTTATTGTTTTGAGGGTGGATCTTTATTGAGCAGACAAAGCGTCAAGATCAGGCCCTATTAAGGGAGTCAATATTTCCCAATCGTCTTGGGTCGCGAGGTGTTGGGCAGTGATGAAACCAAACGTCATCGCTGGGCCCAGAGTGATGCCTCCTCCCGGGTAGTTGCCGCCCATAATGCTTAAGGCGTCGTTACCTAC